>Ga0163144_10026068_pt1 | contig 11386 bp, 7 predicted proteins | sample OliLak19BULKMAT1_FD_123175 | JGI IMG/M metagenome (GOLD analysis project Ga0163144, IMG submission 123175) | Freshwater microbial mat bacterial communities from Lake Vanda, McMurdo Dry Valleys, Antarctica - Oligotrophic Lake LV.19.BULKMAT1 | ecosystem: Environmental > Aquatic > Freshwater > Lake... | reverse complement strand
GGTCGGTTGGGGAGCCGGGAGCAGGGTCTGCATCGCGCCACCCATCAAACGATCCATCACCCGGGGATCGTTCGCGGTCTTGGTCAGCACCATCGCGCCTTGGATCATCGCGACGATCGACTCCGCCGCCTGTGCGGGGTCGACCCGTGGCATCTCGCCGGCGGCGATGCCCCGGGTGATGATCGCTTCGATCGCGCCCTTGAGCTGATCGAAGATCGCCGCGATCTTGCGACGAATCGCCTCTTCGCGATCCGCCATCTCGAGCGCGAGGTTGCCGATCGGACACCCTCGCGCGCAGCCATCTTGCGCGCAGCTCTGCGTGACCGAGCTCTGCAGCGCCGAGAGCATCGCGCGCAGCTGCATCGGCGCCGTCACGCCTTCGCGCATGCCGATCTTCGCGAGCTCGGCGTAGTGCTTGGCGTACTCGTCGATCGCCTCGAGGGCGAGCTCGAGCTTCGACGCGTAGAAGTGATAGAAGCTGCCCTTTTTGAGGGCCGCCGCGTCGCAGATGTCGGCGACCGACACCGCCGTGTAGCCGCGCTCGCGGAACAGCCGCACCGCGGTCGCCACCAGGCGTTCCCGCGCGTCGCTACAGCGTCCCATGTGTCTCCGCGGTCATTGTTGACTGACTGGTCAACTATGTACGACCGGCACCCGGGACCGTCAAGGCGCCATCTTCGACTTGGCTGCGAATCAGGCGCTGGGACGCCGTCTGCGGGCACCTGGCGGCTTGCCGCGATTCACGCCGTCCGTACCGGTCGACCGCGGTGGCAGCCCGGTGTGCTGGGTGAGGGCCGTGCCCGGCCGTGGCGCCTCGCCCGGCTTGCGCCGCCGCCCCTCGGGCACGTGGCCGGTCCCGACGGGCTGCCAGCGCGGCACGAGTTGCTCCTTGCGCGGCCCGATCAGATCTTCGCGACCCATGCGTTGCAGCGCGGCGCGCAGCATCGGCCAGTTGTTCGGATCGTGGTAGCGCAGAAAGGCTTTGTGAAGCCTACGGATCTTGAGGCCCTTCGGTACGACGACGTCGCCACCCGTGCGAGTGACCTTCCCGAGCGGGTTCTTGCCCGAGTGATACATCGCGGTCGCGCTCGCCATCGGTGACGGCAAAAATGCCTGCACCTGATCGGGACGGAAGCCGTTCTTCTTGAGCCACAGTGCGAGCTCGAGCATGTCCTCGTCGCGCGTGCCGGGATGCGCGGCGATGAAGTACGGGATGAGGTACTGCTCCTTGCCCGCCTCTTTCGTGAACTTGTCGAACAGCGCCTTGAAGCGATCGTAGGTGCCGATGCCCGGCTTCATCATCGCGCCGAGCGGACCCTCGGCGACGTGCTCGGGCGCGATCTTCAGATAGCCGCCGGTGTGGTGCTGCGCGAGCTCCTTCACGTACGCCGGTGAGCGCACGGCGAGGTCGTAGCGAACGCCCGAGGCAATCAGCACCTTTTTGATCCCCGGCAACGAGCGCGCCCGGCGATACAACGAGATGAGCGAGCTGTGATCGGTGCCGAGGTTCGGGCACACGTCGGGGAACACGCACGACGGCTTGCGACACGCCGACTCGATCTCGCGGCTCTTGCACGCGAGGCGATACATGTTCGCCGTGGGACCACCGAGATCCGAGATCACGCCGGTGAAGCCGGGCACCGTGTCGCGGATGCGCTCGACCTCGCCGATGATCGAGTCCTCGGAGCGGCTCTGGATGATGCGACCCTCGTGCTCGGTGATCGAGCAGAACGAGCAGCCGCCGAAACAGCCGCGCTGGATCGTGACCGAGAACCGGATCATCTCGTACGCGGGCAGCTTCGCCGTACCGTACGAAGGGTGCGGCAGGCGGTTGTAGGGCAGCTCGTAGACGCGATCCATCTCCGCGCTGGTCAGCGGGATCGGCGGGGGATTGAGCCACACGTCGCGATCGCCGTGCGCCTGCACGAGCGCGCGCGCGTTGCCGGGGTTCGCCTCGTGGTGCAGCAAGCGCGACGCGTGGGCGTACAGCACCGAGTCGCGCACGACCTGCTCGTAGGACGGCATGCGGATCACGGTGCGCGCGCGATCGTGGCGCTGCGCGTCGAGGTTCTTGCGCCGAAGGGTCACGAGTCCCGTCGGTGGTTCTGACGGCGTCGGCGCGGCGGCGTACGGATCGGGACGCGGCGCGAGCAACCCCGGCGTGTCGACCTCGCGCGAGTCGATCTCGGCCCAGCCTTCGGGCAAGCCACGGGTCGCGAACGCGGTGCCGCGGACGTCGCGGATGGTGTCCACCGCGGCACCGGTGGCGAGTCGCTGGGCAATCTCGACGATCGCTCGCTCGGCGTTGCCATAGACGAGCAGGTCGGCCTTCGCATCGAGCAGCACCGATCGACGCACGACGTCGGACCAGTAGTCGTAGTGCGCGATGCGACGCAGGCTCGCCTCGATGCCGCCGATGACGAGCGGCACGTCGTCGAACGCCTCGCGACAGCGACCCGCGTACACGATCACGGATCGATCGGGCCGCAGCCCGGCGACACCGCCGGGCGTGTACGCGTCGTCGCTGCGGATCTTCCGGTCGCTCGTATACCGGTTGACCATCGAGTCCATGTTGCCGCCGGTGACCCCGAAGAACAGGTTGGGCCGGCCGAGCGAGCGGAACACGTCGACGTCGTGCCACTGCGGCTGCGCGAGGATGCCGACGCGGAAGCCCTGCGCCTCGAGCAGTCGCCCGACGAGCGCCATCCCGAAGCTCGGATGATCGACGTACGCGTCACCGGTGACGATGATGATGTCGCAGCTGTCCCAGCCGAGCTCGTCCATCTCGGCGCGCGTGGTCGGCAGCACCGGCGCGATGCCGAAGCGGTGCGCCCAGAAGCGCCGGTAGCCGAACAGATCGCGCGGGGTGTCCATGATGAGCGGGATCCCCATACCCGATGGCGCTCGGGGTGTCGACCTCGTCACGGCAGACACCCCGCCGCGAGCGACGCGCGCGACTGGGTCAGCCGCAGGCGCGCGTCGTCGAGCCCGGCGCGCCGGGCCCATGCGATGCCGTCCGTGAGCACGCGATCCGAATCCGCACAGCGCCGGGCCGTGAGATACGCCTCGGCCTCGTTCGCGAAGGTCAGCTCGATCATCTCGACCAACCTCTCCGGTAGTCCCGCGCGGGCTTCGACGGCGTCCGCGACCGCCCCGTCGATGTCGCCGGACTGCATGCGCGTATAGCCGCGACCGATCTGCGAGACAACGCGCGACGAGCTCGCCGCGGTCGGATCGGCGAGGATCAGATCGTACAGCCGCAGCGCACCCTCGAAGTCGCCGACGTCGCCGAGTGCGTTCGCGAGCGTGCCGCGAATCGAATCACGCCGGCGCGTGTTACCGTCGAAGAACTGCTCGCCGAGCTCGAGCGCTTCGCGGGCCGCCGCAACCGCCCCGGTGGGGTCGCCCGTGTTGCTGCGCGCCTGCGCCTGCAGCACCATCCCGCGCGCAAGCGAGGGATGCCCACGCCCGAGCAGTGACTCGATCTTCGGTATCGTGGGCTCCAAGATCGCGAGTGCCTCGGTCGGATCACCCGTCGCGAGCAGAGTCTCGGCGAGACCGAGCCGGGCGAGCGCGACCTGATTCGACTCGGCGCCGTGGAGGTCGCCCTGCCCCGCGAGCACGTCGCGGCGCAGTGGCAACGCTTCCCCGGGGCGCGCGCTCTCTTCGAGCAGCTCGGCGAGATTGTTCTTCGCAATGATACACAGGCGTTCGCAGGTGTCCGGGGAACACTGGGCGACGACCTCGGTCAGGCGCTGCAGACCCGCGTCGAGATCGTCGCGCAGACCGTCGATCGACGCCTCGTACATGCCGTACTCGAGACCGTCGCACGACCCGAAGCTCGCGCGCGCCGACGTCGCGCGGGCGTGCCGACGCCAGCGGTCGGCATCACCGTAGTCGGCGGCCTGGGTGAACAGCAGCGCGAGGCGGATTGCCGCCGACGCCGCGAGCGCATCGTCGTCGAGATTCATCGCGACGAAGTGCGCGTCCTCGAAGTCGGTGGCCGCGAGCGAGTCCAGCCCGAGATCATCGCGCATCGCTGCGATGCGATAGGACAGTCGTGCGGCCAGCGGGGCAGCGATCGGCCCGAGCGTGCGCGCCTGCTCGCGGGCACCGACGGCGGTCGCGACAGCGCGATCGAGCTGTCCCGCGTTCGACAGCGCGAGCGCGGTTGCGGTGGCATCGCGCATCGCCGCGAGCTCCGGCGGCGCGGCACCGCTTGCGTCCGCGCACACACGCGGATCGGACAGTCCGTGCACCGTCGCGAGCGCCGCTGTGGCGGCACGATCATCACTCGCGAGGATCTCGAGCGTCGTGACGAGCTGGGTCGTCGCATCGCGTAGGCAGGCACCGGCCGCCGAGGCATCACAACGCGCGACGAGCTCGACGCGCAGTGCCTCGGCGTTGGCATCGATCGCTCCGATCGCCCGCGCGGCCGACTCCGCAGTGCCGGTGTCGGTGAGCGTGCTGCGCAGCGCGCGACGCTGGACATCGCCCCACACGTTCTCGATACGCCCGAGCTCGAGGCACTCGCGCGTGTCGGCGGACGGACCGAAGATCACCGCCCCAGCGATGACCGCGACCGCGGCCGCGCCCACCTGCGCCAGCCCGCGGCGTCGACCTCCACTTGCGCGCAGCTCGGCCACCAGTGCGCGCATCGACGGCCAGCGCTCGCTCGGCTGCGGCGCGAGACCACGCAGGACGACGGCGAGCAGGCGCTCGGGTATAGGACGATTGGGCGCCGGCGGCTGCAGCTTGCGCGCGAGCTTCGCGGCATGGATCGCCTGCATGTCGCCCGAGAACGCACGCGCACCGGCGAGTGCCTCGTAGAGCGCAACGCAGAACGAATACTGGTCGCTGCGCGCATCCGCGAGCTCGCCGCGATGCTGCTCCGGCGCCATGTACAGCGGGGTGCCTAGCACGATACCCGACTCGGTCAGCGAGCCCGCCACGGTATCGATCAGCTCGTGCGCGATCATATCGACAACGAGATCGCGATGAGCCACCTGGTCCTCGCTGCCGCGACGCGCGAGCCCGAAGTCACCGACGCGGATGCGACCATCGGTGCCGACCAGCACGTTCGCCGGCTTGAAGTCGCGATGCACGAGCCCGGCGTCGTGCGCCGCCGCGAGGCCGAGGCCGGCCTGCACGAACGCATCGATGACCGCCGTCGGCGCTCGTGGCGTGGTCATCCACTGCGCGAGCGTCGTGCCTTCGACGAGCTCCATCACGATGAACACCCCGCGTTGCTCCGCGGCGAGGTCGTAGGTACCGACGTCGAACACGCCGACCACGTGCGGATCGGACAGCTTCGCCATCGCCCGCGCCTCGCGGCCGAGTCGATCGAGCAGCACCTGCGACACCGCATGTCCCGCGATGAGCTTGATCGCGACGTCGCGCGACAGCCTCGGATCGTGCGCGCGCCAGACCTGGCCCATCGCGCCGGCGCCGAGCACCGAGCTCAGGCGATAGCGGTCGAGCAGCGGCGGCGGCTCGGGCTCGCCGAGCACTGCCGCACGCACGCGCCCGGCCGCGAGCCGCTCGGAGATCAGGCCCGCGCGCACGTCGGGCAGCGGATCGCCACGCGTCGCGGCATCACGCACGGTAATCGTCGAATCGCCGGGTGCGCTGCGCTCGGTCACGATCGGAGCGCGTCGAACCTATCACGAGCGCGCGTGGGGGAGCTTGACCGTAGCGGGTGTGGCATCGATGCTCGGCGCGTCACGATGTCGATGTCGATCACGCGCCTTCGCGTCGGATGTCGAGCCGGACATGGTCCGCTACCTTCGCGAGCGTGCGGCGAAGGCCGGGCTCGCGAACGTCGTCGCGGTCCACGGCGAGGCGACCGACCCGAAGCTACCCGAGCGCGCGCACGTGATCCTGCGCGTCGACGTGCTGCATCACATCGAGGATCGCGGTGCATTCTTCACGACGCTCGCGGGTCAGCTCGCCCTTGGTGGTCGCATCGTCGTCGTCGACTTCGAGCCCGATGCGCCCGAGGACGGCCCGGGCCCGCCGCGCAAGCATCGGCTCGCCGTCGATACGGTCGTCCACGACGCGGCGGCCGCGGGCTTGCGCGCCCGCAGCACGGTCAGCGACACACTGCCGTACCAGTACGTGCTCCAGCTCGAGCGGTGATCAGTTCACCGTCGGCAACAGCGAGGCAGTCTCCGCGTACTCGAGCATCTGCTTCGCGAAGTCGTCGGGATACTCGACCTTCACGTCGGTGATCGCCTCCCCGTTCATCACCGGCACGAGCTTCGGCTGGATGAACCCGACATACGGCGCGATGCCGAGCCCCTTATAGCGCGCGAGCACCTGGGCGTGCAGCGCGGGATCGACCTTCACGCCGTAGGTCTCGACGAGCGCCTTGCCGGCCGCGAAGTCACCCTGGCTCTTGATGCGCTGCACCTCGGCGAGCAGATCGCCGAACAGCTTGCGCAATTTGTCGTAGTCGCGCACGACGAAGTAGGTCTTGCCGTCCTTGTCGACGCGCTCGATGACCTTGTCGGCCTTGCCCTTGTCGAGCGCCCACGCGGCGATCATCTGGCGGTTGCGCATGTGTGCCTCCTCGATGTCGTCGCCGGGCTCGAGCCGCGCGAGCTGCACCATCAAGCCGTTGCGGATGTAGTTGTCGTACGCGGCCTTGCCGGCGGCGACGTCGGGCATCACGCCGATCTCGACCAGCTTCGGATCGATGATGTAGTAGAGCGCGACGAGATCGGCGCGCGCCTCCTCGAGCGTGTTCGAGTAGTTCTTCAGGGTCTCGTTCGGCTGACCGATGCCAGGCTCGATCTGCCCCGAAGCGTGACCGATCACCTCGTGCATGTCGGTGTGCAGCGCGTCGGCGAGGTCGGCCCACTTGCGCGCGCGCTCGACCTCTTCGGTCGACGCCGCGAACTCCTCGAGCACGCCGCTGGTCTTCTTCGCGATCTCGTTGGCGGCGACGATGTTGCCGAGATTCACCGACTTGCTGCCGTGCTCGGCCCGCACCCAGTTCGCATTCGGCAGGTTGATGCCGATCGGCGTCGGCGGGGCCGAATCGCCGGCCTCGACGACGACCGTGATCACCTTCGCGGAGATGCCGGTGACGTTCGGCTTCTTGTGCTTCGGAAGCAGCGGCGCATTGTCCTCGAACCACTGCGCCTGCGCTCCGATCGCGGCGATGCGCTTGCTCGCCTCCATGTCCTTGATCGACACGACGGCCTCCCACGCGCCGCGGTAGCCGAGCGGATCGCCGTAGACCTCGATGAAGCCGTTGACCACGTCGACGCGCGAGTCGGTGTCGGCGACCCACGCGACCGAGTACTCGTCGAACGTCTCGAGATCACCGGTCTCGTAGTACTGCGCGAGCTTGTCGAGCGCGAGCTTCTGCTTGTCGTTCTCGGCGACGGTGCTCGCGAGCTTCAGCCACTTCACGATCTCGGTGATGGCCGGGCTGTACATGCCGCCGACCTTCCACACCTGCTCGGTGAGCTTGCCCTTCTTCTTCACAAGCTTGCTGTTGAGGCCGAGCGAGATCGGGCGCTTGTCGGACTTCTTGATCTTGCGCTTGTAGAAGTTCTCGACCTGCTTCTGGGTGACGCCCTCGTAGTAGTTCGTCGCCGAGGTCGCGATGAGATCATCCTTCGGGTCGAGGTTGACGCGCTTCGCGTCGACGTTCGGGTCGAACAGAATCGGCCCGAGCTTCGCGAGTAGCTTCGTCGCGTCCTCGCCGTCGCCCAGCGGCAGCGCCTTCGGATCCACCGCGTTCACCATCGCCGCGAGCTGCTCGGCGGTGAACGCGGGCGCGATCTTCTTCATCGAGTAGTGGTGATGGATGCCGTTGCTGAACCACACCCGCTTCGTGTAGACGGCGACCGCGTCCCAGCCGGGCATCGCGTGCGTCGCCTCGGTGCGATAGACCGCCTCGAGCGTACGGCGCACGAGCAGGTTGTTGCGGTAGTTCTGATCCCAGATGATGTCGCGGCCCGCGAGCGCAGCGCGGTAGAGGTAGTAGACGAGCTGTTTGTGCTGCAGCGGCAGCTCGGCGAAACCCGGCACGCGATAACGCAGCACGCGGATGTCGGCGAACTGCTCGGTCTGAACCTTGAAGTCGTCGGTGGCGGGAGTCTCGGACCCAACCGGCGTCGGCGCGGTCGCGGTCGGCGGCGTCGTGGTCCGATCGGGCTGACACGCGAGCGAGAGCGAGAGCAGGGCGAGCACGATGCGGGGAACGCTGCGCATGCCCGGAGACAAGCCCGGCTCACGACGCGTTGGCAAGCGTTTTCAGCGCGTCACCCCGGCGAAGACCCGGTGCATGGCTAGGCAACTCGTCGGATCGCGCACCCCGGTGCTCGAGGGAGGCATCGTGGAGGTCCGGCCGGACCCGATCGTTCGCACGAGTTGCACAGGCAACTTGCCAAGCGCACCGCATCTCGAAGGCCCTATCCCACGATGCGAGCATCGTGGACGTGCAACAGGGGATTCACTGCATCACCATCGCGACACTGCTCTTGCTCGCGTGGCCGACCGCCGCACGCGGCGATGAGATCGCGAGCGAGTCGCCGCCGCCTTCGCACATCTACAACGGCGAGCAGGCCGGCACCTGCGAGTTCCCGACCGCCGTGTCGCTCGGCTCGTGCACGGCGACGCTCGTGCATCCCGAGCTCATCATCTACGCGGCGCACTGCGGCAGCAACTACGGCTCGGTGTTCTTCGGCAACGACACCGACGGTCAGGGATTCTCGGTCGGCACCGCGGGCTGCGAGGTGAATCCGAACTGGGCCGGCATCGGCTACGGCGTCGACGTTGCGTACTGCAGACTCGCCGAGCCCGTGACCGAGGTGCCGTTCACACCGCCGCTGATGGGCTGCGAGACCGAGGTACTGCAGCCGGGTCGCGAGGTGTGGATCGTCGGATTCGGCGAGACCGAGCAGGGTGTGTACGGCGTGAAGCACAAGGCGCTGACAACGTTCAACTACACCGACGGCAACGACGACGCGAACATCGGTGGCAACGGCACGACGGTGTGCTTCGGCGACTCCGGTGGGCCGACGTTCGTGCAGCTGCGCGAGGAAGACGGATTCGACGGGAGCTGGCGCGCGTTCGGGATCGCCTCGTACGTGTACACGCCGTGCGGCACCGATGGTTTCTCCGCGATGATGCACAACGGTGTGCAGTGGGTGGAGTCGGCGTCCGGTGTCGACGTCACGCCTTGTCACGATGCGGACGGCACGTGGAATCCGAGCGCGGCGTGCACGGGATTTCCGGCGGAGATCGACGCGGGCGCGGGTGATTGGGGCTCGGGGTGCGAGCCAGGGCCGCTGGTCGGATCGGGAGCGACGTGCGGAGCGCCGTATGGTGGTGGGGACGGTGAGGCCCCGACGGTCGCGATCACGTCGCCGGCCGATGGACAGCAGGTTGCGATCGCCCCGGGTGAGAGCGATGCCCAGGTGCGCGTCGTCGTCGATGCGCAGGACAACGTCGGGATCGCGGAGGTCACGTTGGTCGTGGATGGTGTCGAGGCCGGGAGTGATGCGAGTGAGCCGTACGAATTCGACGTGATGCTCGGCAGCGGTGCGCACGAGCTCGAGGCGCTCGCGGTGGATCTCGACGACAACGCGGGACACAGCTCGACGATCACGATCGAGGTATCGGGGGATGGGGATCCGAGTGGTGATGGCGGGAGTGATCCGAGCGACGACGACGGCGGGAGCGATCCGAGTGGTGATGGCGGCGGGAGTGATCCGGGCGACGATGACGACGATGATGACGATGACGACGGATCGGCGGGCGACGACGGCGAGGGTGCCGCGGGTCCGCAGGCGTTACCACCGGGCTTCGGCCTGGGCGCCGAGGCGGCGGGGTGCGGGTGCGGATCGACGCACGGTACCTCGTGGTGGATTGCGATCGTGATGCTCGCGGTGCGACGGCGTACTCGTCGCGTCGCCGAATTCTGGAAATTCAAGGCTCAGGGATCGAGATCCCGTGGACGATGAAGCCGGTCGAGTCGGCGGAGACGTCGACCGAGCACCTCTCCGACGGACGCGGGCGCTGGTCGATCGTCCACGACATCCTGCACGACGTCACGCCACAGATGCTCGTGTGGTGGTTCAACCACATGGACGGCGAGGTCGAGATCGGGAGCACCTCGATCAACCGCTACCGCGCACGGCACCCGCGTGATCACGTCGCGATCACCTACGTGCGCAAGGCGGCTTCATCCACATCCATCACACTGCTCTCCGATCAGATGGGCCACGCGTGGCTCACCCACAACGTCGAAGAGGTCGGCAACCTCGAGCACTTCCTGCCGACGCTGTTCGACCAACACACCTGACTGCAACACGCGTGAGCGGCGGCCGACGGTGGTGCTACCCTGCAAGGACGCGTCATGGACCCCGAAGCCATCGAGATGCTCCGCGAGATCCGCGACGAAGCCCGCCAAACCAACGCGCGCCTCGACCAAGTCGTCTTTCGCCTCGAGGGCCTCGAGTCGACGATGGGCGAGACGGCCGAGCAGCAGCGCTTTGTCGTTCGCTACGTGAAGGAGCTCAGCGAACGTGACCAGCGCCTCGGCGACGAGGTCGGCGATCTGCGCCGCCGGGTCGAGCACCTCGAGCAGCGCCTCGATCCCTCCTCTCCTTAGAGCACACCTGCGCACCCGCGCAGCCGCAAGAACCCGCCCCGATCGCCCCGATCGCCGCCCCCGCCGCCGCCGCTCACGGAATCCGCCGCCTGCCGCCATGGCCCGAGCAGGCGTTGCCACGTCGTCGATCCGCGACGAGAGGCCCGCGCCGAGACGCTGATTGGCCTGCGAGAGCGACCTTTGACAAGCTTTGGCAACGCCCCCGTGAACGCCCCCACCCATCAGGGTCCGCCGCAAGGGCCCGACGACGCACCGCACAGCGATGCGATCGCTCAGGTGATGCGGGTCGGCGCGATCCTCCGGCGTCGGTGGCTCGTCGTGATGGTGACCTGCGTGCTCGCGATCGCCTCGGCCGCGCTCGCGCTCACGATGATGCAGCCGCGGTGGCGCGCGAGCGCGACGGTCGTGCTGCACATGTCCGGGCCGCAGGTGCTCGACAAGGTGAAGGGCGTCGCCGACGAAGGCGAGTCGCGGCTCGTCGGCTACAAGGAGTACTACCAGACGCAGCGCACCATCATGCACAGCCGTGCGGTGACCGAGCGCGCGCTGACCAAGCTCGGGCTCGCGAGCGATCCGGTGTTCCTCGGCATCGACGGCATCGAGTCGGAGGCCGAGCGCGTCGCCGTCACCGCAACAATCGATCCGGTCGAGCGGTTGCGCGAGCTCGTCGCGATCGACGAGGTCCGTAACTCGCGCGTCATGGAAATCTCGTCGGAGTATCCCGACCCCGAGGTCGCCCGCGAGATCGCGAACGCG
>Ga0163144_10026067_pt1 | contig 11386 bp, 8 predicted proteins | sample OliLak19BULKMAT1_FD_123175 | JGI IMG/M metagenome (GOLD analysis project Ga0163144, IMG submission 123175) | Freshwater microbial mat bacterial communities from Lake Vanda, McMurdo Dry Valleys, Antarctica - Oligotrophic Lake LV.19.BULKMAT1 | ecosystem: Environmental > Aquatic > Freshwater > Lake... | reverse complement strand
GACGTTGCGGGCCTCGACCAGGGAGGGGCGGCGCGACGGGCCGATCAGGGCGGCTTGGGTGACTGAGAAAAACCGGGCCGTGACGGCGACGATTTGCTTGAGCTTGGCGATGTCCTCGCGGGAATCGCTCGGGGGGCGATCGTGTTTGGCGGCGGGTTCCGCGACCACCGGTCGCGGCTTTGCCGATGCTGCAACGCGACCGATCAACTCGGCCGGTGAACCGGCTTCTCGTTGGGCCAAACGGGCCAACTCAGCGTCGGTCAACAGCATTCCGCGGGCATTGGCCGCCAGTTGCAGGATCGCGCACCGTGCTGCCAGGCTCGGCCGTTGCAGTCGCACGGTCAGTCCGGCCGCCAGGCGATCGCGGAGTCCTGAATCCAAATGGCCGACCGAAGCTGGTTCCCGCTCAGCGGTGAAGATGACGATCCCCTCCGCGGCGGTGATCGCATCGACAGCGAGTCGCAGCTCTTGCTGAAACGCCGGCCGGGGCCTGAGCCGTTGGAGATCTTCGACGACCAGCACGCGCAGACTGCGAATGCCGTCGCGCCAGGCGGGGAGCCGGGTGTCGTCGGCCGCGGCTTGGGCTTCGCGACAGAAATCGGCGGCGGTGAAGTACTCAACTTGCGCTGGTTCGAGCCGGCGTCGCCAGTGGCGGACGATTCCCTGAACGAGTTGCGACTTGCCGCTGCCGCTGGCGCCAACGAGCACGAGCGGATTGAACAGCTGCGCCGCCTCTTCCAGCGCAAGGTCGCCCAACAACCTTGCCAGCGGGGCGACGACGAGCTCGTTTTCGGGCCCGACGACGAACGACGGCAACATGCCGGAGGCCGCCGCAGGGGCGTCACTACCGGGAAGTTCGAGTTGCAAAACGCCGTCAATCAAGTGGATCCGTCCGTCGATTTGTGACTGTCGGGGTGCCACTGGCGTGTTGCCAGTGCTCTTCCTGCCTGAAGGGCCGTGTACCCACCCGTATGAGAGTTTGAAATGTATCCCCAGGCCAGCCGAGCCCGATTCGCGATCGACTGATGTTGGAACCTGCCAAGCACTTCAACACTGGCGACACGCCAGTGGCACCCCATACAGAAATGCCGATTAAACGCAGCCGCGAAACAGCCCCTCAATTTACCCGATTTGCCTCGGCAACGGGAGCGGCCCAGGTGAATAAATGAGCGTTATCCGACGCGTCGCAAATTGTTACAGACGTTGAGGATACGGCGAGCCGCCTCGTCAATTTCAACGAGGGTCGTCGTCGCCCCCAAACTGAACCTCACCGAGGCGGAAATTTGCTCCTCGGGAAGGCCCATCGCGAGGAGCGTCGGCGACGGTTCGCTCGAACCGCTGGCGCAGGCCGAACCGCTGGAACAGGCGACTCCGGCGAGGTCGAGCGCCATGACCAACGGCTGCCGATCGAGACCGACGATCGCGATGTTCGACGTGTGCGGCAACCGCGGCGATTGGCCGCCGATGACGACCGCAGCGGGCCAGCCGGCGATGATGGCCTGTTCGAAGCGATCGCGGAGCATGGTCATCCGCTCGCGACGGGCGTCGGCTTCGCGTTGCCAGAGTTCGAGGGCGGTTTGCATGCCGATGGCCAGCGAAACCGATTCGGTGCCGGGTCGCAGCGAGGCCTGCTGGAATCCGCCGTGCAGGGCGGGCGTGAGTTGCACGCCGTGGCGCAGGAGGAGCGCGCCGACGCCCAACGGGCCGTGGAACTTATGGGCGGTGGCGGTGAGGGCGTCGACGCCGAGTTCCGTGAAGTTGACCGGCAGCTTGCCGACGACTTGGGTGGCGTCGGTGTGGAGCAGCACGCCGTGGCGACGGCAGATGGCGGCGGCCTCCGCGACTGGCTGCAGGACGCCCGTTTCGTTGCTGGCGAGCATGATGCTGGCGAGTTGCGTCGTCGGGGCGAGGAGCGATTCGAGTTGGTCGACGCGGATGACGCCGGCGGCATCGACGCCGAGGGTTTGTAGGGCCGGGGGGATGAACCCCCCGGCTCGCGCCGGGATGGGAAGGGCCAACGACTCGGCAGTACGGGAAATGCTGGGGTGCTCGATGGCGGAGATGACGAGGCGGGGCGACGTCGCCCCGTGAGCCGGGGGGTTCATCCCCCCGGTTCGCAGTGTCCCAGCGGTTTGCCCCAGGAGCCCATGAACGGCCAGGTTATTCGATTCCGTGCCGCCGCTGGTGAAAATCAGCTGGTCGGCGTCCATTCCGGCGGTGCGGGCGCCGAGGATCTCGGCGATGCGGACCCGGGCCTGCTCCAGGGCTCGGCGGGCCTGCCTGCCGGCGTCGTGCTGGCTCGCCGGGTTGCCGTGATAGCGGAGGGCCGCCTCGCGCACGGCGTCGGCGACCTCGGGCAAGATCGGGGCGGTCGCGTTGTGGTCGAGGTAGATCGCGGCGTGGGGCATGGGTTCGATTATACGACAACGGCCCGCGGCATAGATAAAAGCCACCGGCTTCGCCGGTGGACGCACATCGCAAGTCGGCGCCATTCCAAGTTCGTCCACCGGCGAAGCCGGTGGCTTTTATCGTTCCCATTTCGATCTTGCTGCTAGCAATTGGTCGGCGATATGATCCGCCGCCCCACGGATGGGGTGCAGGCTGTTTCCTTTTTGTCTCTCGTCTTTCGAAAACGGATTTTCGAACCATGGCGACGCTGTTTCGCGCGGCGGTGATGTTGTCGGTGTTCGTCGGGCTGCCGGGGGCGTGGATCTACTATGGTCCATTGCCGACGGGGGCTCAGCGGGTGGTCGATCGGTTCGTGGCGATCGCCAAAGAGGCGACGGGGTGGAAAGAGACGGAGGCGAAGCCGGCGCCGACTTGGGATTTTACGAAGTCGGCGCCGATTCCTGGGGAGGGCTTGGCGGTGGATCCCGGGGGGATGAACCCCCCGGCTCGCGATGAGGGAACTCGCTATGGAGAAGCGGCGACTGCTCCGTTGCAGATTGGTTTGGCGCTGCCGTTGCCGGAGGCTCCGCCGGCCAAGGCGCCGTCGACGTTGGCGGAGCGGGTTGAACCATTGCTCACGCAGTTGCGTCAGTTTGGCGTCGCTGAGTACGCGCTAGAGCGATGGGGGGGCGACGGGAAGCTCTACCGGTTCCATTGCGAGATGCCGATCGGCGGCGGTTCGCTGACGCAGCAGTTCGAGGCCGTCGCTGCCAACCCCGAAGCAAGCGTCGAGCAGGTCGTTGCTGAAGTCTCGCAGTGGCGCATCGCGCGACAAGCGGGCGGGATGTGAGCCGCGAAGTTAAACGCAAGGTAAAGATAAAAGCCCCCGGCTTCGCCGGTGGATGAATTGTGTAGGACGTCACCTTGCTTGGCGCGTCCACCGGCAGAGCCGGTGGCTTTTATGCTCTGTTGAACTGCGAAGGCCTACATGCGCAAATGCTCTCCATCGCTGGCCGCCCAATTGCGGAGCCCGGCCGTCGCCGCGCGGCAGCCGTGGGCGGCGTTCGCGACCGCGCGAAAAGTCACGCCGCCATCGCGCGTAGCAACTCCCGGGCCAGTTGAACTGGTGCGCGTCAGCACCGAACGGATGGCCGACAAGCTGGCCCGGCTGGAAGCGATCTTGCTGTTGGCCCGCGAGCCCCTTCCCTCAAGAAAGTTGGCGGCGCTCGCCGATTTGGCCGATGGAACGGAGGCCCGTTCGCTGGTGCGGGAATTGTCGCGACGGTTACGACGCCGCGGGAGCGCGTTTCAGCCGGTGGAGGTGGCTCACGGAATTCAGTTATTAACCCGCCCCCAATTGGCCGATTGGCTGGGGAAAGTTCACGCTCCGCCGAGCGAAATGCGGTTGTCGGCGCCCGCCCTGGAAACCTTGGCGGTGGTCGCTTATCGGCAGCCGGTGACGCGGGCCGACGTCGAGTCGATCCGGGGGGTGCAGTGCGGCGAAATCTTGCGCGTGTTGATGGAACGAGACTTTTTGCGTATCGTCGGACGGAGCGAGGAGTTAGGACGCCCCTTTTTGTACGGCGTCACGCGAAAGTTTTTGCAAGTTTTTGGCCTCCGCCGCTTGGAACAACTGCCGCCAGTCGATCAAATTTGTAACGCTGCATCACGCGCGGCCGAATCGCTCGAGCTAAGGGGCGCGAGCGAGTGACGTGCGGTTGAAGTTGGTTTAGGAGTATCTATCGTGCGGTCCCAGTTTTCGATTGCTGACAGTTCTGTCGCCACGGCGACGAAAGACGACGAGTTCGCGCCCTTGGCGCCATGGTCGACGATGTCGATGGCCAAGGACGACGACGATGATGATGACGAGTACGAAGACGAGGATGACGACGAAGAAGAAGACGACTCTGAAGAAGAGGGCGACGACGAATACGAATACGAAGATGAAGACGAGGAAGAGGACGACGACGAGGAGGAAGAAGACGACGCCGATGATGAAGAGGAAGAGGAAGGCGAAGAAGAGCTAGAAGAAGACGAGTGGGAAGAAGTCGACGACGAAGACGACGATGAAGAAGAGGATGAGGACGACTCGGACGAGGAAGATGACGAAGACGACGAGTTCGAGTACGAAGACGACGAAGATGAAGACGAGCTCGCCTACGAGCAAGAGGAACCAGACCTAGACTAACGTCGCGTTCCTCAAGAAGAAGTCGTGCAATCAAATCAAAGCGAGCCGCGGGGTTCATCCCCGCGGCTTTTTTGTTGCGTTGCTTCTACTGGGGCGCAGCTTCAAAAGAAGAATGCGGGGAGATTAACCACGAAAGAGACGAAAGAAGCGAAAGGAAGCAGCAGATTGCCGCGAGTGAATTGAAGCCCGAAGAGGCTTCTTTTTCTTTGTATTTCACTTTCGTCTTTTTCGTTCTTTTCGTGGTTAATCTTCTTCTGCAGCACCCTGCATGTTTGCACCGCCGGTGGGACGTTGTCCCAGCCTACTCTTCGAGGCGAAACAGTCGCCGCAGCGCGTCGAGCAGCCCGTGCGGCGGGCCTTCTTGCGACGCGTCGCGCAGCGACTCCAGCGGCGGGTGGAGGAGCTTGTTCACCAGCCGGTCGGCGAACTGCGTGATCTCGGTGCGGGAACGCTCGTCGAGATCGGGGAGCTTTTTGAAGAGCCGTTCGAGTTCCGCCACCTTCGGCTCTTCGAGGTTCCGCCGCAGACCGCTGATCACCGGGCCGGTGATGTGGCGGTGGGCCGCCGCCATGAACGCGTCGGTTTCGGCGACGATGATCTGTTCCGCCGCCGGTAGTTCGGCCGCCCGCGCATCGCGATTACGCTCACAGGCGACGGCGAGATCGTCGAGTGAGTAGAGATAGACGCCAAGTTGCTCGCCGACTTCGGGTTCGAAGTTCCGCGGCACGGCCAGATCGAGAATGAACAGCGGCCGCTGCTGCCGTAGCGGGGCGACGACGCGCTCGAATCGCTGGGCCATGACGATCGGCTCGGTCGCCCCCGTGGCGCCGATCACGAGATCGGCTGCGGCAAGTTCGTCCCACAGCCGTTCCCACGGGACGGCGACGCCATTCCAGGCGGTCGCGAGTTCCAGAGCCCGTTCGGGGCTGCGATTGACGACGTGAATCCGCGTGGCGCCGGCGTCTTGCAGATAGCGGATCGTCTCCTCGGCCATCTCGCCGGCGCCGATCACCAGGACATGCTTGTCGTCGAACCGCTCGAAAACGCGGCTGGCAAAGTCGGCGATGGCGACGCTAGGGATGCTCACCCGATGTTTGTGGAGGCTCGTTTCGTTGTAAACGCGGCGGGCGGCGCGGAGGGCCGACTGGAACAGGTCGTGGAGTGCTGGCCCCGCGGCGCCACTGTCGACAGAGCGCTGGTAGGCCTGTTTCACCTGGGCGAGGATTTGCGGCTCGCCGACGACCATGCTGTCGAGGCTCGCCGCGACGCGGTAGAGGTGGGCGACCGCCTCGCGCTGGTGGAGCGAGAGGATCTGGCCTTCGACTCGTTTGGTCGGCACGCCGTGGTAACTGAGGAGGGCGTCGACCAGCTCGTCGGTCTCAGGCGCCTCGACGGGGCCGGCGCCGGCGGCGTAGAGCTCGACGCGATTGCAGGTCGAGAGGAGCGCGAACTCGGCCGTCGGGAAGCGTTCGCGCCAACGGGCGAGCGCGTCGCTCGTTTGCTCCGTGCCGAAGGCGAGCTGTTGGCGGAGATCGACGCCGGAGGCGCGGTGAGTGCAACCGACCATGCGGAGGTTCATGGCGTGACCTCCGCCGGGGGCGAGGACGCCCCGGCTCGCTGGGGGCGAGCCGTGGGGTTTATCCCCACGGTCTTCTGCCCCGCACCCACATTCTCCCCGCCGCGGCCGTGCATCGACTTACTACTCATGAACGTCCCGAGCGTAATCACCAGAAACACGAACCCCGCCAGGGTGAGATACGCCACCTTCCGCCCCCGCCGGGCGGCGGGATAAGCAAGCCGAAACGCCTCGGCCGCGACGAGCCACGAGAACATGCCGCTGAGGCTGATCACCACCGGGTCGGTCCACTGCAGACCGCTCCCGTCGCGCAGGGCGAGTCGCATCAGCACGCCGGAGACGAAGCCGAGGCCGACCAGAATCGTGGCGGCGATGAGCGAGCGAGCGTTGACTCGTTCGAGCCATTCGAGACTCGGGAGGCGGAACCGTTCGCTGAGCGGGGCTTTGTTTTTGAGCCGTGCACTCTGCACGAGGTACATCAGCCCCGCGACGAACCCGAGCAGCACGGCGATCGTGCCGAGCATCAAAAACACGCCATGGAGAATGCCCCAAATCCGCGGCATCTCGGTGCCCGCCATCGGCTCGGTGCTGGCGAAGCGGGCGGCGCCGATGAGGGCGAGGACGATCGGCAACAGGAACAGGCCGATCGCGGCCCGCGGTTGGTAGAGGACGAGCGCGAGGTAGACGATCGCCAGTCCCCACGCCGCGGAGAGATACCAATCGTGCTGGCTGGAGAGGGGCGCCCAAGGGGAGGCGCTCGCTCGTTCAGCGAGATACCAAGTCTGTGCGACGATGCCGGCGACGGCGGCGGCGACCACGGCCAGCCGCCGCCAACGGGGGCGGGCCCACAACCCCACTGCTTCCAGCGCGAGCGCCACCCCAAAGCTGGCGGTGAAGCAGAGCATGTTGACGCCGGAAGACATGTGAAGCTAGTTCGTTGCGTCAGTCGTTCGGATGGGTGCCACTGGCGTGTCGCCAGTGAGAAGTGCTCGGCAGGCGTGGAGATCAATCGATCGTGAATCAGGCTCGGCTGGCCTGGGGATAATATTTCAAACTCTCATGCGGGCGGAGACATGGCCCTTCAGGCAGGAAGGGCACTGGCGACACGCCAGTGGCACCCCGGGCGAATGTGAAAAACTAGGCGACCAGGCCTCCCCTCCCTGATCGCTTCCTTTCTTCTTCCTTGGTGCGTCTTTGTGTCCTTCGTGACTTGGTGGTTAGTCTTTCTCGCCGCTCCGGCGGGTCGTTGACCCGCGGCTACTTTCGAATCACTCCCCTTCGGCGTCGTCGAGCCCGTACTCTTTCAGCTTCTTGTGAAGCGTGTTGCGGTTGATCCCCAATCGCGCGGCGGCCTTGATCTGCACGCCGTCGCACAAGGTCATCACTTGCGAAATCACCTCGCGTTCCACGCGATTGACGATTCGGCCATGGAGGTCGCAATCAGCCTCGCCGGCCGTGGTCAGGCCCTGGACCACCAGTTCCTCGGACAACTCCTCAAAGGTCATCGTACGGGGGCCGAGCGATTTCGGCTGCCGGCCGGTGCGTACCGCCTCGGGGAGTAGCTCAAAAGTCAGCTCATCGCCGAGCGCCATGACGACGACCCGTTCGATGTAATTTTGCAGCTCCCGGACATTTCCTGGCCAGGCGTAGCGCTGCAGCGCCTCCATCGCCCGCGGCTCGATATGGGCGACGTAGCGGTCGTTCTTCTCGTTGTAGTAGTTGAGAAAGTGAGTCACCAACAGCGGAATGTCTTCGGTTCGCTCGCGCAGCGGCGGAATGAAAATCGGCACGACGTTGAGCCGGTAGAACAAGTCCTCGCGAAACGTCCCCGCCATCGCCAGGTCGAGCAGGTCGCGGTTGCTGGCGGCGATGATGCGGGTATCGACGCGAATCGTGCGGGTGTCGCCGACCCGTTCGAACTCTCGCTCCTGCAGCACGCGGAGCAGCTTCACTTGCAGGTGGAGCGTCGTCGAGTTGATTTCGTCGAGGAAGATGCTGCCTTGATGGGCCGCTTCGAACCGCCCGGTGCGGTTGTCGATGGCGCCGGTGAAGGCGCCGCGGACGTGGCCGAAGAGTTCGCTCTCCAGCAAGCTCTCGCTGAGGGCGCCGCAGTTGACGCGCACGAACGGCCGATCGCGGCGGCCGCTCAAGGTATGCACCGCGTGGGCGATCAGCTCCTTGCCGGTCCCTGTTTCGCCGAGCAGCAACACCGACGCGCTCGACCGGGCCACCTGGCGGGTCGTGCGAAAAACCTCCTGCATCGGCGCGCTGTTGCCGATGACGCCCGGCAGCGGGGCGCTGGGAGATTCATCGAGTTGCGGCGGGCGCGGGGGCATGGCGAAAGCGGAAAGCGGAAGGTTGAAAGCGGAATGCTGAATCGCGAGCGGCGAGCCGGGAGCCGGGAGCGTAAGCTCCCGGAAGCAGCGCTCACGACGAACCTACTTCTTCACGGCCAAGTCCTTCTTCTCAATCACATCAAGCACGCGGGCCAGCACCTTCTGCGTCGCCGCGTCGGCGCTCTCGCTGGCGTTGTAACGATCGTATTGGACGACGACTTGGTCTCGTTTCAGCTGGACGCCGAACTTGGCGACGCTCGCCGCGAGCGCCTCAGTAGCCGCTTGACGGGTTTCGATCGGCAGCGTGCCGAGACTGGCGAAATCGACGAGCATCGTTTGACTTTCCGACGTGCCGAGGGCCGCCAACACGGCGACCGATTGGCCGGCCAGTTCAGGCATCAACAGGGTGCGGTCGACCAAGTGGGCGTTGCGTTTGAGTTCATCGTAGGGGGCGTTCGCTGCGAGGAGTTTGCCGATCCACTCCAAGGCTTGCTTCGCCTGAGCCGTTCGCTCCTCGGTCGGCGCCAGCGGCAGCGGGCGGAGGGCGAGGGTTTCGTTCACCAAAGTGGCGAGGGCGCCGTCGCCATCGGGGCGGGGCATCGCGTAAACCAGCGGGTTCGCCTCGGCGACGCGCTGGGCCGCGGCGAGGCGCGGGCCGCTCGCGGCAATAAGGATCGGCACGCCGGCCGTGAGATCGCTGATCCGCAACTGGTAAACAACCTCGCCCAGGAGCGGCTGGCCGATGTCGCTGTCGAGCACCACGATCCCCAACCGCGGCGCAATTGCCGGATCAATGGCCGTCACCAGCGCGTCGCGGCCCGTTCGAACCGGCGTCGCATCGTAGCCCATGCCGCGGAGCTTGCCGGCCCAGTCGCTCGCCACCAGCATCGCCGGCGCCGCGGCGACGGCCGTCGGTTCGCCGGCGCCGCCGACGAAGTACCAGAGCGAATTGGCCACTTCGCTCGAACCTGGGAACGAACGCTGCGGATTGAGTTGCATGATCGCGCCCAAGGCAGCGAAGCGGAGCGCCCGATCATGGCTCGCCAGCGCCGCGGCCAGCGGCGACGGCAGCCCGCCGTTGGAGGCCAGTACCGCAGCATCGCCGCGTCGGCCGAGTTCCTCGGCGATCTGCACGGCGGCGGCCGTGTACTGTTCCTTCGCGGCGTTGGCGAGCGCCGCCGACAGATCAGCCGGCGTCATCGCGGCGACGACTTGCTTCAGCGCCGCGTCGGCGTCGCGGTCGAGTAGCGCCGACTCTTCCAGACTATAAAGCAACACGGCCCGGCGATCGTTCGGTTCGGCTAGGCCGCCGACTTCACCCAGGGCCCGCGCCAACCGAGCCGCCGAGAGGGCCCGCAACTGCGGGACGGCGTAAGTCGCCGCGACGAGCTCCTTCGTCTGCGGATTCCAAGACCACCACCGGCCAGCAGTCCCTTCGTCGATCGTCGCCACCGGCGTCGATTTGATCGCCGCCAACCGATCGCGAAGCAACTTCTGCACTTCGACGGCGGTCGGCTCGGGATAGCCGAGTTGGGCGATCGCCGTCCGCGCCGCCGAGACGGCCGAGGAATCGGTCGAAGTGACGGCGATCGTCGAGAGCCAGGGGAGGGCGGCGGCAATGCGGAGGTGACCCGCGAGCTCCGCGGCGTCGCGGCGCAGTTGTCCCTCCGAATCGGCCAGCAGCGCCAGCAGCGGAGCGTCGATCGCCGGCCGCATGTCGGCCAGTGCGGCGAGCAGATTGCCGCGCGTCGCTTCGTCCTTCGCGTCAGCCAACGCATGGATCGCAGCGATCATCCCTGCGTCGCCCGTGGCGCGAAGATCGACGCGCGCGGCGTACCGATCCGCTTCCACCGGGGCGTTGAGCCCCGCAAGCAACTTGGCGATATGAGCCGGATCCTTTGCCGCCGCATCAGCAGCCGCGATGCACGTCTCAGCAAACTCCCGCAACCCGGCGAGCGGGCCCGCGTCAGCGGCCTGTCCCCCAGGCGCATCCAGCCGAATCAACTTCAAAAACTTCGCCGTCCCAAACTCACCCACCAGCGCCCCCTTCTGAGCGTCATCCAGCTTCGCCCCCAGCAACTCAGGCACAATCTGCCCCGCGACGTCGGCATGGCCAAGGTCAATCAGCATCAAGATCGCGCGCAATTGCTGCGCGGGAGTCGTCCGCGGCAATTCCAGCACCGCGGCAATGGCCGGATCGCGGCGCGCGTAGTCGGCAAGCGTCGGCGCCGGCTCGGCTGCCGGGGCGTCGGCGGCCGGCTCTTGGGCTGGGAGCGACGAGGGAAGCGACATCGACAGCATCGTCGCCGCAGCGGCACATCGCAGCAGCGTCGGCAGGAATCGAAGCGTAAAGGAGCGGTCAGTCATAGATGAAAAGCAAATGATGATGAATGCTGCAATGAATGATTTAGACTGCTATTCGAATGGGTGCCACTGGCGTGTCGCCAGTGAGAAGTGCTTCGTGGATTCGGAGATCAATCGATTGTGACTTGGGCTCGGCTGGCCTGAGGATACACTTCAAATTTTCACACGGGTGGATGCATGGCCCTTCAGGCAGCAAGAGCACTGGCGACACGCCAGTGGCACACCGCTTTCGTTACGCCTCCAGCCCCAAACGTTCTTTCCAAATCGCGACTTGCTTCGCGACCTGAGCCGGCGCCGTCGAGCCTTCGCTGCTGAAAGCGAGGATCGCCTGATCGACGCCCAGGACTCCGTACACTGATTTGTCGAGCGACGGATGAGCCGCTTGGAACTCCGCCAGCTCCAGCTTCGCTAGCGGCACGTCGCGCTTCATCGCCACGCCGACGAGCTTGCCGATGATCTCGTGAGCAGTCCGCTGCGGCACGCCAAGCTTGATGAGATGCTCCATCAGCGTCGTCGCGTCGAGGTAGCCCCGTT
>Ga0163144_10026066_pt1 | contig 11386 bp, 14 predicted proteins | sample OliLak19BULKMAT1_FD_123175 | JGI IMG/M metagenome (GOLD analysis project Ga0163144, IMG submission 123175) | Freshwater microbial mat bacterial communities from Lake Vanda, McMurdo Dry Valleys, Antarctica - Oligotrophic Lake LV.19.BULKMAT1 | ecosystem: Environmental > Aquatic > Freshwater >... | reverse complement strand
TGCGCTCGTTTCGACCCGCGGCCGGGCCGACCATGCAATGCGTGCGCCGACGCCTCGCAACGCTTCGACCAGGGCCACGTCTTCGCTGCTGACCATCGGCTTGAAGCCACCGGCGCGCCGGTAGGCGTCGGCACTCACGCCGAGGTTCGCGCCGTGGATGTGCTGATGGCCGTCGGCGTCAGTGTACGTGCGCTCGTAGTGCGCTTGCATGCATGGGCCGTAGCTGCCCCATTCGCGAATCGCCACCGTGCCGCAGACCGCGTCGGCGTCCAGCGCCAGTTGGTCGGCCAGCCACTCGGGTGCAACCACACTGTCGGCATCCGTGAAGGCCAGCCAGCGCGCGCCGCGGGCCAAGGCCAGCTCGGCGCCCGCGGCACGGGCAGCGCCGACGTTGTTCGCGTCCAGCGCCAACACCACTGCGCCCGCACGCCGCGCAATGGCGCCCGTGGCGTCACTGCAGTCGTCGAGCACGACGACCAGCGCAACCGCCTCGTCGCCCAGGCGCGCGCACTGCGCCGCCTTCTCGATCGATCGGAGGCAGGCACCGATATGCTCCGCCTCGTTGCAGGCCGGAACGACGACGGCGATCACGTTCGAACCGCCGTTGCTGTCGTGCCGTGCAACAGGTTCACTCGTCGGCAGCGTCCACGTTGACAGCCGCCTCGGCCAGTTCGGTCATCAGCTCGTCGGCGACATACATGTCCTTCACCGCCGCCCGAAGCTGCTTGTTGTCGTCACTGAGCTTGAGCGCCTTGGCGAAGGCTGCCACGGTGCCGAAGCCCGTGAGGCCGTAGTGCGTCATGCGCTGGTATTGGGCGATGATGGCGGCGTCGAGCACCGGCCCTTTGTCGGGCGCATCCTCGATGGTGTGCTTGATGGCCTCGTTCACCAGGCCTTCCATGCCCTTGCAATGCTCCTTGGAAACCTTCTCGTCCTGGTTGGCGATGAGCGCCTTCAGCAGGTTGGTGTGGTCGGCAATGCCGGCTTGTGACGCATCGAGCATCTTCTTGAGCTTCGGGTGGGTGGCCTTTGGCGCAATCTTCTTCAGCGCGCGGGCCATCTGGTCATTGGCGGACCACAGGTCCTTGAGTTCATCGATGTAAAGATCGGAAAGATTGGATATGTCGGACATGGTGACTCCGTGAAGTTGAGGGCAAATGAGCGCGACCGGCGGCGTTGCCGTCGCCTCCAAGGCAATCGTCGTGCCGAGCTGACGCTGGCTGGCGCGGCCGGCGTGCGCACCGGCAGTTCGCTCTGCGCACCGGGCGTCGACAGCCGCGCAGGCGACGCTGCGTGCGCGTGCATTGGTGTACCGCCGGGCTGCCGGCTGACAGCAGGAGTGTGACCTTCGATGTCCGACCTTTCACCGCTGCCCGACACGCCCCTGGGCCTGTACCGCCACCACAAGGGCGGCGAGTACGAAGTGATCGGCGTGGCCCGCCACAGCGAGACGCAGGAGCCGCTGGTGGTGTACCGCCCGCTCTACAACGCCACCGGCTGGTGGGTGCGGCCGCATGCGATGTTTTTCGAGAGGGTGACGGTCGACGGGCAGCGGCGGGCGCGGTTCGAGAAGATCGGCTGAGTCAAGGGCTTCGCCTCGCTCTGCCGCGAGCCGTGGCGCCGTTCAGCAAACGCCGGAACGTCGGACACTCCATGTGGCTGGGCGCCGCGCACACGGCGGCATGCCGCAGGCCGTCGCGCATCGCGCTGAGCTTGCGGATCTTGCGGTCGAGGTCGTCTGCCTTGGCCCTGAGCACGCGGCGGTCGATGCGCGGACGGCCGTCTGCCGCAAACATCCCGGCGATCTCGTCGAGCGAGAAGCCGGCGGAGCGCCCGAGCGCAATGAGCGCCAACCGCTCCAGCACGCCTGGCCCGAACACGCGGCGCAGGCCGCTCCGTCCGACCGAAGCGATCAAGCCCTTGGCTTCGTAGAAGCGCAGTGTGGAGGCGGGAACCCCCGCCCTTTTGGCGACCTCGGCAATGTCCATCGCAATCACCCCTTGACTTCAAGTCGACTTCAAGTGGCACTGTGCAGCCTGGACTCTCGCAAAGCAAGACATGAACACTGAAATCGACCCTGGAACAAGTGCCGTTCTCATCGGATCAGGTGCCACGGCCGTGACGGACCTGTGGGCGCTGGCCCGCAAGCGCCTGTTCGGCACCCCGGCGCCGAACTACGGCCTGGTCGGGCGCTGGCTCGGTCACATGCCGCGCGGCCGATTCCGCCACGAATCGATCGCCGCCGCGCCGCCCGTGCCAGGCGAGCTCCTCATCGGATGGACGGCGCACTACCTGATCGGCATCGCGTTCGCGGCGCTGCTGATCGGCCTCTGGGGCCCGGTTTGGCTGCAGGCGCCGACGATGGGCCCCGCACTGGCGGTCGGCATCGGCACCGTGGCGGCGCCCTTCCTGGTGATGCAGCCGGGCATGGGCGCCGGCATCGCAGCCAGCCGCACGCCACGCCCGACCCTCGCGCGTCTGCACAGCCTGGCCACACACGTCGCTTTCGGCCTGGGCCTGTATGCCGCAGGCTGGACCACCCACTTCCTCTTTCACTCCGGAGTCTGAAATGCGCATCCCCAACCGCTTCGCACCCGTCCTCTTCGGCGCCTTCCTCTCGGTCATCATGGTCGCCATCGTGTCGGCCTTCGTGCTCGCAACCACCCGAGGCATCGGCCCGGGATTCGTCACGCAGTGGTTGAAGAGTTGCGCGACCACCTGGCCGGTGGCCTTTGTCGCGGTGACGCTCGTGGCACCTTGGGTGCGCCGCGTCATCGGCCGCCTGACGGCTTGACGACCGCACGGCCTGGCCCATCAAGCCCTGCGCACTTCCATCACCCCGTGCTCGGCCGCCTGCTCGTAGATCGAAGCCACGCGCGTCGACAGGTGCAGCAGGATTCGCGGCGCTTGCGTCTTGACCGCCCGCCGCAGCAGCACGCCCACTGCCACCATCGTCGCGCCGACCCAGGCATGGCCGAGCAGCGCCGCCGCGATGCCGGGCCCGATGAGGGCGAGTGCAATCGGTGTGGCGCGCGTGTGAAAGGCGACGAAAGGCACCGCCAGCGCCGGGTTGACGATGACGCGAAAGCGGCCGTGCGGCAGCCCGTTGCGGAACTCTTCGAACGGGATGAACTCGGCAGTGTCGGGCGGGGCAGGCTCGCGGGTCATGCCGCATTCTGGCTCGTCCTTCGGAGCAACCGCCGGGCGCGATGTTTGGCGCGCTGACGTCAACGCAAGGTCAACCGGCGCGGCCCGACACCCGCATTCCACTGCCACAACGCGCCGTCCGCCGTGCGCGCAATCGTCGCCGTGTCGCCCGCGGCCACCGCGGTCACGTGGTCGAGCAGCTTGCGCGGCTCGATGCCGAAGCCCTCGCCCCAGGCCCACAGGCTGGCGTCGGCGCGAATCGCCATCGAGTGGCGCGAGCCGGTGGCAATGGTGCGCACGCCGTCGAAGATGCGCCCCCAGCGGTCGGCCTTGTCGCCCAGGCCGTGCGACGACAGGGGCCCGAAGCGGTTGCCACCGGTGCCCATTACCACGCCATCGCGCGTCAGGTGAATGGCGTGCCCGGTGTGCGCCTTCACCGTCACCGCGTCGCGCGCGGTGGCCACGAAGCCGGGTGTGGCGGTGAGGCGTCCATCGCCGTACTGGCCGCGGTGCGCCAGCCCCTTGGCGTACAACGTACCGTCGCGCGTGACGTAATAGTCGGCGCTGTCGCCGATGCTGGCGGCGATCACGTGCTCGGCGATGCGTTGCGGCGCCGCCGTGCTGCCGGCGCCGTGCCACAGCACCTCGGCGCGGTCGATGGCGAACCAGCCGGATTGGCCGGCGGCAAAGCTCGTCACGCCTTGCATCAGCGTCGTTGCCGCCTCGGGGGCCTCGGTCCAGGTGACCAGCGCGCCGTTGTCGAGCAATGCGAAGTACGCCTGCTGGCTGACTCCCACCTGCACCACGCCGGCCCGCGCGCGCTGCGGCGTGCCGCGACCGACCCAGCCGTAGGCCACACCGTCGACGAGCGCCATGTGGCGGTCGTAGTACGACGCCAGGTCACGGCCCGAACTGTCGGCAAGGGCGGGCGGACTGGATACGAGCGTGCTGAGCCAGGTCAGGAAGAGGGCGACGAACCGCCAGCGCATCTCAGCGGCGCAGCGGCGCGCCGGCGCGCCGCAGCACGTCGACGATCGCACGCTGCCCGCGCTGCTCGGCATGCGCCAGCGGCGTCACACCTTGCGCGTCGGCCAGATTCACGTTCGCGCCATGGGCCACGAGCAGGCGCACGATCTCGGTGTGCGCGGTGCCGCCGTCGCCCAGGATCACGGCCTCGAGCAGCGCAGTCCAGCCGAGGCGGTTGACATGGTCGACATCGATCGGGGTCTTCAGCAGTTCGCGCACCACCTCCACATGGCCGTGGTGCGCGGCCGGAATCAGCGCGGTGCCGCCATACCGGTTGGTGCTCGCGAGGTCGGCCCCCGCGGCCAACGTCAGGCGCAGGATCTCGAGCCGGCCCTCGGCCCCGGCATAGAGGAAGGGCGAGTCCTGCAACGCGTCCTTCGCGTTGACGTCGGCGCTGCGTTCGATCAGCAGCCGCGCCGCGTCGACACGGTTGGCGTGCGTGGCCGCCAGCAGCGCGGTGCGGCGGCGCGCGTCGCGCCCATCGACGGGTGTGCCAGCGTCGAGCAGACGCCGCAGCGTCGCGCTGTCGCCAGCCTCGGCGGCCGCGACCAGCGCCGTGGGCGAGGACCAGGCCGCGACGGGCCAGGCCGCAGCGAAAACGAGGATGCGGCGCCGGCTCATCGTGGCGCGCCGGCCTCGGTGAGCGCCGCGCCGTACACCATGCGCGAAATGCCGGCCCAGGAGGCCGCCGCTTCGCACATCCGGCAGGCGCGCGAGGTGGAGACCAGCACGCAGCCCGACAGGTCGCGCGTGCCGAGCCGCCGCGCGGCGTCGCGGATGGCTTCCATCTCGGCGTGCGCGGTCGGGTCGGTCGCAGTGACAACCCGGCTCGGCGCCGCGCCGACGACTTCGGCGCCGCGCAACACCACCGCACCATAGGCCTGATCGCCCGCACGCACGGCCTCGTCGCGCAGCGCCTCGGCGCGGCGCATCGCGTCGTGCAGCGGCGTGGCGGGGGTGGCTGCCGCGACGGCCCACCCCGGCCACATTGCCAGCAGGCAGGTGCGACGGCGCAGGCCCGGGCGAGGATGGTGCAGCCCCATGGCGCGATTGTGCCGGTATGCGCGCCGCCACCGTTCAGGACAGCGTCATCACACCCTGCCCTCCAAAGCCTCGAACACCGCTTCCGGCGTGTCGTTGGCGGGGGGATCTGGCGCGGTGTTTGGCGCACTGACGTCGACAGCCATCGACGTGTTGACGCACTTGACAACATCCAAGAACGTTGGCATTGTTGTCAACAATGAAGGCCAGGCTGATCACCCGCTTCAAGGACGTAACACCAGATGGAGGTGTGATCGAGCGGGTGGTATGGCAAGTGCCTGATCCCATTGCGCCGAGTGAACACAGGTACAAGTACAGAGCCGCCTATGCCGTTGGCGGGGTACGCGTGGTGGGATTCGACAACGAGCGCGGAAAGGGCGACCACTGCCACATCCGAGGCATCGAGAAAACCTACGATTTCCGCTCGATCGAACAATTGATCGAGGACTTCATTGCAGCAGTTGTTTCAGTACGAGGCGAAGCATGAACAAGCGGACGTTGATGATCACGATGAATGCCGACTGGCGCGGTGCATTGCGTGCCGCTGGCAAGCGCGCTACGGGCAGCAGATACCAGGGCGAGGTGCTGAACTTTGAGACTGCGACAAGCTTTTTCGGCAGGCTCACCGAGCGCCGCTGGGCGATGGTGCCTGCGCTGCAAGGGCAAGGGCCGATGTCTGTGCGGGAGCTCGCACGCCGCGTCGGCCGGGATGTCCGGCGCGTCCATGACGATGTCGAAGCGCTGGCCGAGTTGGGCCTCGTCGAGCGCACTGAAAGTGGCGGCGTCATGTGCCCTTTCGCGTCGATTCACATCGACATGCGGCTGACGGCTCCTGAGTCTTTGGCGGCTTGACTCTTGTTCGGCTCATGCACCCGGCAAGCACGACGGCGTGATCACGCTCTTCCTCTCCAAAGCCTCCAACACCGCTTCCGGCGTCGCCGGCGCGCGCAGCGACGGATCGACTTGGTGCCCGCCTGCCGCCGAAACCGCATCCCGGATCGCCAACAACGCCGAGAACGGCAGCAGCAGCGGCGGCTCGCCGACGGCCTTGCTGCGGTGGATCGTGTCGGCCGGGTTCGGCGCGTCGTACAGCGCGACCTTGAAGTGCGCCGGCGTGTCGTTGGCGGTGGGGATCTTGTAGGTGCTCGGCGCGTGCGTCAGCAGCGCGCCGGTCTCGGGATGCCACACCAGCTCTTCCATCGTCAGCCAGCCGTAGCCTTGCACGAACGCACCCTCGACCTGGCCGAGGTCGATGGCGGGGTTCAGGCTCGTGCCGACGTCGTGCAGCACGTCCACCGCCAGCAGCTTGTGCTCGCCGGTGAGGGTGTCGACGATGACCTCGCTCACCGCGGCGCCGTAGGCAAAGTAGAAGAACGGTTTGCCGGTCATCGTCGCGCGGTCCCAGGACAAGCCGGGCGTTGCGTAGAAGCCGTCGCTCCAGAGTTGCACGCGGGCGATGTAGGCGGCGGTGACCAGTTCGCAGAAGGCGGCGTCGGCCAAGCCTCGCTCGGCCGCGAACGCGTCGAGCCGCGCGCGGATCTTGCGCGCGGCGTCCTGCGCGGCCTTGCCGTTCAGGTCGGCACCGGTCGAGGCGGCGGTCGCCGAGGTGTTGGCGACTTTCTGCGTGTCGGTCGCGGTGCAGCGCACAGCAGCCAGCGGGATGCGCAGCTCGTTCGCGACCACCTGCGCCACCTTGGTGTTCACGCCCTGGCCCATCTCGGTGCCACCGTGATTCACCAGCACCGAGCCGTCGGTGTACACGTGCACCAGGGCGCCGGCCTGGTTCAAGTGGTTCACGTTGAACGAGATGCCGAACTTGACCGGCGTGAAGGCAATGCCGCGCTTGAGCACCGGGCTGGTGGCATTGAAGGCCGCGATCTCGGCGCGGCGCTCGCGGTAGCGGCTGGTCTTCAGCAGTTGCACGGTGATCGGCTCGAGGATGTTGTCTTCGACTGTCTGCAAATACGGCGTGACGTTGTTCGACGTGGTGCCGTAGTAGTTGGCGCGCCGCACGTCGAGCGGGTCGAGTTGCAGGCGCCGCGCGATGCTGTCGAGGATGAACTCGATCGCGATCGCGCCCTGCGGCCCGCCGAAGCCGCGGAACGCGGTGTTGCTCTGCGTGTGGGTGCGCGCGCAGTAGCCGTGCATCGACACGTTCGGCAGCCAATAGGCGTTGTCGAAGTGGCAGATCGCGCGCGTCATCACGGGGGGACTCAGGTCGGCGCTGAAGCCGGCGTTGGCGATCAACTCGATCTCGACGCCGAGCACCCGGCCTTCGTCGTCGAAGCCGACCTCGTAGTCGTACTCGAAGCCGTGGCGCCGGCCGGTGACCATGAAGTCGTCGTCGCGGTCCAGGCGCAGCTTGACCGGCCGCTTCAGCATCTTCGCGGCGAGTGAGGCGACGCAGGCGGGCAACGCCGACTGCGACTCCTTGCCACCGAAGCCTCCCCCCATGCGCCGGCATTGCACCTGCACCTGGTTGGCACTCAGGTTCAGCGCGTGCGCGACCAGGTTCTGCATCTCGGTCGGGTGCTGGGTAGAGCAGTGCACCAGCAGGCCGTCGTCTTCGAGCGGGATCGCATAGCTGATCTGGCCTTCGAGGTAGAACTGTTCCTGGCCGCCGATCGACAGGCTGTCTTCGAAGCGGTGTGGGGCGGCGGCGATGGCGGCGGCGGCATGGCCGCGCGCCAGGTGCATCGGCGGCACGACATAGGCTTGCGCGGCGTGCGCTTGGCGTGCCGTGAGCAGCGCAGGCAGCGGCTCGATCGAGACGAACGCTTTGGCGCGCGCAGCGATGCGCCGGGCGACGCGGCGGTCGCGGGCGATCACCGCAAAGACGGGCTGGCCGAGGTAGTGCACCTCGCCTTGCGCAAGGATCGGGTCGTCGCCCTTCACGATCGGCGCGCAGTCGTTGACGCCGGGGAAGTCTTCTGCGGTGAACACCGCTTCGACGCCGGGCTCGGCGCGCAGGCGATCGACGTCGATGGCGACCAGCTTGCCGTGTGCCACGTGCGAAAGGCCGAGCGCAGCGTGCAGCGTGCCGGTGAGCTCGACGATATCGTCGATGTAGGTCGCCTCACCGCTGACGTGCAGGTGCGCCGATTCGTGCGGGCGATCGCGGCCCACCTCGGTGGCGGCCTGGGCCAGAAAGACGTCGGCCTGCGTGTTCATGGCGGGCTCCCTCTGCCCAGCGGGGAAAGGGTTGTCCAGACGCTGGTTTGTGCAGCGGACAGGGGTGCTTCGCGCCGTGTCTCCAGCCAGAATCGTCGCAGCAAGTTGCCGGCCGCATGCTCACGGTACGTCGCACTCGCGCGCAGATCGGTCAGCGGCGTGAAGTCGTCTTTCAAGGCCAACGCCGCCGCCTCGACGGTGGCCTCGCTCCACGGCTGGCCCCGCACCGCCGCCTCGGCCTGGGCTGCCCGCTCGACGACGCCCGCCATGCCACCGAACGCGAAGCGCGCGCCGCGCACGATGTCGCCGTCGAGCGTGATGGCCAGGCCGGCAGAGATCGCAGAGATGTCGCAGTCGAAGCGCTTGGACAACTTGTACGCACGCAGCACGGTGTGCATGGGCGCCGGCAGCTCGATCGCCTCGATGAACTCGCCGGGCGCGAGCGCGTTCTTCATGTAGTCGAGGTAGAACGCTTCGAGCGGCAGGCGCCGCTGAGCGGGGCCGCGGCGCAGCAGCAAGCTCGCGTTCAGCGCCATCAGCACCGGGGCGCTGTCGCCGATCGGCGAGCCATTGGCCAGGTTGCCGCCCATCGTGCCGGCGTTGCGCACCGGCACCGAAGCGAAGCGCAGCCCCATTTCGCGCAGTTCAGGGTGCCGTTCGGCCAGCGCCGCCCACGCGTCTTCCAGGCTCGCCGCGGCGCCGATCGACAACCCGCCATCGGCCCGCGCCTCGATGCGCGCGAGGCCGGCCGCTTCGCCCAGGTAGATCAGATCCGGCAACGGCCTGAACTGCTTGGTGACCCACAGGCCGATGTCGGTGGACCCGGCCAAGAGGCGCGCCTCGGGCCGCGCCGCGCGCTGCTCGGCCAGCATCTCGATGCTCCGCGGCGCTTCAAACCGCGCGCCGTGCGCGTCGACGTAGGCGAGCGGCGCGTCGGCCGCCAGCTTGTGCAGCGCGGTGGCAATCGTCGCCATGTCCAGCCGGGCCGCTGGCAGCCCGAACATGCGCTGGCCCGCATCGAGGATCGGCCGGTAGCCGGTGCATCGGCACAGGTTGCCCGACAAGTCGTCGGCGATCTGCTGGCGCGTGGGGCGGGTGCCGGCCTCGGCATGCCGCTCGTAGCAGGCGGCCAGCGACATCACGAAGCCCGGGGTGCAGAAGCCGCATTGCGAGCCGTGACATTCCACCATCGCCTGCTGCGCCGGGTGCAGCGCGGCGCCACGGGCTGCGCCTGGCGCCACACGCTTCAGGTCTTCCACCGTGATCAGCGCCTTGCCGTCCAGCGTGGGCAGGAACTGGGTGCAGGCATTGACGGCGCGCAGGCTGAGCCCGCCGACCACGGTGGTGCGCGCAGAAGGCGTGCCCACCGCTTCGGCCTTCTGGGCGCGTTCGGCCACGATCACCGTGCAGGCGCCGCAGTCGCCTTCGGCGCAGCCTTCCTTGGTGCCGGTGCAGTGGGCGTCTTCACGCAGCCAGTCGAGCACGCTGTGGGTGGTGGCGGGGCCGTCCACCGCAACCACCTGGCCGCGGTGCACGAAGCGGATGGGGCGGGTGGCCGCAGGTTCGAATTGCATACGCGAACGATACGACGAACCGGGCACCTTGCCACGGCTGCGCGAGTGGCTACGATAGCGTGATGGTCGGCCGCCCCACCCCCCGATGAGCGCAAGCCCGCCTTCGCCCCTCAGATCTCCGGCCGCGTCGCGCCTGGCGCTGCGCGCCGACCTGCTCGACTTCACGGCCGATCCGGGCTGGGACGCACCCGGCGACGCCAGCCCCGGCCTGCGCTGGCGCCCCGACCACTGGCTGCTGGTCGAAGACGGCCGCATCGCTGGCGTGCAGGCCGAGCCGCCCGCCGACGACTGGCCTCGCGAAGACCACCGCGGCCGGCTGCTGCTGCCCGGCTTCATCGACACCCATGTGCACATGCCGCAGCTCGAGGTCGTTGCCAGCTACGGCACCGAGCTGCTGCACTGGCTCGAAACCTACACCTTCCCGGCCGAGCAGCGCTATGCCGATCCTGCCGTCAGCGCCGCGGGCGCGCAGCGCTTCCTCGACGCGCTGCTGGCCCACGGCACCACCTCGGCGGTGGTCTTCCCCACTGTGCACAAGGTGTCGGTGGACGCGCTCTTCGCCGCGGCCGAAGCGCGCGGCATGCGCCTGCTGACCGGCAAGTGCCTGATGGACCGCAACGCACCGCCGGGCCTCACCGACACCCTCGCCAGTGCCGAGCGCGACACGCTCGACCTGATGGCACGCTGGCACGGCCGCGGCCGCCTGGCGTATGCGCACACGGTGCGCTTCGCACCCACCAGCAGCGATGCGCAACTGGCGCTGGCCGGGCGACTGCTGCAAGCGCACCCCGGCACCTACCTGCAGACCCACGTGGCCGAGAACCGAGACGAATTGAAGTGGGTGGCCGAGCTGTTCCCGCAGTCACGCAGCTACCTCGACGTGTATGCCGGCCACGGGCTGGTGGGGCCGCGCTCCGTGCTGGCGCACGGCATCTGGTTCGACGCCGAAGACCGCGCCCTGCTCGGCGCGAGCCGCGCACAGGTATCGCACTGCCCCTGCTCGAACCTCTTTCTCGGCAGCGGTCTGGCGCACTGGCGCGCGCTGGAAGACAGTGGCGCCGCTGTGTCCCTGGGCACCGATGTGGGCGGCGGCACCAGCCTGGCGATGCAGCGCACGATGGCCGATGCCTACAAGGTGCAGGCGCTGCAGGGCGTGCGCCTGCCGGCCTGGAAAGCGCTGCATGCGGCCACGCGCGGCGCGGCCGAAGCGCTGGGCCTGGCGCACGAGATCGGCTCGTTCGATGTGGGCTGCACTGCCGATTGCGTGGCCTGGCAATACGCAGTCGGCCCAGTTGCGCAGGCGCGCGACGCCGTGGCATCCTCCCTGCATGAACGGCTCTTTGCATGGATGAACCTGGCCGATGACCGCAACCTCGTTGCCACCTACGTGGCCGGAAGGCGCTGCGATGTCGGCTGAGCCCAGCGCG
>Ga0163144_10026065_pt1 | contig 11386 bp, 8 predicted proteins | sample OliLak19BULKMAT1_FD_123175 | JGI IMG/M metagenome (GOLD analysis project Ga0163144, IMG submission 123175) | Freshwater microbial mat bacterial communities from Lake Vanda, McMurdo Dry Valleys, Antarctica - Oligotrophic Lake LV.19.BULKMAT1 | ecosystem: Environmental > Aquatic > Freshwater > Lake... | reverse complement strand
TATTCAAGGGAGAGCAAGGCAGATCGGGCAAATGTTAAAAAATGTAGAAATGGATAAAAAAGCTGAGGTTAATAATTACTTAGAGCAAATTCAAAATACAGTTGATCGCATTGCCAAGATTGTGCAAGGACTAAAGTCCTTTGCCAGAGAGTCAGATCATCTGCCAAAAGAACAAGTGAATTTAAGCAAATTGATTCATGAGACTTTAGACTTATGTGTCACTCGTTTTGAAACTTTTGGAATTTCTTTGCGTTTAAATTTAGACAATGAAGTATTTCTCTCTTGTCGTTCGGTACAAATCTCTCAAGTCCTTTTAAATCTATTAAATAATTCTTTTGATGCCATCGTGGAAGAAAAAGCAGCTTGGATTTCGTTACGATTTAACAGCGATGAAGAAAATGTCTTTTTATATGTCACTGATTCAGGACCAGGCATTCCGCGGCCTATTGCCGAAAAAATCTTCCAACCGTTTTTTACCACTAAAGAAATAGGCAAGGGAACTGGTCTGGGTATGAGTATTTCTAAAGGAATTATCGATGCGCATGAAGGTGAAATTTATTATGACAAGACATCGGCAAACACTCAATTTGTCATTCGTCTGCCAAAAAATCTAAGGCAATAATTTCCAGAAGAGAAAAACTAGCGCAAGCATTAAAGGTTGATGAAGCAGGTAAATCTTGAGTGAGTGCTTTGAGAGAAAAATCAGTTTTTCTCCTTGAGGAATTTTAGGCAATTTGATTTTAGCTAAAATATGAGTAGAGTTCATTCCCAGTAAGACAAAAAAGACCCAAGGAATAAAGGGTATATTATCCAGTGATGGGCGCGCCAGTTTTGGCCACATCGGTAAAATTCCTAGCGGATAACATAACAAAAATAAAATAATTCCCGTCATGAGTCCCCATTTCGGATAGCGAATAAAGGCGATTCCGGCGAGCGAGGAGAGCGCAATACAGTGGAGAGTTCCAAAATAAATCCAGCGATCCGGGTAAATGAAATAGGTGCTAAGAGAAACGATCAGAGCGCCGAGAGAAATTATTAATAGTCTTTGAGAGAAAGCTCGCCAGTGGATTTTGTGCTGATGGGCCAGTGTCAGTGAAGCTCCTACGCAAAAAAGAAAAAGCCCAGCGATTAAGCGCGGCAACCAATACCAGAATGGCATTTCTTGAAAATCGATACTGACAAATTTAAAAAAATTTAGATCGTAGAAAAAGTGAAAGAAAATCATCAAAATAATGGTAAAGCCACGAAGGTAATCAAGGATCAGAAGTCGATTATTTTTTATTTTTGCCATCGTCATTTAAATCATTATAACATTAACCCTTGTTGATGAAGAAAAAATATTTTTTTATTTTCTTTTTGGTGGCCATTTTTCTTGGCGCAGTTAGCTTATACACAAGATTAAATCAGCAATTACCAGCAGTCACCACTCTTGGTGCTTTAAAAAATAAAGTCAGTGGGCGCTTGGATAAAAATGGCATTTATCATCTTTACGCGCAAAATGAAAAAGATCTTTATCGTACTTTTGGCTATGTCATGGCCAGTGAAAGACTACTGCAAATGGATTTACAGCGCCATGCTTTTCAAGGCAGATTAAGTGAAGTTTTTGGAAGTAGTACGGTTAATTTTGATAAACAAATGCGATCGTTAATGCTGCCAGTTTTTGTCGACACTCACTGGAATGAATGGCAGGCCAAATACCCTCAGGAGTTTTGGCAAAACTTAGAAGATTATTACGCCGGTATAAATGATTTTATTAAGACTGGTAATTTGCCACTGGAATATTTATTTTTGCCTAATGCTCCTGCACCTTTTAGTTCCAAAGACGCTTTTGGCTTTATCGGAATGATGGGGCTTAGTTTTTCTAATGCTCTTAAGATCCGCCCCACTTGGGAAAAATTAAACACTTTATTGCCGGCGCAAGTTTTAGGATTACTGCGCGACGAAGATTTTCGTGCTTATTCGCTCGAAGGCAGCAATGGTTGGGTGTTAAGTGGGGCCAGATCTTCGAGTGGAAAACCCATTTTGGCCAATGATCCGCATATCGGTTTTTCGCAGCCCGGTGTGTGGTTTAAGGCGCAACTAGAAACTGCCGATTTTAAATTATTAGGACATTTTTTACCTTTAATTCCTTTTGCAGCAGTAGGCAGAACGCCCCATCATGCTTGGGGTTTAACTATGTCACTTGTTCACGATGTGGATTTGTATAAAGAGATGATTTCACCTGATGAAAAAAAAATTATGTACCGCGGGGTCTGGCGCGATTTTAAAATGCAAGAAGATGTGATTAAGGTACGTTTTGCTAAAGATGTGAAAATTAAGATTGGCATGACTCCGCACGGACCGTTGATGCGTGAGACTTTAAATGAAAATATTTCTTTAAAATGGACTTTTTTTCTACCTGAAAATAGCACCATGCTAGGTTTTTATAAAATGGCCAGGGCGCAAAATCATCAAGAGTTTGCAGCGGCAGTAGCACTGGGCACCGCTCCTGGTATGAATGTTTTGTACGCCGATGAGCAAAATAATATTGGGCTGTGGCACTTTGGAAAAATTCCTCGTATGAGTGATAATCGTCATCGCGATAGTTTTTTAGATGGCGCGAGCGGTGCGCACGAATATTTAAATTACCAAGAATTTAAACATATTCCTTTTCAACTCAATCCAAAAAGTGGCGTAATTGTTTCCGCCAATTGGCGACCATCCAAAGAATTTTTAGATAAAAAAATTCTAGGAGACTGGATGCCGCGTGATCGTTTTATGACAATAGAAAAAAAATTAAGTGAGAAAAAAGTTTGGAGCATCGAAGAGCTTAAAGTGCTGCAGACTATTCCTTATAATGATTTCTATCCGCAAATTGTGGCAAGTTTGGCGAAGGTTCTGCCTGAGATCGGCGAGAAATTTAAAAATTGGGATTTTAAATCAACCGCTGAATCTCATCACGCCTATCTATTTCATCGCTTCATCGGACATTTAGGCTTAGCGTGGTTTAAATCACAAGTACAGAATGCTGAAATGGCCTCGAAAATTTGTGGCAACGCCTCTTCCTGGGATAGTTTTAGAGAGGCGCTACTAAATATTAAGGTGCCCCTCGATTTAATTAAGGCCAGCTGGGAACAAATCCCTCTTCTGGAAAATGAAAATAAAAGTTGGGGAGATTGGCATCGTTTGACGCTGGAGCATCCTTTAGGAAAAATTCCACTGTTTAGCTTTTATAATGTGGGCCCAGTTGGAGTCATGGGCGGACACGATCAAGTCAATCAAATGCGCGAAGAGAGTTGGTGTGAATCAGGCAAAATTAAGTCTGGTCCCTCCCTGCGTTTTTTAGTGGATCTTAGTGAAGAAAAAAAATCTTGGGGAATTTTACCTTCAGGAAATTCTGGGCATTTGTGGTCGCCTTATTATAAAAATCAATGGAATGATTTTATTCGGGGTAATTATTTAATCGATCATTTTTATGCAGAAGGTGATTGGAATGGGGACGAGGCCAGATTGCTGGAGTGGGTTCCTGCTGGAAAATAAAGTATGGCCGGCGCGCTTAATGATAAGGTTACTGCTCCAGATCCGACATTAGAAATACCTCTGCCACTTAAGCTTTTCATCAGCGAAAATTCCTTAATAGGAAATTCACATTGACCTGCAATTTTAATTTTATTTTCGTTTAAAAGCAAAAGTGAGAACTTACCGGTGACCGATATTTGGTGGGTACCACGGTTTAAAAAATAATGTTTTTCGTCGAGAAAAAGTGAGAATACCTCTTTTCGTTCAATTAGAAATTGATTAATCGCTCCTAAATTGGCCAGTTCATGATCTTTTTCTCCACCCCAAATTCCCTTGATGGAGATTTTTTTGAGATGTGCCGGGATAAGCGCCAAGGCCAATTCTAGATCGGTATAATCTTTGGCGGTAGGAAAGAGCAGCTGCATTTTATCTAGACTTGCGGAATCCCCATCACCTAAAGAAAAAAAATAGGGAGACTGGGTGCTGGGTAGGTGTTTAGTTCCGCCGTCGACGAAAAAAATAGCACCGCTTAAGTTTTTTTGGTCTTGTGCTAGAGGTAAAATGAGCTCGATACGATCAAGAGCATCGACTAACTCACACCATTTAAGATATGATTCAGTACCTTTTATAGAAAGGCCTAAAATAGACTGCTTAGATTGAGGTAGCTGCATAATTATGACTATAGCACAGGAATTAAAATATTCGAAGCGGGTTCAGGAAAGGTTGCAAGCGGCCAAGTTTCGTTTGCAAAAAAAATCCGAATCAGAAGAGTTTGCGGGCAGCGAGGCGATTATTGTCTCTTACAAGATTCCTGATTCGAATGGATTGGTGCGATTATTTATTAAGCTTAGTGATGATTTTAAAATAAATAAAATAGGTTATGCCACCAATATAAGTGGCGCTGAAATCGCTTATCTCGAGGCATTTTGCGAGCTCTCCCTCGGAAAAAACCGCCAAGGCTTGGCCAAATTAAGTTTTCGCGAGGTAGAAAATTATTTGCGCGATCAAAACCATGTACCTGCTTATCCTTATAGTGAGACTGACGAGACCAATTGGGACCAGCTCAATCAGCGGGTGATCAAAGTTTTAAGTGAGCGTAGCATCCAGCAAAAGCCCATAGAAGTGAGTACCGCGACTTGGCACCCGTCCCTTTCTTTGGGTGAGAAATATCAGGCGATTGAGACGGTATTAGAGCATTTTGTCAGACCAGCTCTAAAGGAAGATCAAGGCGATTTAGTTTTTGTGGCGGCAGAAGAGATTGGCCCAGCACTCTCGATTTGGGTGCGTTTTCAAGGCAATTGTGAGTCGTGTCCGTCGTCTTTGACTGGCACATTACAGTTTATCGAAGAGACTTTAATTAAAGAACTGCATTATCCCCAATTAAAAGTGGTTGCGAAGCCTTAACTTTTACTTTAAGATTTTTTTATCACATAGCACAGATGGAGAGTTTCGCTCATGAACAGAATTTTATTGGCGACGTTATTTTTTAGTTTTTCGGTGTCTGCACAAGATTTTAAAAAGGGCGCAGAGATCTTCGCTGCCTCGTGCGTGAAGTGCCACGGCACGGACGGTTTAGGGGTGGTGGCAGAGAGTGGACCGCGCATTGCTGGTCAACACGGTTGGTACATTGTTAAACAAATTAAAGATTTCCAAAAAGGCACTCGTAAGAATGAAAAGATGATGCCTTTTATCAAAGGACTGAGCGATAAGGATATTGAAGATGTCGCTAGTTATTTAGAAAGTTTAAAATAGGATTACATGAGTCAAAAAGATAAAGTGACAAAAAAAGAAACTAAAGTTGAAGTAAAAATTGGTTCTGGTGAGCCTAAATTTGTTAGGGCCAAAGCTGAAAAAGACCTGGTTTCTATTGTTGATCACAATATCGATGCCTTCTCTGACACTCCTGATTTCAGTTGGAATCTAGAGGAAATCAAGCAAGAAATTAAACAAGGCTGGGAAGTTTACGCCGTTTATTTAAATAACGAAATTATCGCTGCCGCTTTTTTAAAAGAAGAGGACGAGCAGCTTTTAACCAAAAACACCTCGATAAAAATGACTTTTCAGGGCAGTGGCCACTCTCACAAGATCAAAGAATTTTTTGAAAAAGAAGCGCGCGGACGTGAAGTTGCCGAGCTAGTTCACTTTTGCCGCATTGATAATTTTAGAATGTACTCTCTTAATGAAGGGCATGGATATCTAAAAACCGCTCGTAAATTAGGCCCAAATGGAGAGCTAGTAGAGTGGGTTAAGAGGCTACGAGAGATAAAAAATGTAAAAATAAAAAAATTAATTGCAAAAAAACGTTGAACTACTATATATTTTTTATTAATCTTGTTCTTGTAACAGAATTATTAAAGTAACTAATACAAACGATGCCCTATCATTCCTGGAGGAAAAAATGGCAAAGAAAGCAAAAAAAGCTACTAAAAAAGTAGCAGCAAAAAGTACTAAAAAAGTAGCTAAAAAAGCAGCTCCAAAAAAAGCTACTAAAAAAGTTGTAGTTGCTAAAGCAACTAAGACTAAAGCAGTAAAAGCTAAAACAAAAAGAAAGCCAAATGCTGCTTTCATGAAAGCTTTAACTCCATCTTCAGCTCTTGCAGCTATCGTTGGATCAGCTTCTTTACCAAGAACTCAAGCTGTTAAGAAAATTTGGGAATACATTAAGAAGCACAAGCTTCAAAACCCTAATAACAGAAGAAACATCCTAGCTGATGAATCTCTTAAGACACTTTTTGGTGGTAAGAAAGAAATCACTATGTTTGAACTAACTAGCATCGTTAGCAAACACCTTAACTAATTTTTAAGTAAATAAGTTATAAAAAGAAAGGCCAGAGTAATCTGGCCTTTTTTTTATTTTAAGACGGTCTGAATTTCATTAACTAGTGATGTATTTAAATAGCGAGAGCGTTGCTTAATCACGCTTCTGCAGTTGGGTGTCGGATTGCCATCAGGAAAGCTCTCATCCCCTCGGTAAAAACTTAAACAGCGACGTAAATAAAAGTCAAAGTACTCCGGAAAGTGTTGTGCAAACTCAGCGGCAATGACTTCACCTTTTTTAGCATCTGTTTCATTGCTAATAATATTATCTGGTAGAGGGTCCAATTTTTTTAAGGCCTTTAGCGCTTCTTCTCTGCGATGATTGTTCTTTCCTAGAGTGCGTAAAATATTCCACGACTCATTAAATAATTCACCCGGGTAGGGAGACTCAAGTAAATAGGCCAGATGATAGCTGTCGAGCTCACTGGAAGATAACGTGCCTAAATATTTTTTAAGCACAAAAGTATTGAGGCCAACACTCGGAGTGATTTTTTTCCAACAATCTTTCTGGGCACTTTGATCTAATTTGGTGAAAATTGCGCCCCAATTTTGAAACAGAGAAGTAATCTTTTCTAGTCTATCCTCAAGGTAATTTTGCACTAATTTGTGACTACAAATAAATTTACCAGAAGAAGTGGTGAGGACACCTTGAAAAAAATCTCCTAGATCTGTCCCAGGATGTTCCACTTGAACGATTTGCGCCAATTTTATCGCCAGTTCGCTACGTGAGAATTCGCTAGTGGTATGATTCCAGAATAAGTTTAAATCTTTTAAACAATGATCTTTGGCACCCGCAGCAGAATAACACTCCGTCAGATAAGAAAAACCAAATTTATCGCGCAGGCCTAGAAAACTTGGTTCAGCACTTAGCACTGGCCAAGAAAATAACTCTTCGACTTGCAAAAAATCTGGGCGTGAGATGGGACGCTTTTTAGACAATTCAGTTAGTAATTGACTGCTCATTTGAATGGTCAGCTCTTTCCATTCACTTAAACGCTCGGAAGGGCGGATATTTTTGGCGTGGGCGAGAAATTCTCTGGCCTCACCGTCTTGAGCTAAAACCGACAAATCCTTCATCGTATATGAGTCACAATAAAGATTTTGCAGGGGGACGAAGCTGGCAATCAAAAAAATAATGTTAAAGCGCATGTCACTAGTATAAAATCCATAAGTACAACAGTCAAATCTTAGGAGTAGCGCTTGAAAATTCAAACTGGTGTTTGCGGTGAGTGGAATTATTATTATTTGGAAGAATTTGGACATTTGCTAGCGCCTGTAGCGGGTGAGTTCACTACACTTTTTGCGAAACACTTAAAAGCTTGCACTAAACTGGGCGATTATAGGATTCAATTGAGTATTTCAGGAACACCCTTTTTGGTGGCCTTCTTATCTTCAAAAAAATCTGTTCGTTTTTATTCTCCTCGTATGGGGGCCGAGCTTTTTGCCCTTAAAAGCTTTCCTATTCAAGTAGTGAATGAAAAATTTCGCGATTTAAAAGAGCATGTGGATGTGTCGGGACAGTTATTAACGCATAAAACGCCCACCGTCTCAGAAATGGTGACAGAGTGGAACTCACTGCCTGAATTAACCAATGAAAAATATCAGACAGTCTTTAAAAAAAGTGACGTATTGGTGCAGAAACTATTGCAATTTGTTCACGGTCATCGTCCCTCACTATTTGAGCGGCTCTCTGACTACGGCCTAAGTTTAACGGCGCAATTTTCTCTGCTGCGAATTCACTTATTAAAATTTTTGGCGATTTTGCCTTCGCTAGATCACGATAAAAAAGGTCACGAGGTAAAAAGAATATTATTAGAATCGCTTAGAAGATTACTGGAAGACTCAGGAAAGGCCCGCGGTCAGCGAAAAAAAGGATCAAATCGTGCCCTGCCCTCTGCGCTTCGTAGTTTTTTTGGAGTAGTTCATCAAATAGTTAAAATTTTTCCTGCGGGGGCCCTAGCGATTGGTGTTCGATTTTGTGTACGCATGATGGCCAAGCGTTTTATTGCCGGCGAGAGTATTGAGAAAACGGAGAAGTCATTAAAGAATATTTTTAAAAGTAAACGCGACGTCACTTTAGATCAATTGGGCGAATTAGTGGTGAGTGAAAAAGAAGCGGATCATTACTGCGCGCAAGTTTTAAAATTAATTTTAGGTTTGAGTCAACACATCACAAAAGGCGAGAAAAATGAGGCGAGAATTTTACGCGCTCATGTCTCGATTAAAGTTTCGGCCTTATCTAGCGACTTTAAACCACAAGCTTATGAGTACACTTATGCCGCAGTGGCGCCCCGACTTCGCACTCTTTTAATTACCGCAAAAAAAGAAAAAGTGTTTATTAATATCGATGCTGAACATTATCATTATCGTGATCTAGTTTTAAAAATTTATGCTCAAGTACTCTTGGAAACGCCGGAGTTAAAAGATTACGCCGATACGGGAATTGTGCTGCAAGCTTATTTGCGCGATGGTTACGATCACTTAGAAGATATTATTGCTCTTTCTAAAAAACGCGGCATGACTATGCCAATTCGTATTGTCAAAGGCGCTTATTGGGATGCCGAGACAGTAGAAGGCGACGCGAATAATTTTGATGCCCCACAATTTTTAAATAAAGAGGAAACCGATCTGCATTTTAATCAACTCGTGGTTAAAATTTTAGAAAATTATCCTCATGTGCAAATTTGTTTGGCCTCACATAATTTTACTGACCACTGTTTTGCCGAAACACTGCGCACAGAACATTTTCCTAATATTCCACCGATTGAACATCAATGTTTGCATATGACTTATGAGGCCCTCTCTCTGGCCATGGCACAAATGGGTTGGGTGGTTAGAAATTATGTTCCCGTGGGACCTTTAATTGTCGGGATGGCCTATTTAGTTCGCCGTATTATGGAAAACTCCTCGCAAGTGGGAGTGCTGACTATTATGCGCTCGCATAAACGTATTGGTGCTTTAACTCCTCCCTGGAAAATTCATCAAGAACAAAAAAGTAAGGGGACTTTAAAAAGAGATTTATCGGTGGAGGACTTATCCGCCAGATTTATTAATATTACTCCCGTGCGACTTTACGTAGAAAAAGATCTATTGGCGTTGCAAAAGATATTTAGTGGTTTTACGCAAAAATTAAATCAATTTTATAAAAATCTTTTTTTGCTTGAAGGCAAAAACGTTTCTATCATCTCTTCTTCTGATCCCACCATAAAAGTGGGAGAGATTACTTTTGCCAATCAAAGTGATGCAACAAAAGCGATTGCGATCTCGGCCAAAAATTACGCCGAAGGCCCTTGGTCTAAATTGCCTTGGTATGAACGCACTCATTGTTTAAATAAAGCGGCGATCTTAATGCTTATGAAGCGTTTAAACTTAGCGGCGCTGATTAGTTATGAAGCAGGTAAAACTGCGCTAGAAGCTTTAGGCGATGTAGATGAGGCAATTGATTTTTTAAATTTTTACGCTAGAGAGGAAGCAAAGTTTTATCAAAGAAATAGTAAGCATAAAGATGCTGACATTTTATCACGCGGCCCTATTGCAGTTATTGCGCCTTGGAATTTTCCGCTGGCCATCCCTTGCGGTATGGTCGTTGGTGCATTGGTTACGGGCAACACCGTTATATTAAAATCAGCAGAACAAACACCACTGATTGCGCAAGCCTTAGTGGATTTATTGCATGAGGCAGGTGTACCAAGTGAGTCCTTGATTCATTTGCCGGGTGAAGGCAGTGAAGTAGGACAAGTGTTAGTTGATTCTAATGATCTGGCCGGTTATATTTTTACGGGTTCAAAAGTCGTGGGACAAATGATTTATGAAAAGGCGGCAAGCCGTGTTTATAAAAATCCTTTAACGCAAAAAGTGCAACCAGTGCGTGTGATTACCGAAATGGGTGGAAAAAACGCCATTATCGTGACGGGAAATGCTGAGTTAGATGAAACGGTTTCTGGTATTATGTATTCATCTTATGGACACGCGGGACAAAAATGTTCTGCCGCATCTCGCGTGATTGTTTCTAATAAAATTAAAGATAAATTAATTGAAAGATTAAAAGAAGCTACTATGGACTTAAATGTGGGGCGAGCTTTTGATTTTTCGACGATGGTAAATCCCTTGATTGCCGCTGCAGATAAAAAACGGGTGCAAGATCAAGTTAAAATTGCCAGCAAAGAAAAAAATGCCATCGTTGTGATTGATCGCTCCGGTGAAGATTTACCAGGAAATTGTGTTGGCCCAGTGGTGATTGAAGTAACTAAAGAATTGGCCTTTGATGCGAATTCTTTTGCCCAAAAAGAATTATTTGCGCCAGTTTTACACGTGATGGGTTATGACTCGTTAGAAGAGGCGATAGATATTTTTAACGTGACTGAATATGCTTTAACTGGCGGGATTTTTTCTCAGTCGCAAGATGATATTGATTATTTAAGCTCGCATCTGGAGTGTGGAAACTTATATATCAATCGCAGCATCACTGGTGCGCGCGTGGCGATTGAGCCCTTTGGTGGTTTTAAATTATCTGGAACAGGACCCAAGGCCGGAGGGAAAAGTTATTTACCGGCACTGCATTTTTTAAGTAATTCCTATCCGGTGGCAAGCGCCAAAAATGAAAGTGGCGTGGATTATCAATTTCCTCGTTGTAGCGCTTCAAAATTATCGGCACCCAGACGCATGAATAAAATGAGTGATGCTTTTAGTCTTTTGATTAAAAATTTTGAAGTTTTATTTCCGGGAATTTATGGCGAAGAAAAAGAAGTGTTGGCGCATTTTAAAAAGTGGATTAATGATGAGTATCTAGATTTTAAAAATGGTGTGCATCCCAACCGAAAAATTCCTGGTCAGTTAAGTTATAATGATTATCGTTTGCACAGTAAAAGTGCTCTAGTTATTGGCGAAACTGAGCGTCCAGACATTACGACCTTAATAAAGGTTTCCAGCGCTCTTTTAGTTGGTATGGGAGTCACAGTTGCCGCTCGCAACCAAAGTAATTTTGAATGGTGGGATAAAGTTAAAACCTTTATGCATAATGGCGGTATTTCAAAAGAAAACTTTGATGTTTTCTTTGCTAGTGAAAAAGTTT
>Ga0163144_10026064_pt1 | contig 11386 bp, 6 predicted proteins | sample OliLak19BULKMAT1_FD_123175 | JGI IMG/M metagenome (GOLD analysis project Ga0163144, IMG submission 123175) | Freshwater microbial mat bacterial communities from Lake Vanda, McMurdo Dry Valleys, Antarctica - Oligotrophic Lake LV.19.BULKMAT1 | ecosystem: Environmental > Aquatic > Freshwater > Lake... | reverse complement strand
CGGCAGCGCATCCACCGCCTGCACGATGGCGTGGATGTACTTCTCGCCGACCGCATGGAAAGGGTGCGGCCCGATCAGGCGCCGATCGGCCGGAATCCCGACGACAGGTTTCTTCGAGGAAAATGCCATATCATTATGATATATTTAGAGATTAAATTGGACGGAATCGAGGGTCGCCCGCCCATGCGCCAGCGGCCATTACACCACATTGCCGCTGCCGGACGGCTGCCCGTATGCTGCCTCCCAACATGTCCGATACCCCTCTCGCCGAGCTGGAAGCCTTCCTCCAGGCACATCCGGACATCCGGTTCTTCGATGCCTTCCTCAGCGACCTGAACACCGTCGAGCGGGGCAAGCGCATCGACCGTGCCGGCATCGGGCGGCTGTTCGAAACCGGCATGCTGTTGCCCGGCTCGATGTTCGCGCTGGACGTGCTCGGCGGCACGCTCGAGTCCACCGGCCTCGGCTTCGACGACGGCGACGCCGACCGGCCCTGCCGGCCCATTCCAGGCACCCTGGTGCCGGTGCCCTGGCTCAGCGAAGCGGGCGTCGGCCAGTTGCAGCTGTCGATGCACGAGCCGGACGGGCGCGCGTTTTTCGGCGACCCTCGACACGTGCTCGCGAAGGTGCTCGACCGGTTCCACCGCCTGAACCTGACGCCGGTGGTCGCGATCGAGTACGAGTTCTATTTCGTCGACCTGGAGCGCGGCCCCGACGGCCTGCCCCGCCCGCCGCGCGGGCCGCTGACGGGACGACGCGAGTTCCGCACCCAGATCAATTCCATGGCGGACCTCAACGAGTATTCACCGCTGCTGGCCGCGATCGATGCCGCCTGCCGCGCGCAGGGGCTGCCGGCGACCACCGCGCTGGCCGAGTACGGCCCGGCGCAGTACGAGGTCAACTTGGCGCACCAGCCCGACGCCCTCGCCGCCTGCGACCAGGCGATCCGTTTCAAGCGCATCGTCAAGAGCGTGGCGCGCGCGCACGGCTGCGACGCCACCTTCCTCGCCAAGCCCTATCGCGACATGGCGGGTTCGGGCCTGCACGTCCACGCCAGCCTGCTCGACGCCGGCGGCCGCAATGTCTTCGCCGGCGACGACCCCGCCCAGTGCGCCGACCTGCGCCACGCGATCCGCGGCCTGCTCGACACGCTCGGCGAAGGCATGGCGATCTGCGCGCCAGGACCGAATTCCTACCGCCGCTTCCGGCCCGAGGCCTACGTGCCGATGACGCCGTCGTGGTCGATCAACAACCGGGGATCGGCGATCCGCATCCCGGTCAGTGATACCGCCAACCGGCGCATCGAGCACCGCCTGGCCGGCGCCGACGCCAACCCCTACCTGGTGGTCGCCTGGATGCTCGCCGGCATCCATCGCGGCCTCTCGCGGGGCGCCGAACCGCCGCCCGCGCTGAGCGGCAACGCCTACACGCAGCCGGACGCGGTGCCGCTGCCGGTGCACTGGCCGCTGGCACTCGAGCACTTCCGCGCCAGCGACTTCGCCCGCGAATACCTCGGCAAGCCGTTCAGCTCGCTGTACGCAAGCGTCAAGCAGGGCGAACTCGAAGAGTTCCAGTCGCATGTCTCGCCACTCGAGATCGAGTGGTACATGGGCGCGCTCTGAGCGGGCCGCGCGCTTCGATGGGCCGCGCCGCCTACGTGGCTTCGTACTACGCCGATTCCGCGCACCCGCAGCCGGAGCGGCCCGCGCTGCAGGGTGCGGTGGACTGCGACGTCTGCGTCGTCGGCGGCGGCATCGCCGGCTGTTCGACCGCGCTGCACCTGGCCGAACGCGGCTACTCGGTCGTGCTGCTCGAGGAGCACCGCATCGGCTGGGGTGCTTCGGGACGCAGCGGCGCGCAGGCGATCTACGGCGTCGCGTCGGGCCAGGCCAAGCTCGAACGGCTGATCGGCGCCGCCGATGCGCGGCGCGTCTGGGACGTCTCGGTCGAGGGGCTCGCGCTGCAGCGCGCACTGATCGAACGCCACGGCATCGACTGCGACTACGTTCCCGGCCAGATGCACCTCGCGATCAAGCCGCGCCAGGACGCGGAGCTGCGCGCGGAGGTCGAGGAACTGCACCAGCGCTACGACTATCGCTCGATCCGTTTCGTCGAGCGCGACGAGCTGCGCACGCTGGTCGCCAGCGGGCGCTACGTCTCGGGCACCTACGACCCGAACTGCGGCCACCTGCATCCGCTCAACTACACGCTCGGGCTCGCAGCGGCGGCCGAGCGCGCCGGCGTGCGGATCTTCGAGGCCAGCCGCGCGGCCACCTGGGATCGCGCCGACGGCCGCCTGCGCGTCGCCACCGCCCGCGGCGAGGTAGGCTGCCGGCAGCTCGCGCTCTGCGGCAACGCCTGGCTCGGCAGCACCGCGCCGGCGCTGGCGCGCCGGATCATGGCGGTCGGCACCTACATCATCGCCACCGAGCCGCTCGGCGCCGCCCGCGCACGCGCGCTGATCGGCAACGGCGCAGCGGTCACCGACATCAACTGGGTACTCGACTATTTCCGGCTCTCGGCCGACCACCGCCTGCTGTTCGGCGGGCGGGTCAGCTATTCGGGCCTCGATCCTTTCGACACGCTGCAGGCGACCCGCGCGCGGATGCTGGCGGTGTTCCCGCAACTGGCCGACGCGCAGGTCTCGCATGCCTGGGGCGGCTATGTCGACATCACGCTGAATCGCGCGCCGCACTTCGGCAGGCTCGAGCCCGACGTCTATTTCCTGCAGGGTTTCTCGGGGCACGGCATCGCGTTGACCGGCGTCGCCGGCCAGCTGCTCGCCGAAGCGGTGGCCGGCACCGCCGAGCGCTTCGACGTGTTCGCGCGCATCCCGCATCGCGAATTCCCGGGCGGGCTCGCGCTGCGGCGGCCCGCGCTGGTGCTGGCGATGGCCTGGTACCGCCTGCGCGACCTGCTGTAGCCTAGACCGAGCGCGAGATCAGCTCCTTCATGATCTCGTTGGTGCCGCCGTAGATGCGCTGCACGCGCGAGTCGGCGAACATCCGGCAGACCAGGTATTCGTTCATGTAGCCGTAGCCGCCGTGCATCTGCACGCACTCGTCGAGCACCTGCTGCTGCATGTCGGTGATCCAGTATTTCGCCATCGAGGCGGTCTCGGTGTCGAGCTTGCCCTCGAGCAGCTTGACGATGCAGTCGTCGATGAACACGCGCGCGACGCGGGTGATGGTCGCCACCTCCGCCAGCTTGAAGCGGATGTTCTGCATGTTGCCGATCGGCTGGCCGAACGCCTTGCGTTCCTTGACGTAGCGCGAGGTCGCGGCGAGCGCGCCTTCCATCGCGCCGACGCCGCAGAGCGCGATGATCGCGCGCTCGTAGGGCAGGTCGGACATCATCTGGTACATGCCCTTGCCTTCCTCGGGCCCGAGCAGGCAGTCGATGGGGACCCGCACGTCTTCGAAGAACAGCTCGGCGGTGTCCTGCGCCGCCATGCCCATCTTGTCGAGTACGCGGCCGACGCGGTATCCCGCCAGCCCCTCCGTCTCCACCATCAGGATCGACAGGCCGCGCTTGCGGTCGGTGGGGTCGGTACGCACCACCAGCATCAGCAGCGTCGCCGAACCGCCGTTGGTGATGAAGATCTTCGAGCCGTTGACGACGTAATGCTCGCCGTCGCGGACGGCGCGCGTGCGGATCCCCTGCAGGTCCGAGCCCGCGCCCGGCTCGGTCATCGCGATCGCGCCGATCAGTTCGCCGCGCGCGAGACGCGGCAGCCAGCGCTGCTTCTGCGCCTCGTTGCCGTGGTTCAGCACGTAGTGGGCGGCGATGCTGTGGACACCCTGACCGAAGCCGCTGAGGCCGCGGCGCGCGCCTTCTTCGTAGAAGATGGCCTCGTGGCGGAAGTCGCCGCCGCCGCCGCCGTACTGGTCGGGGATGTCGAGCAGCAGCAGGCCGGTCTCGCCGGCCTTGAGCCAGGTGTCGCGGTCGACGTGGTGCTGGGCGCGCCAGCGGGCATCGTGCGGCACCATCTCGGCCTCGACGAAGCGCGACACGGTCTCGCGGAAGGTCCGCAGGTCGTCGTCCATCCACGGCGATTCAATGGCATTCATCGGCAACTCTCCGTGGAGCGGACGCGCGGCAGCCGCCGCCGATCATCCGGCGCTGGTGGGAACGGGCACCCCGGTCGCGGCGCGCTCGCGCCGGCGGCGCCGGCGTGCGCGCCACTTGTCGGTGACGTCGCCGACGACCGAGTACGCGGCCGGCACCACGACCAGCGACAGCAGCGTCGAGGTCACCAGGCCGCCGATCACCGAGACGCCGAGCGGGGCGCGGAAGCTGCCGTCGGCACCCAGCCCGATCGCGATCGGCAGCATGCCGGCGCCCATCGCCAGGGTCGTCATGATGACGGGCCGGGCGCGCTTGCGGCAGGCATCGATCAGCGCATCGTGGCGCGACAGGCCCTCGCGCTCGCCGATGATCGCGTAGTCGACGATCAGGATCGAGTTCTTGGTCGCGATGCCCGTCAGCAGCAGCAGGCCGATCAGCGAGGGCAGCGAGAGCGCGTAGCCCGTCAGCAGCAACATGCCGAAGGCGCCGCCGCCGCACAGCGGCACCGCGGCCAGGATCGTCAGCGGTTGGGTGGCGCTGTTGAACAGCAGCAGCAGCACAAGGTAGACGCAGGTGACGCCGGCGAGCATCGCCAGCGCGAACCCGACGAACAGCTCGACGAAGGCCTCGGAGTCGCCCGCCGGGCGAACCGTGACGCCGGGGGGAAGCTGCGACATCACGGGCAGCTTCTGCACTGCGGCGATCACGTCGCCGAGCGGGCGGCCGTTCAGTTCGGCGCCGACGGTGACATTGCGCTCGCGATTCAGGCGGTCGATACGCGCAGGACCGCTGCTTTCACGAATTTCCGCGACCGCTGACAGGGGCACCGGACCCCTGGAACCGGGCACGCGCAGCAGGCGCAGCACCGAGCCATCGGCGAGCGAGGCGTCGGCGAGCTGCACGCGGATCGGGATCTGCCGCTCGGCCAGGTTCAGCTTGGCGAGCCGCTGCCGGAAGTCGCCGCTCGTGGCGATGCGCGCCGCGTCAGCGATGTCGACCGTCGAGACGCCGAGGTCGGCGGCGCGCGCCGGGTCCGGGCGGATCACCACTTCGGGCCGCAGCAGCGACGCCGAGGTCGTCACGCTGCCGAGCCCCTTGAGGGTCCGTACCGCGGCCGCCAGCTCGCGCGACACCAGATCGAGCTGCTCCGAATCGCGACCCGCCACCACCAGCTCCAGCCGGCCACCGGGACCGTTGGTCTGGAAGCTCGCACGTACCCCGGGCATGTCGCGCAGCCGCGCACGCACGTCGTCTTCGATAGCCTGCGTGCTGCGCTTGCGCTCGGCGCTGAACTCCAGCGAGAGACTCGCCTTGCGGACCTCGGCGAAGTTCATGATGCCGCCGCCTTCGCCACCCCCGCTGTTGCCACCGACGGTGGTGAAGACGCGCACGACCTCGGGAATCGCCCGCAGCCGCTCTCGCGCCTCTCGCGCGACCGCGAGCGTATCGTCGAGTCGCGCCCCCGGCGGCACCTCGAGCGACAGCCGCACGCGCGACGGGTCGGACTGCGGCAGGAACGTCTTGGGGATCAGCGGCACGAGCGCGAGCGAGGCGACGAAGGTCAGCATCGCGAGACCCAGGGCCCGGCGCCGGTGCTCGAGTGCGTAGTGCACCCAGCCGAGGTAGCGATTCATCAGCGGCGAGTCGCTGGCGGACTTCGGTTCGCCCTTCATGAAATAGGCGGCTAGCATCGGTGTCAGCAAGCGCGCGACCAACAGCGAGAACAGCACCGCAGCCGCCGCGGTCCAGCCGAATTCGCGGAAGAACTTGCCGGTGATGCCCGGCATGAAGGCGACCGGCACGAACACCGCCGCGAGCGTCGCCGAGGTCGCGATCACCGCCACGCCGATCTCGTCCGCCGCGTCGATCGCCGCCTGCATCGGCGGCTTGCCCATCGCGCGGTGGCGCGCGACGTTCTCGACCTCGACGATCGCATCGTCGACCAGCACGCCGACCACCACGGCGAGCGCGAGCAGCGACAGCAGGTTCAGCGAAAAGCCGAAGAAGTGCATCAGGCCGAAGGTCGGCAGCACCGACAGCGGCAACGCCAGCGCCGAGATCCAGGTGGCGCGCCAGTCGCGCAGGAACAGCCACACTACGATCACCGCGAGCAGCGAGCCTTCGAGCAGCATCTGCATCGAGGAGTCGTACGACGCCTCCGCGTCCTCGACCGTCGAGGACACTTCCGTGAACTTTACCTGCGGGTGTTCGCGGGCGAGCTCGGCCATCCGGGCGCGGGCCGCCTTGCCGACCGCGACCTCGCTGGAGCCGCTGGTGCGCGTGATGCTGACGCCAACGACGTTGCGGTCGTCGAGCAGCGCTGCGGCGCGCGGTTCCGCGCCGCCGTCGGTCACCCGCGCGAGCGCCGAGAGGCGCACCGTGCGGCCATCGGCGAGGTAGATCGGATAGTTCTCGAGTTCGGCCGCCGTGCGCACCGTCGAGACCGTCCGCACCGATTGTTCGGCGCCGCCCGAGGTGGTGCGGCCGCCCGGTCGTTCCAGCTGCAGGCGGGCGAGTTGCTGCGAGACGGCGCCTGCGGTCACGCCAAAGGACTGCAGCGCGTCGGGCCGCAGTGCCACCAGCACCTCCCGATCGACGCCGCCGGTGCGGCTGACCTGCCCCACGCCGGAGACGCCGAACAGCGCCTTGGTGACGACGTCATCGACGAACCATGAGACCTCGTCTGGCGCCAGCCGGTCCGACTCGACCGCATAGGCGAGCAGCGTCCCGCCGATGAGATTCAGCCGCGCGATGACTGGCTCTTCGATGTCGTTCGGCAGGTCGGCGCGCGCCCGGCTGACGGCATCGCGCACTTCGTCGAGCGCCTCGTTGATGTCGCGCCCGAGTTCGAACTCGACGCGTGTCACCGACGAGCCTTCGCTGACCGCCGAGACGATCTTGTCGATCTCCGCGAGGCTGGCGACCGCATCCTCGATGCGACGCGTCACGTCGGTCTCGAGCTGCGAGGGCGTGGCGCCGGGCAGGGTCACGGTGACCTGCACGGTCGGCAGCGCAATGTCGGGCAGCGACGCGATCGGCAGCTGCCGGAAACCGAACAGGCCGACGAAACACAACACGGCGAACAACAGGCCAGCGGCGAGCGGGTGCCGGATGCCCCAGAGTGAAAGATTCATCGTTCAGGCTCCTGCGGCGACCGTGACGACCTTGACGATATCCCCGTCGCCGAGGAAGCCGGCGCCGCGCACGACGACCTGCTCACCTGGCGCGAGGCCGGAACGGATCTCGATTGAGTCGGCCTGCACCGGACCGACCTCGATGCGTCGCTGCGCGACCTTCGAGTCCTTGCCGACGACGAAGACATAGGGAAAGCCGTCGCGGAACACGATCGACTGGCGTGGCAGGACCGCGACCTCGGCCGCGCCGGTGCGCAGGCGCCCTTCGGCGAACATGCCGGCGCGCAGCGCGCCCGGCTCCGGCAGGTCGGCATAAACGAGTGCGGTGCGCGTCTTGCTGTCGAGCGAAGGCGATACCGCGCGTATCTTGCCCTGCACCACTTCGCCGCCCGGACCGGTGATCTGCACGGTCGCGCCGGGCTTGATCCGGACCAGGTCGCCCTCGGAGATCTCGGCGCGCCATTCGAGCCGGCCGCGACGGATCATGCGCAGCATCTCGGCGCCGACCGGGGCGATCTGTCCTGGCTGAACGGAACGGCTGGAAATGATGCCGGAGTCCGGCGCCCGCAGCGTCGCGAAACCGAGCCGCAGTCGCGCCGACTCGAGTTCGGCCTCGGCCGAAGACAGCTGGGCCTCGGCCTTGATCAGCGCGGCGCGCAGGTCGTCGGCGTTGCTGGTGGAGATCAACTTCTGCTCCAGCAGGGACTCGCCGCGGCTCGCGCCGGAACGGGCGACTTCGAGGCTGGCGCGCGCCTGGGCGAGGCTCGCCGCTGCCTGGCGCAGCTGCACCTCGAGGGTCCGGCGGTCGAGCAGCACCAGCGGCTGACCGGCCGTGACGCGCGAGCCGACCTCGACCAGCACCTGCGACACCCGCACGCCGGCCAGTTCGACGCCGAGCGTCATCTCCTGCCAGGGCTCGACGGAGCCAGACGCGATCACCTCCCGATCGACGCTGCGGTTGGCCGGCGTGGTGACCGTGACCGTCAACGAGGCGGAGCCGCCCGGAGCCGCGGGCTCGGCGCCGCGGCTGCCGCAGCCAGCCATTGCCAGCAGCGCCATCACCCCACAGGCCGCAGGACGCCCGCAGCGCTTCAGGCCTTGTATGCGCGAATTCATCAGAACCTTCCCTGGGGTGCAGCGACCGGGGCGCCACGGGGCGCCGGTCATCGGTCGACACGATACGCATGCCCAGTCCGGGGGGCCAGCGGGCGTCGGCACGGGGCGCGGCAGACGGCCGCACCGTGGCGGCAAGCCCTGCGCCCTGCCACATTAAATCAGGTACAACCCGCCATTGCGCGGATCTCGAAGCATTGGTGGATGCGCGGGTTGCGGGCGAAATCCACCGGCAGGGTCGCGCGGCTGATGTCCTTCATGACCGCGCGCGCGCCGATCGCGCCGTCCAGCGCAAACTTCTGGGCGTTGCTCGAGAACACCAGCAGGCCTGCTGGCGCCAGCACCCCGAGGCAATCGTCGATCAGGGCGGCGTGGTCGCGCTGCACGTCGAACACGCCTTCCATCCGCTTGCTGTTGGAGAACGTCGGCGGGTCGCAGAAGACCAGGTCGAAGCGCTCGCCCCGGGCCCGCGCCTGGGGCAGCCACTCGCGCGCGTCGGCCTGCACTTGCCGATGCCCAGGGCCGTCGAGGCCGTTCAGCACCAGGTTCCGGTGCGCCCAGTCGAGGTAGGTGTTCGACAGGTCGACGGTGGTGGTGGCGAGCGCCCCGCCGGCCGCGGCATAGACGCTCGCAGTGCCCGTATACCCGAAGAGGTTCAGGAAGCGAACGCCGCGTGCCGCTGCCCGCAACCGCGCGCGCGTCAGCCGGTGGTCGAGGAACAGGCCGGTGTCGAGATAGTCGGTGAAATTGACCAGGAACTTCAGGCCCTGCTCGAGCACGACCTCGAAGCGGCGTTCCTCGCCGACCTTGGCGTACTGCTCGCCGCGCGCGTTGCGCTTGCGCGTGCGCAGGTGGATGCGCTCGACCGGCACGCCGGTCGCGCCCGGCAGCGCGGCCAGCGCCTCGCTGCGGCGGCGTCTGACGGCGTCTTCCGGGATCTCGCGCGGCGCGAGGTATTCCTGCACATGGAGCCAGCGGGCGTCCGGCGCCTCCCCGGCGTAGAGGTCGATCGCGAACGAATACTCCGGCATGTCCGCGTCGTAGAGGCGGTAGCACCCCGGCGATTCGCGCTTCAGCCACGACGCCAGCCCGCGCTGGTTCTTGGCCAGGCGGTTGGCGAACATCTTCGCGCCGGGCGACTCGGCGAGACCGACGTCGATCGCGGAATCGCGGCGCGGGCGCAGGTCGCGCTCGGCCGCCGCCGCGACCTCGATGCGCAGCAAGCGGCATTCGATCGCGCCGTTCCAGACCGTGTGCACGCGGTTCGCACGCAGGCCGAGCTCGAGGCCGAGCTCCGGCGAACCGGTGAGGATCACCGCATTCCAGCCCTGGAAGCGTTCGCGCAGTACGCGGCCGATCGAAACGTGCACCGCACGGGCCTCGGCAACGTCGCCGAGACGCACGCCGTAGGGCGGATTGCAGCAGAACAAGCCGAGCGGCGGCTCGGGCGCGAGCCCGCCGGCCGGCGGCGTGGCGGATTCGAGCTCGCCGGCCTCGAATGCGCACCAGTCGGCGACGCCCGCGCGTGCCGCATTGTCGAGCGCCATGCGGATCGCGCGCGCATCACGGTCACGGCCGAGGATCGGGCCGCGCTCGGCGCGGCGGCCGAGGCCGGCGTCGGCCCGCAGGTGGGCGGCCTCGAGCACCGCCTTCCAGGTGGCGGCGTCGTGGCCGAGCCAGCCGAGGAATCCGAAGTAGCGGCGGCCGAGGTTGGTCGCGACGTCGGCGGCGATGCGCGCGGCCTCGATCACCAGCGTACCGGCACCGCACATCGGGTCGAGGAACGCGGCGCCACGCGCGGCGAGCATCGGCCAGCCGGCGCGCAGCAGCAACCCGGCAGCGACGTTCTCGCGCAGCGGCGCCTCGCCGGTGTCGGTGCGCCAGCCGCGGCGGTGCAGGCCCTCGCCGGCGAGGTCGATCGAGACGGTCACCCGTGTACCGACGGCATGCGCGTGCACCCGCACCGAAGGTTCGGACGTGGCGACGTCGGGTCGCAGCCCGCTGACGGCACGCAGCGAATCGCAGATCGCATCCTTCAGGCGCAGCGTACCGAAATGGGTGTTGCCGACCGCCGGATGCCGCCCGCTCCACTCGCAGGCCAGCGTGCCGCGCGGGTCGACGTGCCGGCTCCAGTCGACCTGGCGCAGCGCCTCGTAGATCTGCGCGTCCGTCGACGCCTCGAAACGCGCGAGCTCGAGATAGACCCGGCTCGCGACCCGGGATTCGAGGCAGGCGCGATACGCGACCTGCAGCGAGCCGGTGAACGCGACCCCGTTGCCGCGCTCGCGCACGTCGAGGGCGCCGAAACCGACGAGCTCAGTGGCCAGCAGGTCCGCGAAGCCGCGCGGGACGCTGGCGAGGAACTGGAAGCGGGTGTCGTTCAAGCGTCGGCCGCGTCACAGGTGTCGGCGGCGGCGTCGCGCCGCCGGCCGGGCCGCGCGTCCGCGTCGAGCGGCCGGACGCTGCGCAGGCCGGGCTTCAGGAAGCGCGTCAGGATCCGGTAGGCATCCGCGTCGAAGTGCCGCCGCGCGGCGCCGGGCGGCTCGGAGTCTTCGTCGGTCATCGAACCGAGGTACTGCCACTGGTCCACGACGTGCACCTGGGTGAGGCCCATCGCGCTGGTCTCGCGGATGCCGACCGGGCCGCGCCACGGCCAGCTCTTGAGCCGCTGCGGCGCGAGCGCGAGCTTCAGGCGCGCGCCGTGACGCAGTGGCGACTCCGCGCCGACGCAGGCGCCGGCACAGCGCCCGACTTGGTGGCCGAAGCAGGAACCCGCCCCGCCCGCCTCGAGGCCGAGGACCTTCAGGCAGAGCCGCGCCTCGCGCGCGAGCTTCGTCAGCGCCGCGCGGGCCTGCTTCTCGGTGCGATACAAACCGAAGGCATCGCCGCTCTCGCCGGATTCACGCTCGTCGAGCTCCACCAGCCGCGGCGCCGAACCGTCGTCGCCAACGATCCAGCTCCAGGTCTCGCCACCGCGCAGCCGGCGGTTGTAGAGCGGCTTCAGTTCGCGCACCAGCTGCGACTCGAGCAGCAGCGCGCCGAGCTCCCCCGCCGTCTCGGTCCACTCGATG
>Ga0163144_10026060_pt1 | contig 11388 bp, 8 predicted proteins | sample OliLak19BULKMAT1_FD_123175 | JGI IMG/M metagenome (GOLD analysis project Ga0163144, IMG submission 123175) | Freshwater microbial mat bacterial communities from Lake Vanda, McMurdo Dry Valleys, Antarctica - Oligotrophic Lake LV.19.BULKMAT1 | ecosystem: Environmental > Aquatic > Freshwater > Lake... | reverse complement strand
TTGATGTATGAAGATGATGGAACAACGAACAAAGCAAATGAAAAAAATCAGTTTGAAGTGATCCGTTTCTCTACGTCAACTAAAGATGGGCAAGTGAAGTTCAGCATCAACAGTAATAACGGGCAGTATAAAGGCAAACCCTTACAACGGGAGATTGAATTATTCGTTCATGGTATAACAGATATTAAACAAGTATTGATCGATGGCAAACCGTTCAGCAAATGGATGCAACATGAAGACCGCATACATCTGCCAATGTTTATGTGGGAAAATGGAACGAAGAAGATTGAAATGAAATAAATTACAACACAGGGTTAAGGAGGAATGGAGTTTCACAGAGAACTCTGTGCTACTTATTAACTCATTTCCTCTGTGTTTAACGCATAAAAAAAGCTCCCACCTTGCGGTCGGAGCTTTGAGTTTTAATATGTTTACGCCATCTGCGAACTCATTGACTTCGATTGTTTCTTTCTTTCATCTTCATCCAGTATCACTTTGCGCATACGGATGTTAATGGGAGTAACTTCAATACATTCATCAAACTGAATATATTCCATACACTCTTCCAGTGACATTAATGTTTTAGGAGCCATACGTGTTGCATCATCTGTTCCGCTTGCACGGTGGTTGGTTAACTTCTTTGGCTCTGTTGCATTTACAATCAGATCGCCCGGTTTAATGTTTTCTGCAATGATCTGTCCTGCATAAACTTCTTCAGCGGCATCAACGAAGAATGTACCACGGTCCTGTAATTTATCAATTGAGTAGCCGGTAGTTTTTGCTGTATTTTTTGAAATTAATACGCCGTTATTTCTTCCCGGAATATTTCCTTTCCAGGGTTTGTATTCATTGAAACGATGTGCCATTACAGCTTCACCTGTTGTAGCTGTGAGCATTTGTGTACGCAAACCAATCAAACCTCTTGAGGGAATTTCAAATTCCAGATGCTGCATTTCACCTTTGGTTTCCATGATCATCATTTCACCTTTACGGCGTGTAACAAGATCAATCACCTTACTTGCAAACTCCTGCGGTACATCTACCACCAGGATTTCATAAGGCTCACATTTTTTTCCATTGATTTCTTTGGTAATTACCTGGGGCTGACCAACTGTTAATTCATACCCTTCCCTGCGCATGGTTTCAATTAAGATACCAAGGTGCAGAATACCACGGCCATAAACCATGAGGCTATCACCATCTTCACTATCTGTTACACGTAAGGCAAGGTTCTTTTCTGTTTCTTTCATCAACCTGTCACGCAAATGCCGACTGGTTACAAACTTTCCGTCTTTACCAAAGAAGGGTGAATTGTTTACGCTGAACAACATATTCATAGTCGGTTCATCCACACTGATCACCGGTAATGCTTCCGGATTATCTGCATCAGCCAATGTATCACCAATATTAAAATCATCTACACCAACTACGGCGCAAAGATCACCGGCAATAACTTCAATTACTTTCTTTTTGCCCATTCCTTCAAACACATAAAGTTCTTTTACTTTCAGTTTCCTGATTGTACCGTCTGCCTGCATTAAAGCTACTTGCTGATTTTCTTTAATTACGCCACGGCTTACTTTTCCAATGGCAATACGGCCAAGGAAGGAAGAATAATCCAGTGAAGTCAATTGCATTTGCAACGGACCTTCTGCCACTTTTGGTGCAGGTACATATTTAACAATACCATCCAATAAAGGGAAGATGTTATCAATCTCCGTTAACGAATCGTTGAACCATCCGTTTTTTCCACTACCATAGTAAGTGGGAAAATCCAATTGTTCTTCTGTGGCATCTAGGTTAAAGAAAAGTTCAAAAATTGCATCATGCACTTCATCAGGTCTGCAGTTAGGTTTATCAATCTTATTGATTACAACAATCGGTTTTAACTTCAACTGCAACGCTTTTTGTAACACAAAACGTGTTTGAGGCATGGGTCCTTCAAAAGCATCCACTAACAAAACCACACCATCAGCCATTTTTAATACACGCTCCACCTCACCGCCAAAATCGGCGTGACCCGGAGTATCAATTACATTAATTTTTACACCATTATATACAACAGATGCGTTTTTAGAAAAGATGGTTATACCACGCTCCCTTTCAAGATCGTTGCTATCCATAATCAGCTCACCTGTATCCTGATTATCACGAAACACTTTGGTGGCGTGTAAAATTTTATCAACCAAGGTTGTTTTTCCATGATCTACGTGTGCAATAATTGCTATGTTGCGAATATTCATAATCAATACGTTAGACATGCGGCAATGGCCACAGTGTCGTTTTTAAGTCGGCGAAGGTACGTCATTAAAGCGGGGTGGCAAGGGAAAAGGAGGTTAATGTTTGGTTACGGCTGAGTTGCAAGTGGCATTGCAGGTTATTACACTCGCTTGTATATTTTGAAAGAAGTGGAACTTTTTAACCAATAAGTTGATTCTTATTGAAGAACTGTTCCCTTAAATTTCTGCATTGCTTTTTCAGCCCGCCTGATGGCTAATTGTTTTTTAAAGTTGAACCATTTTTGTCCTCTCATCTTAAACATAATGCCATCAAACTTGCGTTGCAAGGTTACATTCCATAATCCCTGCATGATAATTCCGGCAGTAGAGCCAAGTGTACGAACAGACAAACCAAACCCCCCTTCTACATATTCAATATGATGCCAGTGGCCACTGGGCATAAATAATGTATCACCTGTTTCTAAAATGGTGCTGTATCCTTTTGCATACTGCATGGCAGGATAGGTTTCAAAATCGGGTTTATCAATATCCACCAATCCATGAACATTAAACGGAAGACGGTATAAGAAAGCACTCTGATCAGGAGGGAACAATACGACACGGCGTTTGCCAGTAAATTGTGTTAAGAATACATTGCTCATGTCAATATCCATATGCATACGTGTCACCGAATGCTTCGGTCCAAAAAACATGAAGGGTATTTTAATATAGCGATTGGTAATTTTCGGGTAACCAAAATCTTTCAGCAGTTCGGGTTTGTGTTTAAACACAGGGAATAAAAACAATCGCAGATCGGTTGGTTCTTTTTCTATGAGATCAATATATTCATTGAACTTCATCTCTGCATGCGCAACACTCAAAGTTTCGCTGGGGTTGGCTTGTTTGGTGCTAAAGAGTTTTACTTTAATATCGCCCATGGACTGCTTGAAAAAATCCATCGTCCACTTTTCATAAGCAGGATATTGTTTCCACAAGCCACGCAAAACAACCGGCTTTTGGGGTCGCAGATATTTTTCGGTAAATTCTTTACGAGTAATAGTTGTGCCGTCAATGATTGGAATTGGATTATCAATGTTCATCTTCATACCTGTAATTTTTTGCAACATTCTTGTTGCATTTGCAAAGAGGCACAAATTTAAGCCAATTCATGAAACTGAGCTTCAAAAGAAAGTTGAATAAAGCTATAAGAAAACCGGGCATAAAAATCAGAGCTCTTTCCACACTTGTTTTGCAAACTGCTCCAGCCCCGGATCACGGGCCCCCATTAATAATAAAACACAATCCTCAGTAAAATGAGAGCGGAGTTTTGTAAGCAAATCATTTCTGTTTTCAACAAAGAATGCCTGTTGACCCAATGCTGTAATTTCCCGGATCAGGTCATTCGATGAAATATCTTTTGTAGCCGTACCTCCTGCATAAAAAATTTCACTCATCCAAATTTCATCCTGAGGGCGAAGCGCTTTGGCTATCTCCTGCACAAAATCTTCTTTCAAAAAACGGGTGGGGCCATAGCCATGCGGTTGAAACCAGGCAATCACTTTAGGTGCAATAGGTTGACAGGCTTCAATGCTGGCAGCACATTTAGCGGGGTTGTGTGCATAATCATCAATCAACCAAACGCCATTTTTTTGTCCCATGATCTGGTGGCGGCGATAAATACCTTCGTATTGCTTTAATGCTTCTGCTGAAGTTTTTAATGGAACTCCAATCAAATTGGCAACAGCTGCAGCAGCCAATGCATTTTCCATATTGTGTTTGCCAACACTGTTTAATTGAAACGGAATGTTGTTGACCTGAAATGAGATGCTGAATCCTTTTTGCTGAAAATCTGTAGCATGATAGGCTGCATTATCATTCTTGTCAATTGAAAAGTTATGCAGGTGATTATGCGATAACTCTTGCGCAATACTCTGCGATTGATTCACTACAAAGAAATCTTTTGTATGTAGTTTGAACTGGTGAAAAATATCAATCAGTTCATCTACTTCTTTATGATCTTTTTCAATATTCAATAACAAACCAATATCCGGTGTGTAATGAATAATGGAGCCATCACTTTCATCAGCTTCAATCACCAGCCAATCACCCTTGCCCACTTTTGCATTGCCGATCTTATCTTCTTTTATAATACTAACCAATCCTGCGCCGCTGATTATACTTGGCTGCATACCTGCATGTTGTAAAATATCAAACAACATGGCACTGGTGGTTGACTTTCCACTGGTACCTCCAACGGCAATTGTTTTTTTACTGTGTGCAATGATGGCGAGCAGTTCTGCACGTTTAATAATGGGGATGTTGAGTTGTTTGGCTTTAATGACTTCCTCTACCGTGTCTTCTACTGCAGTTGAAACAACAACCAAATCTGTTGCAGTTGTAATACCCTCACCGTTTTGTAAAAAACAATGGATGCCTCCTGTTTCCAGTTTTTCTTTTGTTTCGTTTGGCTCACCTGGATGAAAGTATCGGTCGCTTCCGCCTACTTCTTTTCCAATACCTTTTAAGTATTGTGCAATGGCACTCATGCCTGTACCGGCTATACCAATAAAAAAAACTTTCTGAAAATCATTGATGGATCGAATCATAGAACAACAAATGTAATTGAAAGGATGAATTACATGAAGTGGTATTCTCTACCTTTGACCAACTTAAACTTTTCTTTCAATGAAATTAGTTTCTTATCTCAAAGATGAACATGAGCAGTTGGGTTTTGTGATTGACGGAATTGTGTATGATATGGATACGCTGCATCCCGATCTGCCAACCAGTATGAGCATGTTTTTAAATTACTGGGAAGATTCACTACCTGTTGCTTTAGCCGGGTTGGGTTCTATACATGAAGGACGATTAATGCCCAGGGGAACACAACGGATTGAAGATGTACAGTTATTGGCACCGGTGCCTTTGCCTACGAGTTGCAGGGATGGTTATGCATTTCGGCAACATGTGGCCGCAGCCAGAAGAAACCGAAAAGTGGATATGATCGCTGAGTTTGATCAATACCCCATCTTTTATTTTACCAACCATCATAGTATTCAGGGACCCGGCGAAGTAAGATGTATGCCCGATCATTTTGAGAAGCTGGATTTTGAACTGGAAGTAGCAATTGTAATCTGCAAGCAGGGCCGCAACATCCGTGCAGAAGAAGCCGATGAATATATTGGCGGCTTAATGATTATGAATGATTTCAGCGCAAGACGTTTACAGATGGAAGAAATGTTACTGAATCTTGGTCCGGCAAAAGGGAAAGATTTTTCAACGGCCATTGGCCCATGGTTGGTAACATTGGATGAATTGGAGGAATATATTGTTCCTGCAAAAGAAAATCATGTGGGGTTGAGCTGGAATTTAAATATGAATTGTTGGGTGAATGGGGTCCAAGTGAGTGCAGGTAATGTGGCAGATATGGATTGGACGTTTGCAGAAATCATTGAACGTGCTTCTTACGGCGTTGATCTGTATCCCGGTGATGTGATTGGCAGCGGCACCGTTGGTACAGGGTGTTTTTTAGAATTAAACGGCACAGCCAAACTCAACGATCCAAATTATACCGAGCAATGGTTACAGGAAGCTGATGTAATAGAAATGGAAATTGACGGATTAGGAAAATTGAGTAATACCATTGTAAGAGAGGAGGATGATTTTTCGATATTTGCGAAAAAGAAAAACTTATAGCACAAGAAGGCACAGGGTTCAAGAGATTTCTCTGTGTGCAATGTACTTCTGTGTGAAAAAATAATTGTATGATTATAGATATACAAACTCTCTCCCCCATGCAAAAACAACAGTGGTTGCAGCATGCTATTGCACCACGCCCTGTTTGTTTTGCTTCAACGATTGATAAAGAAGGGAATGTGAACCTGAGCCCATTCAGTTTTTTTAATTTATTTTCTTCCAATCCTCCCATTGTTGTGTTTTCACCCGCACGAAGAGTAAGAGACAATACCACCAAGCATACTTTGCAGAATGTATTAGAGGTTCCCGAAGTAGTCATCAACATTGTTGATTATGATATGGTGCAGCAGGTAAGCCTGGCAAGCTGTGAATTTCCAAAAGGGGTGAATGAGTTTATCAAAGCTGGCTTTACACAAGAAATGGCAACATTGGTGAAACCGCCCATGGTAAAAGAAAGCAAAGTAAAGATGGAGTGTAAAGTGGTTGAAGTAAAACCATTGGGAGTTGAAGGAGGTGCAGGCAACCTTGTGATCTGTGAAGTGCTTCGCATGCATGTACACGAAAGTATTCTCAATGCTGAAGGAACCATGATCGATCAGCGCAAACTGCATCATATTGCAAGGCTGGGTGGGGATTGGTATTGCAAAGTAGATGAGCACAATTTGTTTCATGTTGAAAAACCAAATACGGCGATAGGTATTGGTATCGATGCTTTACCGGAAACAATCCGCAACAGCAGTATTTTAACCGGAAATAATCTTGCACAGCTGGCGAATGTGCATGACTATCCTGTTGTAGATGCAACTTTCTATGATGAAAGATTGAAAAACATTATTCAATATTTCTCTGTCAATCCGGATGAGATGGACAAAGAATTGCACAGTTATGCAAAAGAGTTGCTCCATGCGGGAAAAGTAAAAGAGGCCTGGCAGGTGTTATTGGCAGATGCATAAATAAATGTTTTTTAAAAATTAAACGGTTGGTCAAATACCTGTTCTGATTAGAGGAGATGTACATTTACAGCATGCTTCAACCCAACGGCACATGGATCAGTTATTTCCTTGTAATAGGGGTGCGATATCTTATCATTGCCGGGCTTGCTTATTGTGTGTGGTATTTATTACTGCGTAAACGAAACTTGTTCAGGAAAATTCAACTACGTTTTCCAACATTTAAAGATTACCAGCGGGAGATATTTTTTTCATTGTGTACGATGTTCCTGTTTGCTTTTGTGCCTTGGTTTTTCTTAGGCCATGCATCTATCCGGGAGCACACTACTTTTTATAAAGGCATCAGCCAGTATGGTCAACTGTATTTCTGGCTGGCTTTTCCATTGATGTTGCTCATACACGATACGTATTTCTATTGGATACACCGGTTGATGCATCAACCAAAACTCTTCCGTGTTTTACATTTAATTCATCACAAAAGTACCAACCCATCACCATGGGCAGCATTTGCATTTCATCCACTGGAAGCAATTCTTGAAGTAGCTATTTTAGTATTGTTCCTCTTTACCATTCCTGTAACTAAAGCACATCTGTTCTTTTTCTTTTTGTTCCAAATGTTTTACAATGTATATGGACACTTAGGTTGGGAGTTGTTTCCAAAGAATTTTCAACGCACATGGATTGGCAAATGGATCAACACATCCGTTACACATAACCAGCATCATCAATTCTTTACCGGCAACTATGGTTTATACTTTTTGTTCTGGGACAGATTAATGGGAACCTTGAGAGAGGATTATGATGAGAAGTTTGATGAAGTGAAGAACAGAGTTGCATAAATTCATTCTCAGAACACATAGATTCTCCTGTTTAGTAAATCCTGCAAATCTTTATTTTTCAAGAAGGACGAATCGATTATACGCAACTGTTATTTTATTTTAGTTTCATATCAGCAATTCAAACTAAAACAAAATACAATGAAAAATTTATTATTGATCTTATTACTTACCTGCTGTTGGCAATCGTCGTTTGCTCAGGAATTGGCTGGCGAAAGCTCAAAGATTATTAATAAAGAATCACTGATGTTAAAGCACAAAAATCAGAAAAGGCTTGCTAATATTTTATTAATCTCGGGGGGTTCTTTGATCGTCATTTCAGGAATTGTTGGAATTGGAGAAACGGCGGCTATCTACACAACTGAGGGCGAAAACTTAGATAACATATTTACTGCCACTGCAACCATTGCTACAATTGGTATCTTAATGTCTGCAGCAAGCATTCCTTTCTATATTTCTGCGGGGAGCAACAAACGTAAAGCGGCCGCTCTTTCTTTTCAACAGCAAAATATTCCTTATTTGAAAAATAACACCGTTGCAAACAGCATCATCCCATCTGTGTCATTAAAAATAAAACTTTGATGCTAGGTTTGAAAGCAATAATTGAAACGTAAAGAGGGATGCAAGAAGTGCATCCCTCTTTATTTATTCGCTTCTTTAAAGGCTTAGTTCCATTTAGCACCAAACACTTTCTTCAGTATTTCAGTTGTACGTTTAAGAGGATTTTCTATTATCTCCAACTCTTCTTTTGCTATCTGAAAAACAGGGATGATTCGCTTTATATAGCACCTGATAGGCAACCCGGAGATCAGAAAACTACAACCTGGTACAAAGACATTCACCAGTATGGCATGCTTTATTTTTGGCTGGCTTTCCTATTGATGTTATTTCTGCACGATACATCATCAATACTTTAAAGGGAACTATGGATTATATTTTCTGTTCTGGGATCGCTGGCCGGGAACCATCGGGAGCGATTATGACGAGCAATTTGATGAAGTAAAAAACCGAACAGCAGCTCACTCAAACTTATAAGAAGTGATCTTGATATAAATCGTTCCACTGCAATTCCTGTCGATACTCCAGTTATATTTTATTCTTTTAGGAAAAGTTAGGTTGCCAAAATCTTGGCCACTCATTCCCGGCAATGATTCAATGTGGTAAGTGTTTGCGTAGTCAGTATATAGAAAAACACCACCGCAACAGGCACACAATCGTGGATCAAAACCCGTTAAAGTTCCTGCATCAGAATAAGTAATAATAGTTGCTTTATTTTTTTTGCAGCTACTTATTCCGGCAAAAAGAAATAAAATAATGATGAGTTTTGTTTTCAACTTTCACTTGTTTATTAATTCCAAACGGCCCCGAATACTTTTTTCAAAATTTCAGTTGTACGTTTAAGAGGATTTTCTCTTATCTCCAACTCTTCTTTTGCTATCTGATCAAACAGGGCTGCAGTAGCTTTTTCAACTACATACGCAGTAAGATCAGGGTTTACTTTGTTACGGGTTGTAGGAAAACTGTTGTAAGTATTTACAAGATCGCCATAATATTTTGTTGCTTCCACTTTATCTAAAGAATTTTTTACAACAGGTGTAAAGGCCAGCACTAATGCCGCATTTGTTTTTTGGCGGAAGTAATTGGTAGCGCCATCTTTAGGTCCACGAATAATATTGATGGCATCTGCAATGGTCATTTGTCTAATGGCATCAATAAAAATTGGTTTGGCAAACCCTACTGCATCTTCGGCTCCCCGGTTGATCTGTAAGATCGCTTTGTCAGCTATCTTTCCAAGCCCAATTGAACGCATTGTATTTTCAACTTTTTGTACTTCGGGGGGAAGCAATAATTTATAAAACTGATTGCCAAAAAAACCATCTGTTTTATTGAGGTTAAAAACGGCACGGGTAAGACCCTGACCAAGCGCTTCTTTAATACCCATACCTGCTTCGTTTTCGGTAACACCGTTGCTGCCCGGAAGTGAGTTAGGAAGCTGGGATAATACTTCACAGGAAGAAAAAATTAAGGGAATTGAAAAAATTAAGAGGAAACGTTTTATCATAACAAGAGATTTTATTTATTAAACGGTTTTACGGGTAAAATAGTTGCATACATCATGCCGAAGATACTGTCTTTGTTGGTGTGCCTCAGTTACGGTAATTTTGCGACCTGTTAAAATTGAAGCCGGCCGGTTGCTTATTGGTCTGCTTCAGCCAATCACCGTTTATTTAGTATGAGTACACATTTGTCTGAACAAGAGATCATCCGCAGAGAGAAATTAGCTGAGCTGAATAAATTAGGCATTGATGCTTACCCCGCTCCGCTGTATCCCGTTTCGCATTATTCAACTGCAATCAAAGCAGGGTTTAATGAAGAAACGAAAGAACAATACAAAGAGGTTTGTATGGCAGGCCGCATCATGAGTGTAAGAGATATGGGTAAAGCCTGCTTTGCTGTATTGCAGGATAGCCATGGCCGCTTGCAGATCTATTTAAAAAGAGATGAAATATGCCCTGGAGAGGATAAAACATTATATGATGTGGTATTTAAAAAATTGCTCGATATTGGCGATATCATTGGAGTGAAAGGTTATGTGTTCATCACCAAAACAGGTGAAATAAGTTTACATGTGCATGAATTAACAGTACTCACTAAATCATTAAAACCACTACCTGTGGTGAAGGAAGCCGAAGGACAAACTTTTGATGCGGTTACAGATCCTGAATTCAAGTATCGTCAACGCTATGCTGATCTCATTATTAATCCGCAGGTGAAGGATACGTTTGTAAAGCGTACCATCATGATCAATACCATTCGTGAATATTTAAATGGGTACGGGGCACTGGAAGTTGACACGCCGGTGCTGCAAAGCATTCCGGGCGGTGCTGCTGCAAGACCTTTCTCAACTCACCACAATGCATTGGATATGCCTATGTATATGCGTATTGCAAATGAGTTGTATTTAAAACGATTAATTGTTGGTGGGTTCGATTGGGTGTATGAATTCAGCCGCAACTTCCGCAACGAAGGAATGGACCGTACACATAACCCTGAGTTTACCATTCTTGAATGGTACACAGCCTATAAAGATTATTTCTGGATGATGAACATTACAGAAAATCTGCTGGAAAAAATTGCACTTGCATTACACGGAACAACCGATATTATTGTGGGAGATAAAACCATCAGCTTTAAAGCTCCCTTTAAACGCATTTCTATTTTGGATGCCATTAAAGAAAATATTGGTATTGATGTTAGTGAAATGGATGAAGAAGGATTAAGAACTGTTTGCCATCAATTGAAAGTACATGCAGATACAACAATGGGGAAGGGAAAACTCATTGATGAACTCTTCAGCGAAACATCCGAAGCAAAATGTATTCAGCCAACATTTATTATTGATTACCCGGTTGAAATGAGCCCGCTCACCAAGAAGCACCGCAGCAAAGCCGGATTGGTAGAGCGTTTCGAACTCATGATTAATGGGAAAGAAGTAGCCAATGCATATAGTGAATTGAACGATCCCATTGATCAGCGTAATCGTTTTGAAGAACAGGTGAAGCTGAAAGAGCGGGGCGATGATGAAGCTATGTTTATTGATTATGATTTTTTAAGAGCATTGGAATATGGTATGCCGCCAACAAGCGGCATTGGTATTGGTATTGATCGTTTATGTATGCTCATGAC
>Ga0163144_10026059_pt1 | contig 11388 bp, 12 predicted proteins | sample OliLak19BULKMAT1_FD_123175 | JGI IMG/M metagenome (GOLD analysis project Ga0163144, IMG submission 123175) | Freshwater microbial mat bacterial communities from Lake Vanda, McMurdo Dry Valleys, Antarctica - Oligotrophic Lake LV.19.BULKMAT1 | ecosystem: Environmental > Aquatic > Freshwater >... | reverse complement strand
GCCTTCACGGAACCCTGGCCGACCCACTCGCCGACGAAGCGCGGGCGGATGGGATTGAGCTCGGTGCGGTATTGCAGCAGCGACGCGATCTGCGCCGCGAGCCCGGACGCGAGCACGCTGCGGCCCTCCATCGCGATGAGCATGCGGTCGGCCGGCGGCTCGGGCGGAGGCATCGTGGCCAGCGCCGCGACCTCGTTGCTCGCGGCGGCGGAGAACGACGCAAGCTCCTCGGGCGACGGGCCGGGCTCGACGGCCGCCGCGGGAGCGGCCGCGGCCAGCCTCTCCTTCACCCACAGCGCGACCACGCGCGCCGACGCGAGCCAGGGCTCGCCGGCGGGCTTGACGGCTTTCGGCGCGGAGGGAGCGGGCCTAAGCCCCGCCGACGGAGGAAACGGCATCATGCGTCCGGGGGGCGGCGGAATCATGCCGCGCGCGAAGGCCGGGGCCAGGTCGGCGGCGCCGGTGGACTGCGTGAAAAAAGCGGCGCAGAGGACGACGGATAGCAGCGAACGAAGGCGGAGGGCTCGGCGCATAATTGGTACCTCTCGACGCAGTATAGCCCCTCGATTCGTTCCGCGCCATATCCTGGTTGGCAAAAATACGGTAAAATGGAAGCATGACGGAACCCGGCGAAAGCGCGAAGCTTGTCCTGATCATCGACGATGACGATGGAGTGCGAGAGCTCCTCACCTTTCTCGTCAAGAAAGACGGCTACCGCGCGGAATGCGCGGTCGACGGCGAGGACGGCTTCCAAAAGGCCGAGCGCCTGAAGCCCGACCTGATCCTCCTCGACCTGATGATGCCCCGCTACGGCGGCTTCGAGGTCCTGCGACAGCTCCAGACGAACGACCTCGCGCGCATCCCGATCGTGATCATCACGGGGCGCTATACCGACCGCTCGACGGCCGACATGATCCGGCAGGAATCCAACGTCGTGGATTTCCTCGAGAAGCCTCTCAAGCCCAACGTGCTCACCGCCACGCTCGAGCGCCTGCTCCCGCCCCGCTCGCCGGAGGCCGCGTGAACGATCCCGGCGGCAAGCTCGTCCTGCTCGTCGACGACGACGAGTCCCTGCTCGACCTCATGGACCACGTCGTCAAGAAGGCGGGCTTCCGCACGGACCGCGCGATGGACGGCGTCGAGGCCCTCGCCAAGGTCGCGGCGCTGAACCCGGACGTCATCGTGCTCGACTTCATGCTTCCGGGCATGGGCGGGTATGAGGCGCTGCGCGAGCTTCAGGCCCGCGGCCACGGGGATATCCCGATCGTCGTCGTGACAGGCCGCGCGATGGACGCGAAGAGCGTCGAAATGGTGCGGCTCGAGCCGAACGTGAAGGAGTTTCTGCAGAAGCCCGTGCGTCCGGTCATGCTGATTGGCGCGCTCCACCGCATTCTCCAGACCGCGCCGCCCGGCGACGCGGCATGAACGAAGGCCGAAGCGCCGCCCGCGCGGCGTTGATCGCCGCGGCCATGATCGCGGCCGTCTACGGCATGGCCCGCGTCGATCTCGTCCTGCGCGCGCGCTCCGCTTACCTTGAGGGCGAGAAATGGGCGGAGTGGAGCCGGAAGCCCGAGCTCAAGAAGGCCCATTACGACGCGGAGCTCGCGGCTCGCGAGGGCGAGTTGTCGCGCGAGCTCGCGAAAGGCCGCCTCGACCGCGCCGCGTACGAGCGCAAGGCGGGCCTCGCGCGCTTCGAGCGCGACCAGGCGCTCGCCGAGAGCTCTCTTAAGTACGCGTACGTCTGGTACCAGACCTCCGCCGAGCTCTTCAGCCCGCCCGAAAACCGGTGGAGCGTCCTGGCGCGCGCCAAGATGATCGAGACCCGCGCGCTCTGGAAGCAGGAGCTCGACGCCCGGAAGATCCCCTACCAAGACTACATGCTGGAGTAGCCGTGCCGCGCCTGCTCATCGGCGTCCTGCTCCTGCCCCTCTCGGTCTCCCTGCTGTGGGCGGCGGCGAAGACCCTCGCCGGAGTCGCGGTCCATTCGTCGACGGCGGCGCCCTTCGCGGCGGGCCTCGTTCTCTCCTTCATCCTCTGGGCGATGCACCGCTGGCTGCTCCCCGGCCCGAGCGGTCCGCTCGCGTGGGCCGCGCGCGGCGCCCGCTTTAGCTACGTGCTCGGCCACGAGCTCACGCACGCGATGGCGGCGTGGGCGACGGGCGGCAGCGTCTACGGCATCTCCGTCGGAGAGAAGGAAGGCCACGTCGACCTGTCCCACTCCAACATGTTCGTAGCGCTCGCGCCGTACTGCCTGCCGTTTTACGCCCTCGCCGTGGCGCTCGGCTACCGCGTGCTGCTCTGGCTCAAGCCCGAGGCGGGCGGCGAGGCGCTGTTCCTGCTGCTGCTCGGCGGCGCGCTTGGAGCTCACCTGCTCTTCACGTGGGACTCCCTGACGTCGACGCGCCAGCCTGACCTCGACGCGGCGGGGGGCGTGCTGTTTTCGCTCACGCTGATCGCGATCGCCAACGCTCTGATGCTCATGCTGCTCCTCAAGGGGCTTTTTCCCGAGGCGGTCCCGCTGCTCGCGAACCTGCGCGAGGCCGGAAGCCTCGTCAAGCGGTTTTGGAGCATGGCCTGGCTCGGCGCGAAGCCCGCGCTCTCGGCCGTCAAGCAGCGGGCCTTGTCATGGTGAAGAACGAGCTGCTGCGTGAGTTCGGGCGCAAGGCGTTCCATCAGCTCTCGCTCGTCTATCTCATCGCGTTCCATTATTTCGGCTGGCCGCTCATCGGCCGGCTGATGGCCTGCTGGCTGCTCGTCGTGTTCGTCATCGAAACCGCGCGGCTCAGGGTTCCCGCGGTCGAGCGCTTCCTGCTCGGGCTCATGGGCGGCCTCATGCGGGAGTCCGAGCGCAGGCACTACAGCGGGATCATCTTCACGACCGCCGGCAGCCTCGCCGCGATGATGATCGCGCGCGGGAATCCCGTCATCGTCGGGGCCGCCATCCTGCAGCTCGCGCTCGGCGACGCGGCCAGCGCGCTCGTCGGCAAGGCGTTCGGCCGGACGAAGCTGTTCGGCGGGGCCAAATCGCTCGAGGGCTCCCTCGCGGGCTTCGCGGTCGGCTTCGCGGCGGCGCTCGCGTGCGGCGTGAGTCCCTCCGCGGCGCTCGCGGCCGCGCTCGCGGGCTCGCTCGCGGAGCTCCTCCCGACGACGCCCTGGTTCAACGACAACCTCTGGATCCCGGTCGCCTCGGCGGCCGTCCTGCGCCTCCTCGGGGCCTAGGCCGCGAATAAGGTAAAATCCTTCCTTATGAGGTCCAATGGCCGCCTTTAAACAGGCGCTTCGCCTCCTTTTTTCCGCCTTTCGGACCGTGCTCCGCGGTTTTGGGCTCTCGTTCATCGTCCTCGTCCTCCTGATCGCGGCCCTGGCGGCCTACGCGCATCACAAGTTCGGCCCCGAGGAGGCTCGCGCCATCGCGGTCGCGCAGCTCCAGTCGCTGCTGCACCGCGAGGTCTCCATCGACCGCATGATCCTCACGCCGCGCGGCTTCAAGTTCAAAGGGCTGCGCGTGCGCCGGGCGCACGGAGTCGAGGGGGACATGCTCGTCTGCGACACGGCGGTCGTCACCGTCAAGCTTCGCCCGCTGCTGCGCCGCCGGCTCGAGTTCGACACGCTGCGCCTCGAGTCGCCGCAGATCTTCCTCACGCGCGAGGCGGACGGGACGTGGGACATCGCCGACCTGTTCACGACCACGAAGACCGCCAACGGCAGCCCGCTCCCGCTCGCGCTCGCGTCGGCGGAGACCATTGTCAACGACGGCGTCCTCAAGGTGGAGGACCGCCGGCGCGGACGCAGGATCTCCGTCGAGCGGCTGGCACTTCGCGCGGACGGGTTTGACCAGGACCAGCCGTTCCCTCTCGCGGTGTCCTTCGTCAACGCCGTCACCTTCGGCACCCGCACGCTGACGACCAGCGTCTCGGCCGAGGGCGTCGTGGACCTCGCGGGCCTGCAGTGGTCGAGCGCGACCGCGCGCGCCGACCGCTTCACGGCGGAGGCCGACGGCGTGGCGGTCGAGGGGAAGGGCTCGGTCGAGGGCTTCCTGCACCCGGTCTTTGAGGTCGAGGCCTCCGTCCCCGCCCTCGGCCCCGAGCGCTGGCCTCGATGGGTCGGCCGCGACCTGAAGTTCTCCGTGCCCGCCACGAAGTGGAGCGCCCGCGTGAACTGGTCCTCGATGCCGGTGTGGGACATCGAGCGCTTGTCCGTCGAAACCCCCGCGGGGACGGTCACGGGCACCGGCGTCTTCGACACGAGCGCGGACACCGCCTCCCTGCGCGCCCAGCTCGCGGTGAAGGACGCCGTCCTCGAGCGCTCCGCCGATTGGCACCCGTCCTGGGCCGCCCGCAAGCCGCACGGCGCCGCGACGATCAGCGGCACCGTCGCGGGCAAGCTCGGCGCGCTGCAGGTCAAGGACGCCGTCGTCATTCTGCGCGGCCTCGAGATGAGCTGGGGCCAGGACCGGCGCGTCGAGGGCGTCGACCTGGATGTCTTCGTCGCGGAGGAGTTCGCCTCGTTCAAGGCGAACGTCTCGAAGGGGAAGGTCATCGCGTTCAACGACACCTTCGACGAGCTTGCGGTCGCCCTGTCGGTCGTCAAGCAGACCTTGACCGTCGAGAACTTGGCGCTGCGCTGGGGCGAGTCGCACGTGCGCCTGCGCGGCCGTGTGGACCGCTTGTCCGCCCCGAAGGAGGTCCTGATCTCCGGCAACGTCGACAAGCTCGTCTGGGAGGACGCCCAGCGCCTCGTGGCCAGCATCGCGGCGTCCGTGTCGACGCGGACCGTGTCCGCCGAGGAGCGCGAGAGCCGCCTTTGGGTCAGCACCTTCAAGTACGTCATTCCGCGCTCCTTCCCCGACACCGTGGGCCACGTGCTCGTGGGCGAGGTCCGCCAGGCGAACTTCTGGTGCAAGGAGCTCGACCTCCTCTGGTCCATTCGCGGCGTGACCCCCGCGCTCGACAAGGTCGGCGGCGAGGCTCGCGTTCGCTTCGGCCCCGGCCGCGTGTCCGACATCCCGGCGGTCCAGGACTCTCACAAGCTGCTGCGCGTGATCTTTCTGCCGTTTATCTACATGCACAAGATGAACAAGTTCTCCATCTTCAGCACGGCGACCGCGTATCCGAAGACGCTGGACTTCGCCCGGATCGAGAGCGAATACGCGCTCGACAAGGGCGTCGCCAAGACGCGCTACTTTCACGTCGACTCCCCGCAGCTCGCGGCGTTCGCGGAGGGCGACGCAGACTTCGGCCGCGAGCACGTCGATATGAGCGTGCTGACGCGCCTGGCGAAGTACGACGGCGTCCTGCCCGAATGGTGGGTGGACGAGGCCGGCCGCCCCGCGATCGGGTTCCGCGTGAAAGGCGACCTTAATAAGCCGGAGCTCGAGCCCCGGTTCAAAAAGATTCCCGTCGACGAGATCGAGCGCAAGCTCGAGGAAGGACGTGCCGTGGGCAAGAAGCGCTTCGAGGCGATCCAGAAGCTGCAAACGCTGTTTCACTAGGAGAACGACATGACGCGATTGAACAAGATGGACGTGCTCGGCCTGCTGCAGGAGCACGGCGCCGTGGCGAGCGGGCACTTCCGCCTCGCGAACGGCCTGCATACTCCGGTCTATCTGCAGCCCGCGCTGGTCCTTCAGTATCCGCACGTCGCCCAGAAGGTCGCGAAGGCGCTCGCCGCCAAGTTCATTATGCCCGTCGACGTCGTGATCTCGACGGGGATGAGCTCCGTCGTGCTTGGCCAGGAGGTGGCGCGCGCGAAGAAGAGCCGCGCGATCTTCACGGAGCGCGCCGGCGGCTCGATGGCGTTCCGTCGCGACTTTCGCCTTGAGCGCGGGGAGCGCGCGCTGATCGTCGTGGACGTGCTCACGACGGGCCGCTCCAACGGCGAGGTCGTAGCACTCGCGCAGGCCTACGGCGCGCGCGTCGTCGGCGTGGCCGCGATGGTCGACCGCTCGCAGGCGCCTCTGTGCCTCGGCGTTCCCGTGCGCAGCCTCATCGGCTATCCGCTCGAGGCCGCGTCGCCCGAGACCTGCCCCCAGTGCGCGTCCGGCGTGCCGCTGTCGACCGCGAAGCGCGAGATCGAGCTCGGGTCGGACGGCGAGTGACCAAACCCAAGACCGCGCTGAATGCCCTTCTGCTCTGCCACGGCGTCCTCGTGGCGGGCTTCGCGCTGTCTTTTCCGTTTCTGACCTTGTACTTTCACCATCAGCGCGGCATGCCGATGGGCCTGGTCGGCCTGGCGGTCAGCGGCGCGATCGCGGCCGCGGCCGTCGGCCAGGCGCTCGGCGGGGAGCTCGCCGACGTTTGGGGTTGCAAGCGCGTGATGACGCTGTCGATCGTCAGCCGCGCGGCGTTCACCGCGCTGATGGCGGCGGGCATCGCGGGCGAATGGCCCCTCTCGATCATCATCGCGCTTCATGTCGTCGGAGCGTTCCTGGGGCATTTCTACTCGCCGGCGGTGCGGGCGTGGATCGCCCATGAGCATCCGGCCGGCGACCGGGTGCGCGCCTACGGGGCGCTGCGCGTCGCGCAGAACGCGGCATGGGCCGTCGGCCCCGCGATCGGCGGCTTTATGGCGGGCTACTCCTACTCGTTCATGTTCGCGGCGACCTCCGCGATGTGCCTGCTGTGCCTCGGCCTTCTGCTCTGCCTCGTGCCCGCGTCACCCGTCACGCGCTCGGGCGAGGGATTCGCTTGGAGCGGAGCCATGAAGGCGGCGCGAGACCCGATCTTCCTGGAGCTGGGAATCTTGAGCCTCGTCGTGACCTGCTCGATGTCCCAGCTCGTAGCGCCGCTGTCCGTGCACGCGACCGCCAACGGCGGGCTCACGATGACCGAAGTCGGCCTCCTGTTCTCCGTCAACGGCGTCCTCGTCGTCCTGTTTCAGCAGGCGGCCACGCGCTTCGTCGCGCGCATCGCGCTCACCCGGGCCGCAGCCGCGGGCTGCGTGTTCTACCTCGCGGGCTGGTCCTGGATAGGCTTCGCCCGCGGCTGGCCGCAGTTCGCGTTCGGCATGGTCGTCGTGACGCTCGGTGAGATCATCGCCTCGCCGAGCATCGAGACGCTCGCGGCAAATCTCGCTCCGGCGCGCCTCAAGGGCCGCTACCTCGGTTTTCACGGGCTGCTGCAGTCGCTCGGCCAGGCGCTCGGCCCGCTGCTCGGCGGCCTCGGCTACGAGTATTGCGCCGGCCGCTGGACGCCGGCGCCGTGGCTGGCCGCCGGAGCGCTCGCCGGCGCCGCGGGCTGGGGATTTCTTCGGCTGGGCCGCAAAACCAACAGCGCCGACGAAGGTTTGATCTTACAGGAGGCCGCATCATGATCCCCCGCTACACGTTGCCCGCGATGGGCGAGATTTGGTCCGACGACAATCGCCTGCGCGCGATGCTGCGCGTCGAGGAGGAGCTGCTCAAAGCAATCGCCTCCGAGAAGGGAGTGCCGCCGTCGGAGCTCAAGGCGCTGCGCAAGCTCCTCGAGCAGTCGCTCGTCGACGCGTCCCGCCGCAAGGAGTCGAGCGCGGGCCACGAAGTCATCGGCATGCTGTCCGCGGTCGCGGGCGAGCTCAAGAAAAAGGCGCCGAAGGTCGACCGCTACCTGCACTATGGGATGACCTCCTCCGACGTGCTCGACACGTCGATGGCGCTGCAGCTGCGGGACTCGGCCGACCTGCTGGTCGCCGACATCGAGTCCGTGCTCAAGCGCCTCAAGGCGCTCGCGAAGAAGCACGAGCGCACCTGGATGGTCGGGCGCACGCACGGCGTTCATGGCGAGCCCATCACGTTCGGCATCAAGGTCGCCGGCTGGCACGCCGAAGGGCTGCGCTGCCTGCGCCGCATGCGCGCGGGCAGGGAGCTCATCGCTTACGGCAAGGTCTCCGGCGCGGTCGGCGCATTCTCGCAGCTGTCGCCCGAAGTCGAGGCGAAGGTGCTCGACGCATTGGGCCTGCGGCCCGAGCCCGTCTCGACGCAGGTCGTGCCGCGCGATCGCTACGCGGAGTACTTCCACGCGCTCGTGCTGACGGCGTGCTTCGTCGAGCGCATCGCGCTCGAGATCCGGCATCTTCAGAAAACGGAGACGCTCGAACTTGAAGAACCGTTTTCTGAAGGCCAAAAGGGTTCTTCTGCTATGCCGCACAAGCGCAACCCCGTCCTCTGCGAAAACCTCTCAGGCCTCGCGCGCCTGATCCGCGGCTACGAAACGACCGTGACCGAGAACTGCGCGCTGTGGCACGAGCGGGACATCTCGCATTCCTCGAACGAGCGCATGATCATCCCCGACGCGCACATCGCGCTCGACTTCATGCTGCACCGCCTCGAGTTCGTGCTCGACGGCCTGCAGGTGTATCCCGAAAACATGAAGCGCAACCTGGAGAGGATGAACGGCCTCGTGTTCTCCCAAAAGGTGCTGCTGCGCCTGATCGACGCGGGCCTGGGTCGCCTCGAAGCCTACGACCTGGTCCAGCGGTGCGCGATGAAGACCTGGAAGGATAACCGCCCGCTCAAGGACCATCTGGCGGCGGACCCCGATGTCTCGAAGCGCTTGTCGCCTCGGGAATTGGAAGCGTGCTTCTCGCTCGAGCCCTACGGAGCGTCGGCGCGTGAGATCTTGAAGAGGGGCGGCTGTCTCTAGCCGAACCCTGCTGCAAAGGAGAATGACATGACTGAAATCGCCAAAGCCGCGCCTGAAGCCGTCGTCGAGTCGAAGCCGCTGCGCATCATCCTGAATCCCGACCGCGACAAGCGCGTGAAGGCCGGACATCTCTGGATCTTCTCCAACGAGATCAAGGAAGTGCTGTCGGACCACCCGCCGGTGCCCGGCGATCTGGGCGTCATCGTGACGGCGGCCGGCGTATCCCTCGGTTCGGCGTTCTACAACCCGAACAGCCTCATCGGCGGCCGCGTCTTAAGCCGCGATCCGAAGGAGCCCATCGACGCCGAGTTCTTCCGGCGCAAGCTCGCGGACGCGATCGCCTACCGCGAGAAGGCGCTTCCCGGCGAGACCTCCTACCGCCTCTGCTACGGCGAATCCGACGGGCTTCCGGGCCTCGTCGTCGACCGCTACGGAAGCTACCTCGTGCTGCAGGTCATGTCGGCGGGCATCGAGCGCCGCATGCCGTGGATCCAGGCCGCCCTCGAGGAGCTCGTGAAGCCCAAGGGAATTTACCTCAAGAACGACCACAAGGTGCGCGCGCTCGAAGGGCTGCCGCTGGAGTGCCGGACGTTGACGGGCTCCGTCCCCGAGCGCGTTCCGATTACCGAGAACGGCCTGCGCTTCGCGGCGCCGCTGGGCGAAGGCCAGAAAACCGGCCATTACTTCGACCAGCGCGAGAACCGCGCGTATCTGCGCCCCTATTTCGAGGGCCGCAGCGTGCTCGACCTTTACTGCTACACGGGCGGCTTCGCGATCGCCGCGGCCAAGGCCGGGGCGAAGTCGGTGCTAGCGCTCGACAGCTCCGGGCCCGCGATCCAGCTCGCGCGCGAGAACGCGAAGTTCAACGGCGTCGACGGGATCGTGTCGGCCGACGAGGGCGACGCGGAGGTCGTGCTCGAGAGCTTCGCTCGCGGACAGCAGCCGTTCAAGCCCGACATGATCGTGCTGGATCCGCCCAGCCTCGTGCCGGCCAAGAAGCATCTGCCGCAGGCTCTTCGCCTGTACACGAAGCTCAACGCGCAGGCGATGCGCGCGCTGCCCAAAGGCGGTCTGCTCGCGACGGCGACGTGCTCGCATCACGTTTCGCGCGAGGACTTCGTGCTGATGCTGCGCAACGCGCAGGCGAAGGCGGAGCGGGGCGTGCGCTTCGTGACCTTGCGCGGCCAGGCGACGGACCACCCGATCCTGCTCGCGATGCCGGAGACCGAGTACCTCCACTTCGCGCTCCTGGAGATGCTCTAGACCATGGATCACCAGCCGCACCTCGAGGAGGATCGCTCCTCGAAGTTCTCGCCGTCGAAGCTCGGGGTCTATCAGAACTGCCCCCGGCGCTATCAGTACCGCTACGTCGACAAGATCTCACGGCGCCGCAAGACGCCCGAGACCGTGGTCGGCGTAGCGGTGCACTCGACGTTCGAGGAGCTGTACGCGCTGGTCACGGGGGGGAAGGTGCCGGCGCTCGCCGAGCTCCATGAGATCTACGCGCGCGAGCTCGCGGCCGAGTGGGACGAGACGGTCGTCGAGAAGGACGCGCGCTTCGTGAAGGCGGACTGGGAAAAGGTCGGACGCGACTGCGTCCAGCTGTACTACGAGAGCCATCACCCGTTCGCGGCGGACCGCACCGTCGCGATCGAGAAGCGCGTCGGCTTTCCGATCACGGTCGACGGGCACGAGTACCGCATCGAGGGATTCGTCGACCGCTTGGCGCTGGCGCCGGACGGGGCGTTCGAGATCGTGGACTACAAGACCGCGAGGTCGCTGCCGAATCAAGAGCACGCGGACGAGGATTGGCAGCTCGCGCTCTATGAGCTGGCCGTGCGCCGCGAGTGGCCGGACACGAAGGAGGTCCGGCTCAAGTGGCATTACGTGCGCCACGGCAAAACCTTGACGTCGATCCGCGACGAGGCCGCGCGCGCGAAGCTGCTGGCCGACGTGACGTCGTTGATCTACAAGATCAAGCACGATCATGAGTTTCCGACCAAGCAATCGACGCTGTGCGACTGGTGCGAGTACCGGGACCTGTGCCCTCTCTTCCGCGACGCGGCCCGCGTGGCCTCCTTGGCGCCCGAGGCGCTCGCGAAGGATGGGTCCGTGAAGCTCGTCGCGCGCTACGTCGAGGTCGAGGATCGCCGCAAGCGGCTGAAGGACGAATTGAAGGTGGCCGAGGCCGAGCGCGAGCGCGTCGAGAAGGAGCTCGCCGATCTGGCTGAACGGGAAGGCCTCTCCGTGGTCGCCGGCGAGCGCGCGCAGGCGTCGGTGACGATCAAGGACGAAACGCATCTCCCTACGAAGACGGGGGAGGCGGAGAAGTACAAGGAGCTGGAGGACGAGGCCCGCAAGTCGGCTTTATGGGACGAGGTCGCGCGGCTGGACGGGCACGCGCTGCTCGAGGGCCTGAAGGCCCATCGGTGGACGGGAGAGCTGTTGAGCGCGGCGGAATCCCTCGTGGCACGCTTCGGTCATCGCGCGCACAAGCGCACCGTGCGCCTCAAGCGCCGCGTTGACGATGATGACTAGAAAGCCCTAGTCAGTCGTAAGCTGCTTTGTCGGACCCGCCGATACCGAGCTGAACCGACAAGCTCATCCAATCGGTCTTCAAGCGGTCGTGCTGCGCCTCGAGCTCGTTCCAGCCCTGCTCGAACTCGAGCGACTTGCCGCCCTTCGCCTTTCTGGAAGACTTGTGGTGCCGGACCGACTTCGCCAATGTTTTTTTCATCGTTGTCGTCCTCGTTCGCAGTATAGCCCCGGC
>Ga0163144_10026057_pt1 | contig 11389 bp, 4 predicted proteins | sample OliLak19BULKMAT1_FD_123175 | JGI IMG/M metagenome (GOLD analysis project Ga0163144, IMG submission 123175) | Freshwater microbial mat bacterial communities from Lake Vanda, McMurdo Dry Valleys, Antarctica - Oligotrophic Lake LV.19.BULKMAT1 | ecosystem: Environmental > Aquatic > Freshwater > Lake... | reverse complement strand
GCCCGGGCTGGGGCCAAAGTTCACGCTCGCGATCATCGACTTGCCGCCCTGGGTCCAGAGCACACGACCAACCGTGGGCTCCGGGTCAACCGAGGCCGCAGTAACCAAAACCGTCGGCTCCGCCGGGAGTGTCGCGACCTTCACAGCGTGCATGGGCATCGGCGGAAGCTGGGGCCATTGCTGTTGCAAGAAAATCGCAAACTGCGCATCGGGCGTCTGATGCACAAACGCTCCGGGGATCGGCGCCATCGGCGAGCGCGCGCCGAGGCGCGACGAGGCGATCAATCGCAAGTTGACAGGCAAGACGCTCAACTTGACAGGCTTGCTTGCGTAGAACGATTCCCAGGGCCCGCCGTAATACGCGCGAACCTCGTAGGTCGAGGGTGGCAGTTCACCGGTCCAGAGCAGGATGTCATCGGCGAGCGAGATCGAGCCGCCGGGCGGGATGGTGACGCTGTGCTTGTTTTCGGGGCCGTGGAAGTGTGCGCCAGGCTTGGTGAGGCGGGTCATCTCCTTGCCACGAAAGGTGCCCTCGGCAGACTTGGCCTCGATGCCCAATGCGCGATTGTGACGGCTGAACGATTGGACGTACGCGGGCGCCTGCAAGGTGTTGACCGCGCTGGCGAAGAAGTACACGGACTCTCCGCGAACGACCTCGCTCGGGGACAGCTTGATCTCAGGAACAACAGGAGGCTTCATGGTGGGGTCCTTCCCGAGCGGTGTCGAGGGTGCGAACGCGAGCGGCTGGGAGGTTGGCGGAAAGTGGGGCGCGGGCGGGGCGGTGGGTGATCGCTCCGGCGGAGAGGCCATGGAGGCTTGATCGCGCGGAGACGCTTCAAGAAATCTGGTGTTCGCCGATACCGGAAACACCACGCCGAGTGTCGCGGCGGCGAAGCATGACAAGGTAAGGAGCGTGCGTGGTGTCATGGTCCGGCATTCACACAACGTTGAAGTTTGTCTCGCACGAGATGCCGGATTTACGGTACCGGATCCGGACAGTGCCCGCCCCCGTCGCATCAATAACCAAACAACTGAACATGTTTTGCGCATCGGTCGAGGCGATGCGGTGCGTGACGGTCGCCGTCCCGGTGATGGTGAAGTTGGCCAGCGCGTTCGCGGCTTGGGGCTTCGTCAGGTTGATTCGTCCCTTGCGAGCGTTGTTGCCGCGATCGGTGAAATCAACTTCCGGGCCCAGGACAATCAGAGCTTTCCAGCCGCCAATCGCGATATTGGCGGGGACATCGGTGGCGGTGTTTGGCGTCGCCATCGGCTGGCCGGGCCCAATAGGCGGCGTGCCCAAGGTGTAGTCGTAGAACGCCGCGGGACCCGCGGCCTTCATCGACTGCTTCTGGAAACGTGCCGGGTCGGCGATCTTGACGCGATCAAACATCCGCAGCGTGAGGCAGCAGAGCCCGCACGGAGCGGCGCTGGACGCTCGCGTGTACGAGAGCAAACACGCGAAGGCGTCGTTCTGATCGTGGTCCAGCAAGTTGTTGTTGTACTCGCCATCGGGCACGATGATGTCGCTCGCAACGCCGCCGATAGTCAACTGCAGCGGCATGCGAAGCGTGTGCGAGTGGCGCAGGTACATCGCGTGCCCGAGCTCGTGGGCGCAGGTGCTGGTCGTGGAGGCTTGATTGCCCTGCTCGAAGAACCAAAAAGTACGATCGGAGAAGTACGCACCGACGGCTGTGCTGCCGGAATAGCTGCCCTTGCGACAGTAGAAGATGAACAACCCTTCGCTGTTGTCCTGGGCGGTGTTGACTCGGGGGGAGGTGACGCCGCGCCGATCGCAGGCTTTGTCCACGATCTCCAGGGCCAGAGGCTGAAGGTCCGCGTCGAGGTCAAACGTGGCGCGAAGCGAGGGGGGAACAAAGTCGGTTGCGTAAACCGGGGCACCGGTCTCGACGGCGGTGTCCAACGCCGCGGTTTGTGCGGGAAAGTGGGCTTTGAGAAACGCTTTCCAGGTGGATCGGCGCACGGTGTAGATGATCTCGGGCTCGTGAACCTCGATAAACGCCTTCTTGTACACGCTCTTGACGGTGTCCCAGGTGATATCCGCGCTGGTCAGCCCGTTGCAGCAGGCCATGAGCTTGAAGTGAACGCGTTTCCAGAGGACGATGCGCCCCGCGCAATAGCCCTGCTTCTCTGGGATCCGCGAGCCGCTCGAATCTGTCATCCGTATCTTGAGGCCGTTTTTGCGAACCTCGCGCACGTCCTTGCCGTCGAGCTTGAGGGTGATGAGAAAGCGATAGTTATCGCCGCCAACGCTGGGCGGGCAGAAGGCGAAATCCACCACGCCGACTTTGCCTTCGGGCACGTCAACCTTCCTGGGCGTGAACTTGACGCGATAGGAACTCTCCGCGGTCGAGTCGGTCAGATCGCTGAACTTCACGCAGTTGGCAGGGCAGGCGCCAACGTCAGCAACCGGGGTCGCGACGTACTTCATGTTCTTGATGACCGCGGTGCCCTTGACCCCGGGATGCGTCGCGTCGGGCGTTCGCGTGCCGCCGAAGCGGATGACCGCGTTGTCATCGCCCTTGGTGCTTTTCTCGTTGGTGCGGTTGTACTTGCCGAAGAACTTGCGGTTGAACTTGCGGCGCTTATGGTCGTCCGGCGAGCCGGTGATCACGCCAATCTCCTCCGCCGGGTCTTTGACGTGCAGGATCACGTCGAGATCTTCCTTGATGTTCACCTGGTCGCTGCCAATAAACTTCTTGATCACGATCCGGAACGGCACCGCGGGGTTGATGTCCGGGCGCCAATCCTTCTTCGAGGTCACCGTGCCGCTGGCGCCGATCGTCGCCTTGTAGTTCTCCACTTTCGAGGTCGTGTCGCCGGGCGTGCCCAGCAGGTCGTCACAAGACCGCATGGCGTGGTTGTCGGTGATCATCAACCGGAAGACTTCGTCGCTCACCGGCAACTGATTGTCGCCCTCGTGGGCATAGGGCAACGCGGCGCTGACAGACTGGTCGGCTCGGTCTTCCAGCGGGACGCGGTTGGCCAGGAGCGCCGGGCCGCTGGCGATAAGCGCTTCGCCGCGCTGCAGCTCGTACTTGCAGCGGTAAGTGGTGTTGTGGTGCTCGATCCGATCGTGACCGAGGTACAGCAGCGTGACCTCAAACTTCACCCGCCCCAGGCGGATGACGTTCTTCTTCCTGGTGCTTCCTGAAACGCTGGCAGTAGACATCCGCGAAACTCCTCACCAACCGGTATTGGACAGTTCTTCTGCGGGTGCGAGCGCGATGATCACGCTGGCGCGGGGGCGCCGTCGTCTTCTTCCTCGTCCACGGGAACCTCGGTGTAGACGTCCTCGCCGGGCTCGACCGGTCCGGGCTCGGGCTCTGGATCGGCCAGCGGCTTGGTGTCATCTCCCGACTCGACCTCTGCGACCTTGTCGTACTCTGGGTCTTCTCGATCAGGCAGGTCGATCAGCGGGTTGCTGTCGGCCGGCACGAGGTCATCGATCCGCACCAGCCCGTTGCCGTCGGTCTTCTTCGAGACGATCTTGCCGCTGCTGAACAGCACCTTGACGCTCTCGTTCTTGACCTTCTCGCCTTCGCTGTCGATCACTTCAATCTCGATCCAAGTCTTCTCCTCCTCGGGGTCAGTCTGCTTCTCCTGCAACGGAATCATTCCTGGGATTGGTTCCAGAGCGATCTCCGCCCGCTGCTTCTGCTCGGCTTGATACTCGATCATCGCCCCCGGCTCCGCGTTGATCGGCTCCTCGGCCGCGGCCGGCGCCGCCGGTGCCTCGATCGAGCACGCCGGCCCGCCCCCGGGCGGCGAGCCCGGGCCGGAGGCGATCTTGATCATGGAGCCATCGAGCGTGACCAAACTGCCCTTGATGGTGACGCCGCTGGAATCGAGCACCACGCTGCTGCCGCCGCACTTGAGCGTGATCCCCGCTGAGCAATCAAGCACGATCCCCGAAGCGCCCTTGATCATCACGCCGCCGCCAGCATCGATGCTCAGGTCCGTCATCTTCTGATTCAGATTCCCGCCGACTTTCAGCGACGTGTTGCCGCCCACCTCGATCATCGTCTTCCCGCCCACCTTGAGCGAGTAGTCCTCACCGACCTCGACCGACAACGCGCCACCGATCGCCTGCCCCACCGCCCCGTCGATCTTCTGCGCGAGATCCCCGGTGATCGTGTCGTGCCGGTTGGCGCCCACGAACGTCTTCATGTCGTTCAACACGCGACGATCGAAATCCTTCTGCGCGTGGACAAACATCATCTCCGAGTCTTTCTTGTCCTCGAAGCGGATCTCGTGAAACCCGCCGCCTCCATTGCTGGACAGCGTCTTGATCGTCGACACGGTCTTCATGTCAGGCAGCGCGTAAGGCGGCGTCTGATCGGCGTTGTGTACGCACCCCGTGATGATCGGCCGGTCCGGGTCCCCGTCGATGAACTCAACAATCACCTCGTGCCCAATCCGCGGCAGGAAGAACATCCCGAACCCCTTGCCCGCCCACCCCTGCGACACCCGAACCCAGCACGTGTCCTTCTCATCACCTTTGCCCTGACGATCCCAGTGGAAATGCACCCGCACCCGCCCGTGCTTGTCCGTGTAGATCTCCTCCCCGCTTGGACCCACCACCTTCGCGGTCTGCGGCCCGACCGCCACCGGCTTCGGCGTCACCCGCGGCGGGCAGTAGTCCTGCGCCGCGAAGATCGCGGTGAACGAGGTGTCCACATGCGACTCGCCACCGGCTTCGGAACTCAGCTCGCTGTTCTGCCCCATGATCGTCACCGACGTCACCAGCAACTCCTGCTCCACCAGCGACGCGATCAGTGCCTCCATCGGATCCGCGAGTTCGAACTTCGTCCCCGCGCTCAACCCGCGGCACTTCGACTCACCGGTGATCACCTTCGACTGCGACGTCAGCTCGTGCGCGATCCGCTTGCAAAGTGCCTGGCCCTCCGCCATCTCCCAATATTCACCGGGGTACTCGTACCGATGCGTCTTCATCAGTCGATCCGTCGCGCCCAGCGGCTGCTCCGTCTCCAGCGACGTCGCGGGCTTCATGAAGTCAAAGTCGCTGACGATGACCTTCTCGGTCGTCTGCATGCGATAGGTGTGAATCTCCGTGATCGAGTCGGCGTCGCCCGGGCCCGGGTTCGAGAAGCCAACCCGCGGATACGCCTTGGATTTTTTGAACGTCTCCGGCTCCGCCGCGATGACCAGGGTGTGCTTCTGCTCGGTGTGCTCGTGGAAGAACGAAAGCCCCGACTGCTCCAGCAACCGCATGACGAACTGGAGATCGCTCTCGCGATACTGAACGCAGATCTTGCGTTTGACCGTCTGGCCGGTCGCCCGCCACGCGAACTCGATCTTGTAGTTGCCCAGCACCTCGCTGACGATGTCCTTGATCGTCTTCTCCTGGAATATCCGCGAATCGGTCGTCAGGTCCATCATGGACATGGTCGGGACCACGCTCAGCCGGAACACCCGGCGCGCTTCGCGCGGGCCGGGCTCGCGGATGGAGCGCACGAAGCCGTGGAACCACCGCATGGGGTCTTCCTTAAAGACCATGCGCATGCGGACGACGACGGCCTTGCCCATGAGCTGGTAGATGTCCACGTCGGGCTTGGAGAGCCGGACGCGCAGGGTCATCTGAAAGGGCTGGCCGATGGTCTCGGTGAAGGCCATCGAGTCCAGAACGAACAGCCCCTCTCCAGCACCGGTCTGGAGTTCCATGTCGCGTTGCGTATCGGGCATGAAAGGCGGCTCCTCTTGTGGCCGCGATTAGCGTACCACCGAGGAGGCGTTGCGCCAAGGGGCTGGAAATTGTGCCGCGCGGCACAGTTTTGGCGGCCAAGCCTGGTTTGGTGTGGTCAACCGGGGGGGGGGCGGCTGGGTGCGTCACGGAATGGCGCTGCCCCTAGGGGTTGTCGGGCGGGTTCCGGAAGAGGGCGCAGGGGCCGGGGCAGTCGTCTTTGGGTGTCCAGTCGCCGGCGAGGATTCCGTCGATGACTTCGCGGATTTGTTTGTCGATTTTGGCGCGATTGAGGCGGTCCAGGGCGATGCTGCCGCGCTGGCCGGTGCTGAGAATCCAATACTCGGCGTGCCCGGCGAGGCGGATGGGGCCGGCTTGGGCGGGTTGGGACGGGGTGTTGTCGGGCGGCGGGTCGGCGTAGAGGTGGTCCAGGGCCATGGCGTAGAGGCCGAGTTGCAGGTCGTCCGGCGGCGGGGCGAGGAGTTTTTTCCAGGCTTGGCCGGTTTTGTAATCGATGATGCGCAGGCCGGCGGCGTCGCGATCAATTCGGTCGATCTTGGCGTCGATCGTGTGGTTGACGCCCGCGTGGGCGAAGATCCAGGTGACTTTTCGCTCGAGCTCCAGGACGTGGGCGTTCTCGTCGTGCAGGCGGTCGTGGAGCAACTCGAGCTGGGCCATGAGCTTGTCGAGAAGTTCCTTGTCGGCGCGGCCTTCGGGCGCGAGCGATTGGAAGAACAGGCGTCGGCCGATGGCCAGGAGGTCCGACTTGCCGGGGCGAGCGAGGCCCTCGGCGTCGGCGGTTGACCACTGGCGGTAGAAGCGTTCGAGAGCGGCGTGGGCGATGCTGCCGATCTCGGTGGCCTCGCGTTCTTGTTCGGGCAGGCCCAGGACGTAGCGCAGGAAGTAGCACATGGGGCAGCGGCGGTAGGCGTCGATGGTGGTGAAGCTCAGGCGGAGCGGCGGGCGGACGCGCATGGGCATCAGGCCGCGGGCGCTGAAGAGGGCTTGGACGGAGACTGGGTCGTTATCGCTTGCGGTTTCGCAGGCGCCCTTGTCCAGCCCCAGGGCGCGCAGGCGATCGACCATTTGGGCGACATCGGTCGCGAGGGCCGGTCGGCTGGCGCTTGCGAGCGTGTTTGCGATTGCGTCGCCGGATTCACCTCGGCAGACGGCGGCGAGCGCGGCGAGGCGAGCGGCGGCGCGTTCGAGGATGTTGATGGAGGCCGCGAGTTGGTCCGCCCACTGCGGCGCGCGTTCGACGGCGTCGAGCGCGCTGGCGGCTTCCTGGCGGGCGCGCTGGCGCCAGCGGTCGATGAGTTCGCGGCGGGATTGGCGGGTGTCGAGGTCGGCATTGAGATCCCAGGGCGAGGCGGGTGCGACGTTGCCGGATGCGAGGGCGTCGGCCTCGTCGATGGGCGTGACGAGGGAGGAGCCGGGGGCATCGAGTGTGAGTTCGTCGAAGAAGTTGATGCCCTTGGAGCGGGTCTTGGTTTTGGATGCGAGGAGGACGAGACGGTGGCGGGCGCGGGTGCAGGCGACGTAGAAGAGGCGGCGCTGCTCGTCCATGACGTCGGCGGCGCGCTGCTCGTCGGTGAGGAGGGATCCGCAGAGGCCGGGCGGGGCGGCGATGCCGGATTCGTCGCGCACGCGGGCTTCGGGCCAGCGGGCCTTGGGGCTGACTCCAGGGACGAAGACGGTGTCAAACTCGAGGCCTTTGGCGGAGTGGGCGGTGACGAGGAGGACTTCGTCGCGCGGCTCGTCGGCGGGCGACTGGTGATCATCGACCATGTCAGATGAGTCGAGCGCGCCGGAATCGTCGCCGCCGCCGGAGCGGAGGTCTTCGAGATAATCCTCGATGAATGCGCGAAGGTCGGCGGGCGGGCGGAGGCGCTCCTGGCGATCCGCGGCGTAGCGCAGCAGCGTGACAAGTGCGCTCACGCGCATGGCGCGTGCTTTGGCGTCCAGCAGTTCTGCATTGGCGACGGCGCTGGTGTGGACGATGCGACGCAGGGCTTCGCTGGCGGAGATGTGTGCGCTGACGGCGCGGAGGGCGAGGATGTTCTGGTTGATGGCGGGCAGTGACGGCGGCGCTTCGGGCTGGGTGAGGAGCCACGCGAGGTACTCGTCCGGAAGAATCGCGTCGGGCTCGCCGGCCTCGAAGCGCGAGGCGCTGGCGAGGTAGCGGTGTTCGAGGGTCAGCACGGCGTCGGGAGGGAGATGGATCGGCGCGGCGAGCAGGAGCGGGCGAATGCCTGCCCAATCGCGGGCGTCGAGGATCGCGGCGGCCCAGGCCAGGACGATCTCCACGCCGGCGTCGTCGAGTTTGCCCTTGACGCGCAGGCGGCGCGAGGGAATTCCTTCCATGTCTAGCGCGGCGCCGATGCGTTCGAGCTGCAGGTGGCTCTTGGCGACCACGGCGAATGACGTGAGGCGGCGCTCGGGCGCGACGCGCTGGTCGGCACGAATCAACGCGGCGATCACGGCGCCGGCGTGCGAATCGCTCGTCAGCGAGACGCACTCGACGCGCCCGTCGCGGTGGGCGGGAGTTGCTTGGGCTTCGGGGTTGGCGATGGTGCCGGGGCGGATGACCTTGGCGTGGTCAAAGCGGCGCGATGCCAGGGCGATGGTGGCGTTGGCAACGCCGATGATGCGCTGCCGCGAGCGGTAGTTTTCTTCGAGGCGGATGACGCGTGCGCCGGGGAAGGCGTGGTGGAAGTGTTCGAAGGCGCGATCGTCGGCGCCGCGGAAGCCGTAGATGGCCTGGTCGTCATCGCCGACGACGCAGATGTCGGTCGCGACGGTTGGGCTGCGGGGCGCGAGTTGGCGCAGGAACTCGATCTGCGCGGGGTTCATGTCCTGGAACTCGTCAACGACGATGTGACGAAGCTCGGAGCGGATGATGGCGGCGATGCGATCGTGCTCGCGCAGGAGGCGGATGGGCATGGAGATGAGGTCGTCGAAGGAGAGCCAGGCGCGTTCGAGGCAGGCTTCGCGGGTGAGGGAGTAGAGGCGGGCGGCATCGTGGAAGATCTCGGCGCGAGCGATCTCGCCGTCGCGCTGGGTTACGTCGGTGAGGTTGGCGGCTTCGGTGATCCATGATTCGGCGCGGCGCTTTGCGTCGGCGGGTTCGACGGCGTGGTTGGCGAGGCGCTCGAAGAGGTTGGTGGCGTGCTCGGCGGCGGTTGAAAGGCCGCTGGCGCGAGAGGAGCGGAAGAGCTCGTGTTGCTGCAAAAGTTCCTTGACCAGGCGGCGGCGTTGCACGGGGTCGATGAGCGTGAGGCGGGTGCCAAGGCCGAGGACATCGCCGAAACGGCGCAGGATGTTCATCCCCAGGGCGTGAAAGGTGTGGACGCGCACCGCCTGGGCTGACGCGCTGTGGTTGAGCAGCTCCCCCAGACGCCCGCGCATCTCGTCGGCGGCCTTGATCGTGAAAGTGACGGCGAGGATCGAGCTTGGGGGCGCGTCACGGCGTGCGATCAGATCCGCGACGCGATGGACGATCACCCGGGTCTTGCCGGTGCCGGGCCCGGCGAGGACGATGAGCGGGCCGGCGTCGTGGATGACGGCGTCGCGCTGGGCGGGGTTGAGGCCTGTCAAGGCATTCATGTGTCAAACCCCCCACCCACCTCCACGACCCCCGAAGACCTGCCTTGGAAAGGCGGGCCACCTAAATCCTCGGCGGGCCACCTGCCTGCGGTTCATTCCCCCAGGGGATCTGGGCGGAAGAGCTTGGTTTCCAGGGCCCATTGTTTCTCGGTGAAGTTGCCGCCGAGTTCGATGGGGGTGTCGCGATCTGGGCGTGCGGCGGCGAGGGCCATGAAGGTGCGTGCGTCGAGGTTGTCCAGCAGGGAGACCATGATGGCTTCGGGGGTGCTGGGGAGTTTGGCGGCACCGAAGTCGGGCTGGCCGTGGTGGCTGAGGATGATGTGTTGCAGGACCATGACGGCGTGCTTGGGGAGGCGCTGGCCGGTCTGTCGCATGACGAGTTGGGCGCGGTCGTGGAGCATGATTGCGCCGTCGACGATGTGGCCCACGAGCTCACCTCGATCGCTATAGGTGAAGGCGCGGTCGAAGACGATTTCGCGGGTCTTGCCCAGGTCGTGGAGGAAGAGGCCCATCAAGACGATGTCGCGATTGAGCTTGGGGTAGAGGGGGCAGAGGGCGCTACCGAGCTTGAGGAGCTGGAGCGTGTGCTCGAGGAGGCCGCCGAGATAGGCGTGGTGCATGTTTTTCGCGGCTGGGCAGACGCGGAAGGCGGTCATCAGGGGTTCATCGGTGAGATAGACCTGGGCGAGGGCCTGCATGCCGGGGTGCTTGAGCGTGGCCATGAGGGCCGTGAGTTCGCCGAACATCTCGTCGATGTTGTGGGGCGAGACGGGCAGCAGGTCGTGCATCTCTTCCTGCGTGGGCGTGTGCGGCTCGATCACGCGGATGATGAGTTGGAGGTCGCCCTGATAGGCCTGGACCTCGCCTTCGATGTAGACGAAGCCCTCTTGCGGGAGCTTGCGGTAGAAGTCCTGATCGATGGACCACATGCGGGCGGCGAGGTCGCCGGTCTTGTCCTTGAGCAAGCACTTGAGGTAGGGCTTGTCGGTTTTGGTGCGCCCGAGCTGGCCGTTGGAGATGCAGAAGACGCCCTCGACGTAGTCAGACGGCTGGTAATCACGGATGAACTTGCGGGTCGAGACGGGCATGGGCTTCGGCTCCGAAGGCAGAGGGGTTGAGGCGCTGCCCGAAGGGTTGCGTCCGGGCTGGGCAGAGTGTACGAGGTCCGGTGCCCGGCGCGGGGGACAAATTCGATGCACGGGGCGCGTGTGGCTCTTACGCTTAGGGCATGCCCAAGCCGCGCGAGCTTCACGACAAGTATTTTCTACAGGCGAAGGCGGAGGGGTACGCTGCGCGATCGGCGTACAAGCTGAAGCAGATCCATGAGCGTTATCGCGTGCTGCGCCCGGGCGACACGGTGCTGGATTTGGGCTGCGCGCCGGGATCGTGGCTGCAGGTGGCTAGCGAGATCATCGGGCCGCACGGGGTGATTGTGGGGATCGATCTGTTGCCGGTGAACATCAAGTTGCCGGAGAACGTGCGGGTGATTCAGGGGAACGCGTTCAAGGTCACGCCGCGCGAGATGCTGGCGTTGACTCGTCGGGGCAAGGGGTGGTCTGACGGGCTGTTCAGCGTGGTGTTGAGCGACATGGCGCCGAACACTGCGGGGATCGGCGATGACTTGCGATCGGTGACGCTGTGCCGTCGGGTGCTGGAGATTGCGGAGAAGTCGTTGGCGCCGGGCGGGCGGATGGTGATGAAGGTGTTGGAGGGGGAGTTGTACCCGGACTTGATGCGTGAGGCGCTGGGGGTGTTTGACTTTGCGCGCGGGTATCGGCCGGATGCGACGCGTGAGGTGAGCCGCGAGATCTTTGCGGTGTGCATGCGGTTTCGCGGCTCGCGACCGGAGGTTCCTGTTGAGGTGGCGAAGGCGAGGGCGGCACCCGCGGGGTGGGCGGATGTGGCGGTTGGGAAGGTGCCGCCGCATAAGCGGGTGCTGCTTGAGAAGGATCCGCGGCGGCAGTCGTCGAGAAAGTTCAAGCCTTTGGCCAAGGGGATGCCTGAGCCGGAGCCGAAGGAACCGAAGCGCAGGCCTTTCAAGCGGAAGTCGGGTCCGCCATC
>Ga0163144_10026050_pt1 | contig 11390 bp, 8 predicted proteins | sample OliLak19BULKMAT1_FD_123175 | JGI IMG/M metagenome (GOLD analysis project Ga0163144, IMG submission 123175) | Freshwater microbial mat bacterial communities from Lake Vanda, McMurdo Dry Valleys, Antarctica - Oligotrophic Lake LV.19.BULKMAT1 | ecosystem: Environmental > Aquatic > Freshwater > Lake... | reverse complement strand
TGATCTGGTTGGCGCTGACGTAATAAAGAGGCGCAGGGCGGCCTTGAATCGTAACGCTCACTCCGCCAAGCGTTACCGGGAACGGCGCGGAACTTGCCAGTACCAACGAGGCAGGCCCGATGCCTGTACCAAATAATGTGACAAACTGGCCTGGCGAAATCGGATTCCCGACCGGCGCGAAGCTGGCGGCGTTGACAATTCCTGCCGGGTTGAGAAATACATCGGTACCGGAAAGATCGCGAGTCCGGGCGCCGATCTGGATTTCGTAGTTGTTGGAGTCCACAAAGGATACCCCTGCCGCCAAAAAGACGTTGTGATTCGAGCCCATCGCGAAGCGGTTCGTCAGCATCGAACCTACGCCATCGGCCCCCAGCGTGTAGTCGTTGACTGCTGTGGAATCCACGTTTCCTTCCCGAAGCCGCACGCGCCTCGTCCATACCGCCTTTCCATTCCCCAAACCGTTCACTGATCCCGTGAATGAAGAAGGCAAAGACTGATCCACTTTCAGGCCCGCGGCAAAAAACTGACCTTTGAAGCTGCTCAAAGTCGCATTGGCGGGGGCGGATTTCATTGCGAATAGAAAGTCATGCGCACCTTGCGAAATAGACCCTCCTATTATGTAGTCGCCCCCTGCGGAGATGAAAACCTGCTTGTCTCCCAAGACCAACTGCGTTGCTGCCGGAAATGGCGCCGTAGTGGGGAAAATCACCTGGCCTGAGCCATCATTGGCGATGCTGTATAGCGCGGGCCCGAGCGATTGTTGCACGACACGCTGGCCACTTTGTGCCGCTTGTCCCGAAGTGTTCACAAGCCCCAGGCTCCCCTGCCCATTTGCCGTAAACCGCATGAAGCTGTTCTTGACGTTATTGAAGATGCCGTTCGGAAACTCGAGCGAAACCGCTGCATATGATCCGCTTACGGTGGCATTCGAAACGGTCTGTGTGGGAAGAGGTACGGCGACAAGCAGGTCGAAAAGGTTGCCCGCAGAGTCGGTAGTGCTCCCCATCAGCAAGCTGGCTGACAGCCGCGCATTCATTGTCGAATTCAGATCCAGCGGATTTGTCATTACAACCAGCCCGGCGGGCGAAACTGAAAAGGTCCCCGCGCCACTCAACGCCGCCGGAGCGCTATTGCCCGTATTCCTCGTACCCTGAAAGGAAAACGAACCCCGCCCATCGAAGCTCATCACGCCGACCATGCCCCGGGCTTCGATCGGCTGTCCCGCGGCATTGGTCGCCACAAGCAACTGCCGGAAGCCATAGCGGCCGTTCAGGAAGTTGTTGTCCAATACCTGCCCTTGCAGGTGAATTGCAAAAAGTATCAGCGCCAAACAGTTGTAGAAAGGCAGTTTGAAGAAGTCTTTCAAGATATACTTTTTATGTACAGACAAGTGAGTCTCCCCGAAAAATCTCTGGCTCAGCTTCGAGTAGGCGATCAGGCGATCCTCGACCGATTCGATTTATCCGATGATATGAGCCTGCGGTTGATGCAAATGGGCATGATTCCCGGTTGTCTGGTCGAAGCAGCGCATGTTGCGCCTGCTGGCGACCCGACGGTTTACCGTGTCGATGGCACGGAAATCGCCCTGCGACGAGAAACCTGCCTCCACATTCTGGTCCGGAACGAGCATTCGTAAAAATGGAATCCTGCCACACCAGCGCTTCAGCCACCGTCACACCCATCATAAACCCGGCGGCCCATAAACTTGTTGCGCTCATCGGCCCACCTAATACGGGAAAGTCCACTTTGTTCAATCGTTTGACCGGTTTGCGACAGAAAGTGGCTAATTATCCTGGCGTCACCGTTGAACGCCACATTGGCACAGCGCGCGTCGATCTGACGCGAGAAGTAACGCTGGTCGACCTTCCCGGTGTGTATTCCCTGGACCCACGCTCTGAAGACGAACAGGTGACGCACGACGTCCTCGAAGGCAAGATGCCTGATTTACCCAAGCCGGACGCCATCTTGTTGATACTCGATTCAACCAGTCTTGCCCGCCACCTGATGCTGGCTGCCCCCGTACTGAGCCTTGGTATCCCAACTCTGATCATTCTGAACATGTCCGACGACCTCAAGCGCCGTGGAGGCAGTGTCGACCCCGAGGCGTTGGCGCAGCAATTGGGCGCTCCTGTTGTGCTGGCAAGCGCGGTGCATGGTACGGGAATCGAGGCAGTCAGAAGCTTTCTATCTAAAACGATCCCCCATCCGAAACGCATTGAACTGCCAATCTTGAACAATATGCCCAGTTGCCGCAAATGGAGCGGGCAAATGGCTGATGGCTCCGGATACAACCGGCCCGCCCCGCCTGAATGGACCTACCGCATCGACAGAATTGTCCTGCATCCGGTGTTTGGGCCTTTGAGCTTTTTGTTCGTTGTCCTCGCCGTGTTCCAGAGCATTTTTACCCTCGCCAAGCCCTTGATGGAATTCGTTCAGATCTCAATCCAAACGAGCGGAACCTGGATCGAAGCGGCCCTTCCTGAAACCTGGTTCCGCGCACTGCTGGTGGAAGGTGTTTGGGGCGGAGTTGGAAGCGTAATCGTTTTTCTGCCCCAAATCCTGATTCTCTTCGCCTTCATCGCAGTGCTGGAAGATTCGGGATACTTGGCCCGTGCGGCGGTGATTGCCGACCGCACCATGGCGAAGGTCGGCCTGCAAGGCAAGAGCTTCATCCCCTTGTTGAGCGGCTACGCGTGCGCGATTCCCGCGATCCTGTCCACGAGAACGATCGAGAACAAGCGTGACCGCATCGCGACCATTCTCGTGACGCCGCTGATGACCTGCTCGGCACGGCTGCCCGTCTATACGATGCTGATTGCGGCGTTCATCCCGGATCGCCCTTTGGTCGGCCCGTTATTCGGAACGCGCGCGGCGATGATGCTCGGCCTCTATGTCTTGGGTTTTGTCGCAGCCGCCACCACGGCACGCCTGTTGAAGAGCACCATTTTCAAGTCGGAGAAGACTCCATTCCTGATTGAATTGCCGCCCTACCGGATCCCTCAGCTGAGCAGTATTCTTTACCGGCTTCTCGATCGCGCGAAGGTCTTCTTGAAGCGTGCTTCGACCACGATTCTTGTCACGATGGTATTGCTTTGGGTGATGGCCCACCTGCCACAGCAGAATGGCATCGCGCCCCCGATGGAGCAAAGCTACGCTGGCCAATTAGGGAAGGCCATTGAGCCGCTGATCGCGCCCCTCGGCTTCAACTGGAAGATCGGCGTGGGGCTGATCAGTTCGTTAGCCGCTAGGGAAGTAATTGTTGGTACTTTGGGGACGATCTACGGGATCCAGGGCGACAAGGACGAAATGGGTTTGCAAAGGGCCTTGCAACAGGATCTGAACATGGCTTCCGCAGTCGGCCTCCTCATTTTCTTTGCTTTTGCTTTGCAGTGTATTTCCACCATTGCAGTGGTGCGGCGGGAGACCGGAAGCTGGAAGTGGCCGGCAATTCAATTCACGTATATGGGCGTCCTGGCTTATGTCTGCAGTTGGACCGCCTACGTCGTTCTCTCCCGATTTTTGTAATTAGTTCCATTAGTTTCGTCTCAGGTGTTTCGCTTAGACCCAAACTCATGTAGAACTATATGAGAGCGATTCCGCCTATGAAATTTTCCCTTTTTTGCTGCATCCTCATTGCTCCGTCCCTACTTGCAATTCCGCTGGAATACAACAACAGTGCCTGGTATACGGGGCTCGATCCGCATTTGGTTGGCAAGCGGGAAAACTTTCTTATCCAGGGTGTCACTGTGAATGCGATTCAAGACGCCAGCGGGTTTACGGGTCAGTTCCAGGCTGTCTTGAAGTTTAACTATGGGGGTGAATCGCCAGCCATCGGCAATCTTTCCACGATGACGCCCTATGATTTTAATTCAGACGGAGTGGTTTCTACCCTGCAGGCGTCCGACTTGTTCTTCCGGCAAAGCGGCGTCATTCGCTATGGGGTGCCGCTGGTCGAGCATGGTGGTCCTGGCGATGTGAACGGCAAGCCAGTGGGCGATGGGGTTTTCGATGAGGGCGATTTGTACTACATCTCGAACGGCATCCAGACAATGACTTCGAACCAGTTCTTGCCCAGTGCCTCCAATCCCAACTACTTCGGGTCGGGACGAACGGTATGGCTCACCAGCACGACCGCCGGACCTCAGGCGTTGCAATCCGGGACTACACAGATACAGTTCAACGGGCCGTGTACCGACGTGTTCTGTCCGCTAGCCGAATACACCGTAACGATCAACATGAATGCCGCCGCGCTTGAGGGTTCACAGTGGTACAGCTTCCTGATGGGCATTTCAGACGGTTCTATTACGCCCTATTTCACAGGCTCCGCCTGCGGCAATGACCTGCTGGACCCGACCGCGGTTCCCGAACCCTCCACCTGGGCTTTGTTCTCGCTGGGATTGCTGGTTTTCGCTGCGCGATGCCGTAACTAAGGCAATCCGGTTGTAAACTGGTGTTAGCACTCCATTCCCATTCTTGGGGTTCGACCTTCCACCCAAATGCATAACGTCGCAATTCTAGGCTCGGGCTGCGCGGGCAATACCGCAGCGATTTATTCGGCTCGCGCCGGCCTGAAACCCCTGGTTCTGATGGGTAAAGAGCCTGGCGGACAGTTGTCGATTACTTCTGAAGTCGAGAACTTCCCCGGTTTCCCTGAAGGCATCATGGGCCCGCAACTGGTCGAAAACATGAAGCTGCAAGCCGAACGTTTTGGCGCTGAATATCGCTTTGGCACTGTCGATGCCGCCGATCTTTCCAAGCGCCCCTTTCGACTGAATGTCGACGGCGAGTGGATTGAAACTTCAACGCTCATCGTCGCCACTGGAGCTAGTGCACGCTGGTTGGGGATTCCCGGCGAACAACCACTGATCGGCAAGGGTGTCAGTTCTTGCGCTACGTGCGACGGATTCTTTTACCGGGGCCTGAAAATCATGGTGGTGGGCGGAGGCGATAGTGCGCTTGAGGAAGCAAACTTTCTGACACGCTTTTCAGATGTCATGCTCGTGCATCGCCGGACAGAGTTCCGTGCATCGAAGATCATGATCGACCGCGCTACCGCGAACCCCAAAATCAAAATGGTGCTCGACACCGTTGTTGACGAAGTGGTGTCAAACGAAACCGGCATTGTGAGCGGCGCGAAACTGCGGAATGTGAAAACCGGCGAAACCTGGACAGAAAATGTGGACGGGTTCTTTGTCGCGATCGGTCATATCCCCAACACCAAGCCGTTTGCCAGCCAACTCGACCTCGACGAAGAAGGCTACATCATCAGCCATGGCGGGGCCCGCACGAATATCACTGGGGTGTTTCATGCCGGTGACGTTCAGGACAGGCAATACCGTCAGGCCATCACGGCAGCCGGCGCAGGTTGCATGGCGGCGATCGAAGCGGAGCGGTTTCTCGAGGCTGAAGGCCACTAAATGATTTTGGCTGGCAGAACCGCGCTCGTTACCGGTGGGGCCTCCGGTCTCGGCGAGGCTTGTGCGCGTGCTCTCGTCGCGGCCCAGTGTGCCGTCACAATCGCCGATCTGAATGAGCAGCGGGGGACTGCGCTGGCGCAAGAGCTTGGCGCACTTTCGCAATTCTGCCGTACCGATGTTTGCGATGAAGGCGATGTGCTGGCTGCACTCGACGAAGGCGAGCGGCTCGATATCGTCATTCACTGTGCGGGAATCGCCACCGCCGAACGTGCGCTGAGCAAAGACGGTCCGCTCGACCTCAATCGCTTCGACAAGGTGCTGCGCGTAAACGTTTCCGGTACATTCAACGTAGTGCGTTTAGCCGCGGCACTTATGTCGAAGAACGAGCCTGGCCCGGATGGCGAGCGCGGAGTCATCATTCTCACTAGTTCAGTCGCTGCTTTCGACGGACAGATTGGTCAGGCTGCGTACTCCGCTTCCAAAGGCGCAGTCGCCGCCATGACTCTCCCTCTGGCGCGTGAATACGCCCGCTACGGCATCAGGGTGTTGTCGATCGCCCCAGGCCTGTTCCAGACACCTTTGCTCGCGGGTCTTCCTGAGGAAGCTATGAAGCAATTGGCAGCCACGGTTCCATTCCCTTCACGGCTTGGAGACCCCGCCGAGTTTGCCAGCCTGGCTTTGCACATGATTCAGAATCGTATGTTGAACGGTGAGACGGTGCGTCTCGATGGAGCTTTGCGGATGGCGCCGCGCTAGGTCATCCGGCTTACCACGACTCGCGTCGGGTACCATCGCTGCACCACGCTGGCAGATTTCTCAATTCGAAATCCAGCCGCACCAAGCAATCCCAGCTCAGCCTGGCCCAACTGACGCCCGAGCAGCGATGGGGCAAGGGATGAGGCGACGCGGTAGTACGAGTTGAAGTAACCTCGATCTGTGCCGAGCACGATCAATATGAACACGCCACCGGGCTTGAGCACCCGCCTTGCCTCATGCAGCGTTCGCATGATTTCATCGTGTGACAGCAACTCGAGAACCAGGCAAGAGAAGACCGTCTCGAAACAACAGTTCTTGAACGGGATATTGCGGCAGTCAGAAGCGCCAATGGCGCAAAATGCTTCGAGATGTTCCTTGCGTAGCCGGCGTTCGGTGGCTAGGGCCATTTGAGGAGACAGGTCCATCCCGACGTTAAAACCTGTAGGGTTGCGAGCGGCAATTTTGGCCATCATTTCGCCTGAGCCAACCGCAAGTTCGAGCACGTTGGACCCATCCTTAAGGTCAGACAAATCTACTGCGAGCTGGTGAGCCGCAGAGTGAAACAACATGCTGGAAAGAGGATAAACGCGAGCTGCCAAATCGTACAAATGGCGCGTGCGTAAAGATACCCCGCCGGAACTTTGTTGTGTGCGCCAACTCTCGAGCAATGCTGAAAGAATAGCCAAATCACTTGTAGTCTACGCCAGCCAGTGCAGCTTTGCCTGCGGGGATTTCGATCTCGGTTCTAGTCCCCTGACCCAGCCGGCTATCCACAGACATCCGATAGTTGTCTCCGAACAAAACTTCCAACCGCTCCTTCACATTGGAAACGCCAATTCCGCTGGAGGCACCGAACAGGTCTTCCATCTTCTCTTCAGGGATGCCTTCTCCATCGTCCTCAACCACTAGCAGTAATCGTTCACCATCCAACAGGCGGGCACGCAACCAGATCGTGCCACCCTCGAGCTTGCCGGAAAGCCCGTGCTTGATCGAATTCTCGATTAACGGTTGAAGCACCATCGCTGGCACGGGCACATTCAACGCCTCCGGCGCGATGTCCGGCAGGAATCGCAGCTTCTCGCCGAAGCGCACGATCTCGATGGCCAAGTAGTCTTCGATAAAGGCCAGCTCATCGCGCAGGGGCGAGAAATTGTCCGCGTTCTTCATGGCCCGGCGCAAAACATTCGACAGCTTGTAAACCATTGCCCGCGCGCGGTCGGGATCGATCCGGATCAATGTTGAGACGCTGTTCAAGGTGTTGAACAGGAAGTGCGGATTGATCTGGCTTGTCAGGGCGGCAAGCTTCGCTTCCGCAATCAGGCGCTGCTGCAGAGACAACTTCTTCTCAAGCCGGGTTGTATTCCAGATCTTGAGTGGCAAAAAGGCGCAGAGCACAGAAGTTCCAAATAGTGCGCCGAGCCAGGGCAGGAAGGGCACCGTATCGAGTTGAATCGGGCTGAAGATCGCCTGCGAGCGAAACATGAACTGGCCGGTAAGCCGTAGGCCCTCGGCGAACAGCAATCCGAGGCTGATCAGGATCCGGTATCCGATCCGGGACGCCAACGCCTTCTTTTGAAGCACGCGCCAGGAACCAAGCAAATCAAAAACGGGTGAGTACTTCCAGATTTCTTCCGTATCGGGAGCGCAATCGCGAACCAGTCCGCCAAGCACGCCAATGCCTGCATAGAGCGGCATCGCCAGCAGTTCGTTGGCGAACATGGCGGGCAAGCTCATCAGGATTCCACTTACCATTCCGGTAACGTAGCCGCCCATCAGCCCGGCAAGGTATGCACCAGCAATGGTAAGGTCGGCCGCCTGATATGCGCCGGTAAACACGCGCGCCGCTGCTCCGGCGCCGAAGATGCTGCCGAAGGCAAGCGCCATCTCCAGCCGCTGGGTGACGGAGCGCTCTTCGCGCAGCAGCATGCGCTGAAAGGCGGGGATTCGCGACAGGATGGAAGCAAGCGAAGCCGCGACAGCCAAATTGAATAGCAGCAGAACAAAGGCCGGTTCGACCATAATGGAAGTGTCCCCCCATTATGGAGCTAGTTCACGCCGCGGAAGCGGATTTACCCTCAGAGTTCGGTTTGTTTCGTGTCCACGGATTTGAGTGGGTGCAGGATGGGACGCGCGAAGAGGCAGTGGCTGTCGTCCTGGGCGACTTCAAAGAAGGCGTACCGCCGATTCTTAGAATCCATTCGCAATGCCTTACAGGCGATGTTTTTCACAGCCTCCGCTGCGATTGCCGCCAGCAATTGGATATGGCGCTAGGGGCCATTGGCCGTGCCGGCAGGGGCCTGGTCATATATGAAATGAAGGAAGGCCGAGGCATAGGAATTATCAACAAGCTGCGCGCTTATCAGCTCCAGGACGAAGGCGCCGATACCGTGGAAGCAAACGAAGCCCTAGGTCTGGCAGTGGATTCACGCGACTACCGATTGCCGGCTGAGATCTGCCGCTATTTCGGCATACAAGCCGTGCGGCTGATGTCGAACAATCCCGCCAAGATTGCCGCACTCGAAGAAGCCGGCGTGAAAGTAGCGGAGCGGGTGCCCACCATCGCCGAAGGCAGCATTCATTCCAAGATCTACCTCGAAGTGAAGCGCCAAAAGCTGGGTCACTTGATCTAGCTTTTAACGCCCATCCGCTATCGAGCGACTCCGGGTCCGCGCAGCACTGCATTCAGGAAGAGCAGATTCATGCCGTCGATATAGGCGCGATAGTTGGGGTCGGCCGTAAATCCAACCACGATGCCGCGGCCTTCGCGGGTCACCACTACCAGCGGCTTATAGGCAAGCTGCTTCTTGTTTTCTTCCCACATATAACCGCTCTGCAGCAAATCGCCAGGCCCGGTAAATACCGCAGCATTGACGCCTCGATCGATCTTTACCGGTGAATAGATCGCTCGCCCGTTCACCAGAGCGTTTACGTAATCCTGCGAACCCGCGCCAATCCACGATTCCGTATCCACTTTAGCTCTGCACAACACACCTGCCACATCGTCCGGCATTTCGCGGTCGCTCTGGATCGCCTTCAGGTAGTCCTCTTCCTTGGTGAATATCTTGCCCGCGATTGGCCCGCCGTCCCCTGCCGGGGCTCCGGCTGCAGGCGGAGGCGCTGTGCCGGTGGCAGTTCTACGCCCGCCAGCTTCCGCCACCGGACCACTGCCGGCTGGAGTAGTTTCTTTGGCGAGCAATTCCTGTTGAAGCGGCAACAAACCAACAGGGCCGCTCGCGAGGAATGCGGTTCCATTGCCGAGACCAACGATCACTCCGCCTGCGGAAACCCAATCCTTAATTCGTCCTACCGCACGGCCCAGTTCGCCGGCCAGATTGCCCTGCGATTCAGGAACGATCAACACATGAAACTTGCTCAAGTCCACATTGGCCAGACTGCGCGTGCGCAATCGAGTGACCGGATAACCATACTGGCGCTCCAGCACATAAGCTGCCGCGCCAGCGCTTGCCCCTGAGACTGGCGTATCCCAGACGATGGCGATATTCGGGCGCTTCAGGCTGACGGTATTGTTCGATCCATAATTGGGGCCTTCATCCACCCAACTGGAATTTGCCGCAACTACATCGGCGCCGCTCGAAACAGCAATCCGCCCAACCACATCGTGCACCGTATCGGCGTTTTCTTTGACCTGGATGATCAACGTCCCATTCGGATACTTTCGCCCGCCCTGCGTGAAGGGCTTGCCAGCACTCAACATCTTGAGTTCCGATCTAAACGCTTGGGTGAGAAACTTCGCGCTCGCCTGCGTCCCCCATGGCACGAGATACGCAACGCTAGCCTTGCCGCCCTCGACCTTGCCCGCAGGCATCTTGCCCGGCATCACCATGTCCCCCGGAACCGTGAGGTCCGTCTTCGAGATGACCTGCTTGACGTTGAACTGAATCGGCAGACTCCAGCCCGTAACATCATAGATTTCATCGCGTTGTTTCTTCTTGCGGCGGCGTTCCTGCTCTTTTAGGAAGTCTTCTTCCATCTTGGTGTCTGGATCGAGCAGAGTGCGGATCATGCGCTTCATCGGTTGCGCCGCGCTGATCAGGTAAGAACCGGCCGGCGCCTGCGTACCTTCAGCCATGAAGGAGTCCTTCGACTTACGCACTTCGATTCCCTGCGTCGCAAGAATATCGGCCAGCTTGTCGGCAGCAGTTGTGTCGCCAGAGCGCAGAAGCACATACTCCTTGCTCGGCTCGGTCTTGCCTTCTTCGATCGCTGTCTTGCGGTAGTTCCAGAAGTTCTCGAGCAGCGCCTTGCGATTGGTCGCTGCGGTCTCACAGGTAGCGACACTCGCCACAAAGTGCTTCTGCACACTTTGCGGATAAGTGTAGAGGCTGCCATCGCTCTTCTCCCAGAGCAGGCCACGCACGCTCGCGTTTTCGTAAGTCATCGCGATCGAGCCGTAATAAATCGGCCAGCTCGCGCCGTAACCGGGATAAAACGCATCGAATACTTCACGCGTAAAGTAGCGAAAGCCGAACTGGTCAAACCACTTGGCGTTGTTCTTTCCAAACCAGAACAGGCTTTCTCTTTGGTCTTTCACAATGTGAGGGTTGTAGGGCACGGCTTCCGGAGCGAAGTAATACGTGGAATCCCCGCCCATCTCGTGCAGATCGACAAACACCTGCGGGTACCAATCCAACAGAAACTTGATCCGCCCCTTTGTCTCCGGCTGCGTCATCGCAAACCAGTCGCGGTTCATGTCGAACATATAGTGATTCGTGCGGCCACCCGGCCAAGGCTCGGCGTGTTCGGCGGCAAGAGGGTTCGCAATCGGCTCCAGTCCCTCGGCAATCTCGAAGTTGTGTACGAAGCGATCACGGCCGTCTGGGTTCTGTGTCGGGTCGATCATCACCAGCGTACTGGCCAGGATCGCGTCGACGGTCTTGTCTCCCCGCGCAGCCAGCAGATGATATGCCGTGGTCATCGCGGCGTCAGAACCGGAGATCTCATTGCCATGTACGTTATAGGCAAGCATTACTGAGGCCGGAAGGCTGGCGATTAGTTTTTGCGCATCAGCGTCCGTCGTCTTGCGCGGGTCAGCCAGCTTCCTATAACCGGCCTGCAATTCCGGCAGCCGCTTGATATTCGCTTCATTGCCGATCAAGGCCACGATCAGCTTTCGCCCTTCCCAGCTCTTCGTATATTCGACCAGCTTGACGCGGTTCGGTTGTGAAGCAGCTAGCGCTTCGAAGTACTTCATCAGAT
>Ga0163144_10026049_pt1 | contig 11390 bp, 9 predicted proteins | sample OliLak19BULKMAT1_FD_123175 | JGI IMG/M metagenome (GOLD analysis project Ga0163144, IMG submission 123175) | Freshwater microbial mat bacterial communities from Lake Vanda, McMurdo Dry Valleys, Antarctica - Oligotrophic Lake LV.19.BULKMAT1 | ecosystem: Environmental > Aquatic > Freshwater > Lake... | reverse complement strand
GCGCTGTCCTCCCCCTCCCCGATGGTCCCAAAGTGGTCCTCGCCGTCAAGGGTACGCTCCGCCGCGCCGGTTGGCGCGCCCTTGACCGCTCCGGGCCACTTTGGAACTGCTCCCGCTAGGGGGGAAACAGAGTGATTTGGCCAGGGCGCGAATGTGGCACTGACCGGGGGAAATATCGCGGTCCATTACAGTAAGCCGCGGATGGGCAAGGCATTATCATCCCCGGCCCCGTTGGGCCGGTGGGTCACTCTCCGTGAGCATACCCGGAATTTCTCGCGAGTGCCGAAGGTTTGCGACGGCCAGGACCACTGAACTGCCGGATTGACGGTTATAAAATCGCCGTTTTCAGGTATTCCGGCATACTGCTCTTTGTTTTCTGCAATACACGGAGAATATTTCGCCGGTCACTCAGAGTAAGCCGTTCGACTCGGACTTCCCCCATTAACACTTCGTACAAACGCCGGTAAACAGCCTCCAGCGCCTCCGGGCCCATCCCGTCAAACGCCGCCGAATAGATCATGTAGCTGCACGGCGTTTTGAAAAGTCGCGTTTGCAAATCGAACTCGCGTAGCGGTCCTCGCTTCGCGAACGTCTCCGCGAACCCGCTCGAACCGCGAATCGGTTCCTTCAGCGGAGCCTCTTCCACGAACAGCATGTATTCAACCAACTCCGCCGCGGCCTCGCGAATCCGCCGCTTCGTCGAATCGGATTTCGTTCCCGTCGGATCCCCAAAGATCTGGTTCATTGTCCGCTGATGATGCAGCGCGTGCCGCACTTCGAAGTTCACCCGGACAATCAGATTGGTCATCTGCGTCTGGTGCTCCAACACCATCAGCGCCACCACGTCGCTATAGGGGGTCAAATACCGGCCGCCGTCGAACCGGGCCTCGATCTCCTTCAACGATTCCGGTTTGTCCCGATCGGCTGCCACTTTGTTGCCCATATGCTTTCCGGTCTGCTTTCCGGTCACATACCACCCGCCCCACCGGTCCTCAATCGGACTCCGATGATCCGTCGTCTTCGTCCCCGCCTGGAACATCGGGTAGCCGCTCGCCTCCGATACAACGCTTCGGATCACCAACCCCGGCACTCCCAAAGTAGCTCCCGATTGATGACACTGCAAGCAGGTGTCTCGCCGCTCAAAACGCGGCTTCGCGACCTCTTCCTGATCCAGCGAATAAAAGATCACGCCTTGCTTCGGATCGAGCGACGTCACCTCCACCACGTCACCCGTCTGGACGAATCCCACCGTCACATCGTCATTGAAATAGAGCGCCCTCGGCGTGCGCGGCGCGATCCGTGGCGCCTGGAAGGAAGTCTTCGAAAACACCATCACTTGTGACTCGATTTTGATGTCAAAAGCGTCCAAAACAGCACGCAAATAGCCCGTTCCATCGTCAAAAAACGGCATTTTGACGGACCCGGATTTCAAACGATCGTTTAATTTAGCGGCCGGATCGGTCGTTCGGCGCTTTGTATACTCGATCGCTTCATGGTCCAGCGGTACCAAAAAGGATCCGCCCAACCCCGCCAGTACTACTACTGGCAATCCGAAGAAAATGAGCTTTTTAAGCGACATTGATTAAAGGCTCCTCTACCAATTCCGCCAGCGTCGTGTCCGCAAACGCCTTTTCCACGAGTCCGTAGGCGTGATCGAGCCGCGCATGCAACGGGCAAAGCTGCACTGCATGTTGAGGTAAACCTAACGGACACCTATTTATACGTACAATTGGTTCAACCGCGTTCACAACTGTGAGTAGGGAGATCTCCTTCGCCGGCCGGGCCAGTTGAAACCCGCCTTTGCGTCCCCGTTGCGACGCCAGCACGCCGCCTCGAACCAATTGTTGCAACACTTTAGAGACGTAATCGTCGGGGATTTTCATCGCTTCGGCGATTCGCTGCGCCGCCATTCCCTCGCCGGGTCTAGCGGCCAGAAAAGTGACCGCGCGGAGGGCGTATTCAAGGGTTGTACTAAACACTAAAGCGATTATACGATAATCGGACAATTTTATCCAGTTATAAATCGACCCTTACTGCATAGTACTCAAACCATGAGAAATCACTGGTAGACTGTGACCGAACATGTTGAGCATATTGGTAGTTAGCATCGCGCTCCTGACCGCGCCATCCGCCCCAAAGCCCGCCTGCTCGGCCGCCATCCGCGGACAATTTTGGCCACCGGAGGCCAACCGCGATCCCAAACTGGCCAACCGTTTGGCGCGGGAGGGACTACTCGAAATCTGTACACAACCCTACATGCGCTATCGTTGGAAAGCGCTTTCGGTGCATTTTCGCCAGTTGAAGGGCCGCCGCTAAGCGGCCCTAAGTCCTTACTGAAGCGGTAGTTCGGGCGTTTCGTCTTCGGCCGGAACGTCGTCCGAACCGGGAACGATGCTCGCGGCGGCGACGTGATCGCCCTCTTCCATCTTGACGAGCCGCACACCCTGCGAATTGCGCCCAACCTGCCGAATGTGGCCCGATTCGATCCGAATTATCTTGCCCTCAGCGGAAATGATCATGAGGTCGGTGTCTTCCTTAACCCTCATGACGGCAACAACATCGCCCACCTTCTTTGAAGTGTTCATGTTGATAACGCCCTTACCGCCGCGATGCGTTAACCGGTACATATCGACCGAAGTGCGCTTGCCGTAGCCGTGCTGGCTGATGGAGAGAATCAAATCCTCGGCCTTGGCGATCTGCGCGCCAATAATAACGTCGTCCTTAGCCAAATCCATGGCCTTGACGCCGCGGGCCGGACGGCCCATCGCGCGGACTTCGCTCTCCTCGAACTTGATCGCCATGCCCTCGCGGGTCGCCAGGAACACGTAGCTCGAACCATCGGACAGGCTGGCTTCGATCAATTCGTCGCCTTCATCCAGGCCCAGCGCGATTATGCCGCGTGCCATCGGATTGTCGAACTCTTCAAGAGCACAGCGTTTTATGACGCCTTTGCGTGTGACCATAACCACGAATTGGCCTGGCGTATCTCCTTTCTTCAGGCTGCGCACGGGCAGGAAGGCCTGGACGCCTTCATCCTGTTGGAGATCGATAAGACCGGCGATGTGCTTACCCTTCGACACGGTGCCGGCATCGGGGATGGCGTAGTTCTTTAACCAATAGACCCGGCCCTTGGTGGTGAAGATCAGCAGGAATGCGTGGGTGCTGGCGATAATGAGGTGTTCGACCACATCTTCGCTGCGCGTCGTCATGCCGATCCGCCCTTTACCGCCGCGCGTCTGGCGGCGATAGGTATCAACTGAAGTGCGCTTCAGATACCCGCTGCGGGTGACGGTGATGGCCACATCCTCTTCCTGGATGAGGTCCTCCATGTCGATGTCGCCGGTATCTTCGAGGATGACGGTCCGGCGCTCATCGCCGAAGTCCTTCAGCATTTCTCGCAGTTCCTTGACGATCAAGGCGCGAAGAATTTTCTCCGAACCCAGGATCTCCAGATACTCGTTGATCATGCGCTGGATCTCTGCGAGTTCATCGAGAATCTTCTGCTGCTCCATGTTGGTGAGGCGCTGCAGTTGGAGTTCGATAATCGCCTGCGACTGCTTCTCACTGAATTCGAAAGCGGCGATCAATCGATCCTTGGCTTCGCGCGGCGTTTTGGACGCGCGAATCAAGGCGATCACTTCGTCGATGTTTTCGAGCGCTTTCTTGAAGCCCAGCAAGATGTGCTCGCGGTCGCGCGCTTTGCGGAGCAAGTAGTCGGTACGCCTGCGGACGACTTCGACGCGATGCTCAATGAAACGTTTGATGCAATCGATCAGGCCGAGTTCGCGAGGCTGGCCGTTGACGATGGACAGCATGATGACACCGAAACTGGTGCGCATCTGCGTCTGCTTATAGAGGTTGTTGAGAACGATGTCGGACTGCTCGCCGCGCTTCAGTTCAAAGACAATGCGCATGCCGTCGCGGTCCGACTCGTCGCGAATTTCCGAAATACCTTCGAGCTTCTTTTCGTTTACCAAGCCAGCTATGTATTCGATCATCCGGGCCTTGTTGACTTGGTAGGGCAGCTCGGTGACGATGATGGCTTCGCGGTCGCGGCTGATTTTTTCGATGTGGGTTTTGGCTTGCAGTTTGATGCTGCCGCGGCCGCGGGTGAAGTAATCGAAGATGCCGGCGCGGCCAAGGATGAAGCCGCCGGTGGGGAAATCGGGACCGGGAACGATTTCCATGATTTCTTTGAGCGACGCCATCGGATTGTTCACCAAAACGATGGTCGCTTCGATGATTTCGCGGATGTTGTGCGGCGGGATGTTGGTCGCCATGCCGACGGCGATACCGCTGGAACCATTGATGAGGAGATTGGGGACGCGCGCCGGCAGAACTTCGGGTTCGTGTTCGCTGTCGTCGTAGTTGGCGCGGAAATCGACGGTTTCCTTGTCGATGTCCTCGAGTAGTGAAGCAGCGATTTTGGTTAACCGGGCTTCGGTGTAACGCATGGCGGCGGGGGGATCGCCGTCGACGGAACCGAAATTACCCTGGCCATCGACCAGCGGATAGCGCATGGAAAAGGGCTGCGCCATGCGGACCAAGGCGTCATAAATGGCCGAGTCGCCATGGGGGTGAAACTTACCCATGACTTCGCCGACGATCTTGGCGGATTTGCGGGTCGGGCGGTTGTAGTTAAGCCCCAACTCGCTCATTCCGAACAAGATACGGCGATGGACGGGCTTCAATCCGTCACGAACATCGGGCAGCGCGCGTCCAATAATGACCGACATCGCGTAGTCGAGATAGGACTTCTTCATCTCGTCTTCGATGTTCACCGGAATGTGATTTCGGTTGTTGTCGCTTAGGGGGAGTTGCCCACCCCCACCACCGGCCGGTGGTACGGGGGGCTGGTTCGGGTTTTGTTCGTCGGCCAATTGTTACTCCTCGAGAGTGTCGGAACCTACTATTCTAGCAAGTGAATGGAACGTTTTCTCCTATTCGTCGCCCTGGGTTGTGGGATCGCGTTTGGCCAGGCGCCGCCGCCTACGGGATCGTTGACCGGAAAGGTGGTTGATGCCACCACGAAGGCGGGTATCCGGAAGGCCACCGTCTACGTGACATTGCAGTTTTCGGCGCCGGTCCCAGGGGAAGTGGTTCGGTACACGCCCCCTACCACATATTCCGGGGTGACTGACGACGGAGGCATGTACCGCATTGCCGGCCTGCCCCCTGGACCGGTTGGCCTGCGTGCTGAAAAAGCGGGACATCTACCGGGAACCATTTCATTTAGGGAACGAATCGCGATTATCTCCGGCCAGGAGACCACGGCCGAGGAGTTGACACTTGTCAAGCAAGGGATCATCGCGGGGCGAGTTACGGACGGGGATGGCGAACCTGTGGAGCGGGCGAACGTCATCGCGATTCCGGTGAGCCGGATACGGAGGCCCGGATCCGCGAGCGGCGGGCAGGCGATGACGGACGACCGGGGAGAGTTCCGGATTCCACGGCTCGATGGCGGAGCCTACAAACTATTGGCGACCAAACCGACAAACAATTTCGCGATCACGACGGCGGCGGCTCCCGGTGAACCGGCGATGGTGAACTCGCCGACGTATTTCCCTTCGGCTCGGGAGCAGGCCACGGCGTCCGTAGTCACAGTGGCCAGTGGCGAAGAGCGGAGCGGGATAGAGATCCGGTTGCAGCAGACGGTAGCGGTTCGAGTGGCGGGGCGCGTAACGGGGGAGGCGGGGACGCAACCCGGCGTCAATGTGACATTGCAGTCATTTGACGGCCCGCGTTCGGAGCGACCGTCGACTTACAACATGGGGATGAACAATTGGAACACGATGGCCGCACCGGATGGCCGGTTTGTCTTTGCTAATGTGATTCCGGGAGAGTATATCGCGACGGCCAATTTGCATCGGGGTGGGCCGGACCAAATGCTGAGCGGGATGACGCGCGTGCGAATCGGACAGCAAGATGTCGATCAACTGACGATCCAAATCCAACCGATGGCGCGGATCACGGGCAGAGCGGTGGCAGAGGGCGGCGCGAAACTGCCCTATCCGCAAGTCAATTTAGGAGTATCGATTGCGGAACCGGGCTTCCGTGGCGGCGGAGGCGGACCAGTGAAACCGGATGGTACCTTTACGATCGAGAACTTGCAGCGAGTGCGGATGAAGCTAAACCCAATAGCAGCGCCTCGCGGATGGTACTTGAAGGCTGTCTCCGTTGGCGGCCAGAGGCAACCGGCGCTGGAGTTCGATCTAACGGCGGGCGATACGGCGATTGAAGTGGTCTACAGCAATAAACCGGGAACGGTGGAAGTTACTGTGGATGGATTGACGGCCGAGAGCGGGCCGTTGGCCGTTGTCGCGTTGCCGGATGGCGGGACCGGTCTGCCGCCGTTGACAAATCTTTACAAATCGGTTCCGGTCCGCGCGGGCCAGAACGTGTTTAAGATTGAGGATGTTCCGCCCGGTAACTACCAGATTGCATTGGGGCCTTTAGCTGTTTTGGATGCATTGGGCGATCCGGCGATCTGGGAAAAGCTGAAGACGAAAGCAGTGCGAGTGAAGGTGGAAGAAGGCGTAACTGTTCCGGCGGCGCCCCGTCTGATATTGGAGAGCGATGTGGAAGAAAAATAGCTTGGTTTTGATTTTCGCCGTTTGTGCCTTGGCACAAGCTCCGGCGAAACCGGGTGCAGGTTCGATTGCCGGGAAAATCCTGGATGCCACCGGAGCACCGGTAAAACGGGCGGTGGTTACCGTGGAAGGCGAAGGCGAGAATTCGCGACGAAGCAAGACCATAACTGGCGACGATGGGGCGTTTGTCATTCGTGAACTGCCCAAGGGCCGCTATTGGATTGCGGCGGAGAAGACCGGCTATTTGCGGTCGAGCTATCGCGGACGATCGGTGGCTGGATATGGGGACCCGGTGACATTGGGCGACGATACGGCCAAGTCCGGCGTGGACATCACAATGTCCCGGCAGGGAGTGATCTCGGGCCGTGTTTTGGACGAGGCGGGGGAGCCGGCGGAGCGGGTGATGGTGCAGGCGATACCGGTTCGAAAGAGCGGGGCGGGCAACGGGTTTTCGGGCGGCACGACGACGAACGACCTGGGCGAGTTCAGGTTGACGAAGTTGGCGCCGGGCAACTACCTGCTACTGGCCAGCCGCCCGGCAGACCGGGGCGAGTTACTGGTGGATCGTGTTCCGGGCAAACCGGCGACGGCGGAGGCTCCGACTTATTTTCCGGGGGCGCTGGAAGTGACATCGGCGAGTCCGGTCAAAGTGAATCCGGGCGAAGAACGCACGGGCGCGGAGATCCGGCTGCAGCGATCTACGGTGGTGCGATTGTCGGGCCGAGTGACGGGTGAAGTTCCGAATGGCCGCGGGGCGCGGGTAAGGATCCGTTCGGCCAACGAGTCGGGCCCCGGCCGTGGCGGATTCATGGGCGGTGGCGGCGACGGCGGGATTGGTCCGGATGGTTCTTTCGCGTTCGGAAATGTGAGGCCCGGGGAGTACGTCTTAACCGTGATGTCGATGGACCGGGGCGGGCCGAAGTTGTTGGGGAAACAGACGGTGATGGTGGGGCAGCAGGATGTAGCGGGCATCTCGGTGAGCGCGGCGGCGGCGCCGAAGGTGGATGGCCGGATCCGGGCAGACAGCGAGCCCCCATTTGCTTTCGGCCCCTTGGAGGTCTCTCTGCAAGGATCCGGCGGAGGCAGGGATTTTGGCCCGCCGCAAAATGCCAAGGCTGATGGCGAAGGTGTGTTTTCGTTCCCGGCGGTTTCACGGGAGCGCCAGACGTTGAACGTGAAGATGCCAGCCGGGGTTATTGTGAAGGCAGTTTACGCAGCGGGACAGCCGCTGCCAGGGTTGGACATCGACTTTTCCGTCGTGACCGGCCCTTTGGAGATCGTGCTGAGCAATAAGCCGGCGAGCATCAGCGGGACGATTGAGGGAATGAACCCGGATTCTCCGCGAGTGACGGTGTGGGCAGTGCCGGAGGTAGAGCCTTTGACGGTAGAGGCGTGGAGTACGAAGAAGGTGCGGGTTTCGCCGGATTCGCCGGGCTTTACGCTGGATTCGCTGCGGCCGGGGAGCTATCGGGTGCTGGCTTACGAGGACGCGGAGGCGACGGCCTTTACTGATGCATCGGTGTGGGAGCAGTTGAAATCACAAGTTGTGTCGGTGAAGGTTGGCGAGGGGGAAACGGGCAAGGTGAAGTTGAAGGTGATTGGGGTGAAGGATTTGGAGGGGAGTTGAGGACCGTCCGCAGGTGAAAAGGAAACAACGACCGCATTCTTTCCGGCTGAAGTGCCTGTTAATCAGATCCTTTCTTCTTATTCGGTCAACAAGGGCGGATGGAACGCGGGCGTAGGGCTGGATTTCAAGTTTGGAGATAGCCGTGCCAAGTTGTTTGCAGAGGCCCGCTATCACTACGTGAAAACACGATCCGTCGCTACCGAGATACCGCCGAACACCGTCGGTGTTCGCTGGTAACAACGGATCTTGTTCCGGGTGAGCCGCGGCACGGCGCAGAGGCCGCGACTGGCTTGCTATTTCTGCCGAATCAAATAGAGCGTGTTACGGCCCCGAAGGTACATCTCGCCATCGGCGATTGCCGGGGTAGCGATAAAGAACTCGTTCGTCATCTTATTGGTGGCCAGGACCTCTAACTTGTCGGACATCTTGACCACTAACACGTCGCCCTGTTCCGTTGAGACATAGAGATTCCCGTTGGCGGCGACGAGCGAAGCCTTCAGCGAGTAGGTTCCCGGCAGGCGCTCCTGGTATAACTGTTCACCGGTGGTGGCGTTGATCGCGCTCAGGATTCCGTTGTCGGTCACGAAGTAGAGTTTGCCGTCGTACAGGACGGGAGACGGGGTGTAAGAATTGCCTTTTGTGTTTTGCCAGACAACGGCGTCGGTACCGGTCAAGTCACCGTCGCGGCCGAGCTTGATGGCCATACGGTTGGGGTCACGGTGGCCGCTCATGACGATCACGGTGTTGTTATGGAGGATTGGCGCGGGGATGACATTCGTCCCAAGGCCGCCGCACTCCCAAATCACTTTGCCGGTCTGGTAGTCGTACGCCCGCACCTTTGTTGTGGCGGCGACGATGATCTGCTTACGGCCAGCGACGGTGACAACGGACGGCGGAGACCACGAGCTGGCTTCCTGGCGCTCGACTTTCCAGATTTCCTTACCCGTGTTCTTGTCGAGGACTTGCAGATACGAACCGTCTTCCTGATCGAAGTTGAGGAGCAGGCGTTCGCCGTCGAGGACGGTGGGAACACCTTCGCCGAAACCCAGGCGCATGCGCATTTTGCCGAAAGTTTTCTGCCAGACGATGTTGCCCTTGAGATCGAGGGCGTAAATGCCGCGGGAGCCGAAGAAGGCGAAGAGGAGTTTGCCGTCGGTGACAGGGCTGTTGGAGGCGAAACTGCCGTACAAGTGGTGATAGCCTTCGTGGGGCGTGGCGGTGAGGAGCGTCTTCTCCCAGACCGTTTTACCGGATTTGCGGTCGAGCGCCATCACCATGAACTTGTGTTCGACACCGGAGGCCGAGCCGCCACCGGCACCGGGACGACGGCCACCCCCCTGACCTGCCACGGGGGCGGCGGGGGGCGCCTCACCGACCGGCACGGCGGTCGTTATGAAAACCAGGTCGCCCCAGAGCACCGGCGAACTGTGACCGCGGCCGGGAATGTTGACCTTCCAGGCTATGTTTTTGGTGTCGTCCCACTCGATGGGAGCGGAACCCTTCGCGACGCCTGTTTCGTTGGGGCCGCGCCATTTGGGCCAGGCGGCGGGGTCGGTTGCGGCCATCAACACGGGTGCGAGCAGAAGTAAGAACGGTCTCATAGAAAGTTACGGCGCTACGGCCTTGTTAATCGTTACAGCAAGCTCGGCTCCAAATCGGAGGCGATCGGCGATAAGCGGCTTGCGGCCGTATTTTGGCTGCCTGGAAATACGCTGTTCCATGATAAACGCGGGCAGTCCGAACTCTTTATAGAGCCCTTGAACGACCGTCATGCGACCGGGAAGTCCGGCGGTGGTAGTGTTTTCCGAGTAGAAAAGTTTACGTGTAGGGGCGAAGGTCGTCTCGGTTTCGAGCAGGCGGAAGAGCTTTTCGGCCAGGGCGGTGTACTTTCCTGCTCCGCCGTTTTCGGGCGGTCCTTCGAGGTATTCGGAGGTTTCGGTGTTGTGGAGGCTGAAGAGGAAGTCGATTTTGCGGCCGGTGGCGAGCCATGCCTTGATGGCGGCTCGTTGCGCGGAGATTTCGGGCATTTTTTCGACGCCGTTGACGTCCCAATTGCGGTTGAGGTCGAAGCCGAACTTGTTGAAACGGACGCCGCCGCGGGCGACGCCGTCGGGGTCGCACAGCGGGTAGATTTTCCAGGTGATTTGCTCACTGAGTCTCGCGCCTTCTTTCGAGAGTAAATGGCGGACTAGCCCTTCACCGACCCAGGAACTTCCAGTTTCCCAACTATGCTGGCGGAAGAAGAGCCAAGCGACTTTGGGGCCGCTGCCGATGGTCCAAAGGGGAATTGGGCGTTTATCGACGGTTTGGCCGATGATCTCTTCCTTTAAATTGTTGCCTGCGAATTTGCGAAGGGCGGCCAGATGCGCGGCAGTGTAAGGCGGGACGTGGGCGATCCAGAAACGCTTCGTTTTAGGTGTGATTTTGAGGCGCATACGGGGTTCGGCCGTGTCGTACTCGAAAGACTCGATGTGGGCCCAGGTTTTGTTGTCGTCGCTGATGACGGGGGGAGTGTCAGCGGTGACGGCGCCGCGATTGGGTTTGTAGTTGTATTCGCCGGGGAGGCTGACGAGATCGATGGTGATGGGTTGGTTAGGGGTGGAATCGACTTGGAAGTAATACCAGTTGGCCTGGCGATTGCGATTGTCCTGATCGGATTCGCCGGCGAGATGGGCGCGGAAATGGGTTTCGGAGACCTTTTCGACGCGGCCGAGGGAGCCGCCGTCGAAGTTCCAGGTGATCTTGTTTTCGGCGAGGAGTGAGAGGGACAGGAGGATCAGGGAAAGTCGCATGGGTTCGTTGATATACTCGCAACCATTATGATGAAACGGCGAATGGCGGTTAGCTTACGGCGATTGCGGTGGCGCCGCGGGACCGGTTTATGGGGGTTTGGAAGTTGATTCGTTGCGAGCGGAAATGGGCGGACGGGCGCGTGGATTATCCCTATGGGAAGACGCCGGTGGGGAGAATCAGCTATGACAAACAGGGGCGAATGTCGGCGCCAACTGATGACTCCGGGGCGGAAGTCGACGGTGGCGCCGGGAATGAATATGGTTTTGGCGAAGGCAAGCGCGGATGAGATGCGGGGATTTGCTTCGTATTTTGGAACGTTAGATATGGTGGGGAATGAAGTAGTTCACCACGTTCAAGCGGCGCTGGCGCCGAGTTGGGTG
>Ga0163144_10026047_pt1 | contig 11391 bp, 12 predicted proteins | sample OliLak19BULKMAT1_FD_123175 | JGI IMG/M metagenome (GOLD analysis project Ga0163144, IMG submission 123175) | Freshwater microbial mat bacterial communities from Lake Vanda, McMurdo Dry Valleys, Antarctica - Oligotrophic Lake LV.19.BULKMAT1 | ecosystem: Environmental > Aquatic > Freshwater >... | reverse complement strand
CAGTCGTGCCAACGTAGATCAGCGGTCCAGCGAGAACCCAACCGACGATGCCCCCGGCGAGCGCCAGCGCCTCCACGCCATCGGTTGGAGACGGTTCACCACCGAAAATGTGGCACAAGCCACTAATCGTGGCGATCAAGAGCGTGACGCCGATGCCGATGCGAGTGTTGTCATGCACGCTCGACGGATGCCGAAACAGCCATATCGCAAACAGCAGCATGATGACCGGAAGGGCGAACGCAACGCGACCGAAGAGTCCGCCAAACGTGTACGCGTCGAGTGCAATTGCCACCGGGTCCGCCGGGTTGAACCACTCGACCACGGCACCAATCACCGCGAGGATGAAGATCAGGAACGGAACTCCGTCGCGCCGCTGGTCCTTCTCAAGGGTCTCCTTGCCAAGCACCCGAAACGCACCGCCGGTGGCGTGGGCCAGGCCCATCCAGGCCTTGGTGAACAGCCCCGGCTCCTCGATGACCACTTGCTTGGCGCGCGGCATGCGCTTCGTCGGCTGATTGCCGCGACCGCGAGCAGTGGGCGTGCGGGCGCGCGACGTCGACCTTGAGCTCGTAGCCATGCGCTCAAAACTACCTGCGGCGTGCCTCACCGCTCAGGAGCGACACAGGAGCAAAGGGTTCCCAAAGGTGGATTCGCTGCGCCGTTCTTTAGATGCAGACGGCGCTCGGAGGGTGGTTACTCGGGCGACCAAATGCTAACTCAGACGTGAGCAACCCGATGAGTACGACTTTTTCGTTATCGATAGAATCCGAGGAACCCGCTATCGGCACGTCAAAGAATAAGTTCGCCGGAGAACCGTAGACAGCGTAGCGATCTCGGTTGGCTGACGTGCTCGCTATCGTGATTCCCGGATAGGCGGCGATGAGTTCGGCGCGCGAGGATCCGACTCGGATGCCTTCGACCGTGCGGGGCCCTGAAGCATAGACGTGAACGAAATCAAACACGTCGCCCGGAAGGGATCCCGATTCGAAGGCAGTCCGAACTCGACCATCTCCCCCGATCAGACCCGCTTGCTCGGGATAGTTCGCCTGCCAGAGGGTGATCGGCACGCCGTCCCCGCAGTCCTCTATCCTCGACGCGAAGATGGAAAGTGCCGCATCCAGGGATGGCAGGACCGTGCCGACAGCAGCGGGCCCGAGGCCATCGTGGCTGATGATCAGGTCAGTGAGTTCTGGCTTCGCGGCGACCGTCGGTACCGGATCCGGGGTCGGAGAAGTCGACGCAGGCGAAGTCGATGCCACATCACTCGGGGTCGGTGTTGGATCGAGCGCAGAGCCACCACCACCCGGCGCGCAACCGGCAAGCAGTGCAATCACAGCGAATGCAGCTAGGTACGCCCTCATGGCTCACAGTAAACCACCATGGCAGGCTTAAATCTACGCCTCAATCACTACCGGCACGATCATCGGGCGGCGGCGGTGCTGGGTGTTGACCCAGCGGCCGACGGTGCGACGAACGATTTGCGCGAAGGCGTGCGTGTCGCGAGTGCCGTTCGCCGCAGCATCCGCCAACGCCTTGATGACTTGGGGCTTGACGGCGTCGAAGACCTTCTCGTCCTCTGCGAAACCTCGCGACTGGATCTCAGGGCCGACGATGACCTTGCCGGTCTGCGGGTCCATTGCAATGAAGATCGAGATGAAACCTTCCTCGGCGAGGATGCGGCGATCTTTGAGATCGGCATCGGTGATCTCGCCGACGCTCGATCCGTCGACGTAGACATAGCCGAGGTCGAGCTGGCCGACGACGCAAACGTCACCGTCGCGCAGATCGATGACCGTGCCATCTTCGGCGATGATCGTGCGTTCCTCCGGCACCCCGGACTGTATCGCGAGGTTCGCGTTGGCGACGAGGTGGCGGTGCTCACCGTGCACCGGCAGCACGTTCTTCGGCTTCAGGATGTTGTAGCAATAGAGCAGCTCGCCGGCGGACGCGTGTCCAGAGACGTGAACTTTCGCGTTCGCTTTGTGCACGACATTCGCACCGAGCTTCATGAGTCCGTTGATCACGCGGTAGACCGCATTCTCGTTGCCGGGGATCAGGCTCGAGGCCAGAATCACGGTGTCGCCCTTGCCGACCTCAATCTGATGCTCGAGGTTGGCCATTCGCGCCAGTACCGCCATCGGCTCGCCTTGGCTACCGGTCGACATGTACACGAGCTGGTTGTCCGGCAGGTCCGCAGCCTTCTTAGCGTCGAGCAACACACCGTCCGGAACCTTGAGGTAGCCGAGGTCGGCGGCGATTCCCATGTTGCGCACCATCGATCGGCCCATCAGCACGACCTTGCGCTTGTTCGCGACAGCCGCATCAAGCACCTGTTGCACCCGGTGTACATGGCTTGAGAAGCTCGCGACGATCACCCGACGCGGCGCTTTCGCGATGACCGCCTCAAGTACGGGCCCGATGTCTCGCTCGTATGCGGTGAAGCCAGGGACATCGGCGTTGGTCGAATCAACGAGAAAAAGGTCGACACCCTTCTCGCCGAGTCGAGCAAAAGCCCGGAGGTCGGTGATGCGATCGTCGAGCGGCAGCTGGTCCATTTTGAAGTCGCCGGTGTGCAGCACGACACCCGCCGGCGTCGTGATCGCGACCGCGAGCGCATCCGGAATCGAATGATTGACCGCGACGAACTCGAGCTCAAACGGTCCGAGCTTCTCGTGCTGCCCCTCGGAAACTGTCAGGGTGTACGGCGTGATGCGATGTTCCTTGAGCTTGGCCTCGATGAAGGCAAGCGTCAGAGTCGATCCGATGAGCGGGATGTCTTGACGCAGCCTCAGCAGGTACGGCACCGCACCGATGTGGTCTTCGTGCCCGTGCGTCAGCACGATGCCGAGAATGTCGTCGAGCCGGTCGCGAATGGAACTGAAGTCCGGCAGGATCAAGTCGACGCCAGGCTGGTTCTCTTCGGGGAACAGCACCCCGCAGTCAACGATCAGAATCTTGCCCTCGTACTCGAAGGTCGTCATGTTGCGGCCGATCTCGCCGAGTCCGCCGATCGGCGTGACCCGAAGGGTGCCGTTGGCAAGGGGGGGCGGATCGTAAACGGAGACTGGCATCGGTTCCTTGAGAGTCGTGCGGTGAGGCCGTCAGCCCCTGAGCTACAGCAGCGCTATGTCAGCGGGTCGTGCCTGCGATTTTGGGTAATGCGCCACCCGCGGCAGCATTGCGATCTGGGCGGAAATTCTCGAGATTCAAGCCTGGGATGCTGCCGACGAGCGCGAGGTCATCCTCGATGAGCGCCGCCTCGCCGTCCTCGGGTCCAACGAGTGGAAGGCGCACGCGCGGGCTTGAGATCCGCCCGAGACCGTGCAAGATGTACTTCGCTGCCACAGTGCCTGGAACATGGGTCATGGTCGCGCGCACGAGCGGCTCGAGGGCCTTGTGGGCGGCAGTCGCCGTTGCGAGGTCGCCAGCGTTGACGGCGTCCACCATCTGGCGGTACGGCGCAGCCGCGATGTTCGCGGTGACGCCAATGAGCCCGGTCGCGCCGATAGACAGGTGCGGCAGCACGTTCACATCGTCGCCGGAAAAGTACATGAGGTCGGTCTGGTTCAGTACGCGACTGACTTCGCTGAAGTCGCCCTTGGCATCCTTTATGGCGAGGATGTTCGGGTGCTTGGCGGCACGCAGGATCGTTTCGTACTTGATCGGGATGCCGGTGCGTCCCGGAATGTCGTAGAGGATGACCGGCAGGTCGGTCGCATCTGCGATGAGCCGAAAGTGGGTGAGCACCCCGGCCTGCGTTGGCTTGTTGTAGTACGGGGTGACAATCATGACCCCGTCTGCGCCGGCCTTCTCGCTCGCCCGATACAACTCGATGGCATGGGCGGTTTCGTTCGATCCGCCGCCGGTGATGATCGTCGCTCGAGACCCGGCGATGCTCTTGCCGACCTCGACAAGTCGAAGCTTTTCGACGTCGGTCAGGGTGGATGTCTCACCGGTCGTTCCCGTGACCACAATGCCGTCTGCACCCGCTGTAATGACATCGTCAATGTGCTTTTCGACGCCAGCCCAATCGACTTCGCCGTCGGCGGTGAACGGCGTGATGAGCGCGACCAGCACCTGGCCGAACGGATTGGGCTTCGATGTCACGCTTTACAGGCTACCGCGGCAGCTACGGCGCAACGCGCCCGTTCTCGTTGAATGCCTCGTAGGTCAGTGGCATGAGCGCAGCGAAGTGCTCTTCCATTTTCTCGGCGCACATCTCGATCTCCCGCTGTGGGTATGACGGAAAGTGCGAGCCTTCTCGCTTGGTTCGAAGCGAGAGAAAGTTCATGAGTGAGCGGGCATTGACCGTCACATACATCGAGGAGTAGATGCTCAGCGGGAGCACAATTCTCGCAACTTCGCGCGCGATGCCGGCTTCGAGCATCCGCTGATATGAGGCATATGCCTCGGTTGCGATTCGTTCGGCTTCTGCAACAGCCAGCCGAGTCTGTTCTGCCGAGCCGGGGTGAAACTCGTACGCTCCCGGCTTTCCGACCTGCACAAGGTTGCGGTCAGGGCCGGGCACGTAGAAGACCGCGTTGAGCTCGCGGTAGCGGCCACTCTCTTCGTTGTATGAGGCGATGCGGTGGCGCATGAACTCGCGAAACACGAAGATCGGAGCCTGAACGTAGAAGGTCAGCGAGTTGTGCTCGAACGGTGAACCGTGTCGATCGCGCATGAGGTAGTTGATGAGCCCCTTGCTGCGCGATGTGTCGAGGTTCTCATCCTGCGCTGCCGCGAGTGATTGCTCGCCCTGGGTCGAGACCCGCGCTGCGAACAGCACATCGGCGTCGCTCGCGTTCGAACGAACCAGTTCTACGGTGACATCCGAGCGAAACTGAATTGCTGCCGCTGGTTTGGATGCTTCGCTCGTCTCGCTCACAACGCTCACGATAGCGAGCGCGAAGAGACCGGCCCGGCCCCCACGCCGAGGCCCTCGGGTAACAGTTCTCAACAATGCCACTGGCGGCGCGGCGCGCCGTATGGTGGAAGCATTGTGACTGCTGAAACCGTCGTATTGAGCCTCGTGACGCTCGTCGCGCTCGTGGCTCTCAGCACGGTTATCGGACTTCTGTGGCGTGCGCGGCAAGGTCAGGTGACCCAGAGCGGCGGCGAAACCGTTGTCAAGGTGAGGGACGTTCCAGGGGTGGCGCGCTTCGCCCCAGGCGCGACACTCGTACAATTCTCGACGCAAGTCTGCGCACCCTGCCGTGCAACCCACACTGTTCTTGAGACAGCGGCATCCGAATACGCCAACGTCACTCACGTCGATGTTGATCTCACCCAGCGTCCGGATATCGCCAAACGCTTTCGGGTTATGCAGACCCCAACGACCTTGATTCTCGACTCAAAGGGCAGAGTTCGCGCACGCATCGGCGGTGCTGCCCGGCCGGGGTCAGTTCGCGCCGAAATCGATCGCATTCTCGCGACCTGACAATTGCTTCCACTGACCTTCCGCCATGGAGTTGCCAATGAGTTCAGCCAAACCGTCAACCAAGCCGAGCCTCGCAGCGAAACCGGGACAGAGAGGCATCGACCCCCGCGGCCCACGGTTCGGGGCCGGGATCACAGCAGCGCTCCTGCTCGTTGTGGTCGCGCTGAGTCTGCTGACCCCCGTCGGTACAACGGCCATCTCCAGAGCGAGCGAGCCAGGCTTCATTGTCTTCGCCATCATCACAATCCTGTTCGGTTGGGGCGCGATCGCTGGCATCCAGCGTCACCCGTACGGCGCTGTCTTTCGTGCGCTCGTAAGCCCGCGGCTCAGCCCGCCGACTGAGCTTGAAGATCCCGTCCCACCGACGTTCTCGCAAGGGGTCGGCTTCGTCATCACGCTCGCAGGTGTCACGCTGCACCTCCTCGGAGTGCCGTTTGGGCTCCTCATCTCAGCGAGCGCCGCCTTCATCGCGGCCTTCCTCAACTCCGTGTTTGGCTACTGCCTCGGATGCCAGATCTACCTGCTGTTGCTGCGCGCTGGAATACTCGGCCGGACGGCTGCCCCCACCACCTGAGAAGCATAGGCTGGGCGGTAACGAAAGGGTCACGACCATGTCAGTTACCAGCGAAGCAACAACGCTCTGGTTCGGCGATCTCACGAGCGGATCGGGAACCACCTCGCTTGATTCTTCAGACGCCGCCGAATTCCCGGTTACCTGGGCGGCGCGGTCCGAAGGAGTTGCCGGAAAAACTAACCCAGAGGAACTTCTCGGCGCGGCACATTCTGCGTGTTTCTCGATGGCATTCTCGAACGCGTTGGCTAGCCACGGGACACCACCGGAGAGCCTTCAAGTGACGGCAGCGGTGACGTTCGAACCGGGAACCGGAATCACCGGCAGCCACCTGCTCGTCAGCGCGAAAGTTCCCGGGATCAGCGCAGACGACTTCCAACGACTCGCTGGCGAAGCCAAGAGCGGCTGCCCCGTCTCACAAGCGCTCGCGGGAATCACCATCACACTCGAAGCCAGCCTCGCCTAGTGGCTGAGTCGAAGCCCGCGAGTATGCGGGTGCTCGTCTCCGGGGCATCCGGGTTCATCGGCACAGAGGTGTGCCGGCAATTGGAAGCCGATGGGCACAGCGTGCTGAGCCTTGTGCGGCGGACGCCGCGCACCGCCACCGAGTACGAATGGTCGCCAGCCGAGCAGACAATCAACCAGCAGGCAATCGAATCGGCGGATGCCGTCATCAATCTTGCCGGAGCGACCACCGGCCGACTGCCGTGGACGAACGGGTACAAGAAGGAGATTCTCTACTCGCGGGTGAATGGAACGCGAACGATTGCTGAAGCGATCGCTCGAGCCGAGCATCCGCCCGCGGTCTTTCTCAGCGGTTCTGCCGTCGGGTATTACGGGGACCAGCCGGGAGTGACTTTGACCGAAGCGAGCCCGAAGGGAACTGGCTTTCTCAGCGATGTTGTCGAAGCCTGGGAGCGGGCGGCGGACCTCACACCGAGCACAACCCGGCTCGTGAAGTTTCGCACCGGGGTCGTTGTCGGCCAAGGCGGAGCGTTTACCCCGCTGATTCCGCTCACCAAGCTCGGACTCGGCTCACGCTTTGGCTCCGGTAAGCAGCACTGGCCGTGGATCAGCCTGTACGACGAAGCCGCTGCCATCCGTCATCTGCTCGCCTCAAATCTGAGCGGCGTCGTCAATCTTGCCGGGCCAACCCCCGCAACCTCGGAGCAGGTCACTCGCGCTCTTGCGAAGGCGTTGGGCAGGTGGCACCCGTTTGTCGTTCCTGAGTTCGCGTTGAAGGCACTCGGCGACGCAGGCAACGATCTCTTGCTTTCGAGCGAACTCGTCGAGCCTGTTGCACTCACGAACGACGGGTTCGAGTTTCGCCACGACACGGTGGATGCCGCGATCGCAGCGTTCATCAGTCGTTGAGCGAGCGCGCCAGAGCAATCGCTTTTCGGGTCGCCCATCGGGCTCGCGAGCGGTCACCGCTGGCGTCGTAGGCAAGGCCGAGTCGCAACCAAGAACGCCAGGACTGCGGGTCGGTCTCGACTGCGGTCTTGTATTGCGGAAATTCGGCATCGGCGGCAACCGGATCAATCCGACCGCTCGGCAGGCGTGGCAAATCGTCGACCGGTAGTCCGCCCTCTGAGCCCAACCGTGCAACAAGTCGTTCGCCACGAATCACAAACGCGATCTCAGCGACGAGGAGCCATCCACCGATGAACGGCAACACCGCCAGTGCGACCCCGAGGGCTCTCGCGATGCCGTTCTCGGAGACGATCAGCAGTACCGCATACTGCGTGACGAAGCCAAGATAGAGCACGAGCAGCGCCGCCATGATGATCGTCGCTAGGCGCGCGCTCACGGTGTTGCTGGGTCGCGGTCGAGCCCCAGATTAATGAGCTTGTCGAGCCCGACGGTAACGCCGAGCGCTGAGCTCGTTGCTCGCAACGCCAACAGAATCCCGGTTTCGTACGAGCTCGGGTCAAGCGTCTCGTGGCTGATTGTCAGCAGCTCACCGGATCCTCCGAAGATCACGTCTTGCCGCGCCAGCACCCCCTGCATTCGCAAACTGTGGATCGGGATGCTCGACACTTGCTGGCCGCGCGCGCGCTGGTCAACGTGCGGAGCAACGACCGGACCGAGCTCGGCTCGAGCCTGACCAATCAACTCCGCGGTGCGCACCGCGGTACCGGACGGCGAATCCAGCTTGCTCGCGTGGTGCGCCTCGACAATCTCGATGGATTCGAAGAATCGGCCAGCCAGCTCGGCAAAACTCGTCGCGAGCACCGAGCCAATCGAGAAGTTCGGCACGATGATAACGCCGACACCCGGCTGAAGCGCGACTTCGTGCTCGAGCGAGGCGATGCGCTCGCGCGACCAACCGGAGGTGCCGACGAGTACGTTTATTCCGTTGCTTACGGCGTACTCGACGATTTTTTGCGAGGGTCCCGGCGCTGTAACGTCCACGACGATGTCAGCGCCGAGGATGCTGGCTAGCTCGCCCTTCGAGCCCAGCTGGGCGCCAAGCGCGAACTCCGACGATTCATTCACCAAGCGCGAGATGAGCGTACCCATGCGTCCGGTGGCACCGACAATGGCGACGGTCGTTGTCATTGGCCAAATCTACCAACTCCCGACAGTGAAGCCGGGCACGTCTAGTACGGCTGATCGACCGACATTCCGGTGCGCAATTCAGCCGGCAAGTGCCCGAGATCATTGTGGGCAACCAGCACCGGCGGCTTGGCACTGCGAACGCGGATGATCGTCAGGCCGCAGTTGGCCTGATTCACCCCGAGCCAGCGCCAGGCCGGAGCGTCGAACACTTCGCGCACAAACCAAGAGATGACGAAGTTGTGCGTGATGAGGAGGTCGTGGCGGTCTTCGCGAGCGGGTGCCAGAAACTCGGCGACAGCATCCGCCATCTGAGCTGTGCCAGCATCAATTTCTTCGGCCGTCACGCCACCGAAGAACGGTTCAAAGGCGCTTGGCATGTCTGGCGTTGGACCTGATGGAATGCAGTCCATCAGCAGGGCGCTCGGTTCTGACGCGAGGGAAGGCATCCGCTCTGTCATGATGGCTGCGGTCTGCTCGGCTCGCTGCAACGGTGAGTGCCATGCGCGAGTGATCGGTACGCCACTCAGTCGCTCCGCAATCGCCCGCGCTTGGCGCTTACCCTTCGCCGAAAGCGGGCCGTCCGGGAGCCCGTGTTCAGCATCCTGCTGCTCACCGTGCCGAACCAAATACAGGTAGTGGGCCATCTCAGCTCGCCTGTGAAACGCTTTGAAGGCCGGCAAGAGCGTGCTCGTCGATCGCACCAACCGCCACGATCGACAACGGTCGACTTACGAGCTCAGCCGCAAGATCACGGATGCCTGCGAGCGAGACGAGCGCGAGTCGCCGGAGCGATTCGTCGAGATCGAGAAACTCTCCTTGAGTTAGCTCGCTCCGACCCAGTCGTGACATGCGGGTGTCAGAGTCTTCGAGCGCCAGCGCGGATGCCCCGCTCAGCTGCCCAACTGCGCGTCGCAATTCTTCTTCTGTTACTCCCCCGCTGGCAAGCCCTGCGAACTCGTGAAGGAGCAATTCGACGACCTGCGCCGTCTTGGCTGGCGAACATCCCGCGTACAGCCCAAGGATGCCGTTATCGGAGTAGCTCGGTGTGAAGGAGTACACCGAGTACGCGAGCCCGCGCTTCTCTCGCACTTCCTGAAACAGCCGGCTCGACATTCCGCCACCCAGAATCGAGTTGAGCACGCCAAGCGTGAATCGTCGTTCGTCGGTAGCGGCGAGTCCGATGACTCCCGCGATGATGTTGGCTTGCTCGAGAGGCCGCGGCACGACGACGAGCGGACTCGCCTGTTCGATCCGCTCGACGGCAGTCACTCGCCGCTCCACCGGCCTCCCTTCGACAGTCAAGTCCCAGCCAGCGGCACGCAACGCCTGATTCACGAGCGCAACCAGCTCGTCGTGGTCGACAGCGCCAGCCGCAGTGATCACGAGGTCCCGGGCTTCGTAATTCTCCCGGTAGTGAGTCCACACCGCCGAGCGGGTGGCTGCAGCGATCGTCTCTTGGCTTCCACCAATCGGGCGTGCGAGCGAGTGAGTACCCAGTACCGCTTCGAAGAAGCGTTCGCTTGTGACATCCGTTGGGTCGTCGTCTGCCATGGCAAGTTCTTCGAGGATGACCCCGCGCTCGCTCTCAAAGTCAGTCTCGTCGATCAGGCTCGAAGTCAGCATGTCGGCGATGACCTCGACCGCCATGGCGAGATCACGATCTTGCACCTTTGCGTAGTAGCAGGTGTATTCCTTGGCGGTGACAGCGTTGTGTTCTCCGCCGACAGAATCGAAGGCGACAGCGATGTCCAACGCGCTTCTGGTCTTCGTCCCCTTGAAGAGGAGGTGCTCGAGAAAGTGCGTCGAACCGTAGGTTCCCTCGTTCTCATCGCGCGAGCCGACAGCGACCCAGTACCCGATCGTCGCGCTTCTGGCGCCGGGGACCTGCTCGCTGAGAATGCGCACCCCGCTCGGCAGAACGGTGCGCCTGACCAGACAGTTTCCCGATGCGGTGAAGGAGAGCTCTGGCAGATCAAGCGGGAAAGGGTGCGCGCCGTTCGTCATCAGCGTCGAGCCTATGTCATCGCCCAGTGCAGTGCGGTGACCCCTGAGGCAGGGCCGACATTCATCCCGGTGGGACGATCTGTCTGTCCTCACGTGGTACGTTGACCTCTCGTGCTTACCGCACCCGTCTGAGGAGTCTCGCCGTAATGGCCGTTGAGAAGCTCCCCACCGCGCACCGCGCCCCGGCAAAGGGGCGCATCCTCGACTGCGCCGACAGACTCTTCTACGAAGACGGCATCCGCACGGTCGGCGTCGACCGTCTCATCGCCGAGTCGTCTGTTACGAAGGCAACGTTCTACAAGCACTATCGCGCAAAAGAGAACTTGATCGTTGCGTACATCACGAATCGCCATCACACGGTGCGTGACAGCATCGAGATGATCATTGCGGCCGCTCCCGATGCTGAGACCGCACTGCGTCGGCTCGTTCAGTCCGTCGGGAACGAAATCAGCGCTCCCGGATTCCGTGGCTGCCCGTTCATCAACGCTGCCGCCGAGTTCGCCGATCCACGACATCCAGTTCGCCAGGTAGTGACGATGCACCGCGAGTGGTACACCGAGACAATTGGCGCACTACTGCGTGACGCCGGGCAACCAACGCCAGGGGATGCAGCTGATGAGTTTCTGCTCGTCCGTGACGGAGCTCTCGCCGGCGGTTACTCTGGTGACGCAATCGCCGCATCCGCTGCCATGATTCGCCTTGCGAGCCGAGTTCTCGATGGCGCGGCGATCGTTCGACGTTAGCTCAACGCTGGTGTTCTCGGCTCGAGTGATCGGCTGAAGTCACGCAGAAACGCGATCGAGTTCCGCTACCTGCT
>Ga0163144_10026045_pt1 | contig 11391 bp, 2 predicted proteins | sample OliLak19BULKMAT1_FD_123175 | JGI IMG/M metagenome (GOLD analysis project Ga0163144, IMG submission 123175) | Freshwater microbial mat bacterial communities from Lake Vanda, McMurdo Dry Valleys, Antarctica - Oligotrophic Lake LV.19.BULKMAT1 | ecosystem: Environmental > Aquatic > Freshwater > Lake... | reverse complement strand
TGTTCGGGCTGCTCAACCCGGTGCTCAAGACCACGCGGGCCCTTTGCGCCGCCACCACGCTCCAGCGGATGCGGGCGGAAGTCTGCCGCGGGACCGTCAGCTTGGGGAGTTTCTCCGAGATGCAGCACCTGGTCGGACCGGAGTTGCTGGCCGGGTTGTTGCGCTCGCTCGCCGGGGAGGCCCAGCCGGGGAGCGGCCGCACCCTCGTCGGCGATCGCGCACCTCAGGCCCGTTTCCTCACGGCCCGGCCGCGAAGCCATCCTCGGTGCCCTGCTGCACGTGATAACGGCCGGTGCGCACGGTGCCGGCGCGGGTGTTGTAGAGCTCGATCACGCGGGTAAGCTCGAAGAGATCAATCCGGCCGTCAGGGCCGGCGGGAGCCGCCCCCCGTGTATCCGCGGAATGATACAGCGCCAGCGTGACGGTCGCGCTTTCCGCGCGCGCGGCGTCGGCGGCGAAGCCGTCCTCGCCGCTCGCATCGATCCGGTAGGCGCCCGTGCGCACCGTCCCCCGACGCGTATTGTAGAGCTCGATGATGCGGGTGAGCTCGAAGAGGCTCATCGCGAAATCGAAATCGCTGTCGGCCGCGTGATACGCCGCTCGACCAATCACCAATGGATCCGGCTTGCCCAGCAACTCGACCGCCGCGGCCGACCCCGCCGGCCGCACGATCGCGCGGGCCACGATCTGCGCGTCTCCCGCCTGCGTCGCGGGCACGTTCAGCGTATAGCCGAAGGTGATCGGACTGGCGGGCACATTCGTCCACGCCCATTCGATCACGCCAGGCGTGCCCGCGGTCGGCGTCACGTCGCCCCGGCTGCCGCTCGCGGAGTGAAACGTCCAGCCGGCCGGGAGCAGCACCTGCCAGCCGAGTCCCACCACCGCGCCGGTGTAGGCGAGTGCGTTCGTCACCGTCACGGTGGCGCCGGGCCGGTAGCCGTTGGTCGCGATGGCGTGCGCGGCATGGGGCAGCGCGGGAAACACGTGCAACGCCGCGGCCGCAGAGGCGACGCCGCCGGCGGGATTGCTCACGGTCACAGCGTAGCTGCCGGCATCCGCCGTCTGCGCGCTGCCGATGGTGAGGGTCGCCGCGTTGGCCCCGCTGATCGGCACGCCGTTCTTCGTCCACTGCAGCGTAAATGGAGCGGTGCCGGTCATGACGACACTGAACGCGACGGCGGTGCCCGGGACCACGGCCTGGCTTAGCGGCGCCGTCGCAATCACCGGCGGCAGGCGCACGCCGAGGACGGCGACATTGCTCGTGAGCGTGCCCGCCGGGTTGGTGACGACGACGTCGAAGCTGCCGGCGAGTGCCCCGGTCACATTGGACAACACCAGCGTCGCACCCGTCGCGCCGGCGAGCGGCGCACCGTTCCGCCGCCATTGATAGGTGAGCGCGCCCCCGGTCGCGCCGACGCCCAATGTCGCCGTCGCGCCGGCGTTCACCGTCTGGCTCACGGGATGTGTGGCGATGGCTGGGGCATCGAACTGGACGACCAGCACGGCGGCGTTCGAGATCACCGAGCCGACCGTGTTGGTGACCACGAAGGTGTAGCTCCCGGCGTCGGCGGGTTGCACGCTCGGGAGCGTGAGGGTCGTGGTCGTCGCGCCGGCGAGCGGAGTGCCGTTGCGGCGCCAGGCGTAGAGCAGCGGCCCGGTGCCGGTCGCACCCGCCGTGAAGTCGGCTCTCTGACCCAGGGAAGTGGATACGCCGAGCGGGTGCGCGGTGATGAGGGGCGGCGACAGCACCGTGAGCGCGACCGGCTGGCTCGTCACGGTGGTCACGAGGTTGGTCACGGCGACCGAGTAGCTGCCGGCATGGGCGGCGGTGACGTGGGCGAGCACCAAGGTGGACTTCGTCTCGCCGGGGAGAGCGCTGCCGTCACGGCGCCATTGATACGTCAGCGCGGCGGTGCTCGCGGCGGAAACGCTGAAGGCGAGCGTCGAACCGGCGGTGACCGTCTGGGCCACGGGCGGCGCGGTAATCACCGGCGGTCCGATGGTGCCGAGCAGGCCGGAGAGCGCGTAGGGGCCGATGCTGCCGTAGTTCGAGTAACCGTCGCCGAGCACGGTGCCGCGCCCCACGCCCTGCACCCTGATGTAATAGGTCCCGGCCGAAAGCGTGAGCGACAGGCTGGCGTTGAGCTGGAGATCCGGGTTGGAGGATGCGAGCACCGCGCCGCTGGCATCCTGCAACTCGAGACCGAGATCGAGATTGGGCGCGATGGCCGCCGGAGCGCCCGCGAGCGAGAAACTGGAGGGGCCGGTGACCGTGAAGACGAAATAGTCGACATCAGCGCTGGAGGTGATGAGGCCGGTTTGCGCGATCGTGCCGGAGGGCGCGTTGAGCGCGGCGGCGGTGGCGCGGGTGTTGCCCGCCTCGTCGGCGACGAAACCGAGGCCGTTGGTGGAGAGATTGGCAATCACCCCAATGTCATCCTGACCGCGGTTGTTGGCATTGGGATACTCGCCCTTGCTCCACTGCGAGAGCGCGGCGGAATACGCCACACCCATGATCGGCGCCCAGCTCACCGCGCCGCTCCCATGGCCGCTGTAGTAAGTCGCGCCGGAAGTCGTGCCGTGGTGCAGCAGCCCGAGCGTGTGACCAAACTCATGTGACACCACCTCGGCAATGGTCGCGGGCGAGTTGTTGAACGCCCAGCAGGGCACCGTCGCGCTGAAGGTCGAGCCGGCGGTGCGAAACGAACCGACCCAGGCGACGCCGCCGACGAAGCTCGGATACCACGAACTGCTGGGAGTGATGATGCAGCGCGAGCGCCGGTTGACCGGGGCGTTGTTGTAGCGCGTGACATCGGTCGTCACATCGACGTTGAACGGCAGGAAATCCTCCTGCACCCGATTCCACACTTCCGTGATCTCCGTCGCGTTGAGGGGCGAGGCCGCGGCGACGATCGTGTTGCCGTCGTTCCAGTCGGGATCGGTGACCGTCTCGCCATCGAAATCCAGATACAGCACCGCCAGCGCACCGGGTCGGCTGCTCAGGAGGGGCGGTGCGCCCTGCGGGCCGGAAGGCGCAGCCGTCGCGGGCTCATCGTTCGGTCGCGGAATCGGAAAACACAACAGCTCGGACAACGCCCTCTCCCGGATCCGCGCGGCGCCGCCCACGGCCGGACCGATCTCATAGGCGAGTGCCGCCTCGGGCAGCAGGATGCGGCCGGTCAGCGCGAGGCCCTGACCGCTGAGCGAGAAACTGCCGCGCGCCGCTCCGACGAGCGCGCCGCCGATCCGGACACCTCCGGCGGGCTCGCGCAGCACGAGATTGACCTGCCCGAGCACCTCGCCGCCGTCGGGCAACGGCAACCGCACGCGTCCGCCCCGCTCGAGTGCCGCCAGCGCATCGGGGCTCGCGGGGTCAATGATGGCGACCCGGCCCGACGGCGGCGCGCCCCGGGCCACCGCGGCGAGATGGGCGGCCGAGCGCGGCTGAAGTGTTTCTCCGGATACGTCGCGCGGAACGCTCCACAGCGCCGGCACAGCGGCAGGCCGGGGCGCCCCGTGGGTTTCAGGCGGGACGGCCGGGGCTGCGCGGCGAGGCGCCAGCACCGCCGTCGCGACGGCCGGGCGCTCCGCCGATCCGCCGTCGGCCGCGGCCGGTTGCGGCCGCCACCACGCGGCGCCGATCGCCAGCGCGAGAGCGGCACCGAGGAGGATGAGACGTCGTGAATGCATGCGGGGCGGCTGAACCGGCCCTTACGGTCCGGGGGTAAAACCATCCTCGGTGCCCGCCTGCATCCGATACTGACCCGTGCGGGTGGTGCCGCTGCGGTAGTTGTAGAGTTCGATCACGCGCGTCAACTCGAAGAGGCCGATCGCGCCGTCGCGCGCGGTCGTATCAGCGGAGTGGTAACGCGAAAGTGTCGCCGGCGTGTCGGGGGCACGCGCGGGCTCGGCGACGAACCCGTCTTCCGAGGTGCCGGCGGGATCAAGCTTGTAGGCGCCGGTGCGCACGGTGCCGTTGCGCGTGTTGTAGAGCTCGATCACGCGCGTGAGCTCGAAGAGATCGATCCGCCCGTCCGGCGCCGAGCCGGTGGTGGCGCCGCGCGTATCGGCGGTGTGCAGCGGCGGCGCGAGGTCGATCGCGAGCGCCGCGGGGGCGACGGGCGTCGTCTGGGCGGTGGCGCCGGTGCGCACGAGCGCGGTGGCGGCGAGGGTGACGCCGCCGGTCTGGCCGGCGGGCACGTTCAGCGTGTAGGTAAACGTGAGCGGGCTCGCCGGCGGCGAGTTCCAGGCCCACTCCAGCGTGCCGGTGGCGTTGGCGGCGGGCCGCACCTCGCCCTCCGCCCCGGCGCCACCCGCGTAGCTCCAACCGCCGGGGAGCGTGACCGTCCAGCCGAGGCCGGCGGCGGTGCCGGTGTAGGCGAGCGTGTTGGTGACCGTGACAGTGCTGCCGGCATAGTAGCCAGGCCCGACGACACCGTGAGTGGCAGACTGGGTGACGAGCGCCACGGCCGCGGGCGCGGAGGCGGCGGTGCCCGTGGCATTCGTCACGACCACCGAGTAGTCGCCCGTATCGGAAGTCTGGACACCTGCCAGCGTGTAGGTGGCGTCCGTGGCATTGGGGATGGAATCGCCGTTTTTCCGCCACTGGAAGGTGGGCGTCGGCCGGCCGATTGCGACGGTGCCGAGCGTGACCGGACTGCCGGCGAGCACCGTGACGCCCTGCGGCGGCACCACGATGGCGGCGGCGACACTCGTAGCGCGCTGGGCGTCGGCCTCGAAGATCTCGACGAGGGTGGCGCCGCTGGCGCCGCCGACTCCGCCCACCTGGATGGTGTAGGCGCCGCCGGCCGCGGGCGCGAAGGCGAGCGCGGCGTCCTTGCTCGCGGCTGACAACGGCATCGCGCCCACGCTGGCGGCGAGCGTCGCGAGCGCGCTGTCGCCGCCCCAGTTGTCGTTGGCCGCGACCTGGATGTTGGCGCTGTTGAACACCCGGAGTTCCGGATCCGCGAGGGCGCCGGCGGACCCAAGCGTGGGCCCGAGGGCGCGGATGAGATAGCTGCGGCCCGGCGTCGCGCCGGCGAGGGCGAAGCCCTGCACGAGGACTTTGTTGCCACCGCCGGCAAACGCCTGCGTGCCCACATACACGAGCCGCGGCGTCGTGTCGGTGTCGTAGATTTCCAGCAGCACAATGCCGCCGGCGCCACCCGCGCCCGTGACGCGGGCGTGATAGGTGCCGGGCGAGAAAGAGCGCAGCACCGCGGCATCGCGGCCGCCGGCGGGCAGGGCAAAGGCGCCCGCGGCGGCGGCGGCGGTGGCCACCTGGCCGGCATTGCCCGCCGTGTGCCAATCGTCGTTGGTCGCGACCACCGTGCCGTTGGCGGCAGTGATGGTGAGCTGCGGATCGGCTTGGAGCTCCGCGATGCCGAAGGCCGCCAGCGCGGGCCCGACGGCGCGCACCAGGAATTGCTTGGCCGTCGAGCCCTCGATCGTGAACGTGCCGGTGATGCCCCGCCCGGTCTCGGCGCGCGCCGACGCCGCGAGGAACGCCCGCTGGTTCAGTGACGGATTCACCGTGACGGTGATATCCTGGGAGGAGACACTGCCGAGCGCGTTGCTGACGGTGACGCTGTAGACGCCGGCGCTCGAGGGCGTGATGCCCGTCAACGCGAGCGACGAGGAGGTTGCGCCAAAGAGCACGAGGCCGTTGCGATACCATTGATACGTCGGCGGCGGCACGGCCGTGGCGGTGACGGAGAGCGTGACGTTCTGCCCGGAGGAGACCGTGATGTTTTCCGACTGCACGGAGATGAGCGGGGGCGCGTCGCCGACAGGATCGCGCAGGGCGAGACCGTGGCTCGGGCTCAGGCTGAGCATGGCGACCGGCGCCACCGCGAGCGCGCCCGCGGTCAGCGAGGACGAATACGTGCCCCAAGCGACCACGCTGCGATCGGCCTTGATCGCAAAACTCAGGTAGGAGCCCGCCGCGATCGCGACGACGCCGCTCAAGTTCGCCGGCACGGAAAGGTGGCCGTAGTAGGCATCGCCGCCCCAGGCCACCACGGTGCCGTCCGCCTTGAGCGCGAGAAGGTGGGCGCTGCCCGCCCCGACCGCCACGACGTTGTTGAGGCCGGCGGGCGTGGTGAGCGAGTTGCCCCAGGTGACCACGGTGCCATCGGCCTTGAGCGCAATGTGGTAGTAGCCGCCGGTGGCGATCGCGACGACGTTGCTCAGGCCGGCGGGCACATCCGTCCGCACGCCATTCGAATCCCAGGCCACCACCGAGCCATCCAGTCGAAGCGCCATGGCCTGCGAACTGAAGGGACTCGCGGCGATGGCGAGGGCCGCGCCGACCTCGGCGGGCGTGTAGTTGATCACTCCCCACGTGGTCACCATACCATCCGCACCCAGCGCCATGCTGAAGTCAGCACCAGCGGCAATGGCGCCGACATTGCTCAAGCCCGCGGGCGCGGACGCCTGGCCGGCCTGATTCCTCCCCCAGCCGGTGACGGTGCCATCGTTCTTCAGCACCAGGCTGTGAGAGGCGCCCGCCGCGACGCTGAAGACGTCCGTGAGCCCGACCGGCACCGAGATCTGGCCGGAGGAATTGTCGCCCCAGGCGCGGACCTGGAGACCGCCGGCCACGGCGACATAGACTGGCGCACTGGTGGCCGGCCCGGCGCTGTTGGTGGCGACGACCTGATAAACCCCGGCGTGAGCCCAGGTCGCACCGGTGATCGCGTAGCTCGCAGCGGTCGCGCCGGCGATCGGCCGGCCGTTGCGTAGCCATTGTAATGATACCGCACCCGACAAGGCCGTGGTGGCGGTGAGGGTCAGACTCTGGCCGGAGCTTAACGCCCGGCGTCCCGTCGGATTGGTCGTCACAGCGAGCGTCGGGCTCACCGTCACCGTCGCGACCGCACTGGTGACACTGCCGAGGTAGTTGGAGGCAGTGACATCGTAGCCGTCGGCGGAAGCGGCGGTCACCGCGCCGAGGGTGAGATTGGCGGAGGTGGCGCCCGGAATAATCGCGCCGGCCCGGCGCCACTGATATGCCACCGGCGCGGTGCCGGCGGCGGCGGCGGCGGTGAGCGTCACGTTCTGGCCGGTCAGGGCCGGGATCGAGACGGGCGGGCTGACAAAGACCGGCGCGGTATCGCCCGTAGCATTACGCACGACCACCGAATGGCTGTTGCCCGCCGCGAGGCCGAAGACGCCCGCGAGCCCCGCCGGAACCCGGGTCTGATTGTAGGAATTGTAGCCCCAGGCGACGACGGTGCCGTCGGCTTTCTGGGCGAGACTGTGGCTGTCGCCGGCGGCGATCGCCACGACCCCCGTGAGATCCGCGGGCACCGTCGCCTGGCCGGAACTGTTGTAGCCCCACGCGACCACGGTGCCGTCGCTCTTCAACGCCAGGGAGTGGCTGCTGCCCGCCGCGATGGCGACGACTCCGCCCAGGCCGGCGGGAATCGTGCTCTCACCGCTGGCGTTGCGGCCCCAGCCGATAACCGTGCCATCGGCGCGGAGCGCCAGGCTGTAGCCATCGCCCGCGGCGACCGCGACGACCGTGGCGAGGCCGACCGGCACGGCGGTGGCGCCGTAGTTCGCCGCGCCCCAGGCGACGACGGTCCCGTTCGCCTTCAGGCCGAGGTGGTGATTTGTGCCCGCGGCGATGCCGACGAGGTTGTTCACGTTGGCCGGCACGGCGGCCGGGGTGCTGGAGCTGTCGAACCAGTTCAGCACGGTGCCGTCGGCCCGGAGGGCGAGGTATTGGGAATAGCCGACGGCAATCGCGACGACATTGGAGAGTCCGGCCGGCGGCGTGGAGGAATAGTAGCCCCAGCGCACCACCGTGCCATCCGCCTGCAGCGCGAGGGTGTTGCCGCTCCGCGCGGCGAGCGCCGTCACCTTCGTCAGTCCCGCGGGAACGGCCGTCTCCGAACCGCTGTAGCCCCAGGCGATGACCTGCGTCGAGCCGGGCGCAATCGTCACCCACACCGCCGCGCTGGTCACGGCGCCCGCGCCCTCGTCGTAGACCGCCTGGTAATAGCCGGATTGGGTGAAGCTCGCGCTCGCGATGGCGAGCGTGCGGGTAGTGGCGCCGTCGATGGCGCGGCCGTTGCGGCGCCACTGCACTGTAGCAGAAGCGCTGATACTTGGCGCCAGCGCGAGCGAGAGGCTGCCGCCGGGGAGCACGGCGTAGCGCCCGCCGGAAGTGGCGCTCACGACCGGCGACCCGTTGACGGAGAGCGCGGCGACGCCGCTCACCGCGCTGCCGAGGGAATTGGTCGCCGTGGCGTAATACTGGCCGGCACTGGCCGCCTGCACATCGAGCACCGTGTAGGTCGCGAGGGTCGCGCCCGTAATGGCAGTGCCGTTGCGGAACCATTGGTAATTGATGCCGGCCGTGCCCGCCGCCGCCGCGACCGTGAAGGTGACGCTCTGGCCCTGGTTCGCCGCCACGCTCGCCGGCGAGCTGGTGATGGCCGGCGGCTGATCGGCGGAAGCATCGCGCAGGGCGAGCGCGTGGTTCGAACCGGCGGACACCGCCGCGACGCCCCCCAGTCCGGCCGGCAGCGGATACGTCAGACTGGTCTCGCCCCACGCCACGACCGTGCGATTCGACAGCAACGCGAGCGCCAGGGTCTCGCGCGACGACAGCGCCGTCACGCCGGCCAGACCAGCCGGGATGTTCTTGCCGCCATAATAATTCTCGCCCCAGGCGACGACGGTGCCGTCGGACTTCAACGCCAGCGCATGATAGTAGCCGCCCGTTACCGCCACCACACCGGCAAGTCCGGCCGGCACATTCGCGCCGTAGCCGGACCCCCAGGCGACGACGGTGCCCTCGGCCCGCACGGCAAAGGCGGTGTAGCTCCCAGCGCCGACCGCCACAATGTTGTTCAGCAGCAGCGACGACGACGGGGTGGTCCATCCGAAGCCCCAGCCGATCACGGTGCCGTCGGCCTTGAGCGCGACGCACACGTTGGCGCCGGCGGCGATGGCGACGAGGTTCGTCGCACCCGTGGGCACCGTGGTGAACGACGCATCGCCCCACACGCTGACCGTGCCGTCGGCCTTGAGCGCGACGCTGAAATTGCCGCCCGCGTCGACCGCGACGACGTTGTCCAGGCCCGAGGGCACAGTGGCCTGGCTGTATCCATTATAACCCCACGCGACGACGGTGCCATCCGCCTTCAACGCCAGGCTGTGCGAGTTGCCGGCCGCGATCGCCGTGACGCCCGTGAGACCGGCGGGGACGCTGGACTGATTGTTGCCGGAGGAACCCCACGCGACGACCTGCGGCGCGGCGAGCGCCACGTTGACAAAGATGGTCGCGCTGGTCGTGACGCCGGCGGTATTGCCGACGACCACCTGATAGTAGCCGGCATCCCGCGTCGTCGTGGCACCCGAGATCACGTGGGCGGCCGCCGTTGCGCCGCTGATGGCGCGGCCGTTGCGTTTCCATTGGTAGGTGAGCGACGCACCGGTGGCCGACACCGAAAGCGTGAGCGACTGACCGGCGGTCACCACCTGCCGCGGGGCGCTGAGGGCGTTGATGACGGGCAGGGTCGGCGATGCCTGGACCGAGAGCGTGAAACTCTGGCTGTTCGTGCCCGAGGAGTTCGACGCGGTGACGGTAAAAAGAAACGGTGAACCGGCGAGATCGGGCGTGCCGGTGAGGGCACCGGTGGCCGTGTTCAACGTCGCCCAGGCCGGCAGAGCGCCGCTGGTGACCGTAAACGCAGGCGCGGGCGAACCCGACGCCGTGAACAAGAACGTTCCCGCCACGCCGACGTAAAAGGTCGTGGAAGCGACGTTCGTGATGATCGGCGGCGCCGTGACCGTGAGCACCGCCGCCGTCGAGGCGACCGAGCCGGCGTCGTTGGTCACCACGCAGCGAAATTGTTCGCCATTCAACGCTGTCGTGGCGGCTGCGAGAGTAAGCGTCGCGGTCGTCGCGCCCGTGAAGGTCGCGTTATTCGTCACCGCCACGAAACCGCCGCCGGCCGCGGCCTGGCGCTCCCAGCGGTAAAACAGGGGCGCGCCACCGCTGGCCGCGACGGTAAAGGTCGTGCCCTGGCCGTTGGCGATGGTGCGATTGTCCGGTTGGGTGCTGATGGTCGGCGCCGCGATCGCCGCACCCTTGCGGAGGGTGTGATTGCCGGCATCGGCCACGTAGAGATTGCCCGCGGCATCGAAAGCCAGCGCTTCCGGCAGCGAGAAACGGGCGTTGGTGCCCAGGCCGTCGGCACTCCCAGAGATGCCGCCGAGCCCCGCGATCGTCGTCACCACGCCCTCCGGCGTGACGCGGCGCAGGGTGTTGTTGCCCCCGTCCGCCACGTAAAGCAGGCCGCTGCCATCGACCGCGAGCCCCCGCACCGCGTTGAAACTCGCGGCGATACCCGTGCCGTCGCCGTAACTGTAGTTGTTGCGCGAGCCCGCCAGCGTGGCGACCTCGCCCCCGGCGGAGATGCGCCGAATCGTGCGGTTGCCGGTGTCGGAAACATAGACCGCGCCGGCGGCATCGACCGCGATACCGTTGGGGGAACTGAAACGCGCCAGCGGGCCCGGCCCATCCGCGGTGCCGGCCACGCCCGCGAGCCCGGCGAGCGTCGTGACGACGCCGGCTGTGGTGATCTTACGGATACTGTGGTTGCCGGTGTCGCAAACGTAGAGCGCGCCCGCGCTGTCGATCGCAAGATGACGCGGCGCGTTGAACCGGGCCGCGCCGCCGGCGCCGTCGGCGATGCCGAGCACGCCGGATTGGCCGGCGATGACCGTCACGACGCCGGCCTGCGTGATCCGGCGCACGACATGGGCCACGTGATCCACCGCATAGACGTTGCCCGCCGCGTCGACCGCCAGCGCATCGGCCACGCCCGGCAGCGTCGCGAGGGTGGTGACCACGCCCGCGGGCGTCACCTTGCGGATCGAAGGCGTCGTGACATCCGCGACGAACACGTTGCCCGCGGCATCGACGGCGACCGCGGTGGGGCCGTTGAAGCGCGCGGCCGCGCCGGTGGCGTCGGTGTTTCCCGCCGCGCCCGGCTGACCGGCGAGCGTGGAGAAGGAAAAGGTCTGCGCCGGCAGCACGGAAGCGGCGGCAGCGAGCAAGACCACGAGGAAGGCGAGCGCGGAGCGTTTCATGGAGCAGGATAAGTCGAAGGGACGAGAGGCGAAAAAAATCAGGGTCCCGCCGCGAAGCCATCTTCGGTGTCGGCCTGGGCATGGTAGCGGCCGGTGCGGACGGTGCCGGCGCGGGTGTTGTAGAGCTCAATCACCCGCGTCAGCTCGAAGAGATCGAGGGTGCCATCGCGCGCCGAGCCGGTCGTGGCGCCGCGAGTATCCGCGGAATGGTAACGCGTCAGCACGGCCGCGACGCCCCCGGCGCGCGGCAAATCGGCGGCGAAACCATCCTCGAGGTTCGTC
>Ga0163144_10026044_pt1 | contig 11392 bp, 7 predicted proteins | sample OliLak19BULKMAT1_FD_123175 | JGI IMG/M metagenome (GOLD analysis project Ga0163144, IMG submission 123175) | Freshwater microbial mat bacterial communities from Lake Vanda, McMurdo Dry Valleys, Antarctica - Oligotrophic Lake LV.19.BULKMAT1 | ecosystem: Environmental > Aquatic > Freshwater > Lake... | reverse complement strand
TGGCTCGACAAACCCCACTTCCCATTTTGGGTCACGGCGCTAAGTTTTAAGTTGTTCGGCATCAGCACGGTGACGTACAAACTGCCCGCACTTTTCTTCACCGCATTAGCCGCGTTTTACACGTACCGGCTGGCCAAACGCCAGTACTCGTCGGAAGTCGCCCGGTGGGCGGTGCTCATCCTGCTTACGGCCCTGCACCTCATCATGTCCGACGCCGACGTGCGGGCCGAGCCGTTTCTGACCGGCCTCATCGCGGGGGCGGTGTACCACTTTTACCGGCTTCGCCTCCAGTTGTCCTGGGGGCATTTGCTGCTTGGAGCCGCCTTCGCGGCGGGGGCGATGATGACCAAAGGCATTTTTACGCTCGTGCCCATTGCCGGAGCCATCGGCCTGGAACTGCTGCTAAAGCGCGATTGGCAGGGATTATTTCACTGGAAATGGGCGCTGGCGGGGGTGCTTGTTTTGCTATTCACCTTGCCCGAATTGCTGAGTTTGTACGTCCAGTTCGACCAGCATCCAGAGAAAGTTATTTTCGGGAAAACGGGCGTTTCGGGGCTGAAGTTTTTCTTCTGGGATAGCCAGTTCGGACGGTTTTTCAACACCGGTCCCATCAAGGGCGAGGGAGACCCGTTTTTTGCCCTCCACACGCTGCTTTGGGCCTTCTCACCCTGGGCGCTGCTGATGTACGCCGCGCTGGTTGCCCTGCTCAGACGAAGCATTTTGAAATTGCGGGGTCACGCTGAGCGGAGTCGAAGCGCCACGCCGCCGCGCTTCGACTCCGCTCAGCGTGACACTACCACGCTCGGAGCCGCCTTGCCCACCTTGCTGCTGTTTACCCTGTCGAGTTTTCAATTGCCGCACTACCTCAACATCGTCTTTCCGTTTCTGGCGATTTTTACGGCAAATTTTATCCACCAAATCACCTCCCGGCGCGGTCGGCGAGCTTACGCCTGGGTGCAGGGTGTTCAAATCGTCCTGCTGGTGCTGATTAGTTTAGTGGTGACTTATTTCTTCCAGCCTACCCACGTAACGCTCTGGTTTTGGGGGGCATTAGCGGCGGTGATAGGCGTGGGTATGGCGGTATCAAAATCTCCGCTGGCGCCGGTACCACGCGTTTTTTACCTGACTTGCCTGGCGGCGGCGGGGTTCAACTTTTACACGAATCTCATCTTTTACCCCGCCGTGCTGACGTACCAGGCGGCGGGAGAAGCGGCGAAGTACGCCAACCTTCACTTCCCACAGGTTCAGTCAGGCTTTTTTGGCAACCTGGAAAACAACAGTTTCGAGTTTTACCGGAAAACGCCCGTCCGCTGGTACGCCCGGCCCGAAATAGTCGATGCGGCCCGCCACCGGGAACCACTGCTGCTCTACACCGCTGCCAACCAGCTTTCCGCCCTCGATTCCGCCCGGATTCCGTACCGCGAAGTGGCCGCGTTCCCGCACTTCCACGTCACCACGCTGACGCCGGAATTTGTCAATCACCGCACCCGCAAATCAACGCTGGTCCGGCACGTGTTGATTAGAGTAGAGCCAGACTCGTCCGGATTTGCAATCCGGTCGCAAAGAGTGGCGGATTTATAATCCGCATTACTTCACCTTTGCCCCATGTTCAACCGTTTCCGCAACGCCTACGGCGGTCTTTCCCGCTCCATCTGGCTGCTGGCGCTGGTGATGCTCATCAACCGCAGCGGTACGATGGTCATTCCGTTCCTGACCGTGTACCTCACCGCTTCGCTGGGCTTCGGTGTGGGCGAAGCCGGGCTGGTCGTGACCGTATTTGGGCTGGGGTCTATCGTGGGCACGCTCCTCGGCGGGCGGCTCAGCGACCGCTTCGGCTATTTCCCAGTCATGTTCTGGAGCCTCGTCCTGGGCGGAAGTCTATTTTTCGTGCTGGGGCAAATGCGCACTTTGCCCACGCTCTGCGCCACGGTGTTCGTGCTCAGCGTAGTGGCCGAGGCGTTCCGTCCCGCCAACTCGGCCTCGGTGGCTTCCTACGCCACCCCCGCCACACTCACCCGTTCGTACGCACTCAACCGGCTGGCCATCAACCTCGGCTGGAGCGTCGGGCCGGTGCTGGGCGGGGTGCTGGCGGGCATCGGTTACGGGTGGCTCTTCGTAGCCGATGGCGCGACCTGCCTGCTGGCGGCGGTATTGCTTTGGGTTTTTCTGAAAAACCGCAGTAGTGTCGCGTCCAAAACCGGGGTCGATGGTCTGGAAGAAGGGTTGAATTCCTCCGTCCGCCGCGACCGTACCTTCCTGCTTTTTCTCTTTTTTTCGCTGCTTTTCGCCGTGGCGTTTTTTCAGATGCTCACCCTGATTCCGGTGTATTTGAAGGAAGTGTACCATTTTTCGGAGCCGCGTATCGGACTCTGGCTGGCGCTCAACGGGGTGCTCGTCGCGGGGTTCGAGATGCTGCTCGTTCACGGCCTCGATGGTCGCCGGTCGCCGCTGGCCTTTGCTCGCTGGGGCGTGGTGATGACGCTGCTGGCTTTCGTGGGGTTCAACGCCTTCGAGGGCTGGGTGCCGGTGCTCTGGATTGGGGCGGTGCTGCTTTCCTTCGGCGAAATGTTCTCCATGCCGTTTATGCAGACATTTTCGGTGAAAAGGGCCAGCATTGCCACGCGGGGACAGTACGCAGCGGCGTATTCGGCGGTGTGGTCGGGGGCCTGGGTGCTGGCCCCGGCCATCGGCAGTCAGGTAGCCGAACGGGCGGGCTACGCCGCGCTTTGGTGGCTCATGGTCGGGTTTTGCGCCGGCGCCTGGTTGGGATTGGGTTGGGTGAAAAAGCGGGTTATCCGCCACCAGACCGAACCGGCAGTGCTCTGACTTAGAGGACAACTTCCTTGGATTTCCCCAGAAAAATTCACGTAGAAATCCCCTGTTTTTTCGGGAAAAACTTCGCGAGGTTTGTGAAAACGAATCAAAAAACACGTCGTCAACCTCAAACGTTGGGAAGCCATGGTAAAAATCTGGTCAGGCAGGACGGTGGTTCTGCCGTTTTTGGTAAGCATCATCTGCACCGCCCAGGCGCAGGTCGAACCCAGGGCGGGGCAATGGAAAACCTGGGTACTGACCTCGGGAGCGCAGTTTCGCCTGCCGCCGCCACCCAACCCGGCGGTGACGAGGCAGGAACAGGCCGAACTTCTGGCCCGGCAAACCCGCCGCGACGCCGGAGCCATCCAACAAATCGAATACTGGAACGCGGGCGCGCCGGGCTATCGCTGGCACCAACTCTTGCAAAATCTGGGACCCGACGTGCCGGTAGGGTATCTCCGGGCACTGGCCCTGCTCGACGTGGCCGTGTACGATGCCACCGTAGCAGCCTGGGATTCCAAATATATGCACCGCCGCGCCCGGCCCCCACGGAGTAACACCACGTTGAAATCGTACCTGCCCACGCCCGACAGTCCCTCGTTTCCCTGCGAACACGCGGTGACCGCCGGGGCAGCTTCGGTGGTGCTGGCCTACCTGTTTCCGGCCAAAGCCGATTCCATCCAACAACTGGCTCAGCAAGCCGGTCAATCACGCCTGTGGGCGGGCGTGGTGTACCCCAGCGACGTAAAAGCAGGGTTTGAATTGGGCGAGAAAGTAGGTGAACTGGTGGTGGCCCGCGCCAAAGCCGACGGCTCCGACGCCCGCTGGACGGGCACCATGCCGACCGGGGGTGGGGTGTGGCAGGGCAAAAACCCAATGGCCCCCGGCCGGGGCAGTTGGAAAACCTGGGTGCTGACTTCGGGCAATCAGTTCCGGCCCGGCCCGCCGCCCGATTTTACGCAGGAAATGGCGGATTTAAAGGCTGCGAAGCCCAGTTTCCAAACCGCCGCCCGCGCCTACTACTGGGCCACGCGGTTTATGGTGGACGAAACCGCCGACCGGCTGATTTTCGAGTACAACCTGGCCAGCAATCCACCTCGGGCCGCGCGGGTCGCTGCCCTGGCGAGCATCGCGAACGCGGATGCCGGGGTAGCCTGTTGGGACGCTAAGTACGCGTACTGGGGCATCCGGCCATTTCAGTTCGATTCGACCTACAAACCCCTGATTTTTACCCCGCCCTTTCCTGGGTACCCCTCGGGGCACGCCACGCTGTCGAGCGCCACGGCCACCGTGCTGGGGTATTTATTTCCGGCGGAAGTGGCACGGTTGAATCGCATGGCTCAGGACTGCTCCCAGTCGCGCTTCGACGGGGGAATTCACTTCGTTACCGACAACGAAGTGGGCCTCGACCTGGGCCGGAAGGTGGGTGGGGAAGTCGTTAAATGGTATGAACACGATGGGTCGCTGCGCTAGGTTTTGAGAAAAAAATGGTACATGCTCAATTTTCATCTTCTAAAGAAAACCAATGAGAATTTAGCATTGAAAAGTAGACATTTTCACTACTTGACCGAAACCCACTGCATCGCATCCGCCACCACAGCCCCGTCGGCCCCTTGGTTGCTGATTTCGACGTACGATTTTGACCCGGCGGGGAAGGGGAAGGTACCAATTTTCACCCAGGTGCCGGAGGTCTGGCCCGCCACCTGAATCTTGTCCCGGCTGAGCGTGACGGTCTGGGTTTTTTGCCCATCGTTTAGCAAAAACGTAGTCTGGGCGCTGGCATCGGGCTGGCGGGGCAGGTAGGCGTAGAGGTCGTACTGGCCGTTTTTGGGTAAAATCGGGGAGAATCGAATGGATTTTGCTGACGCGCCCTTACTGTCGTCGAGCAGGAAGGAGCGTCCGTAGCCGCCCCTATTTACCTCTTTCCACTCCCCGCTGCGGGTCACGCCGCTGGGAGCGTCATTGTCGAGCACCACGTCGGGCGTGGAGCCGTCGAGGAGCGGGTTTTCCTGCAAAATTTTCTGAATGGCTTTCACGTCCACGGCCTGTACGCCGGTTTTTTTATCAATCGCCAAACTCGCCGCCACCGCCGCCGACTGGGCCAACACCATGAAAACGGGTTCCATCCGAATCGAACCGTAGGCGATGTGCGTGGCCGAGAGGCAGACTGGCACGAGCAGGTTTGAGCACTCGCCCGCCTTCGGGATGAGCGAACGGTACGCAATCGGGTAGGGTGGGAAGCCGCCCACCTGCACGTCGCCTTCGTTTTTCACCATCTTCACGCCATTTTTCTCAATCACAATCCGCTGGCAGTTGTGCGAATCCATCGTGTAGGCGGCCATGCCGACGGCGTCGGGTACGACTTCGCGGCCTTCGCAGTTGGCCTGGGTCATCACGTAAGCCCCCACCATCCGCCGCGCCTCGCGCACGTACATCTGGGGCGACCAGTTGCCGGTATCTGTGTATTCATCTTTCGGATAGCCGAGTTTCAGCATTTCGGCCTGAATGTCGTGGCGCATCCGGGGGTCGTGTCCGATAAAGTAGAGCAGTCCCTTCGTGTACAATTCGTGCTGGCGCTGAATCTCGGCCCGGCGGGCGTAGCTGGCCTCGGGGAAGTCGTGGTTCATGCCAATCATGTCCGTCGAAAACGGGCCGTTGTTGTTGATGTCGGTTTTGTTATTCGGCATCCGGTCGGGTTTTAGAATCGTCTGGAAATTCAACTTGGGATTCTTTTCCAGTGCCCGCAGCAGGAGTTCGTAACGCGAAGCGTCGTAGCCTTCTGGCTGGGTAATTTCGATCCGGTTGGCCGGGTCGCTGGTCAGGCAGAGGCGGAAGTTGTAGGTCTGCACCATTTTGTCGCCCGATCCTTTCGGGGCCAGCGCCGCTGGACTGATTCCCCAGAGCAGGCCGCTTTCGGGTTTGCCGGGAAGCCTGTACGGATCCACGCCGTCGGCAAACTGGTGTTTTTCGAGCATCTGCACGCCGTTGTAGGTTTCGCCGTACTGCGAATTCGCTTCACGTCCGACGGTGTAACTGACGCCCGCCCGGGCCATCAAATCGCCTTCGTAGGTAGCATCGATGAAGATTTTGGCCTGAACCCGTTGGGCTGTTTGCTCACCCGGTTTGGGCGCGGACGGGGTTTCAAGACCAATTTCCTGAATTGCCCCGCCTGTTTTTTTCACCGAGGCAAGCCGGTGGTTGTACAGCACCGGCACGTTGGCCCGCTGGATGTATTCCTGGAAAAGTTTCTCGGCCACGCCCGGCTCGAAAACCCACTGTTCAAAGCTGCCGTAGTGTTTACCGAGGCGGCGGTAGTAATCGAGGGCCAGGCCGTTGATGGCGTATTTGTTGCCGATGTCGGTGTAGCCCAGTCCGCCGGAGGTCAGCCCGCCGAGGCGGCGGCCCGGCTCGATGAGCAGCACGGTTTTGCCCAGTTTTTTGGCCGAATAGGCGGCCATGACGCCCGCCGAGGAACCGCCGTACACGCAGACATCGACGGTTTGAATAGCCTGCGCCCGGCTAGGGGAAGCGAAGCAGATGAGAATAAAAATGGGCAGGAGGGTTTTTAAAAAAGTGCTCATGCGTTTGGAGGAAATAGAGTTTGAGGAAATAGAGACTGTTTTTTAGAAAAAACACCCGTCACGGCTATTCAGTACACCGCATCGGCTACAACGACTCCGTCGGCACCCTGGCTGTAAGTTCGACCTTCGATTTTTGCCCGTCGTGGAGCGGGAAGGTCGTTTGATAGACAGCATCTGAACGGCGCGGCAGGTACGGGTAGAGATCATAGCGGCGCGTTTTGGACAGGGTCAGCTTGAAACGGATCAACCTAAACATTAAAAACTCAATGTATAAACCCTCGGGAAATTCAGCTTCCTTTTCGGAATCTTTACTACTGTATTCCCACTCGATTGGTCGAAATCAAGTGCTTCCCCTACCTCATTCTTTATCGAAAGTAATTTTCGATTATCGCTTTTTAGGGTAATCTGTTCAATAGCATCATCAAACACGAACAAATGAGTCGTGTTACCTTTTTGTGTACTCGTAAACTTACCTTCTTCAAAAAAATCACCTCCTCGGGTTCCGAAAATGGCATCGCCATGCGCTTTCACCCACTTACCAACCTCTTTCATATTGGCAACAATAACGGGTTCAAAGGTTCCGTCGGCCCGAGGGCCGATATTGATCAGGTAATTACCTCCGCTGCCCACTGTTTGCACCAAATCAACGATAATTTCTTTGGGTGATAACAGAGTCGGGTTGGGTTTCCAGGACCACTGCGATTTATCCACCGTAACCCACGCTTGCCAGGGGTTCGTAGATTTCGATAACAGGTTGGGAGTCTCCTGCGATAAATTGCTCGTAAAGCGCTCTCGCTCTTCGAAATCGCCCGCAAAAATATCGGCCCGCCACGGTTCTTTTTTACTATAGGGTGGGGGTGGATTACGGCCTTTATCGGTTCGACTATTTACCAAAACAGCATCGTTGAGTTTACGAATATACAAGTACATATCACTGCCAATTTGATGAGTCCAGGTGGGATCCCAATCCCCATCAAACTGAATCAGTTGCGAATGATAGGTTGTTATCAGTTCACGAATTTGATTCTTGGCGTAAATCCAGTACCTGTTTTGGTTTGGCGTATCCTTCCCTGTTGGAAACAACTCACCCGGTCCACCTTTGCCGTAGGGCTGATAATCAGGGTGATACCAGTCGAGCGTAGAATAATACGTACCAAAAACGATTCCTTTTTTCTGACAGGCTTCACTTAATTCTTTTAAAATATCCCGTTTGAAAGGTGTTGCGGCCACGTCATACTCCGAATACGCTGAATGCCACATCGAAAAACCATCGTGGTGTTTGGCCGTAATAATGACGTATTTCATGCCAAAATCCTCCATCAATTTCACCCACTCATCGGCATTAAATTGTGTTGGATTAAATTGCCTGTAGAACGTATCGTACTCAGCTTGGGGTGTTTCTTTTCCCCGCGACCAACTAATTTCTTTTCCGGCCACTACGTTTGGTCCCCAATGAATGCTTAATCCATATCGCAAATCGTTGAAACGATCAATTGATTTCTGATTGGTGTAAATACCCGGATTCAATTCACCACCCCCTGTTTTCTGGGGAAAAGTATTTTGACTCACCAAACTATATAAAAAAATGAGCAGTATGTTTTGAGTTTTCATAAATCATGAAATTACCTAGTAGTGAATAAAAATTCGGTGCGTTCATATTCGCACTCCAGTGACAATTTTACCTTATCGTTTTACCGCTTTGTTTTAAAATGTTCCCGCGCAAATGAGAGGTATTGCTGCCAGTCGTAGCGGGTTAAGTTGTGCGCCCCTTCGCGCAGGTGATATCCTAACGCGGTGTTGAAAACCGGTACGTTAACCGCAGGCTGCACGTTGGCAGGCAGCGGGCCAATGCCGTACAGGGCATACACGCTCTCAGCATTCTTCAGGGCCAGAAAGGAACCCAGCGGGTCGGCCCACTTATCCTCGCTTGCCGTGCCCACATATACCGCACGGGGTGCTATGAGGGCCAGCAGCTCATGCTGATCTACGGGCAGCGAATCTTCCCGGTCATTGTACTGGCTAAACCGGGGCGGAAACCAGTGCGGAAACACGGTGGTGGTCATCTTCACGGTTTCGCCATAGTGACGACGCGACAACGATGACCCGCCATTGCCCGAACAACTCGAAACAACCACCGCAAACCGCTGATCCTGAGCACCGCACCACAGGGCGGCTTTTCCACCCCGCGAGTGTCCAATGACGGCCACTTTGTTTTTGTCGATCTGCACGTCCTGCTGTAGATAATCCATCACCCGACTGGCTCCCCACCCCCATGCGCCCAGGGCCCTCATGCCGTTGTCCATGTCGAGCTGTTCGGGATATAACAGTTGCAAAACCCCGTTCTGGAATGTGTCTTTATTGTCAGCCGCCGCATCGCTTACGTGAAAGGCGGCAATGGCAAAGCCCGCGTCAATGAGCAGTTCGGCGGGCCAGAAATCGCTCTTTGTCGTTCGGGTCGGATCAGTATTGTTTTTGCCCCGGTGGTTGATTAACACGAAAGCGGGGGCTGGCCCCGTTCCCTCATTCGGGATGAATAACACCAGGTTGATTTTAATTGATTTCTGCTGGTTAGCAATCTCAATCTGAACCTCTTTGAGGTGAGCTTTTCCACCCATCGCCACTTTGTTTTCGTTGGTAAGCGTGAATTTTATAGCTGAAACCGATTTCGGGATTTGCCCGTACACGTTATCGGCAAACAGCCGCAGTACCTCGGGCCGGCGGGTAATTTCCCACTGCTTTTTATCGCTAATCCGCTTTCCATCCAGCGAAAGCAGCGGGTCGGGTAAGGTGTACGTTGGCACTTTTGCTTCGTCGTAGTTTTGTGCCTGGGTGCTTGTGACAAGCACAGAAAACAGGAGAGCAAGGTGGAGTGATTTCATAGTCGGGTCTTTCGGGGTTGTAAAAAGCAGCGAATCTGATAGTTAGTTGAACAGATAGCGAATCTGTCACCGGAAATCTATTTGCCAATCGATAAAAAACGTTCCAGCCACTTATACGCATAATCCCGCACGTTGTCAATTGTATCGTGGCCATCACCGTGGATTAGTATCGAAATCCGGTTAGGCGTTCCTAATAATTTATAGACGGCACTGGCATCGTAAACAGCTTTGTAAACGGCCATGTTGTCCGGGTTATACGGATCATTGAAGGGTTCTAAAAAAAGAACGGCACGGGGCGCACACAGCGCGATAGCCTCGTGGGTCTCATAGGGAGGTATCCCGTCTTTAGCTACCTTTTCGGCCCGCAACGGTTCATCAATTCGGCCCCTGCCCATTATTCGATAAATATTGGTGTACAGCGGACTTACTCCCGTAGAAACTATCGCGGTTTTAATCCGATTATCGACAACGGTATGGTATAAAATCGAACCCCCACCCAATGAATTGCCAATTGAACCGTAGGCCCCTTTTTTTACAAACTTGAGTTGCTCCAGCATATCAACGCCCCGCATCAGCGAGAGCATCTGAATACCCCGGATGGACCATTTGGGATACTTCTCGTAGAACGATTTATAGACTTGTTCCTGGGTTGTGTTTTTAAGCGAAGCACCATACCCGTATAAATCAGCGGCAAAGGTTACAAATCCTTTTTGGGCAAGTTCAATGGCATACGATCTGTTTTTGGGTTTGCCCAGCGCACCATCTTTCCCGACGGCTCCATTCGTGCCATGTACGGCTAAAATAGCCTGATATTGAGCGGCTTCCTTAAAGTCTTTAGGTAGCACGCACACGGCTTCGATCCAGATGTCGTCCAGCACATGAAACCGATACCGAATGTGGGTTAATCCAAGGTTAACGTATCGGCCGGTTTCCTCAAATTTATTGACACTAGGCTGGTAGGGCACCGGTGCAATGCCCCAGGCACTGGTAATTCGTTTGTAAATTCTGTTGCGAAGTTCAGGCCATTCTTCCGCTTTGGTATCCCGAAGGATCAGGCTTGATGTCAGTACACTATTAAACTGTACCGACCGTCCCGGCACCACATCTCCGTAAAGTTCTTTCATTCCTGGTGTGCTAACCTGTACACTATCCTGGGCCTTGCCGTGCAATTGAAAACTTAGAACAAGAAGCAACGTGACGAATGTCCGCATGATTTTTGTGAATTATTGGGTTGTAAATAAGTTGCCAACCTGAAAAGAATAGTCCTCCACACCTGATGAACAGCCACGGCGGCTACAGTAAGCCGGCTACGTTGATTTCTACCGTCTATCGACTGGCTACAATGTTAACCGCTGCTTGTCCCTGAGCAATACCTGTTGAAGTTTCTGGTACGGTAATTTCTGGGGAGACACCTTATTGGTAATGGCCAGAACAGCCGCCGTAGCTGCCGATTGCCCCAGAATCATGAACACCGGCTCCATCCGAATCGACCCGTAGGCAATGTGTGAACTCGACACACAGACTGGCACTAGCAGGTTATTGCACTCCGACTCTTTCGGCAAAATCGACCCGTAGGCAATGGAATAGGGTTTGTCGGGGCGAACTCCTATATCGCCCTCGTTCTGCACAAACCCCTCTTTTGTGACGAACCGCTGGGCATTGTGCGCGTCCAGGGCGTAGGAACCCATCCCGATTGGGTCGGGTACGGTGCTCTTGCCCAATGCGTCGGCCTCTTTCATCACAAATTCGCCAATCATGCGCCGGGCTTCGCGCACGTAAATTTGGTGCGGCCAGCCGCCGTTGTCTTTAAATTCGTCTTTCGCCAGCCCCCACACCTGCATTTTTTCGTGAACGTCGGCGGGTATGCGGGCATCGTTTTGTAAAAAATACATCAATCCCTTTTGGTATACTTCATGGTCGCGGATGATGGCGCGGCGGCGTTCGTAGGTGGCTTCGGGGTAGTCGTAGTTTTTGCCGATGTAGTCGGTGCTGAACGGCCCGTGGTTGTTCGTGTCGGTTTTGCGGTTGGGAATCGGGTCGTATTTGGCAAAGGTTTCGCGCCAGCCCGCCGCGTACACCCGCACCAGCAGTTCGTAGCGGGACGGGTCGTAGCCCTCG
>Ga0163144_10026042_pt1 | contig 11392 bp, 10 predicted proteins | sample OliLak19BULKMAT1_FD_123175 | JGI IMG/M metagenome (GOLD analysis project Ga0163144, IMG submission 123175) | Freshwater microbial mat bacterial communities from Lake Vanda, McMurdo Dry Valleys, Antarctica - Oligotrophic Lake LV.19.BULKMAT1 | ecosystem: Environmental > Aquatic > Freshwater >... | reverse complement strand
TCCGCGCGATGCGAAATGCGCGATTTTGCGAGTGCGCGCAGTTGAAAAGTGAAAGCCGGGGCGCGATTTTGCGGCACAAAAGCCGCGGGGCTCACCGGGGGACTTACGTCCCCCGCTCGAGAGAACGCGCCGCCAATCCGACCGACGATGCCATCGTCGGCTTTGGAACGCGACGATGCCGGCGGCGGCTTGGTTCCATCACCGCCTCAGACAATCCGCCAGCGCTCAATCTCCAACTGCGGGACGCGATTGAAAATGTCGATGGCCGCGGCCAGCGGGATGTCGCTATCGAGCCCGATGCCGATCAGGTTGCGGCCTCCTTGGGTGTCGCGGAGGATGGCGACCAGGCGGGCGCAGTCGTAGGCGTTAGCCGCGCGCAGCTCGGCCGGCGAAATGTTTAGCAACTGCGGAGAAACTGTCTTGCCCAGCGGCCGCATTGCCGCGCGCCAGCAATCCAGCGCAAGCCGCGATTGATCGTTCATCAGCGCTTCGTCGAGGTAATCCAATAGCCGCTCGGTGATCGCGCCGGCGCAGAGCGCGTCCTCGCGCGTGATCTTGCCGCGCGTGCCGGCGCAGAGTAAGTGGATGGGGCGTTTGCCATGCAGCTCGATCAGGCGCCGGCATACGGCCGTGAGGTTGACGAAACTGCCGATTAGCACTTCGGACGCCAGGCGGCATTGCATGAGCGCGAGCGTGCCATTGGTCGTCGTGAAGCCGACGATCTTGCCCAGTACCGCGGTGCGCGTATATTCCGCCGGCGAGTTGCCGAAATCGAACCCGCGAATCGGCAGGCCGCCCCGTTCGCCTCCGAGGACCACCGGCGTGCCGTCGTCGGGCAAGGGGATCGCTTGGGCGTCTGCAATTTCCTTACACGGGATCACACAGGCCGCCCCGTTCACGAGCGCCGTGGTGATCGTCGTCGATGCCCTGAGGATGTCGAGGACCACGACCGTTCCCGCAGCGAGTTCCTCGGGAGAGGTGAGCGCGGGGAGCAGATGAACGGAGAGGGAGTTGAGCATCAGTTTTGGCCCCTGTTGTGGATCAGTGTTGGAAGCGGATCTCATTTCCCCCATTCGTTTGCGGGGGATTCCAGTCTAAAATGTGGCGGGTTGGGTATTTTCCGCAAGCCCAATTCCGCTCACGACTTTCCGCGTCAAAAACGGTCTGCGTGTTAATCCGGCGGCCGGAGCGCAGTCAATGGAGTCAGAGGAGCCTTTTTGCCGCATTGTCTTGGCTCAGCCCAGTAGTTCGTCGCACCTTGCCTGTTTTATGCCCTGTCCGCTTTATGCCCGTCGATAAGTCGGAAACCCGTGTCCGCCGGATGTTTGGCGAAATCGCCGGCAGTTATGATTTCTTGAACCATCTGCTTTCGGGCGGAATTGACATTTATTGGCGATGGCGTACGGTCCGCAACGTGCCGGCGAGGTTGGTCAATGTGCCGGTGTTGGATTTATGTACGGGGACCGGCGATTTGGCATTGGCTCTGGCCAAGCGAACCGCTGCGCCGATCATCGGTGCTGATTTTTGCCATGAAATGCTCGATCTGGGGCGGCGAAAAGCGGTCAAGGCGGGACGCGCGAAGCAAATGAGCTTTATCGAAGCCGACGCCCAGGAGTTGCCTTTTCCCGAAAACACGTTTCAAGTGGTGACGGTCGCGTTTGGGTTGCGCAACGTGACCGACACCGATCAGGGGTTGCGTGAGATGGCGCGCGTCTGCCAACCGGGGGGTAAAGTGGCCGTGTTGGAATTCACGACGCCCCGTTGGCAGCCGTTCAAATTCCTGTATCAATGGTATTTCAAAAACATCCTCCCGCGGATCGGCCAGGCGTTGGCGCGAAACTCGTCGGCCGCTTATGAATACCTGCCGCAAAGCGTGGGGGAATTTCCGTCGTATCAAGCGTTGGTCGAACGGATGCAAGCCGCCGGACTGCGCGACGTGTACTTCAAACCGCTGACCTTTGGCGTGGCCACGCTGTATGTGGGAACGAAGGGGTAAGCAGGGGAGCGGAGGGGCAGGGGAGCAGGGGGGAGGGGGAGCAGAGGTAAGAGGCGAGAGACGTGAGACGAGGGGTGATAATTTCGGGCAGGTTCAATCATCCACCTTTTTCCTATTCCCTTCATATTCTGCATTCATCATTCATCATTCTGCATTTACTTCATCGTTCATCACTCATCGTTCATCGTTTCCTCCCCATGCTTCCCATCGTTCTTGCCATGACCGGCGCGAGTGGCGCGGCTTATGCCGTGCGGCTGCTGCAGGTTTTGCTGCAAGCCGAACGGACGGTCTATCTGACGATCAGTCCATCGTTTGCGGCCGTGCTGCGGCAGGAATTAGGCTGGACGTTGAATCTTGATCGCTTTGACCCAAAGGTGTTGCTGCAAAGCCTCGAAGATTGGCAAGCCGAACAACTAAAGCAAGCAGGCTGGCATCAAACACCAAACACCAAACACCAAACTCTCCCATCCAGCCTCCCGCCTCCAGCCTCTAGCCTCCCACCAACCCCCGCGACTATCCAATATTGCCACTATCAAGACTTAATGACCCCGATCGCCAGTGGCTCGTTCTTGACCGCAGGGATGGTTGTTTGTCCATGCTCGGGAAGCACGTTGGGGGCGATTGCCCATTCCATGGGGACCAACCTGATCCACCGCGCGGCCGAGGTCCATTTGAAGGAGCGGCGGAAGCTGATTCTGGTCCCGCGCGAAACGCCCCTCTCGCTGCCGCAGATCGAAAACCTCCGCGCGGCCACGCTCGCCGGAGCGGTCCTGTTGCCCGCCAGCCCGGGCTATTATCATAGCCCCCTGACACTGTTGGATTTGGTAGATTTTGTGACCGCACGGATTTGCGATCAGTTGGAGGTCGAGCAGGAGTTGATGAAGAGGTGGGGTGGAAACGATGAATGATGAGTGATGAACGATGAAGTAAAATGCAAATCAGAGCTAAAAATCTGCCTTCTACATTCTTCACTTTTCACTCTTCATTTCCGCCGGAATTATTCATCGTTCATCGTTTGTCCCCCCTGCTCCCCCGCCCCTCTGCTCCCTAGCTCCCGCCATGCTCCCCACCCTCAGTCAAGTCTGCACGCTCCATGCTCCCTTTGAGCAGGACCTCGAGGATTTTGCCGCGGGGCAGTGTCGGTCGGTGGAGTTGTGGCTGGGGAAGTTGGAAACCTATTTGCAGACGCACACGGTTGATGACGTTCGCGCGCTTTTGGACAAACACGAATTGGCCGCGCCGGTCGCCAGTTATCAGGGAGGTTTGCTCACCACGCAAGGAGATGCGCGGCACGAACATTGGGCGCATTTTGGCAAGCGGCTGGAACTCTGCCGCGCGTTGGGTGTTCAAACGCTGGTAATTGCCGGCGATATTGCCGGTCCCTTGACGCAGCAAGACTTGGAGCGCGTCCGCATGTCGCTGGTGCAAGCCGCCGAGCAGGCTACCGCCGCCGATGTCCGCCTGGCGTTGGAATTTCAGGCCAACGCCGCGCTGGCCAATAATCTGCAATCGGCCGCGTCGCTGGTCGCCGACATCGCCAGCCCGCACTTGGGGCTGTGCCTCGACCTGTTCCATTACTACTGCGGCCCGAGCAAGGCGGAAGATTGGGGCTATCTTACCCCGCACAATTTGTTCCATGTACAAGTCTGCGACCTGTTGGGCGTGGCGCGGGAATTGGCGACCGATGCCGACCGCATCCTGCCGGGGGACGGCGACTTTCTGCTCTCCCCGCTGATCGAGCATCTGGGGTCGATCGGCTATGTCGGGCCGGTCTCGATTGAGTTGATGAACCACCAAATCTGGCAAATCAGCCCGCGGAATTTCGGCGAGATCGCGATGACGGCGTTGCGGAAGCTGTTGGGGCAGGCAGGGATGGGGTAAAGTAATAAAGATGGAACGGGGCCTCATTCTCTCCATTTTTTAAAACAAGCAATGCCCACTTTTCGCACTGTAATTACTGCTTTGCTGGTTTTGGTGATCAACCTCTTGTTCGTCGCTATCATCAAAGCGGACGAGCAAGAGATCATGATGGAGAAGTTGTCCCAGCTCAAACAAGAGATCACCGGCGGAGTATTCGACTATTATCGTTCTTCGAGTGATGAAATCGAAAAGGTGACAATCTGGCAGGAGCGAGATTCAAACAAAATCGAATTTCCCAATGGGTTTTGGGAAATACTTCAGAAACTGCCTGCGCTTCAAGAACTTTTAATCGATTTCAAACCCGATCAGGTAACGCGTTATTCCAAGGAATTGTCGAAATTTCCCAAAGTCAAGCGACTGATGCTGGAAGGCAGGGTGTCAGACATTGACTTGGCATGGCTCGGTTCATTGAAAGATTTGGAAGAGCTAATTTTGTTCAACAACAATCGAATTGAAGGGCATGGGCTCAAGTCGCTTTCCGGGTTAAGGAATTTGAAATATCTCGCACTTGCTGGAAATCCACTTACGCCAGACGGATTGAGAGAAATCAAGCGCGCTGCGCCCGCTGTTGAATCACTTTATCTGGGAAACAATCAATTGTCGCCTGAGAAGTTGTCGTTGATCGCTGAGTTTCCAAACCTGAAATTTCTTGCAATTAAATACGAGCCCTTAAATCAAGAACAACTGCAATCCCTGGAAAACGCAAAGCGACTGGAGGAACTTTCACTTGATGCCTGCTCATTAGACGACGCTGCTGTTCGAGGTTTAGAACGACTGTCGTTTATTAAACGACTAGCCCTTAACAATAATTGTTTGGGTAATGAGGGCATGAAATCTATTGGGAAGTTAGCTGCACTTGAAGAATTGAGCGTGCCGGGCCTGCAACCAGATCTATCTATCGCCGCGCGAATCGAATTCCGTCTTAAGCGTGACAGAGACGCAAAATACCACTTCAATGAGATTGACGACCGTGGGTTAGCCGAATTGAATGCCTTGACAAAGCTAAGCGTTTTGGAAATTTCAGGCAATCCGATTGTTGGTTCAGGATTTGCAAATTGGTCAAATCCAAAATCGCTTAAGAAACTGATTTTATCAGGCACGCAATTGAGCGATAAACATGCGGAAAATCTTAAACAATTTCAAGAGATTGAATTTCTGTCTCTTGTAAAAACGCCACTTACGATGAACGGTTATGAAAAATTCCTACCTCTGAAAAAGATTAGCGCGTTGGATCTTGGAGAAACTAAAGTGGATGACAGAATTTTTGAAATGGCAGTAGAGATGCCGAACTTAAAGGAACTCTCATTATCCAAAACAGATGTTAGCATGAAAGCCCATCAAGAGTTTCGCGAACATAGAAAGATCCCCGGCTCAATGTTTACCTGGGGGAAAGAGGAGTCTCGATACGAAGAAAAGCAGCATCAAGAATCGCTCAAGAAATTCCGCGAACGGCCGCGACAATAGCTATAACTCACATCCCCTTCCTGACCTTCTCGCGCAGATAAAACAAGATCGCCGTCAGCCCTCGGGCACGGACCATACCGAGGGCTTGGGCCAGGCCGAGCTGCGTGAGCAGGTCGGCGGGGGAGTTGAGGACTTCCTGAGGCGAGCGGCCGTTGAACGCTTCGGCCAGGATGCCCACAAAGCCCTTTACTGTGGGGGCTTCGGGAGCGACCCAGGCGCTGATGCGGACGGTTTTTTCGTCGACCGCTTTGTTCGCGTCGGCGGCATCGAAATCGACCCACATGAAGACGGGCGTTTGACATTCTTGAATTCGATGCTCACCGGCCAAACGCTGCTGTTCGTACTCCCGCGGTAGCGGCGGGAGGTTATCGGAATACTCCAGCAGCAATTCAAACCGTTCACGCGGTTCGAGGTCAGCGAACTCGGTGATAGTTTCTTGTAGCGACATTTTGGTTAGGGAGCGTGGGAATAGAAATGCAGAATGCAGAATAAAATGCGGGTCATTCAGGCATTTTCAGTGAACGTATTTACCACCGAACAAATTAACTACAGAATTCAATTCTTCATTCTCCATTTCCCCTTCACCCCGGCTCCGTTCCCTTTGCAATCGGCACGCCGACCACGTTCCCCCATTCGGTCCACGAGCCGTCGTAGTTTTTCACATTCTGAAAACCGAGCAGATACTTCATCACGAACCAGGTCAGGCTCGAGCGTTCGCCAATGCGGCAGTAGGCGATTGTCGGTTCATCGGGCTTGTACTGAGAATAGAGGGCCGCGAGTTCTTTGACCGGCTTGAACGTGCCGTCTTCCTTCACGTTCTTCGGCCAGGGAATGCTAACGGCTCCGGGGATATGCCCGCCGCGGAGCGCGCCTTCTTGCGGATAGTCGGGCATGTGCAGCATCTCGCCCGTATATTCGCCGACCGAGCGGACGTCGATCAGTGGCTTGCGGGCGCGGCAATGTTGCAGCGTTTCGTCGCGGAAGGCGCGGATCGAGTGATCGGGGTCTTTAGCCGCGTAGTTCGTCGGCGGGTATTTCGGTTCCGGCTCCTTCGTCCATGCGCGACCGTCGAGTTCCCACTTCTTGCGGCCGCCGTCCATGAGCACGCACTTGTCATGGCCATACAGCTTAAAGACCCAAAATGCATAGCACGCCCACCAGTTGTTTTTGTCGCCGTAAAAAACGACGGTGGTGTCGTTGGCGATTCCCTTAGCCGAGCAGAGTTTGGCGAAGGCGTTTTTGTCGATGTAGTCGCGAACGATGGCGTCTTGCAGGTCGTTCTGCCAATCAATCATCACCGCGCCGGGGACATGCCCGGCCGTGTAGAGGAGGACATCCTCGTCGCTTTCGACGATGCGAATGCCCGGATCGCGGGCATGCTCGGCGACCCAGGTGGTGCTGACCAAAACGGCAGACGAAGGCGCGGCGGACATGGGGACGTGCTCCTCAATCGAACGAGCGGGGATTTCTGCTTTGTCACTATCCGCAGTAAAGCAGTTAGCAGCAAAGTTGGCCCGCAAGGCATTGGAATTCTTAATCGGGCAGGGGCAGGGCAAGGACAATCTAATCGGCCCTAAGCCTTCAATTTACAGCATTTAACGACGGGGGGCAATTGGTTGAGCGGGCGTTGGGGATTGGGCGTTGGGCGTTGGGGAGAGGCGTGGGGAGTGAGGCGAGGGAAGAAGAAATGCAAATTACAAAATAGAAATTGCAAATAGGGGTATGGGTGATGGCGCGCTCAACGAAAAGCGGGCAGTATATTTTGATTCTATTTGCGCGCTGGGAACTAGAGTTTCGCCAGTTGCTTGACCACTTCGGTCAGCGGAGTCTCGGCGGGGAGCGCGTCGCCAACGATCACGCGCGGAGCAGTGCTGTGGATCGCGTCTTCCGCTTTACGCGGAGTAATGGCGGGCGTGAACAGCACCGGCAAGAGACGCAGCTTGATCTTCTCAGCGCCGGAGTTCGTCGAAGAATGCGAAGTCAATCGTTCGACCAAACGCGCGTAGTCTGAAAGCAACGTTTCGTACGAGGTGGAAATGCCGAATAAATCGCCTTTTGCAAAGGATCGTGCCGCTGCGGTAAATACTTGCTCCGCCTGTTGCGATTCATTTCGCGACAATGCCGTACCAACACCACTGGCGACTGTCAGCTTCGCGAGTAGCCCCGTCTCGCTTCCGCCCGGCTGCCAGGCGAACCGCACCGTCCGGTCAATGACCGAGACGACGCAGAGCCATTGTTCCAGCGTCGCAGCGTTGCTGACGATCAGCAGCGGGCCATAGGAAGGGAGATGATCGGCGTTGACTGCACCGAGCGCGCGGCGACTGGGATATTTGAAATATGAGAGCGTGCGAAGCGGAAAATCAGGCCGCAACCAGATAAACAGGCAAAAAATCATCACCGTAATCAGGCTCGCCGCCAAAAACAGCGTTTGCGGAATCGATTGTTGACGTTCCAGTTGGGCGACAAATTCCCTCAACTTGCTCGGATCGACCGATTCGGCCGCGATTTTTGCGGGGATCAAATTGCCGCGAAGCAGTTGCAAGAGCGAGGTCACGAAGAAGAAGGTAATGATGGCCAGCAAACCGCCGGTCACGTTCATAAAATTGCTGGTCGCGACCATATTCCCCTTGCTGTCTTTGGGCGCGCGGTGCTGCAGCAGCGTATAAAACGGCACGATATATAATCCGGCGGCGAACCCAATGGCGATCAAGCAAAGAATCGTCGGCCATTGCGCGGTAACGCTTTCCGCCAACTTGTTCCAAAGCGTCCCCGTCCCTTCTAAGTTGGACGATTGAGCGACGACTGAGAGCCCGGCCGTTAAGATAACCAACAACGTGGTCCCCGCCGAAACCAAACCCAACTCCAAGCGGCTTCCCGAAAGCTTTCCCGCGAGCGCGCAACCTCCGCCAACGCCAAGACCCACCAACGCCACTAAGATTGAGATCCACAATTCGTCTAAACCGTGCTCGTCTCCATTTTTGGTCGCGCTTACCGCGGCGGTCGTCGCCTGATTAGCCGAGGACGTGGCTGGCGCGGGAGCGGTGTCCGACGTTTGATTTGCCGCGACCGAATATCTGGTTAGTCGCATGCGGGCATTATTCAGTTCCTTGGTGGACTCTCCCTGGTAGAGCAAAGTTTGACGAACAAAAATCGTCATGAACGTAAAAAACGCAATTCCGATCACCGCCAGCACCAATGGCCGCGAGCGCGCCAATTCGCCAAAATTGCGGGTCAACGGCACCAACGGATTGAGTGTCAACCGGCGATCCGGCGCCGCGGCCGGAATTTTGGCTACCAGCATCGAAAACCCGGCCCCCACAAACGCCAGCGCGAATAACACCGCGCCAATAATCCATTCGTCGCCCGCGAGCGGGTTTTCATGATTTTTGAATTTGTAATACAGAAACCCACCGAATGACGTTCCCAAAATCTGCGAAACGAAACTTGTCCCTTCGAGCAGTCCGTTGCCGCGCGAGAGTACGCTGGTATGCAAAATCTCAGGCATGATGCCATATTTAGCGGGGACGAAAAACGCGCTATGCGTTCCCATCAGAAAGACGGCGGCGATCACCATAAACGCACTAATCACGGCCAACGTCTTCGGCTCGACCCAACCCCACCCAACGGTATGCGGCAATAAAAAGCCGGCTAGCGCTAAGGCGGTAATCGCGATCTCGGCCACTTTCCAAAAGACAATTGTCTTTTGTTTGCTGTACTTGTCGGCCAGAATTCCCGCTAGGGGCGAAAACAAAAAGAACGGCGAGATAAAACAGGCTGTCACGATCGAGACGATCGTCTTTTGATCGAATCCTTCCAAATGCGCATAGCCGTGGAGCAAATCGCTGGCGTAAAAAATCGCCACGATATGGATCGCCTGATCGTTAAACGCCGCCAAAAATTGCGACAGCACTAGCCCGATATAGGAGCGATCCGAAAGCGTGGCGGCGGGAACGAAAGTCATGAGCGCGGCGGGGGACACCCTGGGGAAGTTGTGGGCGTCTTCAAAAAGAATCGGGCGAGTGTGGAAATGAACCGAATTTTAGAGAATTTCGCCGTTGCGGGGTAGGTCCCCGCAAGCGGCTTTTTGCGGATTGAACAAGTCAAACCGTATTCAGCGTCTTTTCTTCCGGCGTTTCTATCGTGCGCACGCTGGTCGCTTCGCCCGCGAAGCTTTGCCAGCGGTGGTTCGTGAAGTCATAGAGCTGGCAGACGCGCTGCGTGTAAGTGAAACTACGCCAGGTGAATTTGTGATTCACGGGGTGATGCTCGGCTTGCAGCCGTTCTTGCGCGGGGGGCAAATGATAGAGTGGAATTCGCGGATCAACGTGGTGCGCAGTGTGCTCCATAATGTTATAAATCCAGCCGTTGATTCCGCGGGGAAAGCGAGTGTGGACCGTGCCGCGAACCTGCCCCATGTAAAACGACCATTCGTGTATCTTCTGGAACCAGGGAATACTCGGGTGCGTGTGCTGCAGATATGTGACAAACGCGATTAGCCAATTGCACGCCACGAACGGCACTATTTGCGTTCCCAAGATCAATAACCATGCCGGCGTGGTCACTTGCCAATACGCCGCTAGCACCAAAATGCCAGCCGATTGTGCGGCGATCAGGCCGATCATAAGGGCATCGTCGGCGAGCCATTGCAACCGCGTCTTGCGCCGTTTGGTTTCCGGCTGGGGGAGCCAGATTTTCTTCCAGAGAACTTCCACGATGTAATAAAACCCAAAGCCCGGCCACCAGCGGCAGAAGCGGACCCAGGCGCGTCCCCGCGTTGATCGCGCCTGATACTGTTCGTAGGACATTGGCGCCCAAACGTAATCCTTCGGCTGGAAATTAGTCCAACCGTGGTGGACATGATTGTGGGCATGAACCCAACCGGTATGGGGATGCCAGGAGGGAAGAAACGAGAGCCGCGCCAAAATTTGGTTTGTCAAATGCGACGGCGTGAGGGCGTCGTGTGCGGCGTCGTGCGAGAGAATGAAGAGCAGCGCTCCGCCGAGGGAATTCATTGCCACCAAAGGCGGCCACAACCACCAAGGGGCGGCGACCGTCGCGACAATGCTCAACAGATAAAACGCCATGCTCGGCAGCCACACGACCGCCGCGCGGCGCCATTCGCGCAGCCGCATCTCCGGCGAAAATACGGCGCGCAATTGGCCGACGTTCGGATAGGAATGATCGATAGCCACAGGGGTTATAGTTGAAAAAATAATCCGCGGGGACACGAGCGGGGCAACGCTGTTCGTCAATCCCGAGCAGATACGAAGCCCGCGCCACGGCGGAGGTGAATGTTGAGAAAAGTCTCAATTAGTTTAGCACGGTTGGGCGAGATTCCCAAACAGGGTTTCCCGAAGATTTTATTCTTGGAAGAATCGCGGGTGTTTAACGACTCATTCGAAGAATTTCGACAGCGGCAAAATTTTCTATAACCCGTACTCTTTGATCTTTCGATATAGCGTTCGCTCGCCGATGCCGAGCATTTCGGCCGCTTGTTCGCGGTTGCCGCCGGTGGAATTCAGCGTTTCGATGATAAACAGCCGTTCGACTTCGGCCAGCGGTTGGCCGATCAGGCTGCTCAATGCCGCGCCGTTGGCCGATGCCAATACAATGGTTTGCAGCGCGCCGGGTTTGGTGGGGACTTCGTCGGCCAGTTCGCTGGGGAGATCGTCGAGATCGAGCAGCCCGTCGAAATCGACCACGACCATGCTCTCGACCACATTGCGCAGTTGCCGCACATTCCCCGGCCAAGCGAAGTGCATCAGTTTGGCGCGGACAGCGGGGGTCATGCTTTTGATTGTCTTATGGTGCCGTTTGGCAAAGAGGCGCATAAAATGTTCGATCAAGAGCGGAATATCCTGAGACCGCTCGGCTAACCGCGGAAGCAGGATCGTCACCACTTTGAGGCGATGATAGAGATCGGCGCGGAATGTCCCTTTTTCAATCGCCTCTTCGAGGTTGCGATTCGTGGCCGAGAGGATCCGCACGTTGACCTTGATCGTCTCGTTCGAT
>Ga0163144_10026041_pt1 | contig 11393 bp, 9 predicted proteins | sample OliLak19BULKMAT1_FD_123175 | JGI IMG/M metagenome (GOLD analysis project Ga0163144, IMG submission 123175) | Freshwater microbial mat bacterial communities from Lake Vanda, McMurdo Dry Valleys, Antarctica - Oligotrophic Lake LV.19.BULKMAT1 | ecosystem: Environmental > Aquatic > Freshwater > Lake... | reverse complement strand
AGCAGAAGAAGCAGCAGCACCCGCAGAATAATTAGCCGAATCATCAGAAGCAGAAGCAACAGCACGCGCAGCGTGAGCATCAGCAGCATCAGCACGAAAGGCACAGTCAATCGCGAACACTTCGACTAAAAATCTTGGCATAACTCGAACTGAAACCCATATTTTATCTTTAGCACTAATTTTATCTAGTTCTAAAAAATCTAATAGCGAGCCGTCGAATTTTTTGTAGTGCTTAAGCCAAACCTCGTATCTATCAGAGCATGGCTTTAGTGCTTTAAGAATTTCTGTGTTTATTTGCTTCATATCTAGAACGGCACAGGTTCGTCAGTTTCAAAAGTTGGAACATGGTTTACTATAGCTTTAGTTGTGTGCTTTTTTTTAGCCTCTGCCATAGCTGCACCGATCGAAACACCCTTAAACTTCTTAACTGCGTCCTGGTGTGTAAGCTGATTTCTAAATCCAGCTCCGCCCGCAGGATTAACATACTTAACTTTCATTCTGGTTTTTCCTTCCCAATCCTCTTGTGCAACAGTGATAGACACCAACCGAGACTCATCCAAAACATTACTACCTTTTCCTTTTGCAAGATCGGCCAAATTACTAGATGTATAGCCGCAAAGAGCAAGAGCTTGACACGATATTTCTTTAGATTTCTCTGAGCCAAAAGTTCCGTACCATGTAATGAAATGATTATCGCCATCACCATCTGCGTAAGTAAACCTCATCATTGCCATTGGGTCGCCTTTTTTAGTTTCAGCGACTCCGTAATCACTAACTTTTGCTTCGTAAATTCCTGGTTTTAATTCTTTCACTTTATACCCCCAATTTTGTTTTTAATCGTTCTTCGATTTTTGTTAATTGCTCAGCGTTGTGAGAATGTTTCTCAACCTGTTCTATTACTTTTGCCCTCAATGGCTCGTCTTTTACAAGCTTAAGAAGCTCTTGAATTTTACCTATAACATCATCAGACTTTTGCTCTTTCGTAGAGTTTACAGACTTGTCATAAACAAGAAAATCCAAAGGCATTTCAAAAGGCAAACTAAAGCGATTCTTAGCATCGAATCCAGCGTCTCGCTCGGTCCACATTTTGCGCTCTCGAGTAGTCACTCCACGAGCTGACTTACCTTCACCTTTTGAAAATGTCTCAAAATTACAGAACAACACAGAATCAACATATTCGCGCCACATAGCACGAAGAGAAATTGAATTGGATTCTTGTAACTTTAATTCATAGCGAGAATATCCATGATCTGTAGTCGGATCTTCAAAAGTGTTAACTTTCGAGTGAGCTAATAGAATTATGTTAATTTCTTTAGACTCTCTCAAAAATGATAACTTGTGACGAAACTCTAACATCTCATTGTATGCTTCTCTGTAGCCTTTTCCGTAACCGCCAGCAGCTTTCTCTATATTAGAGGCGCCATCCTTCGCACAAATATGCGCATATACAAGCGGCTCAAGCCAATCAAGAGTGTCTATAACTAGGGTCCGATATCCGTGATTCTCATTTGATAATTCGTCCAAAGCTGTATTCACATCATCCCAAGTTTTCGGCGTAGGAAAACGCGCCACATTTAAATTTATTGTTCCCTTTTCTGGACCAAGAAAAATAGGACTTGGGGCTTGTGCTCCAAAAGTACTTTTTCCAACTCCATCAGGTCCATATAATAGTAACAAGTGGGGAAGTTTAATTTTTCCCCTCGTAACATTTGATAACATACTCATTTTATAAACTCCTTTACTCTTTCTTTTGCATGATGAGGTATTTTTCCTCGTTTAAACCACATTGTTATTGCTCCGCTGCTCCTGTATCCCAACTTGTGCGCTAAAAGGCTTTCTGTATTGCCTTCTTTTTTTAGCCAGATTTTCAGTATTGATAATTCTTTGCTCATATTCTTTTCCTTTCCTTTTGTTAAATACTGTTTTACAACGATTAACAGATTAGTCAAACAAAAAAACAAAGGAAAAAAAAATGAATCAATCAGGAGATAATTGGACACTGTGGCGTAAAAAAGGCTTGGGCAGTTCTGACGCACCCGTGATTATGGGCGTTAGCCCATGGAAAACACCACTGCAATTATGGGAGGAAAAAATAGGAATAGGTAAACCATTTCAAGGTAACTTTGCGACCCAGCGCGGAACTGACATGGAGCCAAAAGCCAGAGCCGCATTTGAGCTTGAAATCGGCGACGAGTTCCCTCCAGTAGTTGCAGAACATATAAATTACCCGTTCATTAGAGCTTCGCTTGACGGTTTTAATGTAGGGCTGGATACAATATTAGAGATAAAATGCCCAGGCAAAGACGATCACGCAACAGCTAAAGCAGGAAAGGTTCCTGAAAAGTATTGGCCGCAGCTACAGCATCAGTTGTTAGTTACTGGAGCCAAGTGTCTTTTTTATTACAGCTATGACGGTGAGTCTGGAGCAACTGTTATCGTTCAGCCTGATCTTCAATATATAGAGAACCTTTTGCGCCAAGAGATAGCATTTTGGGATCTTGTGCAAAATAAGATTGCGCCAGAAATGACAGATAAGGACGCGGCGACAATTGACGACACAGAATCTCTTAATCTTTCTGAACAATATATTAAATTAGAAATAGCAATAAAAGAACTATGCAAACAGCAAGACGATTTTAAGAAAACATTGGTAGATAAGTGCGATCATGCTAGAACTAAAATTGGAAAACTAACGATAACACGATCTGTCAGAACCGGATCGGTTGACTACGCATCAATTCCAGAACTAAAGAACGTAGATACAGAGAAATATAGAAAAGATTCGTCAGCAGTTGTTACAGTCAGAATTGGGAAATGAGATTTAAAAAAAATCTAAAGCTATTAAAATAGAAATTGACAATTAAATTAACAATGTTATAACAGATTAAATCTTAACAAAGGAAAAAAGCCATGTCTGAGCTTCGACCATATCAACAAAAAGCCCTAGATTCAATTCGCGCAAACTATTCGAAAGGTGTTAAAAAAGTTCTTCTGCATCTGGCTACAGGTGCGGGAAAGACCCACATCTTCTGCCAAGTCCTGAAAGGCGCACACGAAAAAAAGAAACACGCTATAATGGTAGTTCGTGGACGTAAACTTGTAGATCAAGCATCAAAAAGATTAGACAAAGAGGGAGTACCTCATGGCGTATTTATGGCTAATCATAAACGCTGGGCACCAAAACTGCCAATTCAGATTTGCTCAATAGATACTCTTGTGTCACGCGGAACAAAGCCAAAAGCGGATATTATAGTAATCGACGAAGCCCATTACGCGACAAGCCCAAGCTACATTAACTTTCTTAGCTTTTATAAAGACGCGTATATTCTTCCAGTTACAGCCACACCTTACACCGAAAAAAGCCTACGTCACATTGCAGACATAGTTATAAAGCCAATAACCGAAAAAGAACTTATCGAACAAGGATACTTAGCAAAGCCACGATATTTTTCTAGATCGGTCCCAAACTTAAAAGGAGTTAAAACATCAAACGGAAAAGACGGAAAGGACTTTGTTCAAGCAGATCTTTCTATAGTTATGGAACAAAGCGTCTTGGTCGGAGACATTGCAACACATTGGCTGGAGCGAGCCAAAGGCCGCCCAACAGTCGCTTTTTGTGTTGGGGTTCAACATTCACTTAAACTTACGGAATATCTCGTAAGTCGCGGCATAAGAGCGGTACACGTCGACGCAAGCTACACAGACGAACAACGTCAAACGATGATAGACAAATTAGAAAACGGCGAGATAGACATAATTTCAAATTGCGGAATTTTATGCACAGGAGTCGACATTCCAAAACTTTCTTGCATAATACAATCCCGACCAACAAAAAGTTTAAATTTGCATATCCAGCAAATTGGCAGAGGAACAAGGAAGGTGGACGGGAAAGATGATTTTATAGTTTTAGACCACGCGGGTAATGTCCTACGTCACGGATTTTTAACAGACGAGCACGAAGCAAACTTGGACGAAGAACAAAATGAAAAGAAACCGACTAAGCGCGTTACTAAAACGTGTAAGATTTGTTACGCGGTTTATGATGGAAGTGGCGAGTGTCCTGAGTGCGGAAATCAAGAAGAAGAAAAAACTAGAATTTTTAAAAGCATTGACGGTAATCTGGAAGAGATAAGGCCCGAAGATTTAGACCCTGCAAAACTAAGATTCGAGGAGCTAAAGAAAATACAAAAAGAACGAGGCCATAAGCGTGGGTGGCTTTTTTATAAGATGAGAGATGAATTTGGCGAAGATATCGCAAACAAATATATACAAAGACGGTTCGTTCCAGTTTGGGTCTCTCGACGCACATAATCGTCTATTAGCTGAAGTATTAATAGAATTAAGTAAAACCGGACTATGCAGAGTCTGGCGAAACGAAACAGGGCTTGCGCTTAACCCAAGAACCCAAAAGCCTTTCAGATACGGACTAAAAGGATCATCAGATATTATTGGCTTACTAAAAAACGGCCGATTTTTAGCAATAGAAGTAAAGACAGGCCAAGCGGTTCAAAGTGAGCAGCAAAAGAATTTTGCCGCGATGGTTCAAAAGTTCGGCGGATTATATTTTGTTTGCCGATCAGTAACTGATGCGTTAAACATTGTTAAACAGGAGTTACAAAATGCAAGAGTTACTACAGAGACTATCTGAAGACGGCTTCTCAATCCCGACAATGCAACTAAACGCCAAGCTACTCAGATTCGACAGAACAGGAAAAGGGTCTGGTTGGTTTATAGGCTTTGAAAATAAAACAAAATCAGGCGAGTCTTATATAGTAGCCGTCTATGGGGATTGGAAAACTGGCGAAAAATATGAGCATAAAACGAAACGTACATATACGAAGGCCGAGCAGTCAGAAATACTTAAAAGGATTTCAGATTCAAAAAGAGAATCTGAACGAGAAAGACTTACGCTACAAGAAAGTGCGAAGTGCGAAGCTAATAGTATTTGGGACGCAGGAACAGAAAATTCAAGAATTGATTATTTATCTAGGAAGTCCATCGGCTCACTTTTCGGTTGTCGCAGTGTGCTTGGAGCAGATGGGAGAATCCTCTTGGTTCCTATGCGTGACAGTCGCGGGGTGCTTTGGGGAGTTCAAAAAATTAGCGAAAATGGAAAAAAATATTTTATTCTTGGACAGCGAATCAACGGTCTATTTCATACCTTGGGACCATCAGAATCTCCTGATATAATCTACATCGCCGAAGGATTCGCCACAGCAGCATCAATTCACCAGGCTACAGGAAAAATGACAATAGTTGCATTTAACGCTTGCAACTTAGCTCCGGTTGCCAAGGAAATAAAATCAAAATATGAAACCGCAGCAATAGTTATCTGCGGAGACGACGACCAATTCACAGAACGAGACGGAGAGTTGTTCAACACAGGACGCGAAAATGCAGAAAAAGCTGCTAAAGCTTGCGCTGGCAAAGCCATATTCCCGCAATTCGTTTCACTTGAGTCAAAGCCGACGGACTTTAATGATTTACACATATTGGAAGGACTGGAGTCGGTTAAAACTCAAATACTCGGCGCACCTGAAGTTGCAAAGCAATACGTCTTATGCCTGGGCTTCAACGGCGACAAATATTTTTACACCAGCTCACAAAATAATTACATAAAGATAATGAGTCCAGCGACTCACATAAAAAACAATCTTCTTAGTCTTATGAGCATCGAGTATTGGCAAGCTCTATATCCTTCAAAAAATGAGGACGCGGTTGATTGGACAATGGCAGTCGATGATCTTATGACAAAATGTAGAAAAAAAGGCGCTTTTAACTTAAATAACGTACGCGCCACTGGCGCATGGCTTGGCGAGAAAAAAGAACTGATTCTAAACTTAGGAGACGCACTTTTAAGCGAAGGAAAAAAAATTGGCTTTCATAGCGTAAAATCTCTCTACGTTTACGAGCCAGGTGACTTCAATCTTCCACAGCCTAGCACAGAAGTCTTGTCAGATGAAAAGTGCTTGTGGTTCCTAGAGACCATCTCTATGCTAAAATGGGCACATCCTGACTATTATAAATATATCGCTGGGTGGCTTGTAATTGCGCCGTTTTGCGGTGCATTAGAATGGAGACCGCATATATGGCTTTCAGGGCCAAGCGGTTCTGGGAAGTCTACAATAATGAACGAGGTAGTTCATAGGCTACTTAGAAAAACCGGATTATTCTTTCAAGGACAAACAACTGAAGCTGGTATTCGACAGTCGATCGGGAAAAAAGCGTTACCCGTGGTATTTGACGAGTTTGAAACACATGATGAAAAATCAGGACAAAGAATCGCTCAAGTGGTTGAACTTTTTCGTCAAGCCTCTTATGAGACGGATGCTTGCATTACTAAAGGGTCGTCTGATGGAGAGTCAATTAGCTACGTCACGCGCTTTGCCGGATTCGTCAGCTCAGTTGGAGTTAATCTCACAAACGAAGCCGACAAAAATCGATTCACAGTAATAGAGCTAAAACGCTCCGCTGAGGAGCAATCATTAGCCATTGAGCACTTCAAAGACTTTCAATCGAGAGTTTCTAAAATTGATGATGATTTTGTGCAAGCCTTTTATTCGCGCACGTTCGCCTTGTGGGACGTTTTTAATCATAATCGTAAGCTTATATTCGATGAGATAGCAGAAACGCACACGAGCCGGATGGCTCAACAATATAGCCCACTGCTTGCGGGGTTCCAAATTCTACAAAGCAAACTGCCGATTAATGAAGTCGAGGCTAAGGCCATAGTCCTAGATGCAGACCTTGAGTTTAAAGCTAAAGAAACCGACGAATCCGATGAAGTCGATTGTTTAAAATATCTCATGAATAAGAAGATTAAACTAAACGGCAGACTAAATGAGGACTCAAGTCTTTTTGAAATGATAAATAATAGTCTTGAATCGCTGCATCAACAAAAAGACTGGGTTGACGCACTAAAGAGAACTGGCATAGTGATCAAGGAAGGTAATATTTGCGTCGCAAATAACCATCCAGAGCTTAACTCTATGTTCAAGGGAACTAAGTGGGCTGGTTTATATCATAGGTCTTTGGTTCGCATTAAAGGATCAGACAATAATGATAATAAGCCGATCTGGTTTGGCGGCGGCACTTCTAAAACGGTAAGAATACCGCTTGAAGTAGTCAAAAGTACCTAATCCTTACCGCGCATTACCCGTCAGGTAATGCGCAACCTCTCGGAATCATTGAGACCTTACCAAATTACCCAAATTACCCGAAACACACCCCCATATATAGAATTTTTTTATATAAAAAATTCCCCCTATAATATAATAATAATAAGGTAATTTAGGTAAGGAAGTAATGAAATTAATAATGCTGTGTGTTATCAGCTACTTAACGCGCTTCAGCAACCTTACCCGAGCATTACCCAGGGTAATGAAATTATAGGCTTGCATTATATTCGACTTGGCTATCATAATATGCCTGGGCACTGCAACCGCCTGGTTAGGTTTCATGTTATGGATACCAAAAATATCAAATTCGTGGCGTTTCTGCGCTTCAAAGGGATTCATCCGGATGAAGTAAAGAAAATTTCTAGAGGCAAAGCCTCTTATTGCTTCAATATGGATCAAGATGCCTGGGCTAAACTTAAACAAGAGTTCGACCGATCTGACTTCATTAAATATGGCCAATGCATCGATGCAATCTTGGATCTTGCTTATTGATATGGGGCGTTAATGGATCTAACTCCAAAACAACAACTATTCGTCGACGAATATCTAAAAGATAGAAATGGCGGAGCTGCGGCGATTAGGTGCGGCTATGCTGCAAAATCAGCAGACCAACATGCCTCGAGAATGTTAAGGATGGTTAAGATTTCGACGCGGGTGGCCGAACTTATTAAGTCGTCTACAGAAGATGTTCTTTTTAGCCGAGAAAGAATCTTAAAAGAGCTGTCAAAGGGCGCATTTGTTGAATTGGATGTTACAGATTGGCGACCTGCTGATAAGTTAAAAGCCATTGAAATAATGGTAAAGATGTTGGGGTTAAATGATGGATCACCAGATGATGTGTCGGACGGTAAATCTGCCGCGAAAAGGGTTCTTGAAGCTATTGCGCGAATTGAGTCACGATCAGGAAGCTCTGAACCAGGCGATAAAGTCTAGATGTGAAAACGACTTTGAGCTATTCTGCATATTGTTTTTTTCGCACTTCTGTAGATTGCCTTTTAACAAATTTCATACTGATTGCTTCGAGTTCTATAAAAAAAATCTGCGAAACGTCAGACGAGTGGATGGTGCGCCTCGCGGTTATGCAAAATCGACGATCAAGACGCTACTTAAGCCTATTCACGACATCTGTTATGGGCTTGAGAAATACATACTGTTCATTTCATCAACTAAGCCCCAGGCTATCCAGAAGCTCAAGAACATACGGCGTGAGCTATTGGGTAACTCTTTTCTTAATGACGTTTACGGAATTAACTTTATTAGCTCTAACCCTGGCGCGGAAGCGTTCGAGGTCGCTTGCCAAGGCAATGCGCTTCTTATGCAAGCGGTGGGTGCAGGTACTGAAATGCGAGGTCTTATCTATGGCGAATCGCGTCCGACTAAAATACTGCTCGATGATGTTGAAGATTCAGAAGAAATTCACAACGAGGAGCTTAGAGAAAAACTGAGAGACTGGTTTCAGGAGGTTGTTTCTAACTTGGGCGACATAGGAACGAATATAGAGCTTGTGGGAACTGTTTTGCACAGGGATAGTCTTTTGATGAAGTTAACTAAAAATCCATCTTACACTGCAAAAACATATAAAGCCGTTATCGCTTGGGCAGACAACACTGTTCTTTGGGACGATTGGCGTAAAATATACTCGAACATCGATGATGAGCAAAGGGCACATAATTCAGATATGTTCTACAGGAGTAACGTGACAGAAATGCTTAAAGGAACTGAAGTTCTTTGGCCTCAAAAAGAGTCTTATCTGGTTCTCATGAAAGAACTTGTCGAGAAAGGCCAGCGGGCTTTTATGAAAGAGAAGCAAAATGCTCCGCTGCCGTCAGAGGAGTCATTGTTTGATAAAATACACTGGTACAGGGAAACAAAAGACGGTCTCTTAATAGAAAGCAGTGGCGCTGTCATACCTTGGAAAGACTTATACGCTTATGGGGCAATGGACCCAGCAACGGGTGAGTCTAGGTCTAAATCAGGTGGTAAGCTCGATTTTAGTTGCATAGTATCGGGCTATAAAGACTTAAAAGGCCGTTTATTCGTGCACAAGGACTATACAAAAAGAGTTAGGCCGAATATTTACATTGCGCAGATATTTGAGCATCATTTAGTAATGAATTATGAGAAATTTGCGATAGAGTATAATCTATATCGCAATCTGTTGTTAGAGAATATATTGCGTGAGAAGAAAAGAATCGAACAAGAAAGAAAGAAATCAGGTGTCACTGATTGGGGAATCAAAGTACCATTTTATGAGATAGATCAGCGCGAAAAAAAAGAAAAGCGCATTTTTACGCTGGAGCCTAAAGTTAATAATGGGTGGATTTTGTTTAATAGAACATTAAGTATGGATTTTATGCAAATGGTAGAGGAATTTCCTTCTGGCGACCATGACGACGGGCCAGATGCCCTAGAAATGCTCTGGAGCCTTGTTACAAATAGATATGAAGGAAAACCGATACCTCTTGATCCTATGGGGAGCAGATAATGGCAGAAACTAGAAGATTCGCGGGTATATCAAGCAGAGCACAGTTGTCTGCTGCTAATAACATAGGAACCACGATCGTCGATCAAAAAAATAAGAATAAAATTAGAAAGCCAGAGCTTGAGCTTTATGACTCTTATTATGAGTCTAGGCAATATGATAAACTTCCTGCTTGGGATCAATCCACATCTGACGATAATACGCATATTCCTGTAAGACAAAGACAGCCAAGACTTCAATACTCTTACGCAAAGGTGCTATGTTCGCGCCTAGCTAATAAATTGGTTGGATCAAGAACATTCCCTGAAATTAAAATAGAACTAGACCTGGACACTGAGGAATACATAAGGCTGATTATTAAGAGGTCACAGATTAAGTCAAAGATTCTTGAGCCTATTCGTCGCGCCTTGTCTTCGGGGTCTTGTTTATTAAGATTCTCGATTGTTGGGGGCCAATTCAAAATCCAACACTTCTTATCAAAATGGTGTTACCCAGATTTTGACAATTCTGCCAACTTGGATTCAGTGAAGATTCAATATGTTTACGATGATGAGGCCGACAGAGATCAGCGGAACATACCCAAAAAAAAATGGTTTAGAATGGACTTGGGTAAGTTTAAAGATGTGCTCTATGATAACCCAGAGTTTCATCAATATACTGAGCCAGCCTTTATTGCTCAAAAGGTAGCAGACCATGACTTAGGGTTCGTTCAAGCAGAGTGGATAAAGACTTGTGATGTGCCTAACTCCATCGATGGAGAGTCTTTAGTGGGCGAGATCACCGACTTTATTGATGAGCTGAACTATTCACTTTCACAAACGTCGACGGCGATCCAGTACAATCAAGATCCACAGCTAACTATTAGCGGAATGGATGAGGATGAGCTTGATAAGCTAATCAGATCTAGCATGAAAGCTTGGAATTTGGGGCGCGAAGGCAAGGCCGATTTCTTAGAGGCTGGAATGAGTGGAGTTCAGGCCGCAGGAGAGTTTAGAGACAAGATTCGACTGAATGTTCAGGACTTAACTAGAGTAGTGCTATTAGATCCGGAAAAGATCGTAGGGAGTGCTCAAAGTGCTAAGGCTATGGAAGTCTTGCATGGCCCTATGGTTGAGATTATTGAAGAGCTTCGACCACAAATGGAGAAGCATTTAACTTCTATTATTCTTAAAATGGCGTTCGCCAATATGATGTTCGATTCACAAGGGGGCCAGGCTCCGATACCAATACCACCAGGCTATCAACCGATCAGCTTGGACTTGGAGTTCCACTGGCCGCCAATTTTTGCTCCTACAATGATGGATTTGCAACAAAAGTTACAAGTTGCTAGCGCCGCTGCAACGGCCAGCTTGATTAGTCGTGAGACATTAACGAAGTGGCTAGCTAAGGACTTTGATGTTCTTAATGTAGAGGAAGAAATTGCTAAGGTTGCGGCCCAGCCTGTCATTAATCCTTTTGGTGGGTTTTAGATGGTCAGGTTTATAAGAAAATTTGGAAGAATAATACCAATTAGGGTTCCGGATGTTGCTAAAGATATGGGAGTTGGGTTTGGCGTTGTTATGGGGTCTACGTTGTTAGCTAATAAGGCGCGAAAGAAATTATCAGAGAAAATCCAGGGCAAGGGAAAAAAGAGTTTTGGAGGATTAAGCAATACTGTATTTGAAATTGGAGCTTCTGCGGCTGCAATAACAGCATTACATAGATTTGGGCCAAAGAGAGTAAGAACTGGAATT
>Ga0163144_10026040_pt1 | contig 11393 bp, 9 predicted proteins | sample OliLak19BULKMAT1_FD_123175 | JGI IMG/M metagenome (GOLD analysis project Ga0163144, IMG submission 123175) | Freshwater microbial mat bacterial communities from Lake Vanda, McMurdo Dry Valleys, Antarctica - Oligotrophic Lake LV.19.BULKMAT1 | ecosystem: Environmental > Aquatic > Freshwater > Lake... | reverse complement strand
CGCGGCACGGACATCGTCAAGGCGCTGGCGTTCGGCGCGCAAGGCGTGCTCCTCGGGCGGCCGGTCATGTGGGGCCTCGCGGCCTACGGCGAAGCGGGCGTGCGGAACGTCGTGGAGATGGCTCAGACGGAGCTGGCGCGCTACATGGGTATGTGCGGGAAGCCGAACCTGAAGGCGCTCGATCGCACGGCGATTAAAGTGCACGGCCCGATTCCCACGAAGGCGACGACCAATAACTGAACCCTGACAGGTTTGACCCTTCCCCTTTTCAGGTGTCCGCGGGAGCATATCAGTGGGAAACAGAGAAAAGCAGTGGCAGCGCTCGATGTCACGGCGCAAAGCGCTCGCGGGTCTTGCGGGCCTGGTCGCCGGATCGCCGCTTCTTCACGCGCAGCTCGATCCGCGCTCCTTTACGCAGCACAGGCGATCGCCCGGACTCAACGAGATGTTGACGGCGTTCGACTTCGAGCCGTTGATGTTCGCGAATGTGACCCAGTCCGTCTACGACTACACCGCGCACGGTGACGGCGGAGAGTGGAATCTGCGGCGAAACCGCCAGGCGTTCGACTGGGTCGATCTGCTGCCCGGTCGCGCGGTCGATCCCGCCACCGTGGATCTCTCGTCCCAGGTGCTCGACCTCAAGCTGAAGTATCCGATTATCATCGCGCCCACGGCGACGCAGGTGGCGCTGCATCCCGACGGCGAAGCCGGCATGTATCGCGCCGCCGCGCTGTCGTCCAACACGCCAATGTGCCTCAGCAACAACTCGAGCCAGTCGATCGAGCAGGTGGCGAAAGGTGCGCAGGGCCAGCTCTGGTGGCAGTTCTATCCGCGCCAGGACCTGAACGCGAGCCGCGAGCTGCTCGAGCGCGCGCAAGGGGCGGGCTACACGGCCATGGTCATCACGGTCGATCAGCAAGCCTCGTACTACGAGCGCAGCCAGCACGATCGCAATCTCGGCGGCCGCACGGGCGGGGCGGGACGCGGTGGTGGAGGAGGGCGTGGGGCTGGCGCCCCTGCGGGAGCAGGGGCGCCCGGTCGGGCCAACGATCCCGAAGCGCTTGGCACCGCCACGATCGGGCGAGGCGCCGCCGTACCAGGCTCGGCCGGCGCCGGGGCGCCGCCACCGGCGCCAGCGCGGCTCGGGCCTCAGGCGTACCGCATCGGCGCGGGCCGTCTCTGGTACTCATGGGACTATCTGGACCAGGTGAGAAAATTCATCAAGGTCCCCATCGTCCTTAAGGGCATCGTGACGCACGAAGACGCGCGGTTGTGCGTCGAGCGCGGCTTCGACGGCATCGTCGTATCGAATCACGGAGGCCGCTCGATGGACTACGGTCCGTCGACCCTTGAAGCCCTCCCGGAGATCGTGGCGGCGGTCAACGGCAGGATCCCCGTGATGATCGACAGCGGCTTCCGCCGCGGCAGCGACGTGCTCAAGGCGCTGGCGCTCGGCGCCGATGCCGTGTGGCTGGGACGCGCGGCACGGTGGGCGCTCGGCGCATTCGGGCCCGTGGGCGTGCAGAAACTGCTGACGGACATCATCTTCAAAGAACTGGTCGATGCCGCGGCCGCCACAGGGCGGACGTCGATGGCCTCGATCGATGCGAGCATCATCAAACAGAACTGGCCGTGAGAGCGCAACGTGGTGTCGACCTTCAGGTCGGCCGAACCTGGTGCATCCACGACCGATGACAACCCACTCACCCGACTCCCAGCTGGTGCGCGCGATCGGCACGCGCCAGCTGACCGCGAGCATTATCAACGTCACGATTGCGTCTTCCATCTTTCTGATGCCCGCCACGGTGGCGGAGCGGCTCGGGGCGGCGGCGCCGATCGCCTACCTCGTGTGCGCGGCGCTGATGACGCTGATCGCGCTCTGTTTTGCGGCGGCGGGCAGCCGCGTGTCGCTGACCGGCGGGCTCTACGCCTACATCGAAACCGCATTCGGCGGGTTTGCCGGATTTCTCGGAGGCGTGCTCTACACGTTGACCGCCTGCCTGTCGGTGGCGTCGGTGGCGACCGCGTTTGCCGGCTCAGTCGGCGTGTTGTGGCCGGCTCTCGGCGGCGGCGTGCTGCGTGCCCTGCTGCTGATCGTGCTGTTTGGCGTGCTCGCGGTCGTGAACGTGCGCGGCATCAAGCCGGGCATCCGGCTCGTGGAAACGATTACCGCCGCGAAGCTGATCCCGCTGCTGTTTCTGGTCGTGGCCGGCGCCTGGTCGATGAATCCCGAGTTTCTGACGATGACGCTGCCGACGGTGTCGCAGGTGGGGCAGGCGTCCATCGTGCTCTTGTTCGCCTTCGTCGGTGTCGAGGTCGCGCTCACGCCGTCTGGCGAAGTGCGCGATCCCGCCAGAACCGTCCCGCGCGCGATTCTCGGCGCGCTGGCGACGGCCACGCTGATCTATCTCTCGGTACAGACCGTGGCGCAGGGCGTGCTCGGGCCGGAGCTGCCGGCGTACACGGATGCGCCGCTCGCCGAGACGGCCAGGCGCCTGTTCGGCGACGTCGGTAAGCTGTTTCTGCTGGCGGGCGGTACCGTTTCCATCTTCGGGTATGTGGCCGGCGACATGCTGGGAACGCCGCGGGCGCTCTTTGCCCTGGCGCGGGACGGTGTCCTCCCCGCGCGTTTTGCGCACGTTCACCCTCGGTACCATACGCCGGCGCTCGCCATCGTCTGCTACGCGGCAATCGTGGCGGCGCTGGCGATCTCGAGCAGCTTCGAACGCCTGGTCGTCATGGCCAACGTGACGGCGCTGCTGTTGTATCTGTTGTGTGTGGGCGCGTCGTATACGCTGCAGCGGCGCGACATACGGATGGCGGGCAGGCCCTTCAACCTGCCCGGTGGTGCGCTTGTACAGATGATGGCCGCCGCGGGCATCGTCTGGCTGCTCGCGCAGGCGACGGCCCGCGAATTCATCGTGGCGGGACTCGCCATCGGTGCCGCAAGCGCGTATTACCTGCTCAGAGGCCGGTACGTCCGGAGGCCTTTCGCCGCTTCGCTTTCGCCGGCGCCGGACCGGTAACATCACTCGGCCCGGGACCCAGCTCACGCTCGGCGGCGAGCCAGTCATCCACGTCGGCTCCGTCGTGGCCGCCGCGGCGCTCGTAAATTTCGTAGGCCCGTCGCGCGACCGCATCAGGGGTGTTCATGTCGTCAATCGCGCCGTCGCGCTTTTTCGGTGCGCGCGCGGGTGTGGGTGAGTCGGCCGCTCCGTTGGCGGGCTTCTTCGGTCGTGGCATCGCAGCCTCCATTCAATTCGAATATAACTCCACCAGCCCATGGCTGATCAAGATCAACAATAATTACGGTCTGATGATCTTCAGGCCTGTCGGTGTCGATGGCGTGATGACCGGGCCGTTGATCCGGACGACGCTGCCGGAGTAGTTGAGGATATAAAGTTCGCCATCGGCGTCGACGCCGAACGAGCTGATGTTGCCGAGCACGGTACTCCCGCCGAGCTCTGCGGTATGTTCGCGCCGGTCTGACGCGGTGGCGTCGCCGGTTCCGCTGATGGTCAAGGCGATGGACCAGACGCGGCCCGAGACAAAATCTGCAAAAAAATACCGGCCCCGATAGACCGTCCCGAGCCGGCTTCCGCGATACACGAACCCTCCGGTAATCGACCCGCCGTCGCTCCTGCCGTACTCGAAAATCGGAGGGGTCGGAGGCGAATACAACGGCCGTGACACCACGTTGTCGCGCGTGCCCTCTCGATTGCGCCATCCGTAATTGCGTCCACCCTGTCCACGTGGCTCGTAGTCGATCTCCTCGCGCTGGCTCTGGCCGACGTCGCCGATGATCAGCGCCCCCGTTCCTCCGCGCGCCACAGCGTCGAAGCTGTAGCGCCACGGGTTGCGGAGGCCGAATGCCCAGATCTCATCCAGCGCGGGATGTCCACCGACAAACGGATTGTCCGAAGGAACTTTGTAGCCGGCATTGTCGCTGTCCGGCACGTTGATGTCGATGCGCAGCATCTTGCCCAGGAGCTCGTTTGGATTCTGCGCGCGGTGATCGGGATCGTTGCCCGATCCGCCGTCGCCCATCCCGATGTAGAGATAGCCGTCCGGCCCGAACGCAAGGTGACCGCCGTTGTGATTGGCAAACGGCTGGTCGATGAATCGCTGGGAGCCGCCGAGGAGAAGGTCGAACCTCGAGCCGGCATCGGCCACCACCGCATTTGCGGACCGTCGAAAGCGCGCAACGACCGTGTCGCCGCCGGTATTCGTGAAATTGACGAAGAACCTGCCGCTCGTCGCGTAGTCCGGCGCAAAGGCCAGGCCGAGCAGTCCACGCTCGCCGCCGGACGCAATGCTGCTCGTGAGGTTGAGAAAGTCGGCTGGGAGAATTGCGCCATCCCGCACCACCCGAATCCGGCCGGCCTGCTGCACGACGAAGTGCACGGATCGGTTGGTGGGATCCTGCTCAAAGGCCACCGGCGCCTGGAAGCCACTCACGAAGGTCTGGCCCCGGAGCTGAGCGTGCGCGCCATCGACCGTGACCAGGGACAGCCCGCACGCCAGCAACACCCCGATGACTCGCATGCCGTTATCGTAACGCACGGGGTGCCCGTGGGCTATCATGCGGATGAATGGTGCGCCGCCTCTCTCTGGCACTTCTTGCGTGCCTCACCCTGGCTGCCTGCGATAAGAAAGATCCCCCCGCCCCGGATCCAGGTGTCCCTGGAGGCGACGTGCAGGATTCGGGCACTGAGCGGATCGGCTGGAGCCAGCAAGCAGCGGACGCGGTTCAACTCGCCGTGTTTCAATACGTTGTCTACGTGGACGGCGCGCGCACCACCCTGACCGGCGTGAGTTGCGGGGGCAACGCGACGGCTGCGGGATTCGACTGCAGCGCGGCGCTCCCGGCGCTGGCACTGGGCGCGCACACGCTGGAACTCGCGTCGGTTGTGGTCGATCAGTCCGGTGTGCTGGAGAGTGCGCGGTCGGCAGCACTGCGGGTCGTGAGGATCGGGAGCGCCGCAGGCGCTTCGTCGTTGTCCACGCTGGTGATGACGGCCGATGGCATCCCATTGAATCTCGAGCGCGTCACAGACGGACTCCACATGCCGTCAGACATGGCGTGTGCGCCCGACGGCACCATCTTCATCGCCGAGCGCGGTGGCACCGTGCGCACCGTGCGACATGGAACGCTCGCGCCCGATCCAGCCCTCGACGTCTCGGCGGACGTCGCGCTGCCGAACGGCGGCCTGCTCGCCATCGCGCTGGATCCGGACTTCGATAGGACGGGGTTCATGTACGCGCTCTCGGCGGCAGATGCGCCGCAGGGCGGCCTCGAGTTCATGCTGGCGCGCTTTCGCGGGGTGGACGGCAGATTCGGCGATCGCGCCGTGCTTCTGGACCGAGTCCCCGCAGCTCCCGCGGGGGCGACCGGAACGCTGCGCGCCGGGCCCGATGGAAAGCTGTTTCTGGCGCTCGACAGCGCGGCGGATAGACGCGCTCCCGGGAGCCTCAGTTCGTACAACGGAAAAGTGCTGCGCCTCAACGCCGACGCCACGACGCCGGACGATCAGCCCGGCTCCATGCCGATCCACTCGTTCGATCATCCGCAGCCAAAGGCGCTGGACTGGCAGCCGCTCAGTGGAGATCTATGGGTGATCGATGGTGTGGATCCGTCCGGAGGACGCTTGAGCGCCGTGATGTCGCAGAGCCCGGAACAGGGACGGCGCGCCGCGCGACGGACGGCCTACACGCTGCCGCAAGGGACCGGCGCCTCTTCCGCGGCGTTCTATCGCGGCGGTCTCATTCCGGCGTTCCGCGGGAATCTGTTCATCGCCGCCGACACGGGCCGCGAGCTCATGCGGCTGCAGTTCGACCCAGCCACGACCACCCGCGTCACGTCGGTGGAGCACTTACTGAAGGACGAAGTCGGCCCCATACGCGTCGTCGTTGAGGGGCGCGACGGCGCGCTGTATCTCGCCAGTGACACCACGCTCTACAGGCTCAAACCGTAAGGAGGAAACGTGAGAGTGACGTCCATTCTGTTCTTAACGCTTTGCGCGGCCATGCCGGCCTCGGCGCAGTCCAGTTCCGAGATCGTCTATTGGCCCGCCGCCACTCTTGGCGGGTACTCGGCCACCTTGAAAGACCGGCAGACCGCCAAGCAGACACTGAGCGCGTCGGAGATCCTGTCGGACCTGGGGAATCACAAGTTCGAAATCCTGCGGCGCGATGGCAGCGGTGCGGGTGAGCTCCACCACAACTGGACGGACATTTTCGTTGTTCAGGGAGGAGAAGCCACCATCCTCTATGGAGGAAGCATCGAAGACGCGCGCGATACCGGCAACGGCGAGATCCGCGGGCCGAAGCACGTCGGTGGCAAGGCGCAGAAAGTATCGACCGGTGACGTGCTGGTCATGCCGCCGGGCGTCGCGCATCAGACGATTGTCGAGCCGGGCAAATCGTTCTTCGTGCTCATCGTAAAGGTTCAGCGGAAGTAAGCCCCGAACTACGGAACGACGGGGAATCGGCGGAGCGTTTCCGAGCCGCTGAGGGTTCCGAGGCAGTACGAGCCCTGGTAGTCGAGCTTCATGGAGGCATCGGGCTGACGGGTGCCGAGGCCGGTCAGGTTGAACGCGCAGGGAATGCCGAGCGCGACAATCGTTCCGGTGGCCGTCAGGTTGACCTTGTCCGTGCCGTTCAACTGGCCATTCAGGATCGCCGAGACGGTCGCGCCACCCGCGCAGGTCGCCGACACGGTTCCGCCGACGGACGTGGCGGTCTGTTCCGTGATCAGCCACTTCAGATCGGCGCAGTTGCCAATCGGAAGACCGGCGATCGACGAGGAACCCCACGCGCCGCTGAACGCAGACGCGGGCGTGGCGGTCGTGCTGGAGCCGCCGGAGGGGTTGCCGCCACCGGTCGAGGTCGTGGTTCCTGCCGTGCCGCCCACGTTGCCGCTGGGGGCAGTCGGGCTCAGAAGCTTCGCCGTATTCTCGAAGCTACAGCCGGTGGCAAGAGCAGAGGTGAGAAGAAGAGTCACCAGATACGCGTTTTTCATGGCCCGTCCTTACACTTTTGTATCGGCACACACAGTTCTGGTGTGTATGCCTTGATCGATTCGTTCAAAAACTCAGGAAAACGAGGGGTGCGCTCTCCGTAGTGCAGGATGAGGGCCAAACGCGTCCGGAGTAGAATCCGAACGATGGATATTTTCAGAGGGTCTCGAGCCACGGCGGTCGTCACGCTGGCGCTCTGTGCCGCCACGGTGGCCTCTTCCGGCTGCCGGCGACGGGCGGCGGAGACGGTTGAGTACTCGGATCCCCATCCGCTTCCCGCCGAGCCCGCCGTCTACGAGGCTGCGTCGCAAGGGCGGTATGGCGGCCGGTTCGTCCTCGGGCAGATCTCCAATCCCCGGACCTTCAACGCGATGATGGCCAACGAGCAGTCGTCATCGGATATCACCGAGCGCGCGTTTGCGAGGCTGGCCGAACACGACAACATCGCGCAGAAAAACATTCCCGGCCTGGCAAAGTCGTGGGAGCTGGCGGCGGACGGCCTGACGTGGACGTTCCATCTGCGCAAAGGCGCGGCGTTCTCCGACGGACATCCCATGACCGCGGAAGACGTCCTCTTCAGCTTTCGGCTCGCCTACGACGACACCCTCCATCCGTCCGTGCAGGATCTGCTCAAGATGGGGGGCAAGCCTTTCGAGGTGACGTCGCCCGATCCGCTCACGGTCGTGATCACGTCGCCCGCGTCGAACGCGGCCTTGCTGGACTCCGTGGCATCGGTGCCGATCATGCCGAAACACGTGCTGGAAGCCTCGTTCGAGGACGGGAGCTTCGCGTCGGCCTACAACGTCAGCACGCCGCCCGACAAGATCGTCACCAGCGGAGCCTGGCGGGTGAAGCAGTATGTGCCCGGCGAGAAAACCGTCCTCGGCCGCAACCCCTACTGGTTCGGCGTGGACAAGCAGAACCGCCGCCTGCCGTACCTCGACGAAATCGTGTTCCTGATCGTGCCCGATCTCGACGCGGCCGATTTGAAGTTCAGGGCTGGCGAGCTGCACGGCCTCGATGACGTGAAGCCGGAGAACTACCGCTGGTACACGGACAACCAGCAGAAAGCCAATTTCACGCTGTACGACCTGGGACCGGACATGAACACGAATCATTTCTGGTTCAACCTGAACAAAGTTCAGAAGGCGACGCCAGGCAAGAAGATCGGCGACCCCTTCGTCGATCCGGTGAAGTATTCCTGGTTCAACAACCCGGTGTTCCGCCGCGCCGTGTCGATGGCCATCGACCGCGACGCCATGATCCCCAGCGTCTTCTTCGGCGACGGGGTGAAGAACTGGGCCATCGCCACGCCGAGCAATAAACTGTGGCACTCGCCGGACCTGATCAAATTCGACTACAACCCGGAAGAAGCGAAGCGGCTGCTTGCGGGTCTCGGCTGGAAAGACCGCAACGGCGACGGCGTCATCGAGGATGCGCGCGGCAACGCCGTCACGTTTACGCTGAAGACGAACAGCAGCAACACAACGCGCATCGCCATGACGAACTTCATCAAGGAAGACCTGGCGAAGATCGGCATCAACGTCCTGCCGGCTCCGATCGATTTCAACACGGTGATTACGAACCTGCGGTCGGATTTCCAGTACGACGCGATCCTGCTCGGGCTGCAAAGCGGCGTGCCGCCGGATCCGTCGATGATGGGAAACGTGTGGCGGTCGTCCGGTCTGACGCATCAATGGTTCCTCGCTCAAGCGAAGCCCGATACGCCGGAGGAAGCGCGCATCGATCAGCTGATGGACGTCATCGTTGGCGCGCAGGACCTCGGCGAGCGCCAGAAGGCCTATAAAGAGATCGAGACGATTGCCAACGAGCAGAGCTGGATGATCTGGCTGCCGGTCCGCGTGCAGAAGCTCCCGGTCAGCAACCGGTTCGGTAACATTCAGCCCAGCATTCTCCGCCACCGGATCCTCTGGAACTCCTATTCGATTTACGTCAAATGAGCAGACCATCCATCCGTCTGATCGCATGGTTTGCGCTGGCGCTCTTCGTTCTGGTCGCCCCAGGCTGCCGGCGCCGCTCGGCCGAGGTCGTCGAATACAAAGACCTGATTCCGCCGCCGGCCGAGCCCCTCATCAAGGATGCGCCGGAGATCGGCCGCCACGGCGGCCGGTTCGTCCTCGGCGAAACGAACGGGCCGAAGTCATTCAACGGGATCATGGCGTCCGAAACCTCGTCCACGGATATCACCGATCGCCTGTTTGCCTTTCTGGTCGAATATAACAACGCGACGCAGCAGTACGAGCCGGGCCTTGCGAAATCGTGGGAGGTGGCGCCCGACGGCATCACCTGGACGTTTCACCTGCGTCAGGGGGCGGCATTTTCAGATGGCCATCCCATCACCGCGGAAGACGTGCTGTTCACCTTCTCGCTGGTCTATGACGACAGCCTGCATCCCTCCCTCCAGGAGATGCTCGAAGTCAGCGGCGAGAAGTTCAAGGTGTCGGCGCCCGATCCCTACACGGTGGTCATCAATACGGTGAGGCCGCACACGGGGCTGCTCGATGCGCTGTGTCCGCAGGGGCTGGCGATCCTGCCGAAGCACGTACTCGAAGCCACGTACAAGAGCGGCAACTTTGCCGCCGCCTATAACGTCAGCACGCCTCCGGACAAGCTCGTCACCAGCGGCGCCTGGCGGCTCGTGCAGTACGTGGCCGGCGAGAAAACGGTGCTGGGCCGCAACCCCTACTATTACGGATTCGATAAACGCAATCAGCGGTTGCCGTATCTGGATGAGCTGGTCTACCTCGTCCTGCCGGACCAGGACGCGGCCGATCTCAAGTTTCGCGCCGGCGGCGTGGACGGCGTAGACGATGTGAAGCCGGAGAACTACCGCTGGTACGAGGACAACCAGGGCAGCGGCAAATACAGGCTCTACGACCTGGGCGCCGCGCAGAGCACGCACATCCTCTGGTTCAACCTGAACAAAGTCCAGCCGGGCGTGCGCGGCCGTAAGCCGGTCCCGGGCAAACAAATCGGAGAGCCGTTTGTCGACCCGGTGAAATACGAATGGTTCAACAACGCCGTCTTCCGGCGCGCCGTCTCGATGGCCATCGATCGGGATGCGATGATTGCCAGCGTGTTCTTCGGGTACGGGGAGAAGAACTGGTCGCAGGCGACGAGCAGCAATAAGGAATGGCATTCGCCCGATCTGATCCGCCACGACTACAACCCCGCGGAAGCGAAGACGCTGCTGGCGGGCCTCGGCTTCACGGACGCCAACGGCGACGGCATCCTCGAAGATCGCCGCGGCCACCAGGTCACCTTCACGCTGAAGACCAACAGCAGCAACACGCTGCGGATCGCCATGGGCAACTTCATCCGTGACGACCTGGCCAAGGTCGGGATCAAAATGGCGCTGACCCCCATCGATTTCAATACGCTGATTACGAACATGCACCAGGACTTCCAGTACGATGCGATTCTGCTGGGCTTCCAGAGCGGCGTGCCGCCGTCGCCCCACAACGGGCAGAACGTGTACCGTTCTACGGGCGAGTCGCATAACTGGTTCGTACGGCAGCAGACGCCGGCGACGCCGGACGAGGCGAACATCGATCGCCTGCTCGACGAGTTGTTGACGAATCAGGATCGCCAGGCCCAGAAGGCCGCGTTGAAGGAAATCGAAAACACGATCAACCAGCAGAGCTGGTTCATCTGGCTGCCGATCCTGAAAATGAAGCTTCCGGTCAGCACCCGGTTCGGCAACCTCCAGCCGAGCATCATGGCGCACCGGATCATCTGGAATATCGACCGGGTGTTCGTGAAACCGGTCCAGAGATAGCCCGTCCCATGCGTACCTATGTACTGCGGCGGGTGCTGCAGACGATTCCGCTGCTGCTCGGCATCTCGCTGATGACCTTCCTGCTCCTGCAGTTGGCGCCGGGCGACTTCCTCAACCAGATGGCGGAGAACCCGGGCATCTCTGCCGAGACGATCGAGGCCATGCGCGTGCGGTTCGGCCTCGACAAGCCGTGGTACATCCAGTACGGGATCTACCTGCAGAACGTCATCCTGCACTTCGATTTCGGGCAGTCCTTCTCGCGGCACCAGCCGGTGTTCGAGGTGCTCTACGAAGGCTTCACCAACACACTCATCCTCGCGATTGCCGCGGCTGTGGTCACCTGGGGCCTCGCGGTGCCGCTGGGCATGATTGCCGCCGTGAAGCAGCATTCGTGGATCGATCGCCTCCTGTCGCTGGTGGCGTTCGTGTGGCTGTCGATTCCCGAAATCCTCTCGGGCCTGCTGTTGTTGATGTTCGCGGCGCGGACCGGCTGGTTTCCTGTCGGCGGCATGCGATCGCTCGACTACGACGAACTCGACGGCATCAGCCAGTTCTTCGATATCGCGCATCACCTG
>Ga0163144_10026039_pt1 | contig 11393 bp, 11 predicted proteins | sample OliLak19BULKMAT1_FD_123175 | JGI IMG/M metagenome (GOLD analysis project Ga0163144, IMG submission 123175) | Freshwater microbial mat bacterial communities from Lake Vanda, McMurdo Dry Valleys, Antarctica - Oligotrophic Lake LV.19.BULKMAT1 | ecosystem: Environmental > Aquatic > Freshwater >... | reverse complement strand
TTCAGCATGTCACGGCCATCAACGCCGAAGCGCGGGGCGTTCGCCTCGGCTTCGAGTTCTCGCGCGCCGGCGGCGACGCGCTGCGAGTGCTGCAACGCTTCATCGACCTGACGCAGAAGCGCGGCAAGCTGATGGCGTTGAACTGAAGGCCTCGATCGAGGGATGGGCCTTGTGCGTCCCTCCATTCGCGGCAACACCCGCGGTTGCGCTACTTCCGGCGGACGTACCGGCCGTCGAACTGCACCGTCCAGGTCTTTCCGGAGTCGGTGCTCGACTCCCGGAGCTGGCGGACGCTGCCGTCCTCGTTGACCGACCAGGTGATCCGCTGGGTTGCGCCGGCTTCGTTCGGCGATGCCAGCACCATGCGCCGATCGCTCAGAAGTCGAACTGCCGGTACTCGCCAGACTGACAGGCCGGCGGAGCCAGAGGCGGCGTCTGCGCCGAGGCACCGGCGACTGCGATCGCCAGACCTGCCGCGAGGCCGGCCGGATCCAGGACGAGAGCCGGGAAATCCGGAATGCGCATGATGCGAAGGTGAGAGCGGGAAGGGGCGATCCTAAGGGTGCCAGGGCCCCGGCACCGGTCGCACCTCTTGCGAATTTCAACTTTCGGATTCGAACGAACGCCAATCCGGCTCTCAGATGGCCGGCGTGCTCATCCAGCTGCCGCTCGCGGAGTTCAACATCGCGTCGACCTTCAGCGAGTACTTGCCGTTCGACGTGCCGTAGTGACAGTCGAACAGTGGCACGCCGGAAACCTTGGCCTGGATCATCTGCTTGAGATCGAGCTCGATGAAGTCTCCAGCCTTGAACGAGAGCAGCTGCTCGACCGTCGCCGGCGCCTGCGCCAGCTCGGCCACGATCTCCACCACCGCCGGCTGGATCTGCTGCTTCAGCAAGTTGACCCAGCGCCGGTCGAGCTCGACCGAATCGCCCTGCATGGGTGAATAGAGGACGTCGCGGATCGGCTCGAGCGTCGAGTAGGGGATGCAGAAGCTGATCGCGCCGGTGCTGTCGCCGATCTCCAGGGTGAAGGAAGTGACGACGACGATCTCGCTCGGCGTGGCGATGTTGGCGAACTGCGGCAGCATCTCCGAACGCTGGTACTCGAGGTCCAGCGGATAGATGCCCTGCCATGCCTTGCGGTATTCCGTGGTCACGACGCCGACCAGCCGCTCGATCACGCGCTGCTCCGTCGCCGAGAAGTCGCGGCCCTCGATGCGCGTGCGGTACTTGCCCGAGCCGCCGAAGAGGGCGTCGATGACAGCGAAGACGAGGGTCGGGTCGCAGACGATCAGGCCGGATCCGCGCAGCGGCCGCACGCTCATGATGTTGAAGTTGGTGGGCACGACGATGCCGCGCAGGAAGTCGCTGTACTTCTGCACCCGCACGCCGTCGATCATGACCTCGGCGCTGCGCCGGATCAGATTGAACAGGCCCACCCGGATGTTGCGGGCGAAGCGCTCGTTGATGATCTCCATCGTCGGCATCCGGCCGCGGACGATGCGCTCCTGGCTGGCCAGGTCGTAGTCGCGGACGCGGCCGGCCGGCGCTTCGGGCTCGGTCCGGGTTTCGCTCTCGCCGGTGATGCCCTGGAGCAGGGCGTCGACCTCGGCCTGGGAAAGAACTGCGTCTGTCATGAAGGAAGTGTCGGCGCGGGGGAGGCCGTCGTATCGCCGGAAAAGGCCGCCCTTTTCCCGAGTGTTCGGCTCTCCCGCCCGCTGTCGGCGTCCGAGGGCCGCCAGGGGTTCAAGTTTGGCCGGGTCCGGCCGACAACGACTCAGCATCAGAACGCGACGAGGGAACGATGAGCACTGCCAATGACCTGCGGTTCCTCGTGGTCGACGACTTCTCGACCATGCGCCGGATCATCCGCGGCCTGCTGAAGGACCTCGGCTGCCTGAACGTCGACGAGGCCGAAGACGGCGTCGCCGCGCTCGCCAAGCTGCGCGGGCAGACCTTCGACTTCGTCATCTCAGACGTCAACATGCCCAACATGTCGGGATTCGACCTGCTGAAAGGCATCAAGGCAGACGCCGCGCTCAAGCACCTGCCGGTCCTGATGGTCACCGCCGAGGCGCGCAAAGAGGACATCGTCCTCGCCGCCCAGAACGGTGCCGCAGGCTACATCGTCAAGCCCTTCACCAAGGCCACGCTCGAAGACAAGCTGCAGAAGATCATGCAGAAGCTCGCCGCCACGGCGTAGCTCTCTCCAACCGGAACGAGAACAACATGAAGATGGACGGAACGGCGGTCCTGGCACCGGCGGCGCCAGCCGCTGCGCCGGAGATCTTTCACCAGCTCGGCACCCTCACCCGGCAGCTCCACGACACCCTCGTGCAGCTCGGCGTCATGCCGCGGCTGCAGGAGGCGGCCGACGGCCTGCCCGACGCCCGCAGCCGGCTGCACTACATCGCGCAGAAGACCGGCGAGGCCGCCGAGAAGGTGCTGAACTCGGTCGACCGGGCCAAGGCCGAGCATGCGGGCATCGCCCTGGCCACCCGCGAGGTCGCCCAGGCCATCGTCGACGACCCGGTGCGCGCGGTCGCGACCGGTCGCGTGCTCAACTTCGTGCGCGAAGTCGAGGCGTCGACCGCCCGCATCGACGCGCACCTCACCGACATCATGATGGCGCAGGACTTCCATGACCTCACGGGCCAGGTCGTGGCCCGGGTCGTGACGCTCGCCACCACACTCGAAGACAGCCTGGTCGAGCTGCTGCTGCGCGCGGCGCCGGCCGAACAGGCTCCGCGCCATGGCGCCACGCCCGCGCTTTCCGGACCGGTGATCGATCCATCCGGCCAGCCCGACGTCGTCGCGAATCAGGGCGAGGTGGACGACCTGCTCGCCAGCCTCGGTTTCTAACCGAGAGCGAGGAACTCCCGTGCTCAAGAAAGTACGCGTCGACCAGCTGCGCGCCGGCGTGTACCTGCACGAGCTGTGCGGCGCCTGGCTCGACCATCCGTTCTGGAAGAAGCGCTTCACGCTGTCGACGGAGGCCGAGCTCGCGGCCCTGCGCGCCAGCCGCGTCACCGAGTGTTGGATCAACGTCTCGCTGGGCAGCGACGTCGCCGAGGCCGCGCCGGCGAAATCGGCCGCACGCGACCCGGCGCCGCCCGCCCCGGCCCCGGCGATCCCCGTCCCGCCCGCTTCGGCGTCGGCCGAAGCGGCCAAGCCGGCCGCCGAGCCGGCCCGGCCATCGACGGCACCCACCGCCAGCCTCGCCGACGAGATGGTCCGTGCAGAAACGCTGCGCCGGCGCTCCCGCGAATCGGTCGACGCCCTGTTCTACGACGCGCGGATGGGCCGCGCGCTCGACGCCGAAGCCTGCATGCCGCTGGTCGACGACATCGTCGCCTCGGTCACTCGCAACCACGGCGCCCTGACGAGCCTGGCCCGGCTGAAGACGCACGACGAGTACACCTTCATGCACTCGGTCGCGGTCTGCGCCCTGATGGTCTCGCTGGCGCGCAAGCTCGAGCTGAACGAATCCGGTACCCGACAAGCCGGCCTGGCCGGGCTGCTGCACGACATCGGCAAGGCGGCGATGCCGATCGACGTGCTGAACAAGCCCGGCTCCCTGACCGACTCCGAGTTCGCACTGATCCGCACGCACCCGGCGCGCGGCCGCGAGATGCTGCGCCAGGGCAAGGGCGTCGGCGAGATCGCCATCGACGTCTGCGCTCACCATCACGAGCGGCCCGACGGCCAGGGCTATCCCGACCGCCTCTCGGGCGCGGCCCTGTCGCGCTTCGCGCGCATGGGCGCCCTCTGCGACGTCTACGACGCCATCACCTCGAACCGGCCCTACAAGTGCGGTTGGGATCCGGCCGAATCGCTGGCGCGAATGGCCGCATGGACGCGCCTGGGCCAGTTCGATCCGGTGCTCTTCCACGCGTTCGTCGAGTGCATGGGCATCTATCCGATCGGCTCGCTGGTGCGGCTGCGGTCGGGGCGCCTCGGCGTCGTCGTCGACCAGAACCCCGGCGCGGCCACGGCGCCGCGGGTGCGGGTGTTCTTCTCTACCCGCTCCGGCCTCTCGGTGCCCACCGAAACGATCGACCTCGCCTCGCCGCGCTGCCGGGACGGGATCACCGGCCGCGAGTCCAATGCGAAGTGGAATTTTCCCTTTCTCGACGAGCTCGCCACCGGCATCGAGCAGGGTCGCGCGCGTCCGGCCCGCGCTCGCAACCCCGACGCGCCCGCGGCGACCGGCGGCCGGTCGTGAGCGCCCTTCCGGCGGCCAGTCGGGCCGAGCGGGCGCCTGCCTCACGCGAGTCCGAATTCGCGTTTGCGGACACCGACTTCGAACGCGTCCGCAGCCTGATCTACCGGCGGGCCGGCATCAGCCTCGGCTCCGGCAAGCGGGCCATGGTCTACAGCCGCCTGGCGCGCCGCCTGCGCGACCTCGGCCATGACTCGTTCACTACCTACCTCGACGAGCTCGAAGGCCCGGCCGGCAGCCAGGGCGAGAGCGAGTGGCAGGAGTTCGTCAACTGCCTGACCACGAATCTCACCTCGTTCTTCCGCGAAGAGCATCACTTCCCCCTGCTCGCCGAGGCGCTCGCCGCGCGCCGCGGCCAGCGCGTGCGCATCTGGTGCAACGCCGCCTCCACCGGCGAAGAACCCTACTCGATCGCCATGACCGCGATCGAGGCCCTGGGCGCCCAGGCGACGGTGCAGATCGTCTGCAGCGATATCGACACCCGCGTCCTCGAAACCGCCTCGCGCGGCATCTATGCGGCCGACTCGCGCGGCCTCGCACCGGAACGGCTGCGCCGCCACTTCCAGCGCGGCTCCGGCCCGAACGCCGGCGCGATCCGGATAAGGCCGGAGGTGCGTCGCCTGGTGGAGTTCCGCCCGTTCAACCTGATGGACCGGCGGTGGTCGCTCGGCGAGCCGTTCGACATCGTGTTCTGCCGCAACGTGATGATCTACTTCGATTCGCCGACACAGCGCGAAGTGCTGGAGCGGATGCACGCCGCGACGCGTGCCGAAGGCCTGCTCTTCGCCGGCCATTCCGAGAATTTCAACGACTCGCGAGACCTCTTCCGCCTGCGCGGCAAGACGGTCTACGAGCGGATCTGAGCGCCATGGTTCAGCCGACCCTCAGCGCGCGGTCCGCGCCCGATGCAGGCGCTCGCCTCGCGCAGCTGAAGGCGCGCCCGCGGCAACCCGGCGAAGCTTCCTTCTTCTGGTACGACGCCCAGTTCGGCAGCGAGGCCGTCAAGGTGCTTCCCGGCGAGTACTACGTCGACGACGAGGACCTGCCGGTCATGACGACGCTCGGCTCGTGCATCGCCGCCTGCCTCTGGGACGGCCGGGCTCGGGTCGGCGGCCTGAACCACTTCATGCTGCCAGACGGCGAGGGCGACAGCGGCCGCTACGGCGCCTATGCGATGGAGCTGCTGATCAACCAGCTGCTCAAGCGCGGCGCCTCGCGCGCCGGGCTGGAGGCCAAGGTGTTCGGCGGCGGCCAGGTCATTGCCGGCATGGACTCGCTGCACATAGGGGAGCGTAACACGCGCTTCGTGCTCGACTACCTGCGGACCGAACGCATCCCGGTGGTGAGCAAGGACGTGCTCGACGTCTTCCCGCGCAAGGTGTGCTTCTTCCCGGCCAGCGGCAAGGCGATGGTGAAGCGCCTGGCGGCTACCCAGGCCTCCGCGGTGCTCGCAGGCGAGCGAGCGGCGATCGGCCGCGCCGCCACGACCAGCAGCGCCGGGTCGGTCGATCTCTTCTGAAGCGGAACGACACGTGAACAAGATCCGGGTCCTCGTCGTCGACGACTCCGCGCTGGTGCGCAGCCTCCTCGCGGAAATGATCAACCGCGCCGGCGACATGGAGTGCATCGGCGCCGCCGCCGACCCGCTGGTGGCGCGCGAGATGATCAGGAGCCTCGACCCGGACGTCGTTACGCTCGACGTGGAGATGCCCCGCATGGACGGCATCGAGTTCCTCGCCAAGCTGATGCGGCTGCGGCCGATGCCGGTGCTGATGGTCTCGACGCTCACCGAAGCCGGTGCGGAGACCACGCTGCGCGCGCTCGAGCTCGGGGCGATCGACTTCGTGGCCAAGCCGCGGATCGGCGTCGCCGATGGCCTGCGCCTGCTGGCCGACGACATCACCGCCAAGATCCGCATTGCCGCGCGGGCGCGCGTTCGTCGCACCTCCGGCGACGGCGGCGCGGCGGCGGCCGCCTCCGTCAACGTGCGCCCGCTCGGCCGGCTCTCGACCGAGAAGATCATCTTCGTTGGCGCCTCCACCGGCGGCACCGAGGCCACGCGCGAGGTCCTGCAAAGCCTGCCGGCCGACGCGCCCGCGGTCATGATCACGCAGCACATGCCGCCGGGGTTCACCCGCAGCTACGCGGCCCGGCTCGACGGCCTGTGCCGGGTCGGCGTCGCCGAGGCGTGCGACGGCGAACGGGTGCTGCCCGGACATGTGTACCTGGCGCCGGGCGGCATGCACCTCAGCGTCGACCGCTCCGGCGCGAACTACGTCTGCCGGGTGCGCGACGGCGACCCGGTGAACCGGCACAAGCCTTCGGTCGACGTGCTGTTCCGCTCCGCCGCACGCGTGGTGGGGCCGAATGCTGTCGGGGTGATGCTCACCGGCATGGGCAACGACGGCGCCCAGGCGATGCGCGAGCTGCGCGACGCGGGCTCGTGGAACGTCGCCCAGGACGAGGCGAGCTGCGTGGTCTTCGGCATGCCCAAGGAGGCGATCGCCGCCGGCGCGGTGCACGAGGTTCTGCCGCTGGCGGCGATCGGGCCGCGCGTCCTCGAGCGGCTGCGCAGCACGGCCGGCGCCGCCCTGCATCGGGTGTGACGTGCGCGCACCCCGGCCTCGCGCCGCGCTTCAGTTCTCCACAAGGCGGCCGACAACCGGAAGCGGCCGAGCGTGCAGCGACGCGGGCCTTCTCCCGCGCCCGCGCCACGGCCACCGCGGAAGGCGACGATGGAACTGAGACCGGTCTCGATGGATCGCCCCCTGCCGCTGCAGGCGGCCGCCGACTTGCAGGACAACCTGCTGATGGTCGCGAACGATCTCGACCGGCTGCAGACGCTCTTGGCCGACGCGTGCGACGGCCTCCTTTGCGGCTTCTGCGTCACCACCGGGGAACTGCGCGCCCTTCCGGCCGCCGACGGCCCGGCTGGCGACGCGGTCGCCCGCGCCATCTCCCGGCTGAGCGATTCGGTGATCGCCCTGCAGTTCCAGGACATGGCCACCCAGCTCATCGCCCACACGCAGCAGCGCCTGCGCCACTGCACCGATCGCATCGCCCACGACGCGATGGCGGACGACGGCGACGACGACTACCTGGTCACCGAAGCGCCCTCGCGACCCAATCCCGTGACCCAGGACGAGATGGACGCCGGCTCGGTCGACCTTTTCTGAATCGGAGAACGACATGCATTCGATCCTCGCCGTAGACGACTCGGCTTCCATGCGGCAGATGGTGTCGTTCACCCTTCGGAACGCCGGCTTCGACGTGGTCGAGGCGGTCGACGGCGAGGACGCCTTCGACAAGGCCCGCCAGCGGCCGTTCGACCTGGTGCTGACCGACCAGAACATGCCGCGCCTCGACGGCATCTCGCTGACCCGGCGACTGCGCGAGACCGACAACTTCAAGACCACGCCGATCCTGATCCTGACCACCGAGTCGAGCGAGCAGATGAAGCAGGCCGGGCGCAGCGCCGGCGCGACCGGCTGGCTGGTCAAGCCGTTCAATCCGGCCAAGCTGATCGAAGTCATCCGCAAGGTCGTGCGCTGAGCGCCGCCACGCAACCGCAAACCACACGTCAGGCGACCATGTCCGAGACCCCGTCCTCCACCCCGAGCTCCGGCGACGCGTTCGACCTGAGCCAGTTCTACCAGGTCTTCTTCGAGGAAGCCGGCGAGAACCTCGAGCGCATGGAGCAGCAGCTTCTCGCAGTCGACCTCGCTTCGGCCGACGACGAAGTGCTGAACTCGATCTTCCGCTGCGCCCACTCCGTGAAGGGCGGCGCCGCGACGTTCGGCTTCTCCGATGTCGCCGAGCTGACCCACCACATGGAGACGCTGCTCGACAAGCTGCGCCGGCACGAGCTCGAGCCGACGCCGTCGATGGTCGAGGTGCTGCTGCAATCGGGCGACGCGCTGAAGGCGCAGCTCGCCCGGCACCAGGCCGGCGGCGCCGGCGACTCGATCGACACCTCGGCCTTGCAACGCGACATCGCCGCGCTCTCCTCGGGCAAGCCGGCGCCGGCGCGCAGCGCGCCGGTCGTCGCCACGCACGCCGCGCCGGCGGCTGCGGCCGCCGAACCGGCGACGCGGCAACTGGAGATGCGGATCGGCCCGCTCGACGATCTGGCCCCGGCGGACAACCTGGTCGAGATGTTCTCCGAGATCGCCGGGCTGGGCAGCATCGAGCCGCTCGACGGCGGCCAGGCCGCCGACGGCATGCGACGCTTCAAGATCGTCACGACCAGCAGCGACGACGACCTGCTCGACCTGTTCACGTTCCATGTGTCTCGCGAAAAAGTGCTGCTCACGCCGCTCGGGCCGGGCTACGGCTTCCACTCCGGCTCGCCCGGAGCGCCGGCGGAAGCGGAACCCGAGGTGGACGCCAGCTTCGGCTTCTTCGAGAACGCGCCGGGAGCGCCCGGCACGGCGCCGGCCGTCACCGCCGTCGTCGTCGCGCCCGCACCGGGCAGCCGTGCAGCCGCGACCGGCAGCCGGCCGGCGGCGCCCGCCACCGCCGAGGCCGCCACGCTGCGCGTCTCGGTGGAGCGGATCGACCAGCTGATCAACCTCGTCGGCGAGCTCGTCATCACCCAGGCGATGCTGGCCGAGACCAGCGCCAAGCTCGACCCCGCGCTCTACCAGCGGATGGCCGTCGGCCTGGCGGACCTGAACCGCAACACGCGCAGCCTGCAGGAATCGGTGATGTCGATCCGGATGATTCCGATGTCGATGGTGTTCAGCCGCTTCCCGCGCATGCTGCGCGACCTCGCGAGCAAGCTCGGCAAGAAGGTCGAGTTCGTCACCGAGGGCGAGGCGACCGAGCTCGACAAAGGCCTGGTCGAGAAGATCACCGACCCGCTGACGCATCTGGTGCGCAATTCCTGCGACCACGGCATCGAGCTGCCGGCCGAGCGCGCAGCGCGCGGCAAGGTCGAAGCCGGAACGATCACCCTCGCGGCGGCGCACCAGGGCGGCTCCATCCTGATCGAGGTGCGCGACGATGGCAAGGGCTTGTCGCGACCGAAACTGCTGGCCAAGGCACGCGAGCGCGGCATCGACGCACCCGACTCCATGACCGACGCCGAGGTCTGGAACCTGATCTTGGCGCCGGGCTTCTCGACCGCCGAGGTGGTGACCGACGTCTCCGGCCGCGGCGTCGGCATGGACGTGGTCAAGAAGAACATCACGGCCTTGGGCGGCACCGTCGAGATCGAGTCGGCGGAAGGCTGCGGCATGGTCGTGCGGGTTCGCCTGCCGCTCACGCTGGCGATCATGGACGGCATGAGCATCGCCGTCGGATGCGAGTGCTACATCCTGCCGCTGTCCTCGGTGGTCGAGTCGTTCCAGATCCGGCACGACACGGTCAAGACCATCGGCGGCTCGGGCCGGGTGGTGCACGTGCGCGGCGAGTACATGCCGGTCGTCGCCCTCGACGAGGTGTTCGGCGTGCCGCGCTTTGGCGACACAAACGACAACGCCGTCGTCGTGGTGGTGGAGGCCGAGGGCCAGCGCGCCGCGCTGCTGGTCGATGCCCTGCTCGGACAGCAGCAGGTCGTGGTGAAGAACCTCGAGTCCAACTACCGCCGGGTCGCCGGCGTCGCCGGCGCCACGATCATGGGCAACGGCCACGTCGCCCTGATCCTGGACGTCGGCGCGCTCGCCCGCCGCGCCCGCCACTGACCTGTCGCTGGTTTGACTCTGCGGATGCTCATTCCAGAAAGTCTTTCCTGAGCGCCGCCAGGCCGGTTCCCTCCTCGACCAGATCGGCACGGAACAGGTAGCCGACGCGCAACTGCGACTGCAGCGGCACGACGCTCGGCGTGGCCCGCTCGATGCGGCGGCGCTAAGCGAAACGCGGGTACCGTCGGCGCGAAGCGGACCGGCTTCGCTAGGTACATGTCGGCGCCGGCACCGATGACCTGGCCGAACGCCTCCGGAGCGGCGTTGCCGCAGACCACGATCACCCCCGCCCCGGTTCGCCGCCGCAGGATGCGGATCAGCTCGGCGCCGTCGACCCCAGGAAGCATGAGATCGAGCAGGTGGAAGTCGTAGATGCAGGGCGCGTTGTCGGCGAGCAGGTCGTTGCTGTCGCCGAACAGGCGCACCCCCACCCCCTGATCCGTGGTTCTGGCAGGTGTCCGCGACCTAGTTCTCGCTTCTTGCATAACAGCTGACCAACATTCGATCAGGACGGATCAAGTTGCGGGCTTCCTTTCCGATAACGACTGAACGAGTTGTGTCCAGCCGGCCCTGCCGGCGTCATCTGCCAAGCCCCACCCATCCACGAGTCAGGTCCAAATGAACTTCACCGACCTCCGCATTTCGACGCGCCTGGCGCTCGCCTTCGGCCTGATGGCCGTCATCACTGCCAGCCTCGGCGCAGTCGCCCTCTGGAAGACCGGGAGCATGAGCGAATCGATCAACGCCGTCGTCGCTCAGCGCTTTCCGATCGTCGTGAAGATCGGAAAGCTCCAGCACGAGGCCGGCGACCAGGCGCGGCAGCTGCGCAACATGGTGATCCTGACCAAGGCCGACGATATCCGCAAGGAGCGCGACGCCGTGCTCGAGTCGCGCAAGCGCGTCAACGACATCTTCGCCTTCCTCGAGAAGGCGATCGTCTCGGAGAAGGGCAAGAAGCTGCTGGTCGAGATGACAGAGTCGCGCGGGCGCTACCGCGCCGAAAGCGATCGCTTCGTGGCGCTGGTCGAGCAGAACAAGCGAGACGAGGCCATCGCGGTCCTGATCTCGGCGCTGGGACCGATCCAGCAAAGTTACCTCAGTCATATCGACGCGATGGACGAGCTGCAGGTTGGGTTCATGAAAGAGGCCGGCGACCAGGCGCAAGTCGCGGGGACCGAGGTCAAGACCGCGGTCTGGATCGCGGGCGGTCTGGCCGTGCTCGTCGCAGGGTTGCTGGCGTTCCTCATCATCCGCTCGATTACCCGCCCGATCGGCGAAGCCGTCGTCCTCTCGGAGGCCGTCGCGTCCGGCAACCTCGGCCTGCCGATCGAGCCGCGCGGCAGCGACGAGGCGGCCCAGCTGCTGCACGCGCTGAAGGCGATGCAGACGAGCCTGGTGCAAGTGGTGGGCAACGTTCGCCAGAACGCCGAAGGCGTGGCGACGGCTTCCGCGCAGATCGCGCAAGGCAACCAGGACCTGAGCCAG
>Ga0163144_10026038_pt1 | contig 11393 bp, 2 predicted proteins | sample OliLak19BULKMAT1_FD_123175 | JGI IMG/M metagenome (GOLD analysis project Ga0163144, IMG submission 123175) | Freshwater microbial mat bacterial communities from Lake Vanda, McMurdo Dry Valleys, Antarctica - Oligotrophic Lake LV.19.BULKMAT1 | ecosystem: Environmental > Aquatic > Freshwater > Lake... | reverse complement strand
ATCCACTGCCTGTAACCCAAATGCTACTCTGCAATTGAGAAATAGGGGCATTCTGAACCGCAAACGACAGATAACGTGCATTCACTTTTCCCCCCATAAAGTTTTGGACAGTTACGTTGCCAGATATACTCGCACCAGAAGGCAAGGTGGCAACTCTGGCTGTGCCAGTAGCATCAGAGGTCAAAATCAAATTTCCTCCTGCATTAAATGTGGTATTGCTTCCCAAACTCAAAGTGCCTCTCACGTTCTGTGTACTCGACATTGAGAGCCCTGCTGAGTTGGTAGCAATTAGATTATTAAAACTAGCATTCGAAACACCGCCTATCGCTTGAGGAGTAGTGCCGTTGAAAACGACCGTGGATGCATCGCTCGTAAACGTTCCATTATTGAGCCAATTACCTGATACGGAGAATACATTGCCCGAAGCAATTGAAAATAGCGCTCCAGATGTGATTGTTATGTTATTTAACAATGCACCTAACGTAGTTATAATTGGGGTATTGCCAGCACTAAGAATTGAGATATTTGAAGTAGCGATAGGTACAGATACGCCACACCAGTTTGAAGGATTGAACCAATCTCTACTCACCGAACCTGTCCAAGAGTTTACAGTTGGGGCTAATGTAGCTGCTACCGTGCCAGTTACGCTACAACTATTAATCATCGCTATATTTCTGTAAGCATATCCATTCTGTGAAAGGCTCGCTCCTAACAATGACAACGCATTTAGAGTTGATCCTAAAACTGTAATATTTGAGTTTAAAACGGAAAATGGTCCGCCACTGCCTAACAAACTTTGTTGCCACTGATATGTAACAGCACCAACACCAGTTGCCGAAGTGAGAATAATTACGGTAGCTCCTTCACAAAACGAAATAGCGCTTGGTGGATTTAATACAAAACTAGGTGTTGAATTTACTGATAAACCTACTCCTGCGGAGGTTACTGCACTGCTTCCACCACAGTTGCTATTCACCAATACCCTGTATTGGTTGTTGTTATAAGTCAAAGGGGGTAAAACAATCGTTAATGCTGAAGTTAAATAATTGTTGTGGTTTACACCTCCAATATTCGCTGCAACAATACTGACCCAATTGCCTCCTGCGGTAGTAGAAGTTGCATATTGCCACTGGAACGACACATTTAAACCCGTGGCTGACACCGCAAATGAAGCGTTTGTGCCTTGGCAAATGCCTATTGATACGGGGTTAGAGGCTATGTTGGTAGCTTGATTTACATCAATGGTAACAGTGCTGCTATTGGATACTGGGCAATCTTGTGAATAAACCTGTCTTCTAAAATAATTAATGCCTACCAGAGTAGTGGGAGGTGCATAATTTGCACTCGTAACCGAAGTGGGGCTGAAATCAAAGAAATTTGTGTTGTCGGTTGAATATTGCCAATTGAAGACGAAATTATTATTTCCACCCTGTAGCGTTGGGGCTACATTTCCCGTCAAGGTACTTGGCGTAGAGCCAGCACAAAGAATTTGCGAGGCTGAAATATTATTTCCTGAAATATTTGATACAACACTTAACACAGCGATGCTAGAAAATTGGGTTGCACTGCAAGTGCCACTTACCCTAACTCTATAATTATGTGCAGGTGTATTCACCGATACACCGTTCGCAAACTGCAAGCTATTGGTACTAATAGAACCCCAATTGTACGGTGCTACGCCTGACAAATCTGAAAAAGTTGTACCATCTCCATTCGTATTTATTTGCCATCGATAGGCAGGGACAGAACCTGTAACGCTCACTGTGTAAACTGGGGTGGTATTTGTGGCACAAGTGACATACCCAATCGGCTGGGTAACTATACCAATTGGCGTAAGCAGTGCATTTATCTGCCTGTTTCCAGATGTTGCAGAGGTGCAGACAGAAGAAGTAACCGAAACGCTGTAATTTATTCCAACTGTACTTGCCACAATGCCTGCAATGGTCAATGAAGGGGTGTTGGTACCAGTGTACAATGAATTATCTATCAGAAATGCACTATTCTCTCTCCATAAATATGACAGAGTTCCTGTTCCTGAAGCTGTAGCCGTGATCACCATTGTGACTCCAGCACAAGAACCTGTATTGGCTGTTGGGCTCACGATGGCTACTGCAGTGGCTTGGTTAATACCTATACCCAAGGCCGTGCTTATATCTTGGCAGCCCGAACTTGAAGTTGCGGATCTAATAAACCACGAAGGGGAACTTAAATTTGGTGTAGTGTAACCTAGTGTAGTCGCACTTGCCCCAGTAGCATTAGCAAAACCTGCCATGCCCGAAATGGTACTGATTTGCCATTGGTAGGTGTAAGTGCCTCCGCCTCCGCTAGGTGCCGCACCTGTCAAGGCTGCTGATGTATTTGGGCAAACAAAACTCGGGCCAGTAATAGATTGGCTGGCTATAGTGCCTGTAACAGTAAGCGCTGCCCCCGTGCTTGTCAATGTATTGCAAGTGGTACTCAATACGCTTAAATATCTGAAACCAGTCATACCAATGGCCAAACCATTGACAGTTAGACTTCCAGAATTGGCGCCTGAAAAACTGGTATTGTTTGCAATGTCAGCATAGGTTGCACCACCATCTGCACTCTGCATCCACTGATAGGTCAATATAGGGCTTGAGGCAACCACATTATAAACGGCTTGGTTACCAATGCAAATAGACTGGCTGCTTGGGTTGGAAGTGATGCCGGGAGGGCCTTGAAATAATCCAGCTGCCCCAGTGGATGTAATCAATGGGCCACAGCTACTGTTTACCAAAACCCTGAAATTGCTACCGCTAACAGAAATTATGGTGCCAGAGACACTTAATACAGCTGAATTAACGCCCACAAAAGTGGTGGTTCTAAACACATAAGTAGGACCTGCGAGATCGAAAAATTGACCTGTTGTAGTACTAATCTGCCATTGATAAGTAGGGCTTACTCCGGCAGCACCCACCGTAAATAAAGCAAAGGCACCACAAACGGTGCTATTAACGGGCTGCGAAGTGATGGCAGTAGTGGGAAGAATACTGGTTAACACTGAAGAAGTAAATGCCACGCCACATGAGCCGCTACTAACTGACCTCCTAAAGAAAGTGGGCAATAAGATGGGGAACGGCTGGGCATAATTTGCGCCTGTTGCGGATGCTATTGGGCTCCAACTAGCATTATCGAGTGAAGACTGCCAAACATAACTAAAAGTTCCCGTGCCACCTGTAGGCAACGTGGCACTTGTAATAGTGGTGGGTGCGTTGCCGCTGCAAATGCCACTCACCGTATTGATACTTCCCGCCAAAAACACCCCTGGCACTGAAATGGTAACTGTATTCGAACCTAGCATAGTACCGCAAGCATCGATCGCGAGCCTTCTGAAATAGGTGGTTTGCCTAATGGGTGATGAAATTGTAAAAGAAGTGACGGTCGATAAGCCCGTCAAAGTAGATATATTGGAAGCCATGCCTACAACAGTAGAGCTAGTCCATCGGTAAAATATTGAACAACCACCGCCTAATGCATTGCCTGTGGAACTGATAACAGTTCCTGTTGAATTATGACAAACAACTTGATCTGAACCAATAGAACCTCCAGAAGTTAAACCCGAAATAGTGACAGGAACTAAATTGATGGAATAATAAGAGCCTCCATTATTTTGCGAGACCTGCATTTCTATGTTGTCATTTGCTCCTAAAAAACCACTCCATCCTGTATTTCGAGGCGTTGACGTCCAATTTGGGTCATTGTAAACCAACACATTGTTCACGAGCAGTCTGCCAGGATCATCATACCCGAAGAAAATAGTATATAAACCTGCCGGAAATCCCTGTCTTTTTGTTTTTGTGGTATGTTGAGAAGCAGAAATTCTACATCCTTGGTAACCAATTGCATTAGAAGGCGACTGGTTGTTGCTTAAAAAGTAATTGGGGTTAGTATTGAAATTTACAGTTGAGACCGTAAAATACCCTTTGTAATTGGTGAAATTAAATGGATAAGAATCAAATCCATAGCTTATCCAACTGTTGTTTCCGAACAGGCTTGTGTCGCCAGGTGCAGTGCCAGTGACCGATAGCAAGGCTCCAGTTAGAGTGCTTGTATTACCACACCAATCTGTGTCTATCCGCCTGAGCCATGTATTTCCGACAAGATTAAATGCGGGAATTAAAATAGCGCTGGTAGCTGCAGAAATATTGCTAAAGCCTGATAAACCATTTACCGTGCTGCTTTGCCATTGGTAAGCCTTTGCAACGCATCCGCCTGTAGAGCTTGTAACGGTGAAAAATTGCTGGCTCGGAATCTCATTGGCACATGCTAATGCTTGCGGACCTACAGTACCTGCAATCGGTGAAGTGGTGGTGAAATTGGGCCCAGTGAGGCTCACATAAAGCCCTGAACCGCCTCCGCCTTGCGACCAGCGAATTTCTACAATATCTGCAGGTGTCAGCGAACCTATAAACCAATCATTTACAACTACACAGCAAGTAGTTTGTTGAGCCACCAATTGCCCATTGATAAGCAGCCAAGCCTGATCGTCAATGTATGGAATATCAAATTTGTAAGTGCCTGCTGCAAATCCCGTTCTAATGAATTTCGCTGAGATATTTGAACCTGTAATTGGACAACCTTGGGCTCCTGGCGCATTGGTTGGTGAAGTGCCTGATGTAAAATAATTTCTCGTATCAAAGCTTAGGCCTGGTGTGGTGAAATTGAGACCAGGCATGGTAAATGTGCCTGCCAGTGGCCCTACACCAGTAGTAGCATTAATACTTCTGTCATAATAAAAATAAGAATTCCACACATTAGCACCGGGCACTGTTGGGTCTGTTCCTGTAAAATTGATACTAACCGTAAGTACGTTAGAAAATTGTGTTTGACTGCACAAGTCAGTAACCTGCCTTCTGAAATAGGTAGTTTGCAGTATCGATTGGCTGTAGAGATAATTAGCATTAATACCACCCGACAAATTTAACCATGAACTTCCATCTAGGCTTGATTGCCATTGGTAGCCGGTAGGGCTTACAGTACATCCTCCAGTAAATGTGGTAGCGCCTGTAAAACTAGTATTGCTTACCGCAAGGTTTCCACCTTGGCAAATATTGGTTATTGGCGATGAGATAACCCCACCATTGGTGAAGGCACTTGGCACTGTGGTAACCAAGCTAAAAGCAACGCCTCCGCCCCCGCCAGTATTTATTAAGGTTACTTCAAAGGAATCGCCAGAAGACAAAGGCCCAATATAAGAGTTTGATCTTGAGCAACAGGTGCCAGTAAAATAAGAAATTCCGTTTACTAGAAGTGCTACGTTATCATCGTAATAAGGAAGTGTGAGTGAATAAATACCTGAAGCTGTGATTAAATTTTGGGATCTGAATCTGAGGCCATAGGTATTAGCATTGGTTTGGCAGCCTAGAAAGCTTGCTGCATTAGAAGCCAATGAATTAGTGCCTCCATACCCAGTTAAGGTAGTTCTGGTATCGAAATTGAGGCCTCCAATAGTCCAAAAACCGGTGTAAGCATTTGAATTAAGGTTGGCCTGGCCATATACGTAGGCATTCCAATAACCTGAAGGATATGTAGTACCATCGTTGAAATCGGGGGCTACAGCCGATGTAGCAGTCATTAGCATAACATTGCTCAGGTAATTACAGCCATTGATAATGACTGACTTACGAATCCAGGTGTTTGTATTGATGGAAGTAGTGAAAGTATAGCCTGTAGCTGTGTTTGTACCAGCTGCAGCCACAAAGCCAGCCGAACCAGACAATGTGCTGATTTCCCATAAATAGGCGTAGCCAATGTTAACTGGTATTACAGTACCCGTTAAAGGTAAAAGCGGGACATTGCCAACACATATATTTTGCCCACCCGTAATGGTATTGACCAAACCACCACCGATGCTAACAGCTTTTGACAATGCAGGGAATGCACAGCCATTGTAAGTGATATTTAAATTGTAAGTTCCTGAATTAACACCAGATACACTTGCTATCGAAGGCGATGCTGAAGAAGAAGTAAAAGAATTAGGGCCAGACCAAGCATAAGTGGCACCAGATAGCGTGCCAACACCTAAAGTTAGATTAGATCCGACACAAATCGGAGTATTATCAATGATTAAATTATTGGCATACGTTTGGCTTACCTCGGTTGCAGACAGTGACCTTGAGTAAACAACAACATCATCGATCGAACCATTGAAAAAGCTACTCGCTGGGGCACTTGCCCAACCACTTAAATTGTCGTTACCAATTTTCCAAAAACCAGTGAAGTTTTGACCACCCAATTGCGCATTTGCACCAATAAGAACCCCATCAATATAAAGTGCCATACCCGCTGTATTTGACAAAACGGCCACTGCCTGATGCCAAAGACCGTCATTATAACGAGCAGACGAATTTAAACTGCCAGTGCTTATTCCGAAAAAAATCAAACCTGCATTGGTCATGTAAATATGCCTATCGTAATTGCTTGCTACAGAGGTTTGGGTATTTCCAAAGCCAATAATTTTACCTCCTTGCGTAGTGGAAGTTTTAAACCAAGCAATGAGTGAAAAGTCTGTAGGGTTGTTTGCGGATTGTGTCGAACTCACATATTGCCCTGTAGAGGTTAGGTTAATGGCTCCGTTTGCATTTCCAAAACGATCAGAAGCATAAGTGACAGCTCCAGTTATCACAGCATTATTTGCATTTCCGCTTTGATCGCTGCCATTGCCGTTGAATAAATACTGCAGGCTAAGAGCAGTAGATGGATATATTGGATTGAGATTATTGGAAGTGGTAGCGAAATTTAAGAAACTGGGCTGAGAATAAGACTGGGCATTACTTCCAGAAACACCAATAACACCATTGGAAGCAAAGCCCGCAAACGACACATTGATTGTGCTAGTACCTTGACCAGAAATAAGAGTTACGTTCGATGGTACTGTCCAGTTGTAAGTAGTAGCATTGGTAATCGCAGCAATGCTATAAGCGACTGCGCCCGTTGTGGGGCAAATATTGGTTTGCCCAGTAATAGCCAAAGGATTGCTCACAATGCTTACTACTTTGGAAGTGACAGTTGCACATGAGCCTGTAACTGAAACGGTATAGGTAAACGAACTAAATTCGTTAGCCCCTAAAATGGTATGCGTATTGGTATTGCTCACCACAGAAAAGCCATCGGACCAAGCATAAGAAGCGCCAGAGAAAGACCCAACAGACATCACAAAATTGCCACCGCTGATGATGGGCGAATTATCGATTATCGTATTGGATGGCCCATAAAGCTGCGAAATCTCAGCTGCGGAAATTACCCGATTGTAATACACAAAATCATCGATCGACCCTGCAAAGTGGCTATTAGTCGAGCCATTTGTACTGCCCCAATTAGTACCATTTCCCAAAATCCAATTCCCAGTTGGTCCATCAGTACTTCTTGTGGCAGCTGAGGTATTCAACACATTATCTACATACAATGCGATTGTGCCTGCCGAAGCCGTAGCATGCGTAGCTACTAGGTGATGCCAGTTATTGTCATTAAGCGGTGAAGTAGAAGATGCGGTAACTATTGCACCATTCCATATACCAAACTTTACAATGCCATTGTCATTCATAAATATTTTTCTATCATTGGAGCCTCCATTCTGCCGTCCTACAATCCAGCCGCCCAGTGTGGTGTTGGTTTTTATCCATATTGACAATGAAAAATCGGCTATACCAGATACCAAAGAACTATTGCTTACTGACTGCGAACTGCCCGAAATGGAAATGGCATTATTGGAAATTCCAAATCGGTCGGTGGTATAGGTAGGAGAACCTATCAGCACTGCTGAGTTGCCAAAGCCGCTGCCATCTACAATCGAGTTGTCGAGCGAATAGCGTAGGGCTTGGTTGGTGGTTGGGAACGTTACCGGGCCGAAGCATGCCTGTCCGAAGCCAAGTTGCACTTGGAAAGTGATTAGGAGTGCTGCAAAGGCGAAACCTTTCAAGAAATTGTCTTTCATGTTGAATGATTTATTGTGGTGTTGCCATGGGTATGGCTGCTACAATGATTGTATTTCTGTAATGAGTAGGCGAGTATAATTGTTCGAAATCAACATTGCGAATGCAAATTAAAAGATTTGTGATCGCATTTAATTAGGAAATATAAAACAAAACGGGCCTCGTCTTATTCAATACAATTACACAAGCTGTACTCATATACTAACTATATATCGATTTTGATTCATTCGTTAACTCTAGACTTCCATTTATTTGACGAAAAGCTTCATTTATTCGATTAAAATTAATTTAAAATGCAATCCATTACAAATTACAGCTGAGCGACCAAAAGGTTGTGTTGCTGGCAATAAGGTGTGATTGCAGCTTGGGTTATGTAAAGCTCAAACTGAAGCTTGTCTCGAAGCTCGCTCCTGCGGGAAGCTGCATTATTCCCTCTTTTTCTGTCAATTCACCTACCGCATCTACCGAATCGGCAATGCCAAGCCAAGGTTCGAGGCAGATGAACTTGTTGGTGTTTGGTTTTGTCCATATTCCAAAATAAGGAAAGCCCTCAAAATCTATTTTTACCTCAAAATCAGATTTGCGGCATTTGATCGCCATCGATTTTGATCGCAGATGTTTCAACACGATGGCATCGGAAGCAAAAAGTGCTGTGCTAATTGGTATGATGGCATCGTTTTCAAGCAGCGGAACAGATTCTTTTGTCAGCAATCCATCTAAAATCAAATACCTGCCTACGGTTTCTTTTGTTGAAAGCTCGATAAAATAGTCTTCAAACTTTATGGCATCGGAAGTAAGGATATTAAAAGCCGGATGCGCACCCACAGAAAAGTACATGGGGGTATTGCCCTTATTTTTCACATTGTAAGCCGTGATCAGACGCTCATTTTCTAGCCGATAGGTGATCAAAAATTCAAAAGCAAAGGGGTATTTTGCCAGTGTTTCTTCCGTTGATTCTAAGCTATATATCAAGCTATTGGCATTTATATCTGCCAACGAAAAATCCATATCGCGCCCAAAGCCGTGTTGCGGCAAAGTATATATTTTGCCTTGGTACGTGTATTTACCTTCCCTCAATTTGCCTACGATGGGAAATAAAACAGGTGCATGGCGTGGCCAAATGACTGTGTCGGCCTGATAAAGGTGCTCTTTTCCTGTTTTTGACGATTTGATACTCGTCAATTCTGCTCCAAATGTCTTGGCAGTTATTTCTAAAAAATTATTCCTTACCGTGTTCATAGTGGAGTGTTTGAGTGCATCATTTTCTTCAGTTTAGGGCTTAATATCAGCAAACATACCCCTGAGAAACAAACAAAAAGTACTGAAAATCCAAAAAACCATGAAAGCGAAAATCCTTTGGTTATCTGTTCTATGTACCCTGAAATAGCCCCGCTGAGGTAGTTTCCAATTGCCAGCGAAGTAAGGTAAACACCAAACATGATTGTGTAAATGTTTTTAGGAGAAAGCTTGCTCACAGCAGAAAGGCATACTGGATATTGAAATATTTCGGCTATAACTTGGAAAAAATAAAATACTACTAAGAACCACATGCTTACTTGGCCATTAGAAATACCAGCATCTACGCTACCAGCGGCCAACACCATTACCAAAAAGGCGATTCCCATTATAAACATGCCAACGGCTATTTTAGCAGGTAAAGACATTTCTAAGTTGTTTTGAGCCAGCTTTATCCACATAGCAGCAAAGAGCGGAGCTAATATTGATACAAAAATTGGGTTTAAAGATTGAAACCAGCCAACTGGCACTATGAAATCGATCGCCTTTATGTATCTGTCGGTATGGTTTAGTGCAAAAAGGCTGATGGAAGATCCCATTTGTTGCCAAGCCATCCAGAAGAATATAGAGAACACCGACAAAACAAATATTACCATTATCCTGTCTTTTTGAATGCTGTCGAAGGAAAACAAGTTTACGCTCTCGTGCTTTCTACCGGCTAGCTTCACGTACTTTCCCGCTTCTCCTAGCCACTTTTTGCCCAAGTAAAAAGTAAAAAATGATATGGCCATGCCTACACCTGCAATGCCAAATCCGTAATGCCAACCTACGCGTTCGCCAAGGTAGCTGCATAAAAGAGTGCCAAAAATAGAGCCCACATTGATTCCCATATAAAATATAGTGTAAGCGGAGTCCATAAGTGGGCTATCTTTGTCATAAAGCTTGCCCACGATAGAAGAAATATTGGCCTTAAAAAATCCCACACCAACAATCAACAGGCCGATACCCAAATAAAAGGAAAAATTGCTGCTGAAAGCCAATGAAAAATGGCCTAAAACCATAAAAAAAGCTCCTATCAGAATACAAAGCTGGCTGCCAAGAAATTTATCGGCTATGTAAGCACCTATAATTGGTGTGAAATAAACCAAGCCTACATAAGCTCCGAAAAGCTGTCCGGCAAACATGGTATCAAATCCCATACCACCATTGGCGGTATTTGTAACCATGTAGGTCATAAGCAGCGAAACCATGCCATAATAGCTAAACCGCTCCCACATTTCAGTGAAAAACAACAGGTAAAGCCCTTTAGGATGGGCCAAAGAAGAAGGTGTAGCCATGAAGCAGAAACGAGGTAAGCAGTTTGATTGGTATCAAATATAAAAATATTTCACACAAATGGCTTGCTGGGTGTCAATTATTGAAGTACAACTTGCCTTTTTCCTCTTTTATTCGGTTGGAAGGGTCGTTTTCGAGGTACAGAAAACTATCCAAGTCGATGTAATCGGTTTCCCCTGCAAAGTGCATCCCATTTGCAATGCCTACCGTTGTTTCCACCATGCAGCCCACCATCGTTTTAAGCCCATAAAGCTTGGCCTCTCTCAGTATTTTAGCACCGTTTACCAGACCACCTGCTTTCATTAGTTTCATATTAATGCCATGAAATTGTCGCTTTATCTTTACCAAGTCTAGCTCGTGGGTCACCGATTCATCGGCAAACAACTCATACGGGGAGTTTTCCCTCAAATAATAATAGGCATCGTCCAGAAAAGCAGGCATAGGCTGTTCGAAGCATTCAATATTGAATTCCTTGGTCTTTTCCATCAGTTGCAATACTTTATCTGGATCACTAAATGCTTCATTTGCGTCTACAATAATGCCTTGTTCGGCAACCCGATTCACTGCCTGCAACATATCGAAGCCCGATTCGGCATCTATCTTTACTTTTAGGTATTTGTATTTATTCAAATCAAATTTGAGGTGAAAGCTTTCTATCCGCTCAGGGCTCATTATGGGTACTGTGAATGCGGTGCATATTTGCTCTGGCTTCTTTAAGTTGAGCAGTTGGTAAACGGAGGTTTTGTCTTTTTTGGTCAGCAAATCAATATAGGCCATTTCGATGCCACACTTCAGCGAATTGCTTATTTTAAATGTATTGAGCAGCTTTTGAAGCTTATCAAGATCTTTCACCAAGGGCAATTCATTGTT
>Ga0163144_10026037_pt1 | contig 11394 bp, 6 predicted proteins | sample OliLak19BULKMAT1_FD_123175 | JGI IMG/M metagenome (GOLD analysis project Ga0163144, IMG submission 123175) | Freshwater microbial mat bacterial communities from Lake Vanda, McMurdo Dry Valleys, Antarctica - Oligotrophic Lake LV.19.BULKMAT1 | ecosystem: Environmental > Aquatic > Freshwater > Lake... | reverse complement strand
TTGTCGTGGTGGTAGCTCTCCCACTCGACGATCGAGTCCTTGGTCGCCTCGGTGTGCCAGGCGTAGAGCCAGCCGTTGCGCGTCCCGATCGCGATCTCGAGCTTGCCGTCGCCGTCGATGTCGCCGACCGCGGGCGTCGAGATGATCCAGTGCCCGGTGAACTTGGGGAAGCCCTCGGGCTCGTTGGCGCAACCGTCGAAGGCGTGCAGGTAGTAGCCGCCCGAGCCGGAGAGGATCTCCGGGTAGTCGTCGCCGTTGAGGTCGACGATCGCCTGGCTGTTGAAGAACGTGAAGTCCTCGAGCAAGAACGGCGAGCCCGGGAGCATCGCGCCCGTCTTGCCGCTCCACACCGAGAGCAGGTGATCGCCCTGCGCGGTCCCCGACGAGGCTTGCAGCGCCGCCGCGAGGGTGAGCGAGCCGCCCGACGCGATGACGTCCGGGACGCCGTCCTGATCGACGTCGCCCGCCGAAGGCTGCGCAAAAAGCGGCAGCATGGTGTTGGGCTGGCTCGCCTTGGTCAGCTCGCCGAACACCGCGGACGGCTCGACGCCGCGCTTGGTCACGGACGGATCGTCGGGATCCGCGCGGACCGGGAGCGCCTTGGTCGGCGGCGCCGTGAGGCTCGACTGCGTCCCGGGATCGAGCGGGAGGATGAGCGGCGAGGTCGCGTTGCCGTGGACGACGGCGGCGGGGGCGCCGTCGAAATCGGCGATGACCGGCGAGTTGGTGACGCCCTCGGCGACGAGCGGGAACAGCTCGAACGAGGTCATGGTGATCGGCCAGCCCGACACCACCGCGCCGCCCGGCGCCAGCATGCCGCGGCCGTCGAGCAGGTACGAGGCGCCCGACTGTCCGCCGGTGCCGAGCTTCTCGTTCGAGCCGACGACGAGCTCCGGGATGCCGTCGCCGTTGAAGTCGGCGGCCGCGGGCGTCGTGAGGATGCGGTTGTGATCGGGCTCGGGGGAGAGCTTGCCGGTGTAGTGGACGTTCACCGGCCAGCCGGGCAGGTCCTTCGCCGCGGCGTCGAACACGTACACGTTGCCGTCGAACGCGGCCTGCACGATGTCGAGCTTGCCGTCCTTGTCCATGTCGACGACGACCGGCGACGCGAACGCCCCGCGGGCGATGCGGAACTTGGTGTCCATGCACGGCACGGGCTTGGTCACCGCCGGATCGAGCGGGCACGACGGCACGTCGGGCAGTCGCTTCGGCCAGCCGGCCCTGTCCTTGCCGTCCGAGCCGATGACGTAGATGGTGCCGGACCACGTGGTCACGATGATCTCGGGCTTGCCGTCGCCGTCGAGGTCCGCCACCGCGGGTGAGCTCACGATCGACTCGAGCGCCAGGTCGGGCTTGACGGCGCCCGACGCGTAGCCCGGCGCCGCGGTGTACACGGGCGTCGCCGGGGTGGGCGGCGGATCGAGCATGCCGTCGTCGCCCAGCGTCCGGTACGGGAAGCCCGCGATCTCTTCGGGGCCCGACGCGGTCATCTTGTACGCGTGGACCAGGCCGCCGGCCGTCGGGTACACGATGTCGCGCACCCCGTCGCCGTCGACGTCGGCCATCTTCGCGCTCGTCTCGCCGCTGTCCCCGAGGAAGATCGGGAAGCCCTTCACCAGCGTCTGGTCCTCGTAGACGTAATACGTCCGCCGCATCTCGCCGAGCACGTCGCCCCTGGTCCCGCCGTAGTGCGCCGTCGAGCGAATGCGCACCGTGATCGTGTAGCGGTTCTCGCCGTACGGGCTGTCGCGATCGGGCTCGTTGTCGATGTTCATGTCGCGGATCTCGAGCGACGCGAGCGGCATCCCCGCCGAGCCGGCGACGACGTCCGGCGGGATGTTCTTGACCTCGTTGAAGACCTTGAATTCCCCGTCGAGCGGGTGCACGCCCGGCGCCCACTCGGCGACGTAGTCGAACGAGGTGGCCAGCGGCGCCGAGACGCTCCCCATGATGTCGACCGGCCCGGCGACCTTGTCCTTGTAGAGCACCGTGAACCAGCGCGGCTCGGTGACGTCGACGGACGGCGGGATCTTCTTGTCCTTGATCGCCTCGACCGCCCGGTTGGCGTTCACCCGACCGTAGCCGAAGCGCTGATCGAAGCCGGCGTGCGACCACTGGTACTGCGCGTCTTCGCCCTGCGACTCCTTCACGTTGATGTCGTCGGCCGTGGTGAAGAAGATGGACGCCGCCTCGCCCGGCCGCAGCGGCACGTTGTACTTCTTGGCCGCCGAGTAGACGAGCCCCGCGATGCCCGAGAGCCGCCCCGTCGCCTCGCTGGAGCAGCCCGTCCCGGAGGCCGAGAGCAGGTTCTGCCCGCCGAAGTTCGAGCACGGGTGGAACGCCACGAACGTCGTCGAGGTCTTGATGCTGCCGCCGTCGTACTGGATCGCGTGCACCGGCAGCGTGTGGTTGCTCGCCGCGGGCATGTTGTGGTGGCGCGCGTTCTCGTCCGCCATGCTCGTGATCACGAGCACGTTGTTCTCGTACGCGTAGTCCAGCGCGGCCTGCGAGAAGTTGTTGTTGTTGATGGTGCCGAGGGCGCACTGCACGATGCTCGCGCCGTTGTCGGTGGCGTACACGACCGCCTTGGCGAACCAGTTCACGTCCGTGATGAAGCTGTCGCCGACCCGCGCCGGGATGAAGCGGCACTGCGGGCACACCCCGGCCCCGCCCATGCCGTTGTTGGCGGTGGCGGTCGAGTCGTCGGCCTCGCCGGTGCCGTGCCCGTACCGCGTGTCGTCGTACGGGTCGTTGTCGTTCTTCATGAAGTCCCACCCCGAGATGTCGTCCGTGTAGCCGTTCTTGTCGTCGTCCACGCCGTCCGAGAAGTTCAGGATGAGGTCGCCCGCGTCGAGCCGCCCGTTGTTGTTCTTGTCCCCTTTGGGGTGGCCTTCCGAGGCCTCGGGTTGCAGCGCGGGCGTGTCCTTGTAGTCGCTCACCGAGAGCACCCCGTCGGCGTTGCAATCGAACCCTTCGAGCTCGCCCACCCCGCCGCACGCGGTCCCGTCGGCGTTCACCGGCTTGTGGCTCGCGAGCTCCGCCGCGTTGAGGTACGCCCTGTCGAGCAGGTCGTCCGCGTCCCACTTGATGCCCGAGTCCGTCACGACGATGCGCACCGACGGATCCCCGATGGTGTAGCGCCACGCCAGATCGATCGACATGCCCGACGCCGTCTCTTCGGGCCGCACGTTGGTCGAGACGCTGGGGATGAACGAGTAGTAGTTCCAGGCGCCGTCGTTGTTCTCGTCGAAGGCGTAGCCCGGATCGTTGGGCCAGTAGTCCGGATTGGCCATCTCCTTGGAGGTCGCGGACTCGGGCGGAGGCCACTTGTCGCCCGCGCGCGCGTCGCTGGCAGCGAGCGGTGCAAGGATGGCGAGAGCAACCAGGGCAGCAGAAACCGGAGAAAAGCGTTGGCGGCGCATTGGGTACCCTAATATCACCGATGAGGGCCCGCCTGGCGGCAGAACGGCGCCGCGCCAACCACCGGACACGGCTCCCGAAAGTGCGTGTTTGTCCGGCGAGCGCGTGTCGCGCCCATCGCCGCCGCTGGCCCCGGCGCCCATTCCTCGCGGGCCCGCGCTGCGCTAAGCGCCTCGCATGGTCGAGCCCGCGTCGCCGCAGCCCAAGACTCCGAAGGTCGAGCCCCCCTCGCCGCTCGCGGCGCTCCCCAAGACTCCGAAGGTCCAGCCCACCTCGCCGCTCGCGGCCCTCCCCAAGGTCGACAAGCTCGCCGCCCACGCGCTCCTCGAAGGCGTGCGAAAACGCCTTGGATCAAAGGCGATCACACAAATGTCCCGGCTCGCCGTCGAGGCCGCGCGGGCCCGCATCCAGGGCGGCGAGCCGTGCCCGTCCCTCGACGATCTCGCGGCCGACGTCGCCGCACGAGCGCAGCTCTCCCTCTCCTCGCGCGCCCGCCCCGTCATCAACGCCACCGGCGTCCTCCTCCACACCAACCTCGGCCGCGCCCCGCTGTCGGCCGCCGCCGTCGCCGCGCTCGCCCGCTCCGCCGGCAGCTACACCTCGATCGAGGTCGACCTCGCGACCGGCAAACGCGGGGCCCGCGGCGCCTTCGCCGAGGACGCGCTCGCCCGCCTCACCGGCGCCGAGGCAGCCCTCGTGGTCAACAACAACGCCGCCGCCGTCATGCTCGCGCTCTCCGCCCTCGCCTTCGGCAAGAAGGTCCTCGTCTCGCGCGGCGAGCTCGTCGAGATCGGCGGCGGCTTCCGCGTCCCCGACGTCCTCGCGCGCTCCGGCGCCGTCATGGTCGAGGTCGGCACCACCAACAAGACCCGCCTCGACGACTACGCCCGCGCCCTCGACGGCGGCGACGTCGCCCTCGTGCTCTGCGTCCACCAGGGCAACTTCCGCCAGATCGGCTTCGTCGAGCGCCCCGATCCGCCCGCCCTCGTCCGCCTCGCCCACGAGCGCGGCGCCCTCGCCGTCCACGACCTCGGCGGCGGCGCCCTCCTCGACTTCGCCCCCTTCGGCCTGCGCGGCGAGACCCCCGTCCACGACAGCGTCCGCGCCGCCTTCGACGTCGTCTGCTTCAGCACCGACAAGGCCCTCGGCGGCCCCCAAGGCGGCGTCCTCGCCGGCACCGCCGCCGCCATCGAGCGGGCCCGCCGCGACCCCCTGGCCCGCGCCCTCCGCCTCGGCCGCCTCCCCCTCGTCGCCCTCGAAGCCACCCTCGCCAGCTACCTCGAAGGCGACCTCGAAGCGATCCCCACCCTCGCCGCCATCCGCGCCCCCCTCGACACCGTGCGGACCCGCGCCGCCGCCTGGCAAACCGCCCTCACCACGCGCAACGTCGCCGCCCAAGTCGTCGATCTCGCCGTCGCGGTCGGCGGAGGCACCCTCGCCGACGAGCCCCTCCCCTCCGCCGGCCTCGCCCTCGACCCGCCCGACCCCGACGCCTTCGCCCACCGCCTGCGCGCCGGCGACCCCCCGGTATTCGCGCGCATCCACGAGGGCAGGGTGCTCTTCGACGCGCGCACCGTGCTCCCCGGCGAGGACGCCGCATTGATCGAGGCAATCGCAGAAGCTTATTAACGCAGTGAGCGCGCGATGGATCCAGCCGTCATGCGCGAGACGGCGAACCAATGCCACCGAGGGCCCGCTTTCATCGAGCACCCGGCGGCCGCTTCATGGCCCGACGCCCGCCCTGCAACTGTCGAGCAGCACGCGCACGTTGTTGCCATTCTCGCTCGCGGCCGCTTCATGGCCCGCCGCCCGCCGCGCAACTGTTGAGCAGCACGCGCACGTCGTTGCCATTCTCGCTCGCGACGGCTTCACGGCCCGCCGCCCGCCGCGCAACTGTTGAGCAGCACGCGCACGTCGTTGCCATTCTCGCTCGCGACGGCGAGATCGGCCTTGCCGTCGCCGTCCAGATCCGCCGCGACGATCGCCGACGGGGTCGGGCCGACGGGGTGATTGCCGGCGGCGGCGAAGGTGCCATTCCCCTGATTGAGCAGCACGCTCACGCTGGACTCGATCTGGTTCACCATCGCGAGATCGGGTTTGCCGTCGCCGTTCAGATCCACCGCCGCGATCGCCCGCGGGTTCGAGCCCACCGCGTAGTCGACCTTGGCGGCGAAGGTGCCATTGCCCAGATTGAGCAACACGCTCACGCTGGCGCTACCCTGGTTCGCGACAGCGAGATCGGGTTTGCCGTCGCCGTTCACATCCACCGCCGCGACCGCCCGAGAGAACGTCCCCGTGGGGTATTTCACCTGGGCCGCGAAGGTGCCATTCCCCTGATTGATCAACACGCTCACATTCCCCTGGATCGCGACGGCGAGATCGGATTTGCCGTCGCCGTTCAGATCCATCGCCGCGACAGCGGTGGGGACCGGCCCCGCCGCGTAATCGACCTTGGTGGCGAAGGTGCCGTTCCCCAGCCCGAACAGCACGCTCACGGTATCGCCGCCGGCGTTCGCGACGGCGAGATCCGGCTTCCCGTCGCCGTTCACCTCCCCCGCCGTGATTGCCGTGGGCTGCGATCCCGCGGCATGGCCGACCTTGGGGCCGAAGGTCCCATTGCCCAGGTTGAGCAGCACGCTCACGTCATCGCTGTTCAGGTTCGCGACCGCGAGATCTACGTTCCCGTCGCCGTTCAGATCCACCGCCGAGGTCGAGGCCGGCGCCGAGCCCACCGGAAAGTCGACGTCCAGGGTGAAGGCGCCGTTGCCCACGTTGCGCAGCACGGTCACGTTGTCACTGCCCTGGTTCGCGACGACGAGCTCGGGCTTCCCATCGCTGTTCAGGTCGGCGCTCGCGATCGATTGTGGCAGCTTGCCCGTCGCGTGATACACCGGCGCAGCGAAGCTGCCGTTCCCCAGATTCAGCAACACGTGCGCGCTGGCGGCGGCCAAGTTCCCGACGGCGAGATCGGTCTTCCCATCGCCGTTCCAATCGCCTGCCGCGATCGAGCCGGGCGTCACGCCTGCCGGGGAGCTTGCCGCAGCCGCGAAGGTGCCGTCTCCCTGATTGACCAGCACGCTCACGTTGTTGCTGCCCTGGTTCGCGACGGCGAGGTCCAGCTTCCCGTCGCCGTTCAGATCCGCCGCCACGACCGCCCTGGGGCCCGTCCCCGCCGGATGGTGAACCGCATCCGCGAAGGTGCCATTGCCCAGATTGAACAGAACGCTCACGTCGTTCCCGCTCTCGTTCGCGATCACGAGGTCGGCCTTCCCGTCGCCGTCGAGGTCCCCCGCCGTGATCATCCCGAGGAACGCGCCCGCCGGATAGTGAACCGCCTCTGCGAAGGTGCCATTGCCCTGATTGAGCAGCACGCTCACATTGCCGCTGCTCTGATTCCCGGCGGCGAGGTCCGGCGCCCCGTCGCCGTCGAGGTCCACTGCCACGATCGAGGTCGGCGTCAGGTCGGCATCATAGAACACCGCCTCTGCGAAGGTGCCATTGCCCAGATTCAGCAGCACGCCGACGGTGCCGCCGGCGTTTGCGACGGCGAGATCGGTCTTGCCATCCCCGTTCACGTCCACGGTCGCCACCGAGCGCGGCCCGGTGCCCGCCGCGTAGTCGACGGCGGCCGCGAAGGTGCCGCCGCTCTGACCGAGCAGGACGCTCACATTCCCACTGCCGTGGTTCGCGACGGCGAGATCGGGCTTCCCGTCGCAGTTCAGGTCTCCCACCGCCACGGACACCGGAGCGCTGCCCACCCCCGGCTGCAGCACCGGTATCCCGAGCCTCGCCGTGCATGCCACGCACCCGCCGGCGACGCAGATCGTCCCCCCGTCGCAGACCACCGGGCTCCCGCCGACGCACGCGCCAGACTGGCAAGCATCACTCTGAGTGCAGGCGTCATCGTCGTTGCACGCGACCCCGTCCGCCTTCGCCGGATACGAGAGCACCCCATTCTCGCAAACGTCGTCCGTGCACGGATTGCAGTCCTCCACGGGAGCACACGCCGCCCCGCCGCTGCCCCCGGTCGACGAGGAGGTCGTCGCGGCGGTGCCACCGCTGCCGCCGGTCGACGAGGAGGTCGTCGCGGCGGTGCCCCCGCTGCCCCCAGTCGACGAGGAGGTCGTCGCGCCCGTGCCGCCGATCGACGAGGACGCCGTCGCACCCGTGCCGCCGCTCCCGCCGGTGGCCGACGAGCTCGAAGTCGCGGGCGCTCCGCCCGTCCCGACCTCCACGACGACCCCGCCGCAACTGATCGAGCTTGCCAGCAAACCAAGAGATACCAAGGCGATTGCCCAGACGTGACGCATCCGCGCATGAGAGGGCGAACCCGGCCACGAAGCAAGCGGACGCGACACGAGCGCGCCCCCCACCTTTGCAGATCTCTGCCCGGCCACTGTCGCCGCGACACCGGATCATCGCAGCGACGATGGCGCCCTACCATCGTCGTGCGTCCCGACCGCGAGGCCGAGCAAGACCGGCAGAATCTCCTCGGCACGGCCGAGAACCTCCTCGTCATAGGCAGGATGCCGCGGTTTCATCGGATCCAGATTGACCAGCACTGTCCGAGCACCAGCGTATTCGGCGCTGCGCACGAAATTCGACGCCGGTGATACGGTACCCGAGGTGCCCACCGCCACGAACAAGTCACAGTCGCGGAGCGCGCGCTTTGCCTGCCTTTCGGCGTCGACGGGTATGGCCTCGTCGAAGAGCACGATATCCGGCCGCAACACGGCGCGACAGCGAGCACACTCTGGTACCGTATCCGTGTGGGGCTCGTCGTCGCGGAAGGGCGGCAGATCGCAGGAAGGAGAGCTACAGCGCGTGCGAAACAGCGATCCATGCAGCTCGACGACGTTGCGACCCCCAGCGACTTGGTGAAGCCCGTCGACGTTCTGCGTGATCAGCGTCCACTGGCGACCTTCTGCGAGGTTCTGCTCAGCCCTGGCGAGCGCCAGGTGCGCGGCATTGGGCGCCGCTGTCCTGACCTGCCGGCGCAGCGCCCCAAAGAGAGCCCACACCTTCTCGGGCCGCTCTCGCAACGCTGTCGGCGTCGCCAGCTCTGCGACGCCGTCCTCTTCCCAGATCCCTCCAGTCCCTCGATAAGGGCGAAGGCCAGACGCGACTGACACGCCCGCCCCGGTGAGAACCACGATGTTGCTGTAGCGTTCGATCCCGAGTGGCTTCATGGTCTCTCTGGCCTGCTTGACGTTCCGGTCTGTCGCGGCGCGCAGTGAACCGGACCTCGACCACGCCAGCACCGAGGCCTGGATTTCAACCCAGGAGGCCGTCTTGGGGGCAGCCCCTTCCAACGTGACGGACGACGGGTGTTCTTGCTCACAGATAGAGGTGCTTGCCCAGCCAAATGGACGGTGCGTTGGTCACGCACGCATCTCGGACGACAAAACGCCGGGGCAGATACCCGGGTGGTACTCCGATCTCGTAGTGCTGAATTCGCTCCTCAGGCGATCGATCGTCGCCGGCTGCGTCGAGAATGATCTTGATGACCGCATGATTGACCATCACATCCTCCAGGAGTAGATCCAAGCAGAATCCGTCGTCACTCTCTCCACGTGAAGGCTCCGTCAGAAACCCCATCTCATGCAAGTCTTGTCGCGAGAGACGACGCAGCGCCTCGGAAGCACCAGTGGACAGCGGGAGCTCGAGATCCAGGAGCCCGTACTTTGCCATCGTACCCGCAAACAAGCTTCGAGCCGAATCGGCCACTGCGAAAGAGCTCGGTGGAAGCAAGCCAGATAGTGGGCCGAGCACGTCCGAAACCACTGACGCAACCGACGCAACCGTCACCGTCTTCCCCACGACCTCGGTCAGCGTCCTGTAACGAAGCCCTCGCGCCAGACGCAGAAACCTCGTGATTCGTGCAGGGTCGAAAGACATCACTCACCTTCAGGGGCGATACGGCAGTTACTACTCTGGCCTGCCTTCGCAGCCGGGATCATCCGCGTAATGCTGACAGCGAGGTCCGCCTGGCCAACGTGGTAATAACCCGCGGGCGCTGCGCCCGTCGGGCTCATTACCGAGTTGGACTGTTCTTCCATGATTTGGCAACTGCGGATGGTGCACCAACCCGATCGTTGCTGCGCAGTACCGCACTGAGCGCCCGACGTCGTCGCGAACCTCCCGAGGTGGGAGAGTTGTTGAACGCTGTCGCGGAAGCGGAGATCTCGGAGCTGCCAGCGCGGCCTGGGATCCACGGAACGTAGTCGCTGAACGCCGTCGCGTTTGCGCCAGCAACGCTTGTCCAGGACCGCCGGCCATCGGCCGGTTCGAGGGGTCCGGCGTGTCCGAATTCCTGCTTGCGCACCGATACTTGAAATTGTATAATCGACGACGTGGCCCCCAAAACGCTCTTCTGGGTGGGAAGCAGTTTGGCTGATGTGCGCGCATTTGCGTTCGAGACACGTCGGTCCGCAGGCTACTCGCTCTTCAAAGTTCAGCACGGGGAGGAGCCGGAGGATTGGAAGCCGATGCCGACCGTCGGCGCTGGAGTCCGCGAGATCCGGGTTCACGTAGAGGGAGAGCTCCGAGTGTTCTACGTAGCGTCGTTCGCGGACGGTGTGTACGTGCTGCACGCATTTCAGAAGAAGACGCAGAAGACGCGGCAGGCGGACATCGAGCTCGGACGTGCAAGGTACGCGGAAGTTGTCAAGGGACGGACTAGGAGATGAATGACGATGGTCGCGAAGATTCAGCGGTCGAGTGGGAATGTTTTTGAAGATCTCGGCTTCGACGCGGAGGAGGCTGCTCACTTGCGGATTCGCGCCACGCTGATGATGCGTGTCCATAAGTTGATCAAGGATCGGGGGCTGACCCAGACGCAGGCAGCACAGCTCTTCGGAGTAACGCAGCCGCGAATTAGCGACCTCGTTCGCGGCAAGATTGAGTTGTTCAGCATTGATGGTCTGGTCGACATGCTCGCTCGCGCCAAGTGTCGTGTCAGTCTGGTCGTGCGGGAGGACCGCCGCGTAGCATAGGCGTCGGCGGGTGCGTCCAATTGGTTTTTCCCTCATCATGATCGCCCGTTCCGTTTGAACAGTTAAAGCATCCAGAGAGGCTCTGCTCATCAGTCCAACTCGCACTCGGCTGCTCATCCTAATCTGGTTAGCCCAGCGTACACGCCGTCTAGACTGACCTGGCGAATCCATCTTCTGGTCCCTCTGTTCTCCCTCGGTCGTCTCTGCATTCAGATTGCGTGTCGGACCGCCGTGGCTTCCCCAGTGGGGGCGGTTGCCCGCCGATTGCCGAAACGATCGGGAGCGAGGCTCACACGATTTGGCGGCGTTTCGCAAGGCCGATCTGGGGGCGGGCGGGCGTCGCTGGGCGGGGCTGGGAGGCGAGGGGCGACGACCGGATTGCGGGCGACCAGGTGCCGGGCTCGCCGGTGCTCGTGGCGTGTTGGGCGGGCAGGCGGAAGCAACGGCCTATTGCCCACATCGCGAGGGGACGCGGTCGAGCAGCCTGCAAACCTCACGGCCGTGGCGGTTCAGCACGGGGGGCGAGATCGAGGGGGCGCGGGCGTCCCGGTGGCTGAGCAGTTGCGGGGTGCGCGGCGCCGTGGGAGGCGGGGTCGAGGCCCCGCGCGGCTCCGGGGAGGGCGGGCGGCGTTGCGAGTGGGCCCGGGACGCTCGTCGTGGGCGTTGGCGGCGTGGATTTTGAGACTCGGTCGGTTGGACTGGGCGGCTCGGGCGCACGACGTTTGGCGGTCTTGTGCCGTCGTCGGGGGGGCAGGCGGCGCGGTGCGCGACATTCGGCCTGCGATGGACCCCTCGAGGGGCACCGATGGACCCCTGAACGGCAGCGATGGAGGGGGATGGGCGGTCGTCGGAGCTCGCAAACGCGCGGGCCGACCCCCTGGATCGGGGCGCCGGACCCCCGGGAGGCGGCGGGAGACCCCCTCGGGGGTGCCCCCGAGCGCTCCGGGCGCGCGCCTGACCGAGATTGGGGCGCGCTGGA
>Ga0163144_10026036_pt1 | contig 11394 bp, 10 predicted proteins | sample OliLak19BULKMAT1_FD_123175 | JGI IMG/M metagenome (GOLD analysis project Ga0163144, IMG submission 123175) | Freshwater microbial mat bacterial communities from Lake Vanda, McMurdo Dry Valleys, Antarctica - Oligotrophic Lake LV.19.BULKMAT1 | ecosystem: Environmental > Aquatic > Freshwater >... | reverse complement strand
TCGCCATCAAGCAGATTGAAAACGCCATCGCCGACCGCGCCTTTGACGAAGGCTGGATCGTTCCCGAGCCGCCGACCGCGCGGACCGGCAAGCGCGTCGCCGTCATCGGCTCCGGACCCGCCGGACTCGCCGCCGCCCAGCAACTCAACCGCGCCGGGCATCATGTCACGCTGTTTGAGCGTGCAGACCGGCCGGGCGGGCTGCTCATGTACGGGATCCCCGATTTCAAACTCGAAAAATGGCGCGTCTGGCGGCGGATCGATCAACTCAAGGCCGAAGGCGTCGAGTTCCGCTGCAACGCCAATATCGGCGTCAACGTGCCGACTCAGGAATTGGTTAACGGTTACGATGCGATCCTGCTGGCCGGCGGCGCCACCGCCGGGCGCGATCTGACCATTCCCGGCCGGCAGCTCAAGGGAGTCCATTTCGCCATGGAGTTTCTGCCGCAGCAAAACAAGGTCAACCAAGGCGATCCAGTCCCCAATCAAATCTCCGCACGCGGCAAGGATGTGATCGTGATCGGCGGCGGCGATACGGGGAGCGATTGCGACGGCACCAGCAACCGCCACGGCTGCAAGAGCTTGACGCAGTTTGAGTTGCTCCCCCAACCGCCCGATGTCGGCAATTACCCCCGCGCCAATCAACGCCCCGTCAACACGCCGTGGCCCTCTTGGCCGGTCATCATGCGCACCAGCACCAGCCACGAGGAAGGGTGCCATCGCGAGTTCAGCATCTCGACCAAAGAGTTCCTTGGCGACGATGCGGGACACGTCAAAACGCTCAAGACCGTCGCGCTCGAATGGTTCCAGGACGAGCAGGGCCGACATCAGTGCAAGGAAGTGCCGGGGACCGAAAAGCTCTGGCCGACCCAGTTGGTCCTCTTGGCGATGGGCTTTGTCGGACCTGATAAGCAAGGCCCGATCAGCGACCTCGGCCTGGAACTTGATCCCCGCGGCAACGTGAAGACCAACGCCGAGTATCAGACCAGCCGCAAAGGCGTGTTCGCCGCCGGCGACCTCCGCCGCGGTCAATCGTTGGTTGTGTGGGCAATCCTCGAAGGGCGTGAAGCGGCCCGCTGCGTCGATAAGCACCTGATGGGCGTCAGCCACCTGCCGAGCGTGAACGCGGGGGATTTTGCGTATCGGTAATGGAGTGTTGCGCAATGCGGGACGACGCTCCGCCGTCGTCAACAAAGCCGCCGCCGGCATCGTCGGTGAGAATGCGCACTCGCCGCATCTCACGCTTTTTTGAACGCATTTTCACTTTTACGCTACCGCTTTATATTTTTAGCTCGTTCCCATATCGCGTTTTTACGCTGCGTCCAAGCTTCCAAATCGCAATAATCCAGCCCGTATCGTGGTTTTGCACGCATATCCGCACCTGAAAAACGTGGGAAATATGGACAAAAAGGACAAAAAAAAACGACCCCAATCGACCAATATACGAGATAATTTCGGCCCAATTTCACGGTCTTGACAAGGCGAATTGGCGCATAGAATAATTATCAATATATCTTATTCCAAGCTAGCAGCTCTATTTCAATCGCATTTGCAATTAAGAAGCTTGCGTCGAAGGCTGAATCGAGTCATTCGAGGTTGATCGGTTGAGGCGTTACGGTTGAAGCATCTCAGCAAATGTCGAAACATAAGGCAATTTGGCTGGTCGCAACGAATACCTCATAAACTTGCTTTTGGGCCGCGAAGCGGGAAGAACGAATTTGACTGCCAAAAAGGCTTTCGCTCCCGCCAAGACTTTCAGCTAAACTATCGACTATACGATTTCGAGCAAAACCCCTTGTGCCAGATGACGCCGGAATACGTTCCGCCGCCGCCCGCCGAGTCCATCTATGCAGTCCTCGATTCTTCGACTTCGTTCGCTGTGGCTCTTGGTTCCTCCCATCGTGTTGTGCTGTCTTGATAACGGCCTCACGCTCTACGGTCAATCCGACGCGTATTGGAGCGGCAACTACGCGGACGTGAACGAACTCTCCCCTTCGTTCGCCTCCTACTTGTCAACGCATCCGCTCGCTTTCGTCGCCGCCGTGTTGCTTTGGATCGGCATCTTCTCGGCGTTGATTGCGATCCTTCCGGAAAAATTGGCGATGACGATTTCGATTTGTGTGGCGCTCGGCCACATGACCGGCGCGGCCAGTTGGCTGGCTTACCGGTTTCGTTCGTATCAAGCCTGCAACGCGCTCTTTCTGTTAACCGCCCTGGCGATCGTCTGCGGATTCAACTTGGGCCGTTCCGAGACTGGACAAACTTTGCTCGACTGGTCACGCTTGCGAGCGCCGGCCTGGACCCGCTGGGTGATCGCGGCCGTGCTGGCCGCGTTGCCCATTTGGTGGTTCTTGATCCCGCATTAGTTCAACCCGAGCCCTCTTCACCCGACAAACCCATGAACTTCTTCGCTGAAATCACAACCATTCAAACCCACACCGTCGCCCAGTCCGCCGGGATTAGCCTCGGTTCCGCGATCGCCGTGGTCTGCTCCTGGCAGCGGAATCGCTCGATCCTGTGGGCGATCCTGGCCGGGTTTTTGTCGTGGTTTTACGTCATTTATTTTGCCTTGACCCGGCGGCCCGATGAGATAAAGTGAATTCCATGCCGGTCATTTTGCAAACCACCGGCACTGCAACGTGCGAGGTGCGGCGATGGGTAAGCTCTACGACGAAATCACGCCCGAGTTAGCCGCCTGGATTGCGGCGCAGCGGATGTTTTTTGTCGCCACCGCTCCGCTGGCTGCGGATGGTTTGTTGAACTGTTCGCCAAAGGGGATGGAGACGTTTCGCATCCTGGGACCGCGCGCCGTCGCTTATCTCGATCTGACCGGAAGCGGAATCGAAACGGTCGCGCATCTTTGCGAGAACGGCCGAATTGTATTCCTGTTCTGCGCCTTCGCCGGCCCTCCCCTGATTGTGCGACTGTACGGCCAGGGCAAAGTCGTCACGCCCGATTCGCCGAATTGGACGGTGCTGCGCGCGTTGTTCCCCGACTATCCAGGCGCGCGGGCCATCATTCGGGCAACGCTTGAGCGAATCAGCGGATCTTGCGGACATGGCGTTCCCTTGTACGACTACAGTGACCAACGCGACGTGCTGTTGCGTTGGTCGGAGTCAAAAGGGGAACTTGGACTGCGCGAGTATCGCCGCGAAAAGAACGCCCTCAGCCTGGACGGCTTGCCCGGGTTGGATGTCAAGTTAGGCGAAGTTGGAATCGGACGCTCTAAGCCGAAACGGATCGGCTGATCACCGCCTTGGCCGCGGGAGGCAAAGTTGAGACGCCGCTGACCGAGATGTTTTGGGGAGGCTATTTCGGCAATCTGGTCGATAAGTACGGCGTGAGTTGGATGTTCAATTGCATGGGAAAGGATTGAGGACAATAATGGATTATCGTTGAATTCGCGGAGTTCACTCTTCACCGAAGGACTGACCATGCCGACGGTTCAAGATTTACTCTCGGCGGCTCGGACGTTAAGTGCTGCCGAGCGAATTGAATTGGCGAGTGCCATTTGGGACGATGTTCCGCCCGGCGATTGGCCACTGCCCGATGCCGCCTGGATTGCCGAAGCCCAACGGCGTTCGACCGAATATGATACAGGTCGGATGTCGGCGGCGACTTGGCCGGAAGTCTAAGCCCGCGCTCGACGGAGGGCCGGGATGGATGAGTTGTCGATCACGGCGTGAATAGAGTGTGTTGCTTCAAAAACATAGACTAGAAGTAAAGTAAGTAGAACATAGTGAAGCTGTAATTGCGGTTTTTTCCAATAGGTTTTGCAAACCAGTTTTTTTGCAGTGAGACTCATACACTAATGTCAACGATTCCTGACAAGACTGAAGCAATCGTGAGAAATCTTGCTCGACTCTATGCGCTGAAGAATCAGCCTTCAGTAGTTGAGCTTTTAGTTCGGTCTTCAGTAAAAATAGTTCAGAGTTCTTACGACAATTGGAATGGTGGTACGTATGGATATACGCTAAATCTTCACGCACCAGCGCATTTATATTCTGCAATAGAGGAGCGTATTCCTGAACTTGAACGAGAACTATTTGAACGTGCTACACCTCTGTTGCGTGGTTTTGAGAATGAACGACTCGAATCAATTGTGATAACTTTAGAATTGGAAGCTGACGAATCCTGGCGTGATAATGCTGCTAAATGGCTTGCACAACAGAATGTACAAACTTTACCACAGCAATCTAACGCAGCAGACTTCGATTTCTTTATTTCACATGCAACCGAAGACAAGGATGCATTTGCTCGTCCTTTTGCAACAAAATTGCGCGAGAATGGTGCAAGGGTTTGGTTTGATGAATTCACGTTGACTATTGGAGACGGCTTGCGTCGTTCGATTGACAGAGGACTAGCCAATTCGCGGTTTGGCATCGTAATACTTTCTCCATCATTTTTTGCAAAAAACTGGCCGCAATACGAACTTGATGGATTAACGGCACGGCAGATTATGGGACAGAAGGTAATTCTTCCCATTTGGCATGATATAGATCGTGAAAAGATCACAAGATATAGCCCGCCTCTAGCCGACATGCTCGCGTTCACCACAACTGCGATGTCGATTGATGCTATGGTTAATGAACTTCTGCAACTTACAAGAACTACATAGAAATCTCGAAAAATAACTAGTAGTCCGTCAACGCTAAAAAGCGCGATCGCCAGTTTGCTTTTGGACGGAAAAACACGTTTGATTCCGGTTTTGCGATCCCAGAAACAAGATGTGACGCAGCACTAGTACCGGGGGACTCACGTCCCCCGCTCAGGGAATTCCCCATCCCTCGTCTCTACCCTCTTCCCCCAACGCCCAACGCCCAATTACTCCAACTGCCGCCGCGCTTCCACGCACCACGGGCTTTCCGGGGATAACTGCAAAAACGCCTCCCAGTGCGGCCGCGCGTCGTCTATGCGGTTCAAGTCGGTCAAAACTCGGGCGAGGTGGAAGTGGACGTCCGCATAATCGGGATGGTACTTGAGCGCGCCGGCGAAGGCCGCGACAGCCAACTCACGGTCGCCCAACTCGGCCAGCACGCACCCCAGGTTCGCCCGCGCTTCGACATAATCCTCGTTCAACTCAATCGCAATCGCGTACCGCTCGCGGGCGGCGGTCAGGTCTCCCTGGCGATAGAGCAGCTCGGCCAGCACAAAGCAGACCTCGGGCAAGGGGCCGCGCGCGGCCAACACGGCGCGATACAAATCGGCCGCAGCCGAAAGCTCCCCCTGGTCCTCCAACTCGGCCGCCATCTCCAACATCATTTCGGGGGGCAACTCGTCATCGGCTTGCGGATCCCCTACTCGCAGTTCGCGCCCCGCGCGGCGTTCGGCCAGAGAGACTATCGCCCCCTCCTCGATATTCCCCCTCTCATTATTCCCGCTGTCATCCAATGCCGACAAATCCGCATCCGTTTCCGTCGCCTCCACCGCGGGCGATTCGGTTTGCCCCAACGCCGCGCCGCGCGCTTCGGCAAAATCAAAATACATCTGCCCGCTCGGCGCGAGCAAGCCCGCGCCGCGGCGGACCAGCAGTTTGTTCCCCTGCGAGATCAGAGCGAGCTGCGCGAGAGGGCGTTCGACCTGGGGCAGATAGCGGGCCCATTCGGCCAGCCGCTTTTCCAACTCAGCCGCCGTGATTCCGCCGGCGAGCAACTCGGCCAACCGCCGCGCGGCGGCGACTTCGGTGAAGTCAAAATACGGCAGCCGCCGCACTTCGCGCACCGGGCAAATCAGCCCGCGGCGATGCCACCGGCGAATCAGCGCGACCGGCACATGGAGCAGGTCGGCCAACATGGCGGGCGTGTAGAGCCGCTGGATATGCTGCTCGGCATCGACCAGCCCCAGGTGGTGCCAAAGCTGCGTCTCGCCGGTGAGCCGCAACTCGCCCGCATCGAGCGCGCGGCGTGTCGGCTCGTCGAGCGTCGTATCGAGCGCGGCGGCCAACGCCGAACCGGGCAACGGCAATTCATCTTCGCCGACAACGATCCAAGTCGTCGTTTCGTCGGGCGACTCGGCGACCGTGCCCCCTTGTTCGCGGATAAGCTGCTGGGCGTCACGGCGCGACATGCCGGCCAGTTTCCCAACCAACGCGATCCGCTCGCCCGCGCACAGCAAAGCGGGTTCGGCCGTTTCCAAAAGCAGTTCATCGGTCAGCGAATCATCCAAATCGTCGGCCATGGCGAGCGGAATTTATAAAATCGACAAGATGAAAAGTGGGAAAACAGCTTTATGGTAACAAATTTTGCCATTAGTCGTTGGGGGAGGCAGGGGAGCTGCGGGAACGATGAATTATTTCAAGCCGGGAATGAAGAGTGAAAACTAAAAAAGTCGGATTGATGCAAGAATGCTAACATGGAATTGCAGTTCCACTTCATCGTTCTTCATCCCCGCCCTTTTCCCTTCGTATTTTCCCTAGCCCCTCGTCTCTCGTCCCCTGCCCCTTATGTGTACCGCACCCCCCGGTGTTCCGGTTCAAAGAAGGCCGGCAATAACCCGTCGGCCCGCAGCAGTCCCTCGCGCGTGAGCGTGATCTTGTCGCCCTCCACGGACAAATATCCTTCGGCGGCATATTCTTGCCACACCTCGCGCCAGTCATCGGCGATCTCAACGCCAAACTTCGCGCGGAAGTAGCCCGCGTCGAGTGCGCCCGTTTTCAATTGCAGGATCAGTTCGCGGACCAGCAGTTGATGCGGCGTCGGTTCCATGCCGCGGGCCAGCGGGAGGCGGCCTTCTTTCAACGCCCCCAAATACGTTTCCCATTCGGCCAGATTTTGATAATGCACCCCGCTGGCGTGGCCGAAGCTCGCCACGCCGGTCGCCAACAGGTCGCTGCCGCGCCACAGATTGTCCCGGTAGCTGAAATTGACTTTGTGCTTGTTCTTGACCAGGGTATATGCGCTGCTCACCGCATAACCGGCGGCCAGGAATTCATCATAGGCATAGCTCAGCCAGTCACGCTTGGTCGGCCAATCGGCCACGGGCAGCTCGATCTGGTTCCCCAAAATGTCTTTGGAATAAACCGTGTTGAACGGCAGCTCCAATTGATAGATCGTCACGCTGTCGGGCGCAAGGGCCAGCGTTTTGGCGACATTCTCGCGCCAGTTTTCCGACGTTTCGCCGACCATCCCGGAGATCAAGTCGATGTTGGTGTTGGCGAACCCGGCCGCGGTGATCCAGTCCCACGACTTATAGACCTCGCCGCTAAGATGGGCGCGGCCGTTCTCCTCGAGGACGGCGTCGGAAAAATTCTCAACCCCCAGGCTGATCCGCGTGATCCCCAGCTCGCGTAGCGTTTTGACCTTCGGCTCGGAAAGGGTTCCCGGTTCGCACTCGAAGGTGACCTCTTCGGCGTGATCCCAATTGATGTTCGCCCGCAGGCGATCAACCAGAGAAGTGAGCTGCTTGGCGGAAAGGAACGAGGGCGTGCCGCCGCCGAAATAGACGAACCGAAACGGCCGCTCCCCCATCACCGGCAGCCGGCTAACCAATTCAATCTCACGCGCCAGCCCGGCGACGTAATCTTCGACCTCGTGCGAGTTGCGGTCGGTGTAAACGCGGAAGTAACAGAACTTGCAGCGCTTGCGGCAAAACGGAATATGCAGATACAGCCCCAACGGCCGCGGCTCGCCCGCGGCGGCCGTCGGATCGAGGTTCGGCAACGGCGCGCTCTCCAACGCGCGCTCGACGGCCGGCAACGCGGCGGGAGTCCATTGCGAAAACGGCGGGTAGTTCGAGATGAAGTAACTCCCGACTTCGGTCTTGATCGTTTCGGTGCTCATGAGGGAGGGGAAAGTCAAAAGTCAGAAACGGGAGCGGTATTTGGGTGGTAATGGTAACAAGCGGAGGGTGTATATCGTCATCTGATCCATTGTACTTACTACTCCGGCAATGAATAATTGGACATTGGATTTGCTGGCTACGCCGAGTAACCAGCCTAAACAACGAACAACTACGTTCATTTAATTATTGCCGGAGTAGTATATACTCTGTACTCCGTACTATGTACTTTTCGTTCGACGGGAGGTGTTCCTCTCAACTTTATCACTTCGCCCCAAAGCAATACACATTCCCGTCATCATTCGCGATAACCAGTTTGCCCGCGGCGACGGCGGGCGAGCCGGGGAAGCGGCCCCCTGCTTCGTATTCCCACTCTTTCTTCCCCGTCGAGCGGTTCACGGCGGTGATGCGGCCGTCGATTCCGGCGACAATCACGCGGTTCCCGGCGACCACCGGCGAGCCTTCGAGCTTGCCGCGGAGCGTCAGCTTCCAAATCTCTTCGCCGTTCGCCGGTTGCAACGCCCGCAACGTTTTATCCTCGCCCGGCACGATCACCGCTTCGGTTGTGAGGGCGGCGGAACCGGAGATCGGCTGCTGGCGAACTTTGTCTTGAAAGGTCCAGAGCGTTTCGCCGCGCTGCCAATTCAGGCTCAGAAATTCGCCGGAGGAAGTGCCGAAAAAGATCACCTCGCCGGCGGCGGCGGCCGTGCTGCCGGCCGGAACCTTCAGGTCGATGTCGCGGGCACTCTTGCCCGTGTTTAGATCAATCACATGCAACTGTTGATCGCAGCCGACCAGAAACGCGTGCCCCGCCACGACCGTCGGCGTGCAGCGAATTTCATCCTGGGTGCTAAACGTCCACACGACCTCGCCGGTGGCCGCTTTGAGGCAATGCAGCTTGCCGTTTCGCCCGCCGACCAGCACGCGGTCTTGATAAAAATTCGCGCCGTGCAGTTGCCCGCCCGCTTCGAACTTCCAGGCGATCTCGCCGTTTTTGGCGTGCATCGCGAAGAACATGCCGTCTTGATCGCCGAAATAAACCAGCCCGTCACGCGCGGCGACCGGGGCGGAAAACCCAATCTCGCTGAGTTGCTTCTTCCAAAGGACTTCGCCGTTGGTCAGGCGGAAGGCATACACGGTGCCGTCGAGATCGCCAAGATACGCCACTCCCTCCACGATCGCTGCCGTGGTGTCGAACGCCCCTTTGGGAACGCTGTGCTTCCAAAGCAATTCCAAATTGTCGGGCAACGGACCCGAGGCGACGCCGGTCCCCAGTGAATTGCCGCGGAAGACGGGCCAGGCATCGGCCGGAGTTTTGGACCAAGGGACCGTGTTGTTCGTGATATCCGCGTCGGGTAGTTTTGTTTCACTAAGGGGTAGATTCGCGTTCGGTTCGGCGGCGTTGGCGGTTGTGAACGTCTGCCAACCCAAGAGTAAACTGCTCAGCATCAAACCGAGTATGTTGATATTGAATGTCGGCAATTTATGAGCAAACGACATGCGATAGCTTCCCAGGGAAGGGTTCTTGGGGGAAGGAAGGCGGATACGGTGTCTGGCTTTCTATTCTATCAGATCGGGCAATGGGAGGGAGCAGGGGGATTGTTTAACCGCGAGCCTTGGCGGGCGCGAGGTGATACAAAAGGAAAAGGAAAAAGGGGGAAGTTGTCACCTGACCAATACCCCATACCCACTGTATTCCCAACGCCCAATCCCCAACGCCCCCCCCGTCCTTGCCCTCACCCGTGACCATTCGACATACTGCATGGCATCAACCGCACGTCTCATTCATCCAAAAAGCGAATTCCCAACATCAGTCGATTATGCCCAGCGACCTCCTCCCGCCGTCGGCCTTGTTCCGCTTCGCGCTGCTCTGCCACGAGCATCCGGCAGTCGGAACATTGGGCATTGAACTCGACGAGCGGCACATCCTGCCGGGGTTCATACCCCTCGACGGCGGCCCGTCCCAGGTCGAGTTGCGCGCGGCTTGGAACGAGACCGCGCTGCACTTCGTCGTCAACGTGATCGGCAAACGCCAGGCTCCCTGGTGCCGCGAAAATCGATCCGAAGATAGCGACGGGCTAAGGCTCTGGATCGATACCCGCGACACGCACAACATCCACCGGGCCAGCCGGTTCTGCCACCAGTTTTTATTCCTGCCCAGCGGCGGCGGGCAACGGCTCGATCAACCGGTCGCCGATCAACGGCTAATCAACCGCGCCCGTGAGAACGCCAACCCAATCCGCCAAAAACTCCTCCAGGTCGCGGCAAGCAAAAGGCCCGATGGGTACGCGCTTGAAGCGGTGATCCCGGCCGAGGCACTGACCGGGTTCGATGCGGCCGAACACCCGCGGCTGGGATTTTTTTGGAGCGTGGTCGATCGCGAGATCGGCGAACAGTCGCTGGCCCTGTCGCGCGAATTCCCATACGCCGAAGACCCCAGCGTCTGGGCGACGCTCGAATTGACCCGCGCGGCAAAGTAGAGCGGATCGCGTTTTGCCGCACTTGAAATATTTAAATTCTTAAATCGTAGAGAGCTCGGAGGAGGCAGAAGGCCGGGGAGTTTGGGTTTAAGAATTAATCAGCGTCATCCGCGACATCCGCGGATGATTACGGAATTTCAAGAAAGTGTTTTCGACCTTTTGTGATTGAAATTTGTATTTGCATTTCTCCGCGGCCCTCTGCGATCCTTTGCGTCCTCCGCGATTTAATGTATTGTCAGAAGATCACGCAATCCGCCATCCAATACCAAAAACCCCCGCTTCTATCCCCGCCGCTCGCTTGCTAAAATTGCCTTCTCTGTGAAGCCCTCTGTATTTTCTGTGCCTCCGTGGCTTAGGAAAACAAGACCTCAACATCCCCTCTCAACATCCCCCATCGAGACCGACCCTTGAGCGCCAAACCGCTGAAACTGGCCGTGATCCCCGGCGACGGCACCGGACCCGAAGTGACCGCCGAAGCCCTCAAAGTGCTGGCCGCGATCGCCAAGCTGGAAAACTTCACCTACTCCACGCAAGTCTTTGATTGGGGAGGCGAGCGATACCTCAAAACCAAAGAGACCCTCCCGCCCGGCGGGGCCGACGAACTCCGCAAATTCGACGCGATCTATTTAGGCGCGGTCGGGCATCCCGATGTGGCCCCCGGCATTCTCGAAAAGGGATTGCTACTGGAGCTGCGATTCCAACTCGATCAATACATCAACCTGCGGCCGGTCAAACTCTTCCCCGGCGTCGAGACGCCGCTCAAGGACAAAGGGCCGGAGCACATCGACTTTGTCGTCGTCCGTGAAAACACCGAAGACCTCTACGCGGGCATCGGCGGCTTTTTGAAAAAGCACACCGCCGACGAGGTCGCGATGCAATCCGCCGTCTATACCCGCAAAGGGTGCGAGCGCTGCATCCGCTGGGCGTTTGACTACACGCGGAAACGGAATAATCCCAAAGGGAAGATGCTTACGCTGGTCGCTAAGACCAACGTCCTCACCTTTGGCCACGATCTTTGGTGGCGCACGTTCCAGGACGTGGCCAAGGACTATCCCGACGTGAAGGCCGACTACAACCACGTCGATGCCTGCTGCATGTGGATGGTCAAGAACCCCGAGTATTACGACGTGATTGTGACG
>Ga0163144_10026034_pt1 | contig 11394 bp, 13 predicted proteins | sample OliLak19BULKMAT1_FD_123175 | JGI IMG/M metagenome (GOLD analysis project Ga0163144, IMG submission 123175) | Freshwater microbial mat bacterial communities from Lake Vanda, McMurdo Dry Valleys, Antarctica - Oligotrophic Lake LV.19.BULKMAT1 | ecosystem: Environmental > Aquatic > Freshwater >... | reverse complement strand
GTCGGCTTGTCCACAGGCACGCCCCTTGGATAACCCTGCACATGAGCGCGCCATCAAAAAGAACCCCACTCAGCCCGCGAAGGCTTGAGTCTCAATGTGTCCGTGGAATCAGGGTAAGTCCAAGTCCAGCGCGTGGTCCAGGCGCTCCAGGTCTGGTCCAGCGTGGCGGCAACCTCCACAGTCTTGTCGATCGCGCGCTCGGCAGCATGGGCGCCGGCCGCGCCGAGCATCAAGGCCAGGGCGGGCAGGGCACGACAAATCCAAAGCAGAGGCTGCATCGCTTGCGCTCCTGTGGCCAGGCCAGCGGATGATCGTCAGGGCCGGCAGCCGATTCACTGGGCAAGCGACCTTTATCATTGGCCCATGTCCCTTCCCGTGCATGACGTAGCGCAAATCCGGCTTGACAACGCACTTCGGCTCTTCGACGAGTTCGTTCAGGCCGCCGTCAAACACCCCGACGCGGCCACCTTGCGCGGCTTGGAAGGGCGCTTTGCCGAGCGACTGCAGATCCAACCCAGCTACTGGAGCCAGATCAAGAGCCGCTCGCGACAGATTGGCGAGCGACTCGCGCGCCAGTTCGAGCAGCTCTGCCACAAGCCGCCGGGTTGGATGGACCAGGCTCAAGGCGGGCCGAGTGCAGCCACCCGGCCCGCCGTGAGTGGCGCACAGCGCCCGCCCGAAGCCCACGACAGCCCACTACCGCAAGACGACGACGAACGTTTCATTGTCGGCTTGGTGTTGACCTACTACCGCCGCCACCCCCAGCGGGCGCGGACCCGCCTACTCGATCTGCTGGGCGAAGTGCTGTTGCCGACCACCGCCACACCCTCTGCGGGCAAGCGTCGCCCTGTCGCGCCAGAGCCAGCCAAGGACGAGGCACTCGACCTGTGGCGCCGCACACAGACCGGTGTTGCGCCGCTGAAACACCGCAAGCGCTGATACCGCGGCCCCTGCTCGAGCGATAAAAATAGCTTGCGCAAGATAAGTTTTACTTTATCATTTGCGCAAGTTTTGGTCTGCCGCCAGTTCGGTGCGCCTTTAACGACACCCCGCCTTTCAGCCCAGCCCAGGAGCCCCATGCCCACAGCTTCGTTCGCCCACGCCGGCTGCTGCTGTGAGCCGCGCTCCTCTGCCAACACGACCGCACTGGCCTGCGCCTGGCGGCCGGCAATCGTCGATCACTGAGATCGGCGCGCCGCCGACCGGGCCCGGGTGCAGCAATGCCTCGGGCCTTTTGCATTGCGAGGCCTGCCCCACCCTCTCACCGGAGACACGACGATGAAGATCACCTTGCCCCGCGCGCCAACCCGCAACCCCTTGGTGCGCCCCAGCCACCTACGCCATGCCGGCGCGCACGGCCCTTGGGCCGGCGCGAAGCGTCAGCGCAGCGCACGCGAGCTGCGCCGTGAACTCGAGCGCCTGGGCCAGAGAGAACGACCGCCGAGCCTCTGAAACCGGCTGGGCGCAACGGCTGCGCCCGAGGAGACACCCATGTTGATCAAGCCCCTCTCACCGCGTTCGTCCCACCCAGCGCTGCCCCTTGAAGTGCCGCCCCTGCGCCGCGGCGTTGCACTCGCCTTGCGTGCTGCCAGTCGCGTGCTGCAACGCTGGGCCCAGCGACTGGCCAGCGCGCCGTCGCTCACCGTGTTCGTGGCTCAACCGCCACTGCTCGAGTTCCACGCCGAGTCCGGTGCACCCGATGGTGCGCTCTATGTCGATGGCGTTCTTGTCGGTCGCTTGGCTGGCGTTCGCCGTTTGTGATGTCAGGTCTAGCCAGGAGCGCGTGCCCGCAGCGGCGGATCGATCGGCCACCTGTCGGTGTGTCCAGCCCGCCTCAAGTCGCGCGACTCGCGGCCGATACACCGAAGACGCATCCCATCCAGCCATGAGCGACCTGACCACCCCCTCCAAACGGATCGATCGCCCGCTGCGCGATCTGGCGGCCTGGGTGGCTCACTTTCGCAGCGCCACCATCCCGGTGCTCGACAGCACGGCCGAAACGGTGCTTGAGCTGGCCGTCAACGAGGATGCGGTCGATGCGCACTTGCTCTCGGAGGCCGTCGGCGCCGACCCGCTGATGACCCTGAAACTGCTGGCTCATGTCGGTAGCAACAGCCGGCGCGAGACCGACGTCGAGACCGTGGTCAGTGCTCTGGTGCTACTCGGCATCGGCCCGTTCTTCCGCCACTTCGGTGAGTTGCCGACCATCCGCCAGGCTCTGCACGGCACCGCCGATGCAGACGAGGTGCACGCCGGCTTACAGGCAGTGCTTGATCGCTCACACCGCGCCTCCCAGTTCGCGCTCGGCTTCGCAGCACACCGCATGGACCCCGACGCCGCCGTGATCCACGAAGCAGCCCTGCTGCACGGTTTCGCCGAGCTGCTCTTGTGGTGCCATGCCCCCTCGCTGGCGCTCGAGATCGCTCGCCGTCAGCAAGCCGACCCCACGCTGCGCTCGGTCGTCGCGCAACAGGCTGTGCTGGGCATCACATTGGCTGACCTGCAACAGGCGCTGATGAAAGCCTGGCGCCTGCCAGAGCTGCTGATCCGGCTGGACGACGCCAAGCACGCTCACAGCTCCCAAGTAAAAAACGTGACGCTGGCCGTCCGCTTGGCGCGTCACACGGCACAGGGGTGGGCCAATGCGGCGCTGCCCGACGACGTGTCCGAGATCGCCGCTCTGTTGCTTCTGGGTACCGAACCAACACTGAAACTGCTGCACGAAATCGACAGCTGAACCGTTTGCCTCAGATCGGCAAGGCGGTGGTGTTCTTGACACGGTCGAGCACGAAGCTCGTCTTGCAGTCCTGCACGCTCGGGTGCTTGAGCAGGGTTTCCATCACGAAGCGCGAGTAGTGCGCCATGTCTTGCACCACCACGCGCAGGAGGTAGTCCATCTCACCCGTGAGGGCCGAGCACTCGACGACTTCGGGCCAGGCCTGGACCGCAGCGCGAAACAGGTCCATCGGGTTGCGCTTGTGGCGCTCGGTGTGCTTTTCCAGCCGCACATTGAGGTAGGCGGTGAGCGGCAAGCCGATGCGCTCGGCAGCTACCAGGGCGACATAGCCGAGCACGACCCTCGCCTCTTCAAGCCGCTTGACCCGGCGCAACACGGCCGACGGCGACAAGCCAGCCTGCTCGGCCAGGTCATCGTAAGTCGTTCGGCCGTCTTGTTGTAGCGCGCGAAGGATGCGCCTGTCGATCGCATCGAGCGCATATGTGCCGTCCATATCTGGCATTGTGCAGCTTTCCTGCGCCAGTGAGACTCGCCGGGCCACAGCTTGCAGAAAAACTGCGCGTCAACGGCCCTACAGTCTCGCGAACCGCGCCCAAACTCGACGCAACAAGGTCACACCATGCAATTCACCCCCTGGGACAACCCGATGGGCACCGACGGATTCGAGTTCATCGAGTACGCGGCACCCGACCCCGCGGCCATGGGGCAATTGTTCTCGCGCATGGGTTTCAAGCCGATTGCACGGCACCGCCACAAGAACGTGGTGCTCTACCGTCAGGGCGAGATCAACTTCATCGTCAATGCTGAACCCGACTCTTTCGCGCAGCGTTTCGCCCGCTTGCATGGGCCGAGTATTTGCGCGATCGCCTTCCGCGTGCAAGACGCGCGCGCTGCCTACGAGCGCGCGATCTCGCTGGGCGCCTGGGGCTATGCCGGCACTGCGGGGCCGGGCGAGCTGAACATCCCAGCCATCAAGGGTATCGGCGACAGCGTGATCTATTTCGTCGACCGTTGGCGCGGCAAGGGCGGCAAGCAGGTCGGAGACATTGGCAACATCGGCTTCTTCGATGTCGACTTCGAGCCGCTGCCAGGCGTGGGGATCGCGCAGCTGACCCCGGCCGGCCACGGCCTGACCTACATCGACCACCTGACGCACAACGTGCACCGCGGCCGCATGGGCGAGTGGGCCGACTTTTACGAGCGTCTGTTCAACTTCCGTGAGGTGCGCTACTTCGACATCGAAGGCCAGGTCACCGGCGTCAAGAGTAAGGCCATGACCAGCCCCTGCGGCAAGATCCGCATTCCGATCAATGAAGAGGGCAACGAGAAGGCCGGCCAGATTCAGGAGTACCTGGACAAGTACCACGGCGAAGGCATCCAGCACATTGCGCTGGGCTCGAACGATCTGCTGAAGACAGTGGACGAGATGCGCCAAGCCGAGGTCAAACTACTCGACACCGTCGACACCTATTACGAGCTCGTCGACAAGCGTATCCCCGGCCACGGCGAGAACGTCGCCGAGTTGCAGCAGCGCAAAATCTTGATTGACGGCAAGGCCGGCGAGTTGCTGCTGCAGATATTCAGCGAGAACCAGCTCGGCCCGATCTTCTTCGAGTTCATTCAGCGCAAAGGCGATCAGGGCTTCGGCGAAGGCAACTTCAAGGCCTTGTTCGAGAGCATCGAGCTCGACCAGATGCGCCGCGGCGTGCTGAAGACATGAGCCAGGACAAAGCATTCAACCAGGGCGTTGCACCCGTCACATATGGCAGTGGCAAGCGCCCGCCGCGCGGCGACTACGCCCGCGCGCGCGCCGACTACACCTGCGAGCAAGACTACGCCCAGTACAGCGCCGCCGACCACGACACCTACCGGCGCCTTTACGCGCGCCAGGTGCAGCAGTTGCCAGGGCTGGCTTGCGACGAGTTCATCGCCGCGGTGCGCCAGCTCGGCGAGCCCGATCGCATCCCGTATTTCGACGCGATCTCAGAGCGCCTGATCAAGACCACCGGCTGGCAGGTGGTGAGCGTGCCAGGCCTGATTCCGGAAGAGGCCTTCTTCGCGCTGCTGGCCGAGCGCAAATTTCCGGTCACGGCTTGGCTGCGCAAGCCCGAAGAGTTCGAGTACATCGTCGAGCCCGATGTCTTCCACGACCTCTTCGGCCATGTGCCGCTCTTGTTCAACCCGGTCTTCGCCGATTACATGCAGGCCTATGGCGCGGGCGGCCTGAAGGCCAGCCGGCTGGACGCTTGCGAGTTGTTGGCGCGCCTGTACTGGTACACGGTGGAGTTCGGCTTGATCGTGACACCGGCGGGGCTTCGTGCCTATGGCGCCGGCATTCTGTCGTCGGCGGGCGAATTGCGCCACAGCGTCACCAGCCCCGACCCTCAACGCATCGCCTTCGCGCTAAAGCGCCTGATGCGCACCCGATACAAGATCGACAGCTACCAAGCGAGCTACTTTGTGATCGATTCTTTCGACCAGTTGTTCCAGGCCACAGCGCCCGACTTCACGCCGATCTACCGCGCCGTGCGCGACCGCATTGCCGCCGAGGGCGAGGTCGAAGCCGGCATGGTGCTGGCCGGCGAACGCAGCTTCAACTGAGCCAGCGCAAGGTTGCTTCCCACGGCTCGGGCCGACTGACCATGTGCACATGAGCCACGCCCGGCAGATGCCGGTTGTCGGCGCCGGCCACGCTGGCGGTCGAGGCCGGGAAGACGATGTTGTCGCAGTGGCTGTAGAAGCAGGTGAGGCGGGCCGCGCGGTCGGCCGGCTCATGTTGCACAACGGCATCGTGCAGCCAGGGTGAACGCTGCTGCATCTGGCGCCCATTCAGCGTCATCGCAAAGCGCGCCAGCCAGGTGCCGGCGTGGGGTGTGCCGATCGTGATGGCATGGTGCACGCGCGTTTCGTTGCCCGCCTCGGCCCACCAGCGGCGCAGTGCCAGGCCGCCCATGCTGTGGGCCACGATCACCGGCGCCAGGCCGGTGGCACGCTCGAGCCGCTGCATGGCGGCGTCGATGATGGCGGCATAGTCGTCGATCGAGCCGAACACCGGCTCCAAATTGACCGCGATGCAGGGCAAGTTGCGCGCGTGCAGGCGTTCGAGCCAGGCATTCCAGACCCCACGGTTGCAGACGAAGCCGTGCACCAGCAGCAAGCCGCGCCGGCCCTTCGCGTCGGCGGGCAGGTGGTCGGGCCAGCGCCGGCTGCGAAAGGGTTGGCGCCAGCAAAACACCAGCGGCGCAGCGCCGACTTCACCGCACCAGGCGCGCAGCAACTGCGCCGCCGTGGCGCGCGGCGCCGGGTCGTCGCCGTGCATCAGGCGCAGCAGGACGAACTCGATGGCCAGCACGACGGCGTAGCCAAAGACGATCAGCAGCGCGCCGCCAAGGGCCCACGCCGAGTGGCCGGCGCGCCAAGCGAGCCCCCCCCACAACAGCGCGAGCGCCAGCAGGCCCAGGGTGGTGATCTTTTGAAGCCGCGCGAGCATCAGGCAGCGAGTTTGACCTCGCGCCCGGACAAGCGCAGGGCGAGCCGCGTGGCAAGCTTGTTCGTCAGGCCGTAGACCGAGAGTTGAGGGTTGGCGCCGATGCTGGTGGGAAACAGGGATCCGTCGTGCACCGACAGGTTGTCGATTTGCCAGTGCACGCCGTCGCCCCGCACGACGCCGCGCTTGTCGTCCGCAGCCATGCCGCAGCCGCCCATGACGTGGGCGCTGACCACTTTGGTGAGGAGCGGCTGCATCGGCAGCATCCGAATGCCCTCGCGTGCTTCGGCCCAGGTCGCGTAGGGCGGCGCCAGTTCGTGGCCGACGGAGACTTGTTTGGCGCCGGCGGCGAATTGCAGTTCGGCCATCGTTAGCAATGCGCGCCGCGCACCGTCCATGACGAAGGGCGTCAGCGGGTAGTCGAGCTCAGGCATGCCGTCGCTGCGCAGCTTCACGCGCCCGCCCGGCGAATCGGCGTGAAAGCCGTCGCGCATCAGCGCCAGCAGGGCGTGGCTGTTGGGAAACTCGGCGAAGCGCGCCGCCGCGTCGCGGCCGTAGCCGTTCATCGTCGTGGCGAAAATCAGCGGGTGCAGCGGCGGTGCTTCGAGCTTGTAGCCGATGGGCCCGTCGATGGGATCGACCTCCAGAAAGTGATCGCTGTAGATGGTCTGTGGCGCTCCTTGCCAGCCGGCGACTCGCTGATCGAAGGTGGCCAGCGCAATCACCACGGGGTGCAGGAAGGTGCGCGCACCGAGCAGGCGATTCGGGTCGGGTGCCGCGGAACGCATCAGCAGCGCCGGCGAGTTGATCGCGCCGCCGGCGAGCACATAGTGGCGGGCGACGACGCGGGTCGCACGCGCGTCAGCGGTGACTGCGCCATTGGGCTGCACCGCTCGGCAATGCAGCGCCGCCACGCGACCCGCCTGCAGCTCGAACCGATCGGCCCGTGTTTCGACGAGCAGGGTGGCGCCGCGGTCGAGCGCGGCCGGGATCGTCGTCACCAGCATTGACTGCTTTGCATTCGTCGGGCAGCCCAAGCCGCAAGAGCCGAGGTTCCAGCAACCCTTGACGTTTCGCTGGATCGCCGCCGCGGCAATACCGAGCTTGAGTGCACCGCGGCGCAGCAGCTCATTGTTCTCGTTCGGCGGCGTCAGCCAGGGGCCGATGTTGAGGCGCTGCTCGGCCTGATGGAACCATGGTGACATCGCGTCGTCGGTCAGCTCGCTCAGGCTGAAGTGCTCGCGCCAGTACGCCAACGTCGCGGGCGGCGTGCGGAACGAGCTGGTCCAGTTGACGGTGGTCGAGCCGCCGACGCAGCGGCCCTGCAAGATGGTGATGGCTTTGTCGGCCGTCTTGCGCGCGGCGCTTTCCTGGTACAGGCTGGGGTAGGCCTCGCTCTCGAGCTGGCGAAAGTCGCTGCTGGACTTCAACGGGCCCTCTTCGACGATCACGATCTTCAAGCCGGCGGCACTGAGCAGCTCGGCCGTGATGCCAGCGCCGGCGCCACTGCCGACGATGGCCACGTCGCACTCGATCGTATTCGGTGGGGCGCGGCGTGCGCCGCCGAAAACGCGCCAACCACGCGCCAGGCCGTCGGTGATGGGATCGGGGATGCGGGCTGTCGTCATTCAGGCAGGCTCACTCAATCTTGGTCGGGCCGGGGTAGCCCAGTTGGGCCCAGGTGACGCTGTCGGCGAAATACGCAGCGTGGGTCAGATCGCGCAGCGCGTGATAGCCCTGCTGGCGCAAGGCCAGGCGCGAGCTGCGCATCGCCTGCAAGGCGGCCTGGATCTGAACCACGTCGGCGCGCGCCCAATCTGTGGACAAGCCGGCCAGCGCCAGCCGGCCGGGTGGCAGCGCGAGCAGCGTCAGCAAGCCGCCGACATCGCGCTGCGTGGCGGGCGGCAAGGCGCGCAGCGTGGCATCCATGCGATCAAGATGCGCGGCGATCGCGGCCTGCTGCGGGCCAGCCTCGGCCGGCAGGCTGCCGTCGAGTACGGCGCGGGCGACAGCTCCGAACACGCTGCGGCCCGTTGCGGTGAGACGGCCGTCGCGCCAAGCCGACTGATGGAACAGAGCCGCGCCGCCGCCCACCAGCGCCAGTGCCGTGCCACCAGCGACACCCAGTTTGAGCAGAGTTCGACGTTGCATCCAATCAAGTGTTGCATCATTGCGCGATGCCCCGTTAGGGATCGTCAACTAACCGCTGCCCAGGCAAACCCCCAATGAACGCGCGTGGCGAATTGATCCTGAAACAGCTGGAAGCGGTGCGCGCCGAGCGCACCGCCAGGTCATTGGATACGGGTTTAGCCAAACGCGTGCTGCTGGTCAAGCGGTATCAGCAGGCAAGGTTCGCACTGACATATACCGATCTGCTGGCAACACCGCGCTACGCCGGCGCTGCCAGCTTCTTTCTGGATGACTTGTACGGGCCGGGCGACTTCGCGCAGCGCGACGGACAGTTCGCCCGCATTGTTCCTGGCTTGGTTCGACTGTTCCCCGCCGAAGTTGTCGCGACAGTGGAAGCGCTCACTGCTATGCACGCACTGTCGGAGCGCCTCGATACCGAGATGGCCCGCCACATCGGCGATGCGGCTTTGGCACCCTCGGGGTACATCGATGCCTGGCGAATGACCGGCCAACCAGCTGCACGGCAGCGTCAGATCGACTTGATGCTCGAGGTGGGCCATGCGCTCGATTTACACACACAGCGGCCGCTGCTGCGGCACAGCTTGCGCGCAATGCGCGCGCCTGCGAGGGCCGCGGGATTGGGCACACTGCAGGTTTTCCTTGAGCGAGGATTCGAGACTTTTCGAAGCTTGCAAGGCGCTGGTTCCTTCTTGCGCGAAGTCGAAATGCGCGAGCGTGCTTTGGCGGCGAGTCTGTTCGGTCTTGACGGCGCACCTGACGCGCTAGGACAACTACCGTAGCCGAGCTGAGATCTGGCCTTCAGCATCGGAGCGTGTCTCGACGACTGATGGAGTTTGCAGATTGAACGCGAAGCCCTGGTTAGCGCACTACCCGCCGGCAGTTCCCGCCGAGATTGCTCTTCACGAGCAAACGACGCTGGTAGACGTCTTGGAGAGCGCTTTTCGTCGCCACGCTCAGCGCGATGCGATTGTTTGCATGAACACGCGATTGCGCTTTGCCGATGTCGACCGCTTGTCGCAGGACCTTGGCGCATGGCTTCAGTCTTTGGGGCTGGCGCAGGGTACGCGGGTCGCGCTGATGATGCCCAACTTGCCGCAATACACCGTGGCGATTGCGGCGGTATTGCGCGCCGGGTATGCGGTCGTGAATGTGAACCCGCTCTACACGCCACGAGAACTGGAGCACCAGTTGGTCGACTCTGGTGCGGAGGTCATGGTGGTGCTGGAGAACTTTGCAGGCACCCTGGAGGAAGTGATCGACCGAACGGCGGTGCGGCATGTCGTGCTGGCGACGATGGGAGATCTTCTCGGTTTCTGGAAAGGGCGGATGATCACATTTGCCGTGCGCCATTTGCGCAGACTGGTCCCCGAGTTCCGGTTACCGCGCGATGGCGGGCGTTCCGTGACCAGCTTCCGTGACGCCTGCGCCGCTGGAGCGAACATGAGCTTGCGCCGGGCAAAGTTGACCCCGAATGACATTGCCTTCTTACAGTACACCGGCGGCACCACGGGGGTTTCCAAGGGCGCAACGCTCTTGCATCGCAACGTCGTGGCGAACGTCCTGCAGACTGAGGCGTGGTTTGAACCCACGTTGAGAACGCTCGGTGACCGGCCCATGACCATCGTCTGTGCGTTGCCGATGTATCACATCTTCGCGCTGACGATTTGCTGCCTGATGGGCGCCCGGCTTGGCGGCCTCAATTTGATGATCCCGAATCCGCGCGACATTCCAGGCATGGTGAAGACGCTGGCAGCGCACCGCTTCAACATGTTCCCGGCCGTCAACACACTGTTCAACGCGTTGTTGAACGACGCCGGCTTTGCGCGGCTGGATTTCTCCGGCCTTGTGGTCTCCAACGGTGGTGGTATGGCCGTGCAGGAGGCCACGGCTCGGGACTGGCAACGAGTCACGGGCTGCGCCGTTGTCGAGGGCTACGGCTTGTCGGAGACCTCGCCTGTTGCGACCTCCAACCGCGTCGATCTGACGGAGTTTTCCGGCACGATCGGGTTGCCAATTCCGTCGACGGAGATCTCGATAAGGGATGACAGCGGTGTTGAGGTTGCTGGCGGTCAAGCAGGCGAGATCTGCATCCGCGGGCCGCAAGTGATGTCCGGCTATTGGCAACGGCCCGATGAGACGGCTTTGGTTATGACGCCGGACGGTTTCTTCAAATCCGGCGACATCGGCGTAATGGACGAGCGCGGCTACGTGCGCATCGTCGATCGCAAGAAGGACATGATCCTGGTCTCCGGCTTCAATGTCTACCCGACAGAAATTGAGCAGGTCGTCAGCATGCATCCAGGCGTCCTGGAGTGCGCGGCGATTGGCGTGCCCGACCACCGCGCCGGAGAGTCCGTGAAACTTTTCATTGTTCGGAAGGACGCTACCCTGTCAGAGGAGGACATTGCGACATATTGCCGAGCAAACTTCACCGCGTACAAGCGCCCCAAGGCTATTGAGTTTCGCGACGAATTGCCTAAGAGTAACGTCGGCAAGATACTTCGACGGGAGTTGCGGCCGACTAGCTGACGTAGGTCGATACCGCGTTGACGTGACACCGAAAAAAGCAAAAAGCCCGATCACAGAGTGACCGGGCTTTGCCGTTTTAATAGCCTGACAATGTCCTACTTTCACACGGGAATCCGCACTATCATCGGCGCTGAAGCGTTTCACTTTCCTGTTCGGGATGGGAAGGAGTGGTACCACCTCGCTATGGTCATCAGGCTTAACTTGTCGCCCCCCTGACCAAGTCAGGAAGACAAATTCATAGAGTCAAATCAGTCTGATTGCACAACAACTCGGCATAACTCTTTGACGATCGTCAAAGTTATAGGGTCAAGCCTCACGAGCAATTAGTATCGGTTAGCTTAACGCATTACTGCGCTTCCACACCCGACCTATCAACGTCCTGGTCTCGAACGACTCTTCAGGGGGCTCAAGGCCCCGGCAAGACTCATCTTGAGACGAGTTTCCCGCTTAGATGCTTTCAGCGGTTATCTCTTCCGCACTTAGCTACTCG
>Ga0163144_10026033_pt1 | contig 11395 bp, 10 predicted proteins | sample OliLak19BULKMAT1_FD_123175 | JGI IMG/M metagenome (GOLD analysis project Ga0163144, IMG submission 123175) | Freshwater microbial mat bacterial communities from Lake Vanda, McMurdo Dry Valleys, Antarctica - Oligotrophic Lake LV.19.BULKMAT1 | ecosystem: Environmental > Aquatic > Freshwater >... | reverse complement strand
TTTTCCTGACTGTGTTCGGACTTTCGGTGGAGGACAATAGCGAGTCTGGGGGAATGTTCCTTGGTGTCGAAGAGCTAACCTTCTGGCAGGACTGCTACCCGGGCGACACGCTCACGGCGCGGAGCACAGTACTCGACAAGCGTGAGTCCGACAGCCGACCGGAACAGGGCATCGTGACGTGGCACACCGAAGGCTTCAATCAGCGTCACGAGCGCGTTATCGATTTCAAACGCACCAATTTTGTGATGAAGAGGCGGGCCTAATGAGCTACCTGACCGAAGAACGGCTGATGATTCAGCAGACGGCGCGCGAGTTCTCACTGAAGGAGGTGCTGCCTGTCGCCAACGAACTGGACAAGATCAAGGGCGATATCCCAATGGACCTGCGCGACAAGATGGGGCAACTCGGGTACTTCGGGATGCGCATCGCAGAGCGCTACGGTGGTGCGGAACTCGGAGTGTTCGAGTACATCCTGGTGACCGAGGAGTTGGCCCGAAGCTGGATGAGCGTGGCCAGCATCATCGCTCGCGGCAATGGTCTTGGTGGGGGGTTCAGCGACGAGCAGAAGCAGAACTACCTGCCTCGGATGGCGCGGGGTGAATTCCTCGGCGCGGTGGCTCTTTCAGAAGCGGACGCCGGCTCCGATCTGGCGAACATCCAATGCCGCGCCCGCCGCGACGGCGACGAATGGGTGATCAACGGCAACAAGATGTGGTGCACGTTCGCCGACGGTGCGGACTACATGACGGTTCTCTGCCGTACGCAAGACATGGACGATAAGCGCAGGCACGCCGGGACGAGCATGTTCTTTTTCGAGAAGGAGCGCGGCAAGCTTCCTGAAGGGGTGCACGGCACGCCTGTGAACAAGATCGGCTACCACGGATGGAAGACGTGGGAGCTCCGTTTCGACGACTTCCGCGTACCGCTCTCGGCCCAACTGGGGCAGGACCGGGGCACCAACGACGCCGGATTTAAGTCCGCCGTCGGCTTCCTGGAGGGGGCGCGAGCCCACACTGCTGCGCGCGCGGTCGGGTTGGCGCGGGGTTCGATGGAGGACTCCATCGCGTACGCCAAACAACGGGTCCAGTTCCGTCAACCAATCGCAAGCTTCCAGGCGATCCGCTTCAAGCTCGCGGAGATGGCGGCAGAGATCGAGGCTGCGCGACAGCTCACCTATTTCGTTTGCGACGCCATCGACACTGGCCGTCGCTGCGACAAAGAAGCCGGCATGGCGAAGTGGTTCGCCAGTGAAATGGCCGAACGGGTGACCAGCCAAGGCCTCCAGATCCACGGCGGCTACGGCTACACCACGGACCTGCCGATTGAACGCTACTGGCGCGACGCACGGCTCACCAAGATCTTTGAAGGAACCAGCGAGATTCAACTCCGCATCATTTCCGACCGGCTGATCGGAGACCGTTGATGAGCCTGACCGGGACGGACAACTACTTCGAAGACTTTCGCGTCGGCGACGCCTATCAACACGCTCGTGGCAAGACGATCACGGAGATGGACAACGTGCTGATCACGAACCTCGTAATGAACACGGCCCAGGGCCACTTCAACGAGGATCAGATGGCCCGGGGACCGCTGAAGCACCGCATTGTGTTTGGCGGAATCACGGCGGCGATGGTGATCGGTCTCGCGATGCAGGATACGGGCGAGAACGCGCTGCGGGAGCTGACGCTGAACAGGATTCGCTTCCGCACGCCGGTGTTTCACGGCGATACGCTTTATGCCTACAGCGAAGTGCTTGAGACCGCCGATACCGAACGTACGGACGCCGGCGAAGTGCTCTTTCGCCACGTTGGGCTAAATCAGGACGGCAAGCCAGTGTTCGAAGGCGAGCGCCGCGTGCTCATCCGCCGACGCCCGATCGCGACTGACTAGAGGCTCCCAACCAGCTCCTTCGCCTGCTCGCGAAGCTCCGCCCGGAAATCCGGGTGGGCGACGCTGATCAGTTCTTCGGCGCGCTGCCGATGGTTTTTGTCGAGCAGTCGGGCGATGCCGAACTCGGTCACAATGGTGTCAGCAAGGTAGCGCGGGACGGTGATCATGGTGCCCGCTTCGTGCCGGGCAACGACCTTGGAGAGCGTGCCTTCAAGCGCCGTGGAACGTAGGACGGTGATTGCCCGGCCGCCCTTGCAGAGCGAGGCCGAGAGGTGGGTGTCAGGCTGGCCCCCGGTGCCGTTCACCATGTGCCCGCCGAATCGGTCTTCACTCGCGATCTGTCCGATCAGGTCGATGGCGATCGCGCTGTTGATGGAGGTCATGTTTCGATTCTGGGCCATCAGCAGGGGATTGAGCAGGTAGTCCGGATCGTACAGTTCGAATGCCGGGTTGTTGGCGATGACCTTGAGGTCGTGGCCATCGCAGCCGGACCACGCTACGGCCACGGACTTGCCACGGTGGATCGTCTTCAGGGAGTTGTCGAGAATTCCGCGCTCCCAGAGCCGGGCAAGGCCGGGTGAGCCGAGTTCGGTGTGCAGTCCAAGGTGCTTCGCATCGTCGAACGCGCCCGCCTTGAACATCAGCGAACTCGGCTGGCCAACGCCAACCTGGATCGTGTCGCCGTCGCGGATCAGCTGGCGAACGTGGTCCGCGATGGACTGGGCGGCCGGGTCGATGTCCACCAGACCTAACGCACCTCGCAGGAGCATCGGGGGCATCATGTGGAACAATTGTTCAACGAGACCGAGCTGGTCGATGCTGCAGCTCTCTAGCAGTTGAAGCATTTCCGCGCGGTCGCCCTCCGGACTGAGCGTATTGACGCGTTCGCGGATGCCCTGGACATCAACCGGCTTCAAGACACCTTCGATGAAGGTGTGGATGTCACTCACGTGCATCCACACGTCACCGTGCACCGGGTAGATGTTCGGGTCGACCATCGCGATCGTTATTGGGCAACGCTTCGCGTAGGAGCGGCGCTGCCACATGTGCGCCCCAAAATGCACATAGCCAGCCTCGTTCGGGGCGCTGCACGGGGTGAGCCAAACATCTGGAATCCGGGCCTCGGGTCGACCGTCGTCGTGTGCCTTCATCCCGAGCATGAACGTATTGGGCAGGTACGTCGCGATCTTCGCATCGTGCGCAGGGCGCATGCCATCGCCGATGAAGAGTTCAATCTCCTTTTCGCCCTTCGGTCCGGTCGGGCTATAGAGGCTCGGTTCGCGCGGTGCGAGCCCGCGAATGTCAACACGCCCAAGACTCTTCGCTCGCTCTTCGAAGGCGGCAGTCAGTGCGGTGGGGGTGAGAATGCTGATGCCGACGAGGTCGCCCTCCTTGATCAGTTCCATCGCCTGGGCGGGGGTTTTCAGGCGCGACTGATATTCATCGCGCCAGTTGTCGTAACTGCTCATGGTGTTCCTCTAATGCCTGTCGAATGGACCGGACGGTGGGTTGGTGACGGAAGTTTGCACGGCGCGGCGTTCAGACGCCAACGGAGTTCAGCGAGGGAGCCTTGCGATATTGACCCGGAAGCTGGCGACGGCCCGAGACGCAACGTCCATCCCGCCAAAGATCTCGACCGCCTCGGCGGTGAACCGCTCGACAATGATTGGCATTGCTTCGGCGGGTATCGCCCACGTGTTGGAGTTGGCGCGGCTTTCAAGACGGGCGACCTCTCGCCTGACGGTGTTCACGTCGGTCCAATGTGCGATTTCGCGCGTTTCGAACGTTACGCCTGAATCGCCGAGCACTTCAGCGAAGGCTGGCTCGGCGCTTGCGCGGTGGCCATGCGCCCATCCGTTCTGGCCAGTCACTTCACGAATGATTTCGTTGAGGCGCTCCCCGGCGCGCTGCTCAGGATAGGGGGCGTAGGAGTGTGTGCAGTTCAAAAGTACGCCGCCGGCCCGGACGCATCCTATCGCGGCACGGATAGCCGCTCTCGAATCGGGCACTAGGTGGAGGATATGCGAGAAGAGGATCGCATCGAAGCTGCCGGGCCGGAATGGCAGGGCGGACGATTCGGCGAGCAGAACGCGGATATCTCTCCGTTTCTCGCCAAGGGTGCGGAGCATCTCGGTGGAGATGTCGATTCCAGTGAGTTGGAAGCCTCGGTGGGCGAGGGGGACGGCGATGCGGCCTGTTCCGATGCCGACTTCGAGCACACTGCGCGCGCCGTTCTCTTCGAGGATCGCGGCGAGGCCGTCACCGACCTGCCGCTCTGCCTCAATGGACAGCCCGCGGGTGGAGTCATACAGGTGCGCCACGCGGTCGTAGTTGTTGGCCTGGATCGACGGTTGCGACGGTTGGTTCATACGGAACGAACTTCCTGTCTCAGGATTGGCGCTCGCGCCACTCATCGATCAGCCAGCGGGCGATCGACAGTTTGCCGGGGATGTTCGGAAGGTTGTCGGCAGTGAACCACTGGGCGTCGACAATTTCCGTGGGGTCGCAGACGATCTCGCCGCCGGCGTATGTGGCATTGAAACCGAGCATCAAGGAGTTGGGGAACGGCCAGGGTTGGCTGCGCATGTATTTGATATCGCTGAGTTCGACTCCAACCTCTTCGCGAACTTCACGGGCGACGCACTCTTCGAGGGTTTCGCCGGGTTCGACAAATCCTGCGAGCGTGGAGTACATGACGTTCGGACCAAAAGTTCGGCCACGGGCGAGTAGTGCTTCGTTGCCGCGCTCGATCAGGGTAATCACAGCGGGAGAAATGCGGGGAAACGAGAGAAGTCCGCAACCCGGGCACTTTCGGGCGCGTTCTCCCGGAGCGTCTTCGGTGGCATCCCCACAACGGCCGCAGAATCGATGGGTGCGGTGCCATTCGGCGATCTGCACCGCGCGACCAGCGAGGTGCCAAGTTTGCTCAGGCAAGTGCGGGAAGAGGGTGAAGAGAGTTTCGAGGCTGAACGAATCGGGAGTGTCTCCGGGAGTGTCGATCCCGGCGGCCCAAATCGGAATGCCATCAAGCAGTCCGAGGAAATGCTCGTGGTCGACGCTAATTCCGAGGTCGCGTGGATGCACCGCTTCAGGTAGGCGGAGTCCATTCGCGCCAGGGGTGACGAGCACGGTGCCTTTGCCTACGCAGATCCAGGTCGCGTAGATACCGACGACATCGTCTGGAGGAGTGATGAGGGACTGGAAGGTGGGGGACTGAGACATAGGAACCAACCTTGTGTGAGCGTTGAGTAGCTTAGCAGGGGACGACGCCGTTGATCTCGCGGGCGGATCTCCGCCACGACGCGCCGGAAGCGGCACCGGTCCGCCGAAAGTGTTGATGCTTTCCGGCCGCAGCGCATCATCTGGTAGAATCGCATCATGCGCACGACTCTTTCAATCGACGACGACGTTCTTGAAGCGGCGAGACAGCTATCCGAGGCCCGGCACATCCCTTTGGGGCAGGCGGTATCGAGCCTCGCACGCAAGGGAATCACGCGCATCGGCCTACGTGAGACTTCAAGCGGCGTTCTTGTGTTCGACACGCCCGAAGATTTCCCGGCGATCGATGCGTCCGATGTCGAGCGGGCACTCGCGCACTTTCCGTGACCGACGGAACTCGACTGCTCGATGTAAACGTGCTGGTCGCGCTGCTTTGGCCACCGCATGTCCACCACGAAGCAGTTCTTCGCTGGTTCGAACGCATAAGGGACGGCGGCTGGGCCAGTTGCCCGATCACGCAGTTGGGCTGTGTGCGGGTACTGGCGGCACCGGCGGTATCGCAGGGCAGCTTGACGGTTCAGACTGCTGCCGGGCTGCTTTCGGAAGTGCTCATGGAACCGCACCACGAGTTCTGGCCAGACGATCTCGAGATCTCTGACAATCGGTTCGGCGAGACGCTCACACACTTTCAGGGATCCAACCAAATTACCGATCGCTACTTGCTGGCGCTAGCGGCCGCTCATAGAGGGATCCTGGCAACGCTGGACCGTTCGACGACGACGACCCTCCCCGCCAACTCGCCGCTCTTAGAGCATATTGAGCTCGTCCGGGCGTGAGTGGCGGCCGACTCTGGGAGGTTGAAGAGTGCGCAACGCTAAATGGGGCGCTCCGTTTGGAGCGCCCCATCACTTTGTGGTCCGAAAGCAGCCGAGGCTACTTCTGGAGGATGTTGAGGGTGCACGCCGAGCAGAGCCCGATGACGTGAGCCATGGCAATCTTCGAGCCTTCGACCTGGCGGTTGCCGGCCTGGCCACGCAGGTGCCAGACGAGCTCGGCGATGTTGGCGACACCGGTGGCGCCGAGCGGATGGCCCTTCGAAAGTAGTCCACCGCTGGCGTTGACGACGGTCTTCGTCTTCGGTTTGTACGATTTGTCCTGGAAGGGCGCGAAGTCCTCCTGGTACTTGGTCGGGATCTTGTTGCCGATCCAGGGTGCGCCGCTTGCGACATGCTTGCCGGCCATGCCCTCTTCGCAGAGGCCAAGGTTTTCATAGTGCAGCAGTTCGGCGGTGGCGAAGCAGTCGTGCAGTTCGACCTGGCTGAGGTCCTCAGGCCCGATGCCCGCCTGTTCGTAGGCGATCTTGGCAGCGTTGCGGGTGAGCGTGTTGATGTCCGGGAGCGTCAGGTCGCGGTCCGTGTATGGGTCGCTGGTGAGGACGCTGGCGGCCACCTTGATCGGCTGGGTGGTGTACTGGCGCGCCTTGTCCATGGAACAGAGGATCGCTGCGGCGGCACCATCGCCGGTAGGGCAGCACATGAGCAGGGTGTTCGGGTAGGCGATCACGCGGCCGTTCATGACTTCGTCCAGCGGCGATTCCTTCTGGTACTGGGCGAGCGGGTTTTGGGTGCTGTGGAAGTGGTTCTTCACGCTGGCCATGGCGAAGTGTTCCTGCTGGGTGCCGTACTTCTTCGCGTGCTCCATACCGGCCATGCCGAAGACGGCGGGCATCATGTAGGAGCCCACCCGGCCTTCAAGGCTGGTCGCGGGATCGCCGCGGGAGCCGAGTAGGCCTTGCTTGCCCATCTGCTCACTGCCGACGGCCATGACGATGTCATAGGCGCCGGAGGCGATGGCGAAATAGGCCTCGCGGAACGCGGTGCTGCCGGTGGCGCAAGCGTTGGCGACGTTGATCACCGGAATGCCGGTCTGGCCGAGCTGCTGCAGGATGCGCTGGCCCGAGCCAGAAGTCTGGTAGAGATTGCCGCTGTAGAGCGACTCGATCGCCTTCATGTCGACGCCAGCGTCCTTGAGGGCCTCGTGGCCGGCCTGGGCGCCGAGCTGGGCAACATCCTTATCCGGGTACCGCCCGAACTTGATCATGGACACGCCAATAACTGCTACTTCTCGCATGAGATCTCCTTTGGGGTTGCGAGTGGGCGTTGCGGGTATGACCCCGATTTAGACCGGCTGGAAGCGGTAGGCGACGTAGGCGTTGCCTTCCTTATCCTCGGAAACCTGTTCTGTGAACATCTTAACCTTCATGCCGAACTTGAGGTTTTCGGGCTTCGGTTCGACGCCGACGATGTTGGTGTTTACCGAGACGCCTTCCGGGAGGTCAACGATAGCGGCGATGTAGGGCGCCTTCACGTACGGCGTGGCCTGGTGAATGATGGTCCAGACGTGGATTTCGCCTTCTTTCGAAAGCTTAACGGCTTCGAACGGGCCCTGGCCGCTGCACTTGGCGCAGTAGAGGCGGGGGCCGGCGTAGATGGCCTTGCAGTTGCTACAGCGGCTGGCGTTGAGGTAGTCCTCTTCACGGGTTGCCCCGAGGGTGAGGTATGGGACGAGTGGACGGAGTTCGGGTGCGACTGTGGGTGCTTCTGCCAAGCTGAGTCCCCCTTTCTAGATGACGCGAAAGCCCGGACGGGGATCGGCCGTTGCCGGTGACCCTGCCCGGTGCAATGCACCGATGATTGTGTTCGCGGCAGAGGAAGGTGTCAACGGCAGGCGCTGGCAGTCGCTCGAGATGAGTGCGCTGACGGCTGTGCCGCCCTGAACCAAGGCACCGTATGATTCGCCGCATGGGACCGCTTTTGCCACTTGCCATCCGCCGGAGCTTCGCCGGCCGCGGCATGATGGCCGTCATGGCGCTCGGCATCGTGGTCGCGGCGGTTCTGCTGGCGGCGGCGCCGATCTACGCCCGCGCTATGTCCGACCTCGGCCTGCGGTTCCTGATTTCTGATGAGTTGAACGGGCGGCACGCGGTGTGGGTCAACCTCGCTGAAGTGCCGGTTGCTTCACCGGACGGCAAGGCGCTGCAGCAGGCGGTCGAGAAGCAGCTAAACGCGCGCACGAGCTGGTACGCGGACTCGATGGCCCGAAACATCACGCTCGGCAAGTTCAAACTGGAGAACTCCGCGAGCAGTCCGCTGGAGCAGCGGCTTCTTGGGCAGCCCGAGTCGCTGACGGGCTACGAGAACCATGTGCGTGTCGTCTCCGGGCGCTTACCGGTGAAGTCGGACGGGCCACTGGAGGTCGCGATGGGCACAGCGACGGCGCGCGCCAGCGGCTTGGGCGTTGGCGATCGCTTCACGCTCCAGGACTTCGTCGATACCTGCGTGCGGCGCTTTCAGGCGGATATGAACGCACCACCGCCGCCGCCGTGCGACCCCTCGGCAACGTTCGCATTCGAGTTTCCAGCAGTACTGACCGCCATCATCGAGCCGCTGAGTGAGACGGACCGCTGGTGGGTGCTTGGTGCGCGCCGGTCGTTCGAGCCGATCGCACAGCCCAACCCGGAACCACCGATCGCGCCGATGTTCGCCGATGAATCGGCCCTGCTGGCGCTCGCAACCTCGTCGTTCCCCTCTTACCGGTCTTCAGCCTCGTGGTTTGTCTACACGGATGGCAGTGCGCTCGACCGGGGGAACTACCTGCGGGCGCGAGCCGACATGGACGCGCTGCGTTTGGAACTGGAGCCGCTCCAAGCGCTGGTTTCGCACCCGTTGCGAGAGACGCTGGACAACTACAGGACAACGTCCAACTTTCAGCAGAAGCCGCTGACGATCCTCCTGCTGCAGATCACGGCGATCGCGTTGTTCTACGTGGCGATCGTTGCGGCGCTGCTGATCGAGAGGCAAGCGGCTGAGATTGCCCTGCTGCGCAGCCGCGGCGCGAGTATGGGACAGGTGCTCCTGCTGTTCGCGATCCAGGGGCTGATCATTGGCGTCCCGGCGGTACTGGCGGCGCCCTTCCTCGCGGCCGGGGCCACCGCATTGCTCGGCCTGACGCCGCTGTTTAGCCCGGTTTCGAACAATTCGCTGCTGCCCGTAGGTGTACCACCGCTGGCATTCGGGATGGCGGCCGGGGGCGTACTGCTCTCGCTTGTTGCGTTCATTCTCCCCGGGGCGATTGTGGCGAAGAAGAGCGCGACCAGCCTCCGACGGGCTCAGGCACGTCCCGCCGCGTCGTTTATCCAGCGGTACTTCATCGACATTGGCATGGCAGCAGCGGCCTTGCTGCTGCTTTTCGAACTCCGGCAGAAGGGCTCGGTCTTCACACCCTCCGCCACCGGCGGATTGAGCAGTGACCCGCTATTGCTCGCTTCGCCGGCGTTGCTGATCGGGGCCGCGGCGGCGCTCATCCTGAGGTTCTACCCGCTTCTATTGCGAGCGGTCTCACGGCTCACCCAGGCGACGAGCGGGCCGGTCGTTTCGCTCGGGCTCTGGCAGGTGGTTCGAGCGCCAGCGCAGTACACCCAGCTGACGCTGCTGCTGATGATGGCAGTCGCCGTCGGGACGTTCGCGGCCAGCTACACAGCCACTGTAGACAGATCGTACCGGGACCGGGCGGGCTACGAATTGGGGACGGATCTGCGTGCGAGCGCAAGCGCCACTGGAACGCTCACGGGCGATACGCCCGAACGAGACAAGACGCTGGGGAGCATCCCCGGCGTTAAGCTGGCGACCTCTGCCTACCGCTCGAAGGCGCAGTTAGCGACGGCCGGAACCGGCGGGCCGATCTTCCAACTGCTGGCCCTTGATCCGGCCGCGGCCGCAAACATGCTCTGGACGCGGTCCGACCTCGCTGACGACTCGCTTGCAACGGTGTTGCGCACGATCGAGAGCGATGTTCCCGCACCGGGAAGGACACTGCCGGGGAAGCCAACGTCGCTTTCGATCTGGGTGAATGGCGGGCCGGAGATGGCGAACGTCAGCCTCTGGGCGCGGGTTCGCGAGGCGAAGGGCCAATTCATCCTCATTCAGTTGGGCGATTTGGATACTGGCAAGACCTGGAAACAGCTGAGCGCCGGGTTCGAGACGAAGTTCACGGGGGAACCGGCGTACCCGCTCACTCTCGCTTCTATCCTCGTGAGCGAACCCAACGGGCGGTTTGGAATCGCGTACCCTCCGCTCTACTTCGATGACATCACGGTGACCGACGCGGCCGGGACTGTAAGCGTCGCGGAGGACTTCGAAGGGCCTTCTCGATGGTCTTCGTTTGAAACGCGAGACAAGACTCCGGACGTCTTCGGGACCACTGCCGACCAGGTCCACGGGGGGAAGGCGGCAGGACGGCTCTCATTTCACACAGGGTCGTCGAAGGACCCTCGCGGGATCTTCGTCACCGGCCAAATCACCCCAATTCCGGCGATCGTGAGCAAGAGCTTCGCGAACAGCACCGGCCTCCATACCGGCACGACGGGCATGGCGGTGACGGACAGCAACGCGCTCATTCCCATTTCCGTGAAGGGGGAGTTCGACTTGTTTCCGACGACCCAATCGAGGTTAGGGCCGGTTGTGGTGGTGAACAGAGACTTGATGATGCTCTGGGCGGAGACGTCGAACTTCCTCGGCAAGGGGTCACTGGGCTCAAACGAGGTGTGGCTCTCGCTCACGTCCACGGCAGACCTCGAGGCGGTCAAAGCCTCGCTCAAGAAGTCAGACTGGGCGCTCGATCGAACGCTAAGCCTACAAGAGACGCTGCAACGGAACGAAAAGAATCCGCTCATCGCAGCGGGCGGGAGTGGCATCCTGATGTTGGCATTCGTGGCAGTGATGGGGCTGGTGGCAGCCGGATTGCTCGCCTCTTTGCGAGCGGCAGTGAGCCGCCGAAGAGCCGAGTTCGCGCTAGTCCACGCCATGGGCTTGTCGAGACTTCAACTCTTTCGAATGCTGGCACTCGAGTACACCGTGGTCTTCGTTGCGGGCACGGGCGCGGGAGCGATCCTCGGGCTCTTCCTCGGTCGCCAAATGCTTACCTTCTTGGACGTGACCGAGACCGGGGCGAAAGTGGAGCCGCCATTCATCCTCGTCACTCAGTGGCTGTTGGTTGGCGCAGGCCTCGTGCTGGTCCTGGGAATCTTCGTTGCCGCCCTGACCCTTGCGACCCGAGCCGTCAATCGAACTTCAGATGCAGAGGCGTTGCGCGTCGAATGAGGTGAGGGGCTCAGGGCTGCCGAGTCGGAGCGCCAGCCTGTGCGGCTGGCGCCTGAACGAATACCAGGACCGCGGGAAGGACTACTTCCGAACCGGCTGCTTGAGTAGACGCGAGGCGGTCCCCGGCG
>Ga0163144_10026032_pt1 | contig 11395 bp, 9 predicted proteins | sample OliLak19BULKMAT1_FD_123175 | JGI IMG/M metagenome (GOLD analysis project Ga0163144, IMG submission 123175) | Freshwater microbial mat bacterial communities from Lake Vanda, McMurdo Dry Valleys, Antarctica - Oligotrophic Lake LV.19.BULKMAT1 | ecosystem: Environmental > Aquatic > Freshwater > Lake... | reverse complement strand
CGACGACGGATGGCATCTACGCCGCGCCGGTCGCGGCGGGGGGGAGAGTGTTCGTCGTCGATGGCAGCGGAGTGGTGTTCGCCATCGATGCCGATTCGCTCGAAGTGAAATGGAAATTTGCGACGCGCGGCGGAGCGGCGAATTGCAACAACGTCGCCGCGCCCGCTGCGATCGGGAAATATCTGCATGTCGGCACCATGGCCGGCTTCTACTATGTGTTCGACCAGGCGACCGGCGAGGTGGTGCGCGAGATCGATTGCCGCGAGCCGATCTTCGCCGCGCCGGTGGCCAGCGCGGATCGAGTTTACTTCGCCACTCTCGGCGCGCAGGTTCATGCGGTCGAGCCGGATGGGAAGCCCGTCTGGAGTTGGGACTTCGTCAAGGAGGTGATCAAGTTCGACGACAACCGCTGGAGCGGCGAGGCCTGGTTGAAGCACTGCAAAGACCGAGTGACCTGGAAAGAGCACTTCGTCTGCTCGCGCGAGATTTGCCTGGTGGGACGCACGGTCGTGATCCCCGCCGGCGGGCGGACCGTATTTCTCGAGGATGCCGGCGCGGCGCCGAAGCTCGCTGCGATCGGCGAAATCCCGTCGTTCGACGGCTCGGAATATCCCGCCACCTTCGGCCAGAGCGCCGATGCGGAAGGAAATGTCTATGTGCAATGGCACCGCCGCGATAATGCCGGGCGAGTCGAAGTGCTTCGCCTCGTCGATGGCAAAGTGAAAACCGATTTCGTCAAAGGAACGCAAACGGCCATCGATCTGCCGGGGCTCTTGAGCTTCGCCGCGGTGAGCATTCGCGGCCGCGATATCTATCGGGCCAAACCGGAGCAAGGCTTGGGGCTCTGCCGCCATTCGCCCGGCGATGCGAAGCCGGCGGTCCTTTCTCCGGTGGCATCGATCTGTCAGCCGGTGATTACGAAGGATCATGCCGTGCATGGCGGACTCGACGGCAAGCTCTACTTCGTTCCGCTGGCCGGCGGCGACGCGTGGTCCTTCACGACGGCCTTCGGCGCGGCGATCACGGCTCCGCCGGCATTTGCGAAAGAAAAGGTCTTCGTGCCGTGCGAGGATGGATATCTGTATGTCCTCTCGCCGGAAGGGAAGGCGGCGCTGCCGCCAAAGGACCTGCAAGTCTGGAAGATCCGCAGCCCGATCGCGGGGCCACTCGCCGAGGGGAAATTCGATTGGTATACCAACTACGGCAACTTCGCCTGCACCAATGCGAATCAGCAAGGGCTCGCCCCACCGCTGCGGATGCGCTGGGCGCGGCGGCTGGAAGGAACCGTGAAGCATCTCCCGGTTTGCGGCGGCGGCCGGATGTATACCCACACGGCCGAAGGGCAGATCATCGCCTGCGAGCAGGATACCGGCCGCGTTCTCTGGCGGCGGCATTGGCCTGACGTCTACCTGTCGTTCACTTCTCCTCTCTATCACCAAGGGAAGCTCCTCATTCCGCAGGCCGGCATGAAGCGGTCGCTCCTCCGCTGCCTCGACGCCGCGACCGGCAAGCTCCTCTGGGAAGCTCCGTTCACCGGTTCGCCCAGTTGGAGCCGCCAATTCCCGCCGGTGGTGCATGGGAATGTCGCCATCTATGCTTCGGGATCGGGCGAATACGCGCCGCAAGGGACCGAGCGGCCTTACATTTTCAAAGGACAACCGCAGCCGGCCGGCGGCGCGGAGGTGATGAGCTGGATCTATTCCAACGACAATCCGTATTATCCCAAGGACAATCGCCCGCTGGTTTGGGCCTGGAATCTCGACACCGGCGAGGTCGTTTGGAAGAAGGACTTCTCCGACTACGGGCGCGGCGGCAACGACTGCGGCATCTGCATCCTCGATGGCAGGCTCTTCTATTCCACGTTTTTCGGCTATTCCGCCAGTCAAAAAGCGCGGCGCGGATTGCCGGCGGAGAATAATGGGCTCACCGCCTGCCTCGATCCGGCGACCGGCGATGTGCTTTGGAAAACCAGCAAGCATCATGTGACCGCCAAGTGCACTATTACGGGGCGCGACGGCCGCCTCTTTCTCGGCGGCTTCAATCCGGCGGGCGAAGGGACGAAAGATCGCTATGTGTGGTGCCTCGATGCGAAGGATGGCTCGCTCGTGTGGCAGTCGGACCCCGTGACCAGCGCGCTAAATGTGGTCACCGTCGGCGAGAAGTTCATCTTCTCCAATGCGTTGCGGGGGAAAGGCAATGTCTTCGATCGGGCGACCGGCAAAGTGGTCGACACGTTTGGCCACAACTACGCCTGTTGCCGATTCACTCTCTCCGAGCCCTACATTCTCGGCGCGAATATGGACATGATCGATCTCTCGAATGGCGGCAAGCTCGTCTCGACCGGTCCGGCGATCGATTCGCGCGAGTGCCTGGGCGCGGTCGTTTCCAATGGTCGGATTTTTTACACGTCGCAAGCCAGCGGGTTTGTCGTCTCGCAGACTTACGGCCCGGAGTCGGCGAAGCTGCCGGCGGTGTGGGAGAGGTAGTGTTCTGCCTTGAGGCGGCTTTGAGAACAGGCTAGAGCCGGGAATTTAGCGGGCGAGAGCCCTTAGTTTTTCGCGCGGTATTCGAACGAGAGATTCTACAAATCCTCAGGCGTCAGGCCTGTGGATTTCGCGAGACGCGCCAGCATGCGAGGTCCGATCTCATCGGAGTCGTGAAAGGCAAACACAACATCTGCCCAGTCGGGTCGAGTAAGGGTTCGATGGGAGCCTGATTGCCGCTTTTGAACCCAACCGATTCGCAGCAAAGCCGCCAGAACTCGCTTCGCTTTTGTGGAAGGCCATTGGCTCATGCGGCGCTAAACGAAACGCTCGCGAGTTCCGAGCCGATTTCGCCTTGTTCGAGCTGTTCCGCAACCACGCGCAAAGCGAGCGCTTGGACCTTGGCTCGCGCTTGTTCCGACGTGCTACCGTAGGCCATCACGCCCGGCAGTTCCACCACCTCGGCGATCCATCGCCCGTCCTGTTCCCGCTCGATTTCAACGGAGAATTGCATATCCCGCTCCATTTTGTGTTGCTGATTATCATTGTATCACACAACTTTCTGGATGCACGATCCCGTTTCTCGTGACAATCCGCCGTCCCCCGATTACGATTTCGCTCAGGTCTTCAATTCATCGCTTCAGCGCCGCCGAGGATATCCAATGAAAGCGTTCTATTGCTTCGCGCTCCTCGCCATCTTCCTCCTCATTCCCGCACTTGCCTTCGCCGCTGACCCGCCGAAAGAGCTGGAGACGCTGAATCGCCTTGCGGGCAAGTGGGAGAAGGAGTTCGAAGTGACCACGCCGGGGCAAACGCCGGAGAAGGTGAAGAAGACCGGCACGCACGCCAGCGAATGGATCCTCAATAATCGTCATCTGCAGGAGAAGGGTAAGGACTCCGACGGCACCACTTACCTCTCGGTGTATAGCTACGACGAACAAGCGAAGCAGTTCAAGAGCACCTTTTTCCAATCGACCGGTTTCACCACCGTCATGCTCGGCAGCTTCGACGCGGTGACGAATACCTTCACCTTCAAGCGCAAAATTGAAAACTCCGAGTTCATCGGCACGAATCAATCCATCGATGCCGATAATTACAAGATGCACTTCGAATTGAAAAGGTCCGATGGCACGATCGTTTGGAAGCTCACCGGAACGGCCAAGCGAGTGAAGCCGTAGGTAGGACATGTCGTACTGACGTAATCATGCAGTCACTACGACGGGACGCATCGGCCATTCGAAGCTTACTTCTCCGCGGGCAGTTTCCAGGCGATTTTGACATCCCGCAGATGGGGTTCGACGAGGAAGCCCGCGTATTGTCCTTTGTCTCCCACCTTCTTGAAGATATTCATGTTGCGAAGCGTGGTGAGGAGCTGATCCTCCGCGGTGGCGAGAAGAGTGCGTTGCTTCTTCTGCGGCTCGATCGGTCCCTCGCCCCATTTGATCCTGGCTTCCAGGTCGGCAAGAAAATCGGAATTGAAAGAGGGAAGATCGCGTGTGGTGCAGACCCAATCGCGCTCGCCGGCGGCATTTCGGCCATGTTGGATATGCTCCAGCGTGCTTTTCACCTGGCGATTGATCGGTGTCTCTTCGAGCTGGAGCGTCCGCATCCGATCCAGCGCCTGACATGCGGCCGCCAGGAATAGCGCCTGATTCGGCGTCAGGTTCGGCCCACTTTTCGAGAAACAATCGCCGGAGGAAAAGTTGGTCTTGCGGTATTGCGGCAGGAGCGCGGCATTCGCATCCCGCAGTTGCTGGGCTCCCGTTTCTCTCCACTGGTTCAGCTCGGCCGACATCCAGCTCTGGGGAGTGGGGAGCTTTCCGGCTTCGGGAATATCGGCGATGAGCGCCAGGGCGTTGGTGGCTGCGAAGCGAACAGAATGGTGTTCGTAATCCGTGGCGTCGATCAGTGCATCGATGGCCCGCGGATCTCGCAACTCTCCTAGCGCGCGAGCGGCATAGATCTGCAGGCGTTCGGCATTGTGACGATTGAAATGCAGAGCGCCGACCAGAAGGGGAGTCGCCATCCGCTGACCGAGCGCGGCCAACATCGGCAAAATGCATTGGAGTTCCCGATCGTCGGACTCACGATGCAGGGAAATGATCTGGATGAGCGGAGGAAGGACTGCCGCCGCCAGGTTGCGATCAAGCTTTTCGAGCGCCGCCGACCAATCCGCGGACGGCGAATCGGTGTCGATCTTCCGCAAGTCGAGAAGTTTTTGCACGGCCGCGGCCAGTCCGCTCCTGGCCGCTGCATGAAGCTGATTGGGTTTTGCAAGAATATCGAGAAAGACGTCGATCGATTCTCGGGCGCCAAGGTCGACGAAGCTGCGAACCGCCAATTTTGCCACTTTCTCCTTCGCGTATTCGGGCTTCGCCAAATAATCGTCCACGAGCGACGCAAGAACAGTCCGACCCGTCTCTTGCTGCCCCGGCATCTTGGCGATCGCCTGAATCGCGCTCAGCGCGACCTTTTCCTTGAGCGATTCTTGCTTGGCTTGGAAGTCGGCAATGATTCTCAGGAGTAGCTCGCTGGCGGCCGGTTTGCCTTCCCCCCATTTCCCGATTTTCTGCACCGCTTCTTCCGCGATGTTTTCCAACGAGTAGGTCGGTTTGGCCAGGAATTCATTGACGAGTGCGATGTAAGCCGGCAAGACTTCCGGATTCTCGATCGTCGAAATGGCCGCGGCGACTTCCTTTTCCAGGCCATAAACCTTATTTGGATTCGTTGCGATCTTGCAGAGAGTTTCCACGCCTTCCGGCGTGGCCAGATCGACTAGCTTTTGCAGCGCAACTTTTCGTGTCGCCTCGCTCTGGTCCTGGCCTTGTTGTTCCAGTGTCACTTGCGGCGGAACCTTTCGCGTCGCCTCCGGCTCGTGTTGCCCTTTTGGAATTTGCCCTTTTTGATCCGGGTCAGGGTTTGGCCCAAAGAGACTTTCAAATAGCCAGTTGAGCATGATCCGCCTCATCTTGGCTGGAGAGTGCCGTCGAGTGTCAGCCACTCAGTGCCGGTGCGTATGAACTCCCTAATCTAAACGAATCCATGAGGGCATTGCACCATCCATTAGGTGACGTCTTGAAAATCTGCCCTGCGCCATTGGTCTCGCGTGATTCGATAGAGGCAGTGCAGGCGGAGCGGATGTCCCTCGGCAACGGCCGGATGCTCGAAATCGGCGTTCGCACGGGCCATGCCGATGCGCTCCATCACAGCCCGCGATGGCAGATTGGCGAGCGCCGTGAAGGAGACGATCTCGTCGAGGCCGAGCTTCGTGAAGGCGAGCGCGAGGCAAGCTTTTGCTCCTTCGGTGGCGTAGCCCTTTCCCCAATGCTGGCGGGCCAATCGCCAGCCGATCTCGACGCAGGGTGAAAACGGAAGGAGATGGCGGGGAACCGACATCCCAATCATGCCGATGAATTCGCCCGAGTCGCGCAGCTCGACCGCCGAAAAGCTCCAGCCCCGCTCGGCAATCTGCCCTTGCCAGCGATCGATCGCGGCATCGGTTTGCTCGCGCGTCATCGTGGCCGGGAAATAGCGCATTACCTCCGGATCGGCGCAGAGCGCGGCGAATGGCCCGCGATGCCGATCGGCCCAGTTGCGGAGGGCGAGTCGCTGGGTTTCGAGTTCAAAGGGAGTCGATGACATAGGGGTCGCTATCCGCGGACTTTTGTACTACTAACGTCGAACTTCCGCGCAGGCCACGAGGATTTTGGAACGGACAGCTCTTCCTCCGGGCTTTTTTTAACCGCGAATAAAACGAATGTTGTTATAGATGCCTGACATTCTGGTTGGACCCGAATGAGCTACCGCCAGGGTTCGACTCGCCTTAAGCCCATTCGCGTCATTCGTTTTATTCGCGGTTAAAAATCAGGGTGGCAGGCCTCGCCATTCTCCGCGTGCCTCTGTGAGCTCGGCGGTTAAGATTTGGTTCCGGCGCCGCGGTTGTGTACTTTCTGCACACTCGATCTCGTCTGATTGGCGACCTTGGAACTGAGCGGTTTTCGCGCTAGCCACCGGTGCATCGCCTAGCGACACTCCGCCGCGATTCCCGTTCGAATTATCCACTCGCGATCGGTAATCGGACCTCCCGCAGTTCCACCGGCGGCTAGCGCCGTGCCGATCAATTTGGTTCCGGCTATGCTGGGCTGTGTACAGCAATGACAAATAAAATGGACACACAGTATTTGACTAATTAGAAATAGAAGTGCCTATATTAACAGAATGGCAGCGGAAACGGACTTTTGTGTACTTCTTGCACTCTCGTTCCGTCCTTTTCTACCATCCGGGGAGTATTTCCACGCAATTATGGATAAGATTCTACCAGTAAATGGTGTGTTCGCGCCCATGCCATCATGCCCGCGACCGGGAGTTGATCGCAATGATCCTCTCGACCGGGTAAGGTGATGGCAGCGCAGGGCCGTGCCCCATAAACGGTTATAGCAAATCTGTTGGAATAGTCAATAACTATAGTTATAGATAGGGATAGGAGTCGAGCGATGCCAACCCGTCGAAAGTTCCTGGCGGCGGCTGCGATAGCTGCGGCGATTCCCGGTATGCTGCTTGGCGCCGAAGAAGCGACGAGCAAGGATGTCCATGGCGAGCTGCTCGAATTGGCGCGCGAGCATGAAACCAAGCGCCGCCGGCAGTTCGCGGCGATTAAGTCGCGCGACGAAGCGGAGGCCTTGCAAAGAAGCCTGCGCGACAAGTTCTTGTCGCTCCTCGACGGACTGCCCAAAGCGGAAGGTCCGCCGCCGGCGCGGATCGTCGGCCGCATCGAAGGGGATGGCTACACGATCGACAAGCTCGTCTATCAGAGCTTTCCGGATTACCATGTGCCGGCGCTCTTGTACTTGCCGGCGAAAGTCGAAGGAAAGATCCCCGCGGTGCTGAGTCCCTGCGGACATTCGACGACCGGCAAAGCGGCCGACTCCTATCAGATCCTGCACATCAATCTGGCCAAGCGGGGCTACGCGGTCCTTTCGTATGACCCTGTGGGTCAGGGAGAGCGGAGCCAGTATTGGGACGCTGACCGCAAGCGATCGAAATACAATCTCACCTGCGGCGAGCATGCGGTGCTCGGCAATCCGCTCTATCTGCTGGGAACGAGCCTCGCCAAATTTCGCATTTGGGACGGCATCCGCGGCATCGACTATCTCGCCTCACTGCCGCAGATCAATCCCGCGCGAATCGGCTGCGCGGGCAATTCCGGCGGCGGCACTCTCTCCGCTTATATCTCGGCGCTCGATCCGCGAGTGCATGCGGCGGTCATCTCCTGTTACATCACCACTCTGCCAAGGCGCATGGCCAATCGAATCGAGGCCGATCCCGATTCCGATCCGGAGCAGGACATTTTCGGCTTCGTGAGCGAAGGGATCGATCACGCCGGCCTCCTCGCGCTGCGCGCGCCGCGGCCGACCCTCGTCTGCTCCGCCCAATTCGATTTCTTCCCGATCGAAGGGGCGAAAGAATCGGTGTCGGAGGGAAAGGCATTTTTCGGTCACTTCGTCGCCGCGGATCACATTTCTCAGGCCATCGCACCGGAAAAGCATGGGCTATCGCTTCCGCTGCGCGAGGCGACTTACGCCTTTTTCGATCGCTGGCTGCTCGAAAAACCGACCGACGATGCGCCGGTGATAAAGGAAATCGCCGTGAAGCCGCGCCAGGCGAGCGATTTGCTGGTTTGTCCGGAGGGACAGGTGAGCGTCACCTATCGCTCCCGGCACTTGCTGGCGGTGGCGGGCGATGAGTTTGGCGCCCGTCGGGCGGCGAAGAAAGGTCCGCTGAAATCGGTGCTGCGACTGGAAGGGGAGGTCGGCGCGCCGCATCTGACGACGCTCGTCGCCGCCAAGCCGGGCAAGCCGCATCTGCTGCTCGTGAATGGAAATGAATTGCCGCTGTGGGAAGACGAGAAGGAGTTCATGGCGACGATGAAGCAGTCCCGCTTTGGCGCGACGATCGCCAGCCCTCGCGGCGTTGGGCCGCTGCGCCCGAAGAAGGAGGTGAAGGGGAGCGAGTATGCCGATCCGCTTTGCGGCGTGGAAGAGAATCTGGCGTACAACGCGTTTCTCGTCGGCCGATCGCTGCTGGCGATGCGCGTGGCGGATGTGGTGAAAGCCGTCGCGGAGATTCTCCGGCAGCATCGCCCGGAGCGCTTGGTGATCGTAGGTCGCGCGGATGCCGCGCTGATTGCCGCCTTCGCGGCCGCCGTCGAGCCGGCCATCACCGATCTCGCCTTGGAAGCGATGCTGACGAGCGTCGCGTCGCTGTTCGATCCATCGACGCCACCGGTGAATGCCGCCAGCATCTTGCCTGGGATGCTGCGCAACTACGGCGACATTCCCGATCTCTTCGACGAGCTGAAGAATCGCCCGATCTTGCTCGCGGCGCCGCGCGGGAAGCTAGAGTCGCATAGGAAGGGCATTCGCCAGATCGAGGAAGGAATCGCGGAGAAGCCGAGCGGGCTGATGGAGTGGGTGCAGGGGAGATAGCGTTGCTTCGCTTGCAATTCACTCGATTATTGACAGTTATAAGTCCGCCTCGGTAAGGCCCGCATCTTTGAGAACGCGGGCCAGTAAACCACGTTTCAAATCGCGATTCGCGTGGACAGGTACGGTCAATATTGCAGCGTTGTCAGGTCGCGAATAGATATGATGGCTCCCTCGAACTCTTTGGAGAACCCATCCGTGTTTTTCCAGAATCTTGCACAGGCGTTTGCCGGAGACCACCATTACAACTCGATCTCCACGAGTTGATCATTCGCATTCAGGGTTCCTTGGCTATCGGAGACTTCCAGCCAGCCTTCGGCGGCATCGCGAATATTCTCGACTAATTCGTCGAGTGTGTCCCCTTGGGAAACGCAGCCAGGCAGTGCGGGAATCTCCGCCCAAAAACCACCTTCTTCCGCCGGATGGACGATTACTCTGAGCTTCACGAGTGAGACTCCCACACGATCGAAATGTTCTATGCAACCGTCAGGAATTATATCATAGGCGACTGGGATCTGCGCGGCTCATTTTCATCGGGGCGAGTTGCCAGACTCGCCGGCTTCCGTCACCGGATCTAAAGTCCCGCTGGGAGGAATTGTCGCGCAGTTAGATTGACTCGCGACATGCACCATCGCGACGAGGCCGGCACCATGGGGGTCGGGCATGCCAAGGCGAGCCCAGTGGCGGCCAGGAGCATACTCCAGCGATATGGCGCGTCGAGGTTCATGGGACGCTTACCTGTCCCGGATCAGAATCTCAAATCCTTCTTGGGTGAAATGATGATCGTTGGTCAAAACTTCCTGGATTCCCATCTGCCCCATCGTCTGCATCGAGATGCAATCCACCAAGCTGTATTCCTTGTCGGCGCGATTGGCATAGAGTTCTAAGCCAGCCAAGAATGATTCTTCCGATTGCGGGACAACCGTGACGTTCTCAGAAGAGAATGTCGCTCGAACAGTTTGAAGTGCGAAGCGACGAAGTAATGGTCCTCGGCCCGCACAGAGGGAAAGAACTTCCACCAGTACTTCCTGCGTTGTTACATAATGGGTGGGACGATTTGCCTTAACCGCGCGAAGTGCTGGCCCGTACCAAGGATCGCCCGGCGCGATGCGCGCGACCCAGTACAAAGTGTCGGCAAATACCCTTTTCATCGCTTGGGCGAGCCATAAATGTAATGGTCGAGTTGCGACGTGAAGTCTGGGGGAAGTTTGGCCAGTTCTTCCGGTGGTACGCTTGCCGCAATCTCAGAGAGTATTTCTTCGATAGGGCGGGTGTCAGGGATATTTGTTTTCGTTTCGTCCGCCGAATACACGACGACGCGCAGCCTTTGGCCGGCTAGATCACCTATTTGGGCGGCGATTTGGTCCCATGTCCCTTCAAGTTCTCGAAGCGGTGTGGCCATGAATTCTCTCCTGTCTTCCCATTATATCACCACCTCGCCGCAATCCACGATAGAGAGAAGACAATTGTTGCGTCCAGCGGCAATTTCTGGGTGCCGACAGAAAAGTGCTGTCTTGGTCTGACTTCCAAATCCCCGCGACACCTTTTCCCACCTTCCGTGTTTAATCTTTCTGGGTGCATCGTGCGTCGCGGTCGGGTAGACTCTTCGGTGTTTCATCTGCGGCTTATCTGCGTGGTCCGACTTTGCAAAAGGGTGTTCGCATGTCGTTTCGTCATCTAGGCTTGCGAATGGTAATGGCCGGGTGCCTTGGCACCGCTGGCATCTTCTTCTCGCTCTCCGCCATCGCCGAAGAGCCGGCAAAGACCGACCCGCCGGCGAAGAAGGAAGTGCCGGCGAAAAAGGAAGTGCCTGCTAAGAAACAGGAGAAGGCAGCGCCGGACATGGTGAAGCCCGAGCCGCTGAAAAGGGCGCGCGTCGCCGAGCCAGCGGCTGTGGCGAAGGAAGTGGATCGCCTCCTCGCCGAGGAGCTGAAGTACGCGCCCTCGAAGCTCGCCCCGAAAACCGACGACGCCACCTTCCTCCGCCGCGCCTCGCTCGATATCGCCGGCGTGAATCCCACCTTGGGCGAGATCGATAAGTTTCTCCTCGATCCCGATCCGTCGAAGCGGACCAAGCTCGTGGTCGCGAAGCTGGCCAGCCCGAAGTATGCGGATAACTGGTCCTGGTATTGGCGCGATGTGATCATGTATCGCCGCTCGGAAGATCGGGCGCAGATTGCGAACCAGGCCCTCACCACCTTCCTCAAAGATTCGCTCCAGCAGAATAAGGGGTGGGACGAAATCGCCACGGCCTTCATCACCGCCACCGGCGATGTTCGCACCGATGGACACACTGGGCTGATCATGGCCCAGAATGGCCGCCCGGAGGAAACGGTCGCCGAGGTCTCGCGAATCTTCCTCGGCATTCAGATTCAGTGCGCCCAGTGCCACAATCATCCGACCGACGCCTGGAAGCGCGAGCAGTTTCAT
>Ga0163144_10026031_pt1 | contig 11395 bp, 9 predicted proteins | sample OliLak19BULKMAT1_FD_123175 | JGI IMG/M metagenome (GOLD analysis project Ga0163144, IMG submission 123175) | Freshwater microbial mat bacterial communities from Lake Vanda, McMurdo Dry Valleys, Antarctica - Oligotrophic Lake LV.19.BULKMAT1 | ecosystem: Environmental > Aquatic > Freshwater > Lake... | reverse complement strand
CACTACGTGGAAGTCGCGATCGAAATTCCGACAAAACTCTCCAAGCAGGAGAGGAAGATTTTGGAGGAGTGGAAGGAGGCGCGTTAATTGAATTACCCATCGATGACTGCCGTACATGGAACGAGCGGCGCAGCGTCGGCAGCGGAAAATTCATTATGCGCGGTCATTGCGCAAAAACATGACCAAAGCGGAGGCAGTGATGTGGTCGGTTCTACGTGGGCGATGGTTGGATGGGTATAAATTTCGGCGACAAGTGCCGATCGACTGGTTCGTCCCCCCCCTCCCTGGTGGGGGAACGGGGTTGCGGGAGAGGGGCCGGGGGTGAGGAAAATCCTCCGCGTCAAATATCCACACTCTCCAATCCGACGTCCTCATGGGCAATGACCGGTGTAAGATCTTTGCTGCTCCTGGTGTGTCGGGCACCTCGGAAGAGTACCTTTCCTACGGATTCGCGGAAGAATCCGATTAGTTGACATAATCATAAAAACAGTATTATATAATCACAATCAATCGCGTCATGCGGTTGTTCCTTGAAACCATCTCAAGCCTGGAGGAGAAGAAATGTTGTATGAAATTTCCCGTAAGGAAGGACACGTCGTCCTTCATGGACTATGCAACGATGTGTACCTCGTTGCGCGGATTCGGGCCATGGACAAGTACTGTACCCAGAGACCGAAGCTCGTTCCGGCGAATGCAGCCCATCTACGAGTCTTTTTCGACTCAACGAACATGAGCGACATCGTCGTGACACGCATCGATGCGAGCTTCGAACCGTCGAAGTGGACATGCATGTATGATGTCGCAGCATCGAAACAAGGTCCGTCTTTTTCGCTCCACGAAAAAATGATTCAGGATAGGACGTTCGGTGCACGGCTGTATTATCTCCCGTCGGTGCCTGTCGAGGTTAGCGAGTACTTCGATCAATTACGTGATCGAGGAGCTCTACGCAATCTTATCCATCATCCGGATGATATTCCGGATATGGAAGACGTCGATCAGATATTGGCGGATTCACTGGTCGCGGATGAAGTCCGTGATCTTGCTCAGCAGGATGCGGACGACGACGAAAACTAATTATCCGATCAATAATCATCCTTTCGGAAAGGAGTTGAGATCTAATCCCAGGCGCAGCGATGCGCTTGGGATTTTAAATATCCAAATTCTCCAGCCCATCATCCGCCGGAGCGATGACCGGCTTCAGCTCTTCGCCGCCTGCAGGCGCAGCCCGCTCCTTCTCATTTTTCAGCTTCAGCACGATCTGGCGGTAGTCACCTTCCCCGATCGATTCGGTGGTGAGGTCTGAAAGCGACGGTGTATTGGCAATGTGCACGTGCACGATGCGGCGGAAGTACGGTGACATCGGCGACAATGCAATGCGATTGCCCGTGCGGCGCACGAGGTCGGCCTTCGCTTCGGCGATGCGCTTCACCTTTTCTTCCTGCTCGCTGCGGTACTTGTCGACGTCGACCACGATGAGCGGCGAGACCGCGAGCTTCTCTTTGCTGCGGACGATCGATTTTGCCAGATGCTGGATGCTGTTCAGCGTTTCGCCGTGCCAGCCGATGATGCGGCTCGCTTCGGGCGAGTCGATGTCGACGCGGACAGTGTCACCGTCCTGGCGCGCGAGAACCTTCCCGTGCTGCAAGCCGAGGTGATCGAGGAGTGTGATGACCGTTTCTTGAACGTACGCAGTATCCATAGGGATGTCAGAAAGCTCCGAGACTCTATCAGATAGCCGAGGCCACCTCTAGCCCCTCTCCTATCCGCGCCATGCGGATTGCCCTCTCCCGCTGGGAGAGGGCTGGCCCGGAGGGCCGGGTGAGGGGCGACACAAAAGAAAAACCTCCTTTTACGGAGGCCTTTCTCGAAAGAAGAATCTTTTTTTAAATTTAGCGTACGGCGTCCTTGAGCGTCTTGCCGGCCTTGAACGACGGGACCTTCATTGCGGGGATGGAGATCTTCTGCGTCGGGTTGCGCGGGTTCACACCCATGCGAGCGGCGCGCTTGGAAACGCGGAACGTACCGAATCCCGTGACCGTCACGGAGTTACCTTTCTTGAGTTCCTTCGTGATCATGCTCGTGAGAGCTTCGAGCGAGAGAGCGGCGGCGCGCTTCGTGATGCCGGCCGAATTCGCGATGTGCGCGATCAGATCCTGCTTGGACATGGAGGTAGGGGGGAGGGATGTAAAGAATTGCTACCATTCAGTCTACGGCGATGGTTGGCTGCCGCAAGCCACTTTCATATCTCGATTGGCTTGCGCTAGCCAAAAAAACTGTTACTTGGCTTTGCGAAGCCAAAAAACTTGAGTACACACATTGCTCATGAAAGCCGGAAATCCATCGCAAAAACAGTGATTCCGACAAAAATTTTCGCTTTTGACCACGCCTGCACACCGCGATATACAGGACACCCCCCTCCTTATTGTTCTTTGACAACGCGCCTCGTGCGTCCGTACGCTCACGACTCCAGACTTCGCTTTCGAGCTACGCCTCGGTAAGCGTTCCCCTTCCGTAATGGTGCATCTCGTGGTTGTCGAATCGCCGGCAAAAGCAAAGACCATCAAGCGCTTCCTTGGGAAAGATTTCATCGTCGAAGCGAGCATGGGCCATATCCGCGATCTCCCGGAGAGCGGACTCGGCGTCGACGTTGCGGGAGATTTCGAACCGACGTACGAAGTGACGAAAGAAAAGGAGTCGGTGGTGAAGAGGCTGAAGGCGGAACTCAAAAAGTGCGATGAACTGTGGATCGCGACTGACGAAGACCGCGAAGGGGAAGCTATAGGCTGGCACCTGACGCAGGCATTGAAGATCAAGGACTACGCGAACGTGAAGCGCATCGTGTTCCACGAAATTACCGAGAGCGCGATCAAAGAGGCGGTGTCCAAGCCGCGCACGCTCGACATGAACCTCGTTGATGCGCAGCAAGCGCGTCGCATCCTCGACCGCTTGGTGGGTTACACGCTCTCGCCGTTCCTCTGGAAGAAGGTCTATTCCGGCCTCTCCGCTGGCCGCGTGCAATCGGTCGCCGTGCGCATCATCGTCGACCGCGAGCGTGAGATCCGTGCGTTCAACCCCGTCGAATACTGGTCGCTCCACGCTGAGCTCCTGACCGAAAAGAAAGAATCCTTCAAAGCGGCTTTGTCGCAGCGCAAAGGCGAAAAGTTCGTTCCGTCCACGAAGGAGGAAATGGACGAGGTGCTGAAGGGCGTCGACGGCGCGTCGTACAGCGTCGCGAAAACCGAAGAGAAGAGCGTCTCGCGCAACCCCGCAGCGCCGTTTACGACGTCGACGCTCCAGCAGGAAGGCGCGCGCAAGCTCGGTTTCTCGGTGAAGCAGACGATGGTCGTGGCGCAGCAACTCTACGAAGGCATCTCGCTCGGCAAAGGAGAAGGGCCGTCAGGTCTCATTACGTACATGCGTACCGACTCCGTGAACCTGAGCACGAAAGCGCTTGAGGACGCGAAGACGACGATTGAGAAGAAATTCGGCCGCGAGTACGTGCTCGCCGAGCCGCGCATGTTTAAGACGAAAGCGAAGGGTGCGCAGGAAGCGCACGAAGCGATCCGCCCCACGGAGATCGAGCGCACGCCCGACAGCGTGGCTAGCGTCCTCGACCATCAACAGTTAAAGCTCTACACGCTCATTTGGAACCGCACCGTCGCCACACAGATGCCCCAGGCGGAGTTCAAACGCGTCGCGGCCGATATCTCTGCCGGTGATTATATGTTCCGCGCCACGGGCCAGACGGTGACCTTCGATGGATTCCTCCGCGTGTACCGTGAAGACCGAGACGAAGGTGATGAGCACCCCGAAGGCGACGACAGCGAAACGCTGTTGCCTCCGCTTTCGGAAGGCCAGTCGCTTTCACTCGACGAACTCACGCCCGAACAGCACTTCACGAAGCCGCCCGCGCGTTACACGGAAGCGTCGCTCGTGAAGAAACTCGAAGAAGAAGGCATCGGTCGCCCGTCGACGTACGCCCCAACCATCAGCGTCGTGCAGGCGCGCGGCTACATCCGCAAGGACCAAAAGCAGCTCATCCCCGAGGAGATCGCATTCACGGTCACGGACCTTTTGAAGGAGCACTTTCCGCAGATTGTCGACCTCGCGTTCACGGCCACGATGGAGCAGTCGCTCGACGACATCGCCGACGGCGGACTGAAGACGAAGAAATTCCTCCACGGATTCTTCGACCCGTTCAAGGAACAGGTCGAGCTGAAAACGAAGGAGATCAAGAAGTCGGACGTGATGAAGGAGCGCGTGCTCGGCATCGACCCGGAAACGAAGCTCGAGGTCATCGTGCGCACCGGCCGTTTCGGCCCGTACGTGCAGCTCGGCCGCTTGGATCCAAATGCCCCGAAGGCGAAGAAAGCCAAGAAGGGAGTGAAAAAAGAGAAGAACAGCGATCTCAAGACAGCGTCACTCCCCAAGCACCTGCTCATGGATGACGCGACGATGGAACAGGCGATGAGCCTGCTCGCGTTCCCACGAATGCTCGGTGTGCAGGACGGTGAGCCCATGACCGTGTTCCTCGGACGCTTCGGTCCGTACGTGAAGTGGGGCATGAAGACCGCGAGTCTCGGTGAGATTGATCCATCGGCCATCACGCTCGAGGAGGCAGTGAAGCACGTCGCGGAATCCGCTGAGCGCAAAGCGAAGGCCGCCGAACCGCTGCGCACGCTCGGCACGAACCCCGCAGGCAAGGAGGTGACGGTGAAGACCGGTCGCTACGGCCCGTACGTGACCGACGGCGAGACGAACTGCTCCGTGCCGAAGCGCTTCACGCCCGAAGCCATCACGCTCGACGAAGCCGTGGAGCTGCTCGAGAAAAAGAAGACGAGCCCGAAGCGCGCGTGGAGAGGGAAGAAGAAATGACGCCGGAACCTTCCGGAAATTCCGGATCGTTGCAGCGGGGCTCCGCTATACTGCGTGTATGGCGAAAACGCGCATGCCGTCGACTGGCGAGATCATGCTCTACAAAGGAGCGGGGGTTTCGAGCGGCGTGCACGTGCGCCTCGATGGCGAGACGGTGTGGTTGAGCTTGAACCAGATGGCGCAGCTCTTCGGCGTTGATAAATCCGGCGTGTCGCGCCACATGAAGAATATCTATAAAAGTGGCGAACTAAAGCCTAAAACAACTGTTGCGAATTTTGCAACAGTTCTCCCGGACGGTCGCCGTTACGGGGTGGAGTACTACAACCTCGACATGATTATCTCGGTGGGATATCGCGTGAATAGCAAAGAAGGCACGAAGTTCCGCATGTGGGCGGCGAACGTTCTACGCGAACATGTAGTCCACGGGTACACGCTGAACCAACGCCGCTTGAAAGACGTGCGCCAAAAAGACCTCCAGAAGCTTATCAAGACCGTTGGCATGATCCGCGCGGCCGCCGACGCGAAAGCCCTCACGGGCGACGAGGCGACTGGCCTCCTGCGCGTTATTGCGGACTACGCGGAGACGTGGGCAACGCTCCACAAATTCGACGAAGGGCAACTGGGTTTCAAGGTGAAAACCACAAAGAAGCTTCGTGATTTCGAAGAGCGGGAAGCACACAACGCCATCCTGGCTCTCGGTGAGAACCTACGGAAGAAAGGCGACGCTGGCGAATTCTTCGGCAAGGAGAACGGCAGCGGTCTCGCATCGATTCTCCGCAACCTCCACCAGACCTTCGACGGTACGCCGCTCTACATGAGCATCGAAGAACGCGCCGCCCACCTCCTGTATTTCGTCATCAAAGATCATCCCTTCATCGATGGCAACAAGCGCATCGGCTCGCTTCTGTTTGTGCTGTTCCTCAAGCGGCACGGCAAGCTGCTTAAAGGCGGCGAGCGACGCATCAGCGATAGTGCGCTCGTTGCCATCGCGCTCCTCATCGCGCGGAGCAAGCCCGAGGAGAAAGAAACGATGATCGCCCTCGTCGAGAATCTCCTCTGATACGAAAAACCCGGGACGCTCCCGGGTTTTTCGTATCGATGCGAAGCACTGTCATGGTGAGCTCCGTCGAACCATTACTGCGCGGGAGCTATGCCGCCCTGGGCCTTGAGCGCGCGAGCGTCGTCGGCGAGGGTCTTGGCGATGGCCTGCATCTGCGTGGCGACTTCGTTGAGGCCGGGGCTGAACTCCATCGCCTTCGCGGCGCTGTTCCAGGCCGTGCCCGAGAGCGCGATTGCGCCATCGAGGTTGCCACCGAGGCCGGCCTTGTAGGCCTGCACGAGCGACTGGAATCCTTCCGAGATCTTCACTGCGCCCTTTACGATCGCTTCGTCCGGGGCGCTGATGAGCGCGCCGCGTGCGGCGACCGTCGAGCGCGTCGCTGCGAGTTCCGCGTTCGCGATGTCTTTCTTCTCGAAGAGCGAGAGGACGTTGATAATTTCCGTTTCAGCCTCCGTGAGGAGGGCCTGCGTGCGGCGTCCCTGCTTGAACATTTCCAAGCGGTACAAGAGCAGTGCTACCTGCGCGCGGGTGAGCTCCTGACCCGGGTTCAGGGCGCCGTCCTCGGCGACCATCGTCATCGACGAGGCGACTGCGAAGCGCATGTGCGGGAAGAACCATTCGTCGGGGTTCATGACGTCGATCGCGAGTCCGGTGCGGATTTCGCCGAGCGTTGTCACGGGATCAACCTTGTTAGCGATCAGGAGCATCTTGATGAACTCCGCCTTCTTCACGTTGCTGGTGGGCAGGAAGTTCGGCTTGGCCGGGGGGCCGTCGATCACGCCAAGCATTTGGCGACCCGCTTCGACGTACGGAAGGAACCACACTCCGGCTGGTACGTCGGCGTAGACCGAGGCTGTGGCTGTGGCGAGGACTTCCGGCGTGATGTACGGCGCGACGATGATCTTGAGCGCTTCCGCGCGATTCACTTTTGCGTCGGGCTTGAAGCTGCCGTCGGCGTAGCCAGCGATGATGCCTTTCGATTTGAGATATTCCACTGCGGCCGAGGCCGGGTGGCTCGTGGGTACGTCCTTGAAGGAGGACGTCTGCGCGAATGCCGAGAGCGGCGTCGCGAGGAGCGAGGCTGCCGTCAGTGCGGAGATGAATCGTGTGGAAACCATCGGATTGGGGGGAATAGGCAAAGCGTAGCAGCGATCTGCCGTTTTTTACAAGCGCGTTCACACACATCCGATGCGGCGTTCTCGATTGTGTTACGGCCCTACGGGATGCGGTTTTCGTCGTTTTCTTTCCACGGCATTCGTTCATGTGGTATTTACCGCCACAGGAAGCCCCGATAGATCTGCTACAGGAAGCAATTTTTTAGATGTTTTTTCCGTTGCACGTACCGAAGAAGAACGGTCCGATACATGCGACACGGATGCGCGGGCGGAATTTTCGAGTGAGTTCGCCCCGCTACGTAGCCACGCGATCACCTATAGCCGATACATTTTTCATGTCGGCCGACCCTCATTGGGCTGGTTTCAACGCAGACTGCCGAGCCGCGTTCAGATACATCCACGTGTGCGGTTCCCGTTCGATCGATTCAGCCGCTCCGTTTCGCCAATACATTGTTTTTTTCGGTCTCTACTCGCTGCGGCGCGCCCATTTCTCGCCGCTCTATGTACCACATTCGACGGATCGTTCCGCCACCACGTTCCGTCGCGGTTCGTTCAGACACATCCGCGTGTCATCGCAGTCCCCTGCGTTACGCGCAGGTTTTCGTTGCTGTCGCACGCCGCGTTCTAGTACATCCGCTGCCGTCCGTTTGGATGCTCCCGCGGCCGCGCGCCGGGTCACACGCTACGGCATGCGGAATGTTCGCAGACATCGGCTCCATCGGGCCGCTGCCGCGTCGTCGGGCAGCGATGCGCATCGTACTGCGAAAGCTCCGTTACATCCGCGCCGGGTGCTGGACGAATATCGATATTCGTGATACAATACTGAGAGTCGTCGAACAAAAAAGCGATGACCAAACAACGAAAAAGAAAAACAAATACACATGCACACGCACGCATTCACTCTCCGGAATGTCCGACACCTGCTCAAGCGGGCGAAGGAGCTGGAGTTGAGTGAGGGCGCGGTGCAGCGTTTGAAGTGGTTCGCGTTCGCGCTCGAGCATGACGACAACGCGAGTCTCGCATGCCGGCATTTTGGTATCGCGCGCACGACATACATGCGCTGGGCCGAACGTTTTGATCCGCGCGATCCGTCGTCGCTCGAGGAAGAGTCGCGCCGTCCGCGCCGCATGCGCGAGCCCGAAACGCCGCCGCATGTTGTCGCGCTTATCCGCGACCTGCGTGTGAAGCATCCGCTTATGGGCAAAGAAGAAATCAGCGACACATTGCAGCGCGAGTATGGCATGCGCGTGTCGGCATCGACTGTGGGACGCACGATCGCGCGCCACGGATTCTTCTTCGCCGCGACGCCCGCGCACGAGCGCAAGCGCGCCGCCGCCAACATCGACATTCCCCTGCCGTCGTCCGAACAGGCCGGCGGCGCGTCCGCATTCCCTTTGCTTCCGACCGACCCGATCGTTTCCTAACCCATGACGCACACACGCTCCGTCATCGGCACCTCACTCTCGCTCCTCCTCGTAGCGACGGGATTCTGCGCCTTCACGGGCGCGGTGTCCGCGGCGCAGAGCTCCAACTTCCTGCTGCAGGAAGTCGGGCCGGGCAACGCCGCGGGTGTGATGCACGGTTCCACGAACTTCCAGATGCAGGGCGACGTCTCGTGGCGTCAGGAGGCCCCGCTTCACAGCAACAGTTTCCAGATCACGACCGCTCCCCCGGCGCCTGCCTCGAGCGCCGCTGCATCGTCGACCGCGTCGCAGGGCGGCGATGACGGCAACGACGGCGGTCACCGCGGCGAGGGAACCACGACCACGAATCCCCCGCCCCCACGCCCCGCGTCGTCCAGGATCCGCAGCAGCGCCGCGACGAGTGCCAGTTCGGCGCCCGCGTCGTCCGCGGCATCGAGCGCATCTACTTCCCAAGAATCTTCTACCTCCGAGGATCTTCGCGGTGCGGCTGCATCGGACCCGTCGTCCTCGTCCGCTTCCGTTTCGTCGAAGTGGGATTGTGCGGCGGTCTTGTGCCCTGGTCCGTTCTACCACCCGATCGTTCTCGTTCCCGTGCCGTCGCCGGACTCCGCCGTCGCGCATGTCGGCGACGCCATCATCGAGGCGCTCACCGCGTGCACGGGAGCATACACATCGCCCTTCCTCTTCGCGCTCTTCTTTGTCCTCGGCGTGTTGGTGACGGCGCTCTTCCTCCTCGGCGCCAAGGGCCGCAAACACACCCGCACCGCGTGGTACGCCACGTTTGCCGTCATCGCATTCCACGCCACGATCACCGCGTGCACTGGAACGTACTCGTCGCCCTTCCTCTTCGCGCTCTTCTTTGTCCTCGGCGTGTTGGTGACGGTGCTCTTCTTCCTTGGAGCCAAGGGCCGCACGCCCACGCGCATTGTGTGGTACGCCATGCTGGCCATCGCTGCTCTTGCGACGTTCACACTCCTTTATGTGCAGTCCGCGCAGGCCGCAGTCACGTCGCCGCAGCGCCACGTCTATAACGGCCACCTCCTCAACGCATCCGGCCAAGCGATCACGACGCCGCATTATATTCGCTTCAGTGAGTGGTACAGCCGCGATATGGTCCCGTCGGATGTGTCTGCCGGCGTCATTAATACGGGCGCAGCGACCTACGCCGGTTACCAGGAGGTGCACGTCGTGACGCCCGACAGTCAGGGCTACTTCTCCGTTGAGCTCGGTTCTGGGGCGTCGTTGCCTGACCTTGCCGCCATGGCCGCATCGGATCTCGACAACCTCTTCCTCCAGGTCGAGGTGAAGGCCGCGGGCAACCCCGATAGCTCCTACGAATTGCTCGATACGAACCCATCCGATGCCGCCATCGATCGCTCTCCGATCCTCTCCGTGCCGTTTGCGCAGAATGCCGACTTGCTCGACCAGCGTGAAATCGGCACGGGCAGCGGCTCCATTCCATTGCTCGGCAGCGGAGGATTGTTGCCGATCGCGGTCGTTCCGGGCGGCACGAATCGCGATACGTTCGTCGTTGATTCCGATAACACGGCTGCATCTGTCATTACATTGCAATTCGGCAGCGCTCTGGCAGAAACGCTCAAGTACAACATCCTCACTGATACGTTCATCTTCAGCAGCGACCTCAAAGTCGAAGGAGACCTCGTCGTCACCGGCCTCATCAACGGCATCGACATCTCGAGCATCGCTGGATCCGACGACGGCAAGCTGCGCGTGAGCAGCGGCGCCGGCCTCACGGTTAATATCACGGGCGGCGCGTACCGAATCAACGGCGTCGTCACCGACTACACGGGCGCCTCGGGCGTCGCCGTGCCGGCCAGCTCCACCGTCCAGATCTTCATCGGCTCTGGTGGCCTGACGGTACGCACCAGCGGCTTCCCGACCGATGAATCGTTCATCCGCCTGGCGGAAGTGATCACGAGCGGCGTGGGTGTCACGCAGATCAACGACGGCCGCGTGGTCTTAAGCGATGACCGCGAACACGAAACGGAAGTGAACATGCACGCGGAATTCCCGAACGCCAGCTACCAAGCGGACGCGACCGAGAACACCGGCCAGCTCAGTGTCTCTCTCGATAACATCACGCTGCGCAACTTCTACCTGTGGACGTCCTCCCGCACGACCCTGCAGGACTACGACATCGTCGTCCGCGTGTCGCTCCCTGCCGACTTCGTCCGTTGGGACGCGGCCCCGCTCTCCGTGTCGTACCGCACCACCTCGGCCGACGCCGCGAACAGCAAAGTCGACGTATCGGTCTTCGACACCAACGGCACGCCGGTCTCGCTCGGCGGTTCGGCCACGGGCCTGGCGTCCACCTCGTGGGGCACGAGCGCGTTGACCTTCGCTGGTGCGCCCACGTGGACCGCGGGCCAGGAATTCCTGGTGAAGTTCAAGCTCCATACGAAGGACAACTACCAGTCCCACGTTGGCAGCATAAAGCTGAAGTACGTCCGATTGACTCCGTAACCTCCTTTACCCACTTCGGTACCCTCTTCCTTCTATGCCGCGTCACCCGCCACCGTTATCGGTTCCGACCCTACCCCTACCCCTTGTAAAAAAATCTATATTCCGCTATACTGATATGAAACCTCCCAAAACCCATATGAAACACTTCCGTACTCCTTCCTCTGGCACGCTCGAGCGCATCAAGCGTTCGGCCGTCGCGTTGACGCTCGCAGCGTCGATCGCCGCGCCGCAGATCGCGGGAGCACAATCCTCGTGGAGACCAACACTCCTTGTGAATACAGAATCGTTCCAGACGATCGACGAAGGCGACGCCAGAAGGGAGGTGGAAATCGGCTTCGTTGAAGTCCTCAACAAAAAAATTATCTGGACCCGCCCCGTGGAAACTTCCCAGATCCGGAATGATTGGCCTGTGCAGGAACGCTCTCCGGTTCGGCCCT
>Ga0163144_10026029_pt1 | contig 11396 bp, 7 predicted proteins | sample OliLak19BULKMAT1_FD_123175 | JGI IMG/M metagenome (GOLD analysis project Ga0163144, IMG submission 123175) | Freshwater microbial mat bacterial communities from Lake Vanda, McMurdo Dry Valleys, Antarctica - Oligotrophic Lake LV.19.BULKMAT1 | ecosystem: Environmental > Aquatic > Freshwater > Lake... | reverse complement strand
TCGCCGATCGCGCGGCCTACGTGCTCGACGGCGAGATCGCGATCGACGACGCCGTGATCACGCCGCGCCACCTCGCCGTGCTCACGCGCGGCGCCTCCGCCGTGCTGCGCGCCGAGCGGCCGGCCCGGATGATCGTCCTCGGCGGCGAGCCGCTCGATGGGCCGCGGTACCTGTGGTGGAACTTCGTGTCGAGCTCGCGCGATCGCATCACCGCCGCCGCCGAGGATTGGCGGCAAGGAAAGTTCCGCGCGATCCCCGGCGACGACGTCGAGTCCGTGCCGGCGCCCGACGGCCCCCGGTTCGGGAGCTGACCGGGGGCGTTTGCGCCCGCCGGGCGCCGGCGCACACCAGGTTTTTTCCGGCTCTCCTACCCCGCGATCGAGGCGCGCGATAGGCTGCCCGACCGATGGCGAACCCGACGAACCGAATCCTCGATGTCCTGCAGAAGTCTCAGGTCCAGCTGCTCACCGACTGGATCAAGGTCGTGCGCGGATCGATGACGAAGCGGAGCGTCGCCATGATGAGCGAGGTCGAGCTCCAGACGCAGTGCCAGGAGTTCATCGCGCTGCTCGCCGCCGCCGCGACCGCCGCCAACCTCGACGGCGAGCACGAGGCCTACCGGCCGGTCCGCGATTTCCTCGGCAACATCTCGAAGTCGCGGGGCCGCCAGGGCTTCTCGCCGAGCGAGACGGCGTCGTTCGTGCTGTCGCTCAAGGAGCCGCTGTTCCTCCACCTCCGCCGCACGTTCCCGGGCGAGGAAGGCGCGCTGTTCCAGGATCTGTGGGAGCTGACCCGGCTGCTCGACGGGCTGGCGCTGTTCACGACCGAGATGCACCAGCAGGCCCGCGAGGAGATCATCCGCCGCCAGAACGAGGAGATGCTCGAGCTGTCGACGCCCGTGATCCAGCTGTGGGACGGCATCCTCGCGATGCCGATCATCGGCACCCTCGACTCCGCGCGCACGCAGGTGGTGATGGAGGCGCTGCTCCAGCAGATCGTCGCGACCCGCTCGCCGATCGCGATCCTCGACATCACCGGGGTGCCGACGGTGGACACGCTGACCGCGCAGCACCTCCTCAAGACCGTCGCGGCGACCCGCCTGATGGGCGCGGAGTGCATCATCAGCGGCATCCGCCCGCAGATCGCCCAGACGATCGTCCACCTCGGCGTCGAGCTGGGCAACGTGATCACCAAGGCGTCGCTCGCCGACGCGTTCCAGCTCGCGCTCAAGAAGCTCGGGCGCACCGCGACCGTGCAGGCCTGAGATGGACCGGATCCCGATCCTGAAGATGGGGCACACGCTCCTCGTCACCGTGCAGGTCGACATGCACGACGAGCTCGCCGTGCGCCTGCTCGAGGATCTGACCAACATGATCTCGCGGGTCCGCTCGCGCGGCGTGCTGATCGACATCTCCGCGCTCGACATGGTCGACTCGTTCATCGGCCGGGTGATCGCCGACGTCGCCGCGACCGCGCGGATCCTCGACGCGCAGACCGTGGTGGTCGGCATGCAGCCGGCGGTCGCGATCACCCTGGTCGAGCTGGGGATGTCGCTGCCCGGCGTCCGCACCGCGCTCGACGTGGAGCGCGGCCTCGAGCTCCTGAACGCCGTGACCGATGCCTGATCCCGCACCATCGGTCCTGGTGATCGAGATCGGGTCCAACGAGGACGTCGTCGTCGTCCGGCAGCGTACCCGCGAGCACAGCCAGCGGATCGGGCTGTCGCTGCTCGAGACCACCAAGCTCGTCACCGCGGCCAGCGAGCTGGCGCGCAACACGCTCGAGCACGGCGGCGGCGGTCGCGCGGAGCTCGAGGTGATCACCGAGGGCGCGCGCCGCGGCGTGCGGATGACGTTCGTCGACCAGGGCCCCGGGATCCCGGACCACGCCAGGGCGCTCACCGACGGGTTCACGACCGGCAAGGGCCTCGGCCTCGGGCTCGGCGGCTCGCGGCGCCTGGTCAGCGAGTTCGAGCTCGAGTCGCCCCCCGAGGGCGGCACGCGGATCCGGGTGATCAAGTGGAAGTGACCGCCGCGGCCACGGCGATCACGCTCGACCACGAGGCCGACGTCGGCGGCGCCCGGCGCCTGGCGATCGCGCTCGCGAGCGACGCCGGGCTCGGCGAGGCGCGGACGAGCGACCTCGCGCTGGTGGTGACCGAGATCGCCGCGAACGTCGTCCGCCACGCGGGCAACGGCGGCGTGCTGCTCGCGATCGTGCAGGACGGCGCCGCGCGCGGCGTGTCCGTGACCTCGTGGGACCGGGGCCCCGGCATGCGGCTCGAGGAGTGCCTGCGCGACGGCATGTCGACGGCGGGCACCCGCGGGGTCGGCCTCGGCGCGATCAGCCGGCTCGCGACGCGGTGGGACGCGTACACCCGCCCCGGCGCGGGCACCGTGCTGGTCGCGCTGGTGCTCGAGCCCGCGCCGCCGCGCGAGGGCGAGTTCGAGCTCGGCGGCGTGTGCATCCCGTACCCCGGCGAGACCGTGTCCGGCGATGGCTGGGACGCTCGCCAGGTCGGCGACGCCCTGGTCGTGATCGCCTGCGACGGGCTCGGCCACGGCGTGGGCGCGGGCGCGGCGACCGCGGCCGTGCTCGCGTCGTTTCGCAAGTCGACGTCGATCTCGCCGGCCGAGCTCCTCGACGCCGCGCACGGGATCGCGCGGCCGACCCGCGGGGCCGCCGCGACCGTCGCGCGGATCGACGCCGGCGCGCGGACCGTGACGGTCGCCGGCGTCGGCAACGTGACGCCGTGGTTGCTCGGCCCGACCCAGCGCCAGCTCGTGACCCAGCATGGCACGCTCGGCCAGGCGATGCCCCGGCTCCGCGAAGAGACCTACCCGTGCCCTGCGGACACGCGCCTGGTGCTGTGCTCCGACGGCCTCAAGAGCCGCTGGGACCTGTCGGCGCTGCCGGCGCTCCTCGCGTGTCACCCCTCGACGATCGCCGCGACGCTGTGGCGAGACTTCGCGCGCGAGCGCGACGACGCGACCGTCGTGGTGGCGAGGGCCCGGTGATCGAGCTGACGCTCCTCGACGTGCGCAAGGACGACGACGTCGTCCGCGCGCACCAGACCACGCGCACCCTGGCCGCGCAGCTCGGGTTCTCCACCTTCGAGCAGACCCGGATCGCGACCGCGATGTCCGAGATCGCGCGCAACGCGATGACCTACGCGGGCGGCGGCTCGGTCTCGATCGGCGTCGCCGACGCGCGGGATCAGCTCGTGATCGTCGTCGCCGACCGCGGCCCGGGCATCCGCGCGCTCGACGACATCCTCGACGGCCGCCGGCGATCGACCACCGGCCTCGGCGTCGGCATCCCGGGCGCGAGGCGGCTCATGGACGGGTTCGCGATCGAGAGCACGCCCGCCGGCACGCGCGTCGAGATGTCGAAGCAGCTGCCGCGGCGCGGGGTCGCCGACGTCGCGCGGGTCAGCGCGGTGCGCGAACAGCTCGCCGGGCAGCTCGCCGACGACCCCGGCGCAGGAGATCGGGCGGCTGCAGCGCGACGTGGCCGAGCGCGATCAGCGGATCCTCGATCTGACCGAGGAGCTGGTCGAGACCAACCGCGGCGTGATGGCGCTCCACAACGAGCTCGAGGACCGCTCGGACTACCAGCGCCAGGCCGTCGAGCTGCGGACCCGCCTGCTGTCCGAGATGGGGCACGAGGTCCGCACGCCGCTGCACTCGATCACGTCGATCTCGCGCTTCCTCGTCGATCACCTCGACGGCGAGCTCAACGCGGAGCAGGACAAGCAGGCGCGGATCATCCACCAGGTCGCGACCGAGCTGACCGAGTACGTCAACGACCTGCTCGACCTCGCGCGCACCGACGCGGGCAAGCAGCCCGTCCACGTCTCGACGTTCGCCGCCGACGCCTCGCTCAAGACGCTCCGCCGCATGGTGGCGCCGCTCGCCCGCCCGGGGTTGACGCTGAACCTCACCGCGGAGCCCGGGTTGGTCCTCACGACCGACGAGCCGAAACTCTCTCAGGTGCTGCGCAACCTGGTGGCAAACGCGCTCAAGTTCACCGAGCGCGGCGCCGTCACGGTCACCGCCCGCGGCCGCGGCGACCTCGCGATCTTCGAGGTCGCCGACACCGGCGCCGGCATCGAGGCCGAGGACCTCGAGCTGATCTTCGCCGAGTTCGCGCAGGTCGACGGACAGGTCGAGGCGCGGCTCCGGGGCAGCGGGCTCGGGCTGCCGCTGTCGCGCCGGATCGCCGGGCTGCTCGGCGGCACGCTGAGCGTGACCAGCGTCCCCGGCCGCGGCTCGACGTTCACGTTCGAGCTGCCGCGCGTGTTCGCCGGCAAGTCCACGCCGCGCGTGGCCCCCGAGGTGCCGGCGGCGCTGCCCAAGACGGTGCCCGCGGCCCGGGAGCTGCGCGTGCTCGTGATCGACGACGACGTCGCGTCGCGGTACGTGCTCGCGCGCTGGCTGGGGACCCGGTACCGCGTCGAGGAGGCGGCGACGGGCGCCGACGGCCTCGCCGCCGCCGCGTCGCTCCCCGCCGCGATCTTCCTCGACGTCGTGATGCCGGATCTCACCGGGTTCGAGGTGCTGGATCGGCTCAAGGCGGATCCGGCGACCCGCGCGATCCCGGTGGTGGTCTACACCGCCCTCAACCTCGGCTCGAACGACCGCGCCCGGCTGGCCGCCGCGACCGCGATCCTGCGAAAATCCACGGCCTCGCGCGTCGCCGACCGCGCCGCGATCGAGGCGGCGCTGCTCGCGGCCGGCCTCGCCACCCTCCCGGCGGAACCGTGACCGACCGCCCCTCCCGCGTGCTGTTCGTCGACGACGACGTGGGCAAGCGCTACGCGATCTCCCGCCAGCTCCGCCACGCCGGGTTCGTGGTCGACGAGGCCGAGACGGGCGCGCAGGCGCTCGCGATGATCTCGCCCGAGCACGACGTCGCGATCGTCGATCTCCGCCTGCCCGACCTCGACGGCTGGGAGGTGTGCCGCCGGATCAAGGCCGGCGAGACCACCGGCGGCGTGATGGTGCTCGAGCTGTCGGCGACCTGGGCCACCGCGCGGGACCGCGCCAAGGGCCTCGACATGGGCGCCGACGCGTACCTGGTCCACCCCGTCGAGATCGTCGAGCTGGTCGCGACGGTCAACGCGCTCGCCCGCCTGCGCCGCGCGGTCCACGAGCGCGACCTCGACCGCGAGCTGTTCGTCGCGACGGTCGGCCACGACCTGCGCAACCCGCTGTCGGCGATCGGGGGCAGCCTCGAGGTGCTCGGGATGTCGAAGCAGCTCGAGCCGCGCGAGCGCGAGATCCTCAACCGGGCCTGCCGCAACGTGGGGCGGATGCGCCGCCTGATCGATCAGGTGATGGTGTTCACCCAGAGCCTGTCGGGCGACATGCAGATCCACGACGCCGTGGTCGACCTCGCCGCGCTGTGCCGGGCGACGATCGCGGAGCTGGACACGCCCAAGGTCGACCTCGTCGTCGATCAGGATCCGCCGTTCCGCGGCGACCCCGACCGGCTCACGCAGCTGGTCGAGAACCTCGTGACCAACGCGCTCCGCCACGGCACCGGGACCGTGACCGTGCGGCTCGCCAGCGAGGGCGACCAGGCCGTGGTCACGGTCCACAACTTCGGGCCGACGATCTCCGCCGAGGCCATCCCCACCCTGTTCGAGCCGTACCGCCGCGCCAGCTCGCGCCCGGGCGGGTTCGGGCTCGGCCTGTTCATCGTCGACCGGATCGCCCGCGCCCACGGCGGGACGGTCTCCGTCACCTCCACGGACGAGGCCGGCACCACGTTCGAGGTACGGTTGCCGCAGAGGCCCTGAACCCCATGAGCCACACCAACCCGCCCGACGACACCCTGCGCCAGCTCCTCGTCGACGCCGGCACGATCGCGATCGTCGGCGCGTCGGCGAACACCGAGCGGCCGTCGCACGGGATCATGAAGCAGCTGCTCGCCGCCGGATACCGCGTCATCCCGGTGAACCCCAAGGAGACCGAGATCCTCGGCCAGCGCGCGTACGCCTCGCTCCGCGACGTCCCAGATCCCGTCGACATCGTCGACGTGTTCCGCCGCGCCGAGGACACGCCCGAGATCGCCGACGACGCCGCCGCGATCGGCGCCAAGGTCCTGTGGCTCCAGCACGGCGTCTCCAACGACGACGCCGCCGCGCGCGCCGAGGCCGCCGGCCTCACGGTGGTCATGGACAAGTGCATCGGCGCCGCCCACCGCGAGCTCCGCGTTCCTCGTCGCGGCTAGGCTAGTTCGTCCACGCGAGCGACAGGAACGCGCGCCGCTCGGGCGCGCCCACCGCGTTGACGAGGCCGGCGCCCGCGCCGAGGCCGAGGGTGAGATCGTCCCGCAGCGTGACGTGCGCGCCGAGGTCGAGCTCGACGGGGTGGCCGCTGGCGGTGCCACCGACGAGCGGCGTGGAGCCGACGAGCTCGGGGCCGACCAGGACGCGATCGCCCAGGACGCGGACCCCGGCGCCCGCGGCGTAGCGCAGCTCGCTGCCGAACTCGAGCCCGGCCATCTGGTTGCGCGGCCGCAGGTGCGCGCCGGCGCTGGCGGCGTACTCGAACGCGCCCAGGGTGCCGGCGACCAGCGCGCGCGGCTCGAGGCTGAACACGCCGTCGCTCATGTAGTGCGTGCGCGAGCCCGTGGGCGTCCCGGCGCGCAGCTCGATCGCGGCGCGGAGCGCGGCCCCCGGCTGGCCGGCGACCCGGAGCGCCGCCGACACCTCGACGTCGCCGAACGCCAGCTCGGGCTCGGGCAGCGGCATGCCGTTGTACATGCCGCCGTTGCCGGCCTGGTAGGTCGCCATCGCGACGTTGGCGGACAGGCGCAGGCGATCCTGCGCGGTGATGCTCACGCCCAGCTGGATCACCTGCGCGTCGCGGACGACCACCTCCCGCTCCATGCCGTCGGCGTCGTAGATCACCAGCGGGCGGTGGGCGGCGTCGGCGACGATCGACAGCGCGACCTCGTTGTGACCCTCGAACGACACCGAGTCGGTCGTGAACCACGCGCTGTCGGCCGACGCCTGGTGGTAGCGGCCGATCGCGCGGGCGCCCGCGGGCTGCGCCGCGACCCGGCCGGCGTGCGCCACGCCGAGGGCGACCACGCCGAGCGCCGCGAACCGGCGCGCGCCGCGGCGGGTCGCCGCGAACGCCGCGAGCAGCACCAGGACCAGGCCCGAGGAGCCGCCGCCGCCCGTGCTGCAGCCGCCGCCCGAGAGCGTGCCCTCGTCGGCGAAGATCTCGGCGGTGACGTCGGCCGACCGGCTGCCGCCGAACGAGCCCTGCGCGTCGTAGACCGCGGCGAGCGAGACCGCGCCGAGGGCGACGGCGTCGAGGTGCACGGTCGCGCGGCCGTCGTCCAGCGTCGCGGTGCCGAGCACGGCCCCGCGGTCGTCGACGATCGTGACCTCACCGGTGGGCGTGCCGTGCTCGGAGGCGACCGTGATCGCGACGTCGAGCCCGGCGTCGATCGACGCGTCGGTCACGGACGCGGTGAGCGTGGTCGGGATCGCGTCGACCGTGAACGACGCCAGCACCGGCATCGCCGCGCCGTCGACGGTGATGATCGCGTCGAACCGGCCGACCTTGTCACCGGCGGTCAGCGGCGCGAACGCGTCGCCGTCCGCGTCGGTCAGCGGCATCGGCCCCATCGTCGCCGTCGGGCCGTCGAACGGCACGTCGACCACGACCTGCGCGCCCGCCACCGGGTTCCCGAACCCGTCGACCACGCGGACCGCGAGCGGCGCGGCGAACGCGGTGGTCGCGAGCGTGCGCTGACCGCCGCCGTCGCGGACGATCACCGCGGCCGGCGCCGACGAGGTGTTGATGAGCGCGAACACGACCGGCTCGATCACGCCGTCGACCATGGCGGTCGCCGCGTACGAACCGTGCCGCTCGTTGGCGATCGCGAGCGTCAGGGCGACGCCGTCCAGGTCGGTCACGACGCCGGCGGTCCCGAAGGTCGCGCTCGGGCCGGCCGCGGGCGCGGTGAACGCGACGTCCGCGTCGTGCACGGGGTTGCCGAACTGGTCCTCGACGACGACCACCAGCGGGTAGCCGAACGCGTGCTGGACCTCGGCGGTCTGCGGCGACGACGCGACCGCGCCGCGCGCCGTCGCGGCGACGTCGTGGCGGTTGCGCAGCGCGATCTCGACCGGCGCCGCGCCCTGGGGCGTGGTGGCCACGAGCGCGTAGGTGCCGGCGACGGTCCCCGCGGTCACGGCGGTCTCGACGCGGCCGGCCGCGTCGGTGCGCGGGCTCGGCGACGCGACATCGGCGGTGGCGCCCGACGCCGGCGCGGTGAACGTGATCTCGGCGTCCGGCACCGGGTTGCCGTGGACGTCCTCGAGGGACAGCACCACCGGCTCGCCGAACGCGGTGTCGACGACCGCGTCCTGTGACGAGCCCGACACCAGCGCGAGCAGGTAGGCGTCACCGGCGAGGTTGCCGAGCTCGAACCGCGCGGGCAGCTCGACGCCGTCGACCGACGCCGTGACGTCGAACGTCCCGGCGATCGTGTTGGCGGTGACGTCGATCGCGGCGTGGCCGTCGGCGTCGGTCGACGCCGAGGTGGCGTCGGTGACCGAGGCGCCTGACGCCGGGGCGGCGTAGACGACGGTCGCGTCCGGCGCGGGGTTGCCGTGCGCGTCGCGCACGGTCACGCCCAGCCCGCGGGGGTACGCGGTGGTGACCTGCGCGCGCTGCGGGCTCGCGAGCAGGTCGGTCGTGATCGACGCGGGCACGTCGGCGAGGTTGGTCAGCGCGAACGTCACCGGGGACGCGGCGCCGAGCACCATCGCGGTCGCGAGGTAGTCACCGGCGACGGTGCCGGCGTGGACGCGGGTCTCCGCGACGCCGTCCTCATCGGTGCCGACCGACGGCGACGCGAGGTCCGCGGACGCGCCGGCCGCGGGCGCGCCGAACACGACGACCGCGCCGGGCACCGGGTTGTCCTCGGCGTCGACGACGGCCACCGCGAGCGCGAGGTCGAAGTCGGTGTCGACGACGGTGGCCTGGGCGCCCTCGCCGAGCGCGACCAGGCGGGCCGGCGCGCCGGGAACGTTGGTCAGCGAGAACGCGGCCGGGGTGGCGACGCCGTCGACCGCGGCGGTCACGACGTACGCGCCGGCGGTCGGGCCCGCGGTGGCCAGGATCGACGCGGTGCCGTCCAACGAGGTGGTGATCTCCGAGGTGGCGAGCGAGGCCGTCGGCCCGATCACCGGCGCCGCGAACGTCACGGTCGCGCCGGGGACGGTGTTGCCGTACGCGTCCGTGATCGTGACCCGCAGCGGGGCGGCGAACGGCGCGAGCACGGTGGCGTTCTGCGGTGAGCTCACCTCGGCGATCGTGATCGCCGCGGGCGCGCCCGGCAGGCTGGACAGGACGAGCTTGGCGCGGAGGTCGCCGGCGCGAGCGACGACGGTGTAGTCGCCGGCGCGGGTGTTCGCGGTCGCGGTGATCGAGACGGCGCCGGCCTCGTCGGCGATCGCGGCCGGCGCGCTCAGCGACGCGCCTGCCGGAGCGGCCGGGACCTCGAACGTGACGGTCGTGCCCGGCACGGCGTTGCCGTGGCGGTCACGCACCTCGAACACCAGCGGCTCGGCGAACGCGGTGGTCACGACCGCCTCCTGCCCGTCCCCGCCGACGATCTCCAGGCTCGCCGGGTCGCCCGGCAGGTTGACGAGCGCGTACCGCGCGGGCGTCAACCCGGCGATCGTCGCCGTCACGTCGTAGCCGCCGGCGATCCGGGTTGCGATCGCCTGGATCGAGACCCCACCGTCGGCGTCGGTGTCGACGCTGGCCGAGGACAGCGTCGCGGTCGCGCCGTCGGGCGGCGCGGCGAACGCCACGCTCACGTCGGGGACCGCGTTGCCATACGCGTCCTGCACGACCGCGGTGAGCGGCGCCGCGAACGGCTCGCCGACGCGCGTCGCCTGACCGCCGCCGCCCTCGGCCGCGATCGTCGCGGCCGCGCCGGGCTGGTTGACGAGCGCGAACGCGCCCGACAACTCGCCGATCGCGGCGACGACCTCGAGCTCGCCGGCGCGGGTGCCGGCGATCGCGGTGATCCCGGCGACGCCGTGTTCGTCCGTGATCGCGCTCGGCGCGGACAGCGTCGCGGTCACCGTGGCCGGCGGCGCCGTGAACGCGATCACCGCGGCGGGGACCGGGTTGTCGTAGACGTCCGCGACCCGGACGGTCAGCGCGTGGGCGAACGCGGTCGCGACGACGGCGGCTTGCGGCGAGCCGCCGGTCACGGTGAGCGTCGCCGGCGCGGCAGCGTGGACGGTCGCGGTGAACGCCACCGGCGCCACCGACGGCGTGCTGGCGACCAGCTGGAGCGAGCCGGCGATCGTCCCGGCGACCGCGCCGATGCTCGCGGTGCCGGCCGCGCCGGTGGTCGCGGTGGACGACGTGACGACGGCGGTCGCGCCGGCCTCGGGCGCGGTGAACGTGACCACGGCGCCCGCGACGGCGTTGCCGTGCGCGTCGACCACCGAGACCGCGAACGGCGCGGCGAACGCGCCGCCGGCGGTCGCGTGCTGATCCTGGCCGCCGGTGATCGCGAGGGTCGTGGCCGGGCCGACCAGGTTGGTGAGCGCGAAGCTCGCCGGGTCGACGCCGGTCACGGTCGCGGTGACGGCGTACGCGCCGGCGACCGTGCCCGCGGTGGCGGGGACGCTCGCGACGCCCTCGTCGTCGGTGGTCGCGGCGTCGTCGTCGAGCGACGCGGTCGCGCCGGTCGCCGGCGCGGCGAACGCCACGGCCGCGCCGGGGACGGGGTTGCCGTGTGCGTCGGTGATCGCGACGCGCAGCGGGGCCGCGAACGCCGCGAGCACGATCGCGGACTGGGGCGAGCTCCCCTCGGCGATCGTGATCGCGGCCGGCGCGCCCGGCAGGTTGCGGAGGTCGAGCTCGGCGTGCAGCTCACCGGCGCGGGCGGTGACGCGGTACGCGCCGGCGCGGGCGCTCGCGGTCGCGGTGATCGCGACGGCGCCGTCCTCGTCGGTGGTCTGCGAGGCCGCGCTCAGCGTCGCGCTCGCCGGCGTGGCCGGCGCCTCGAACGTGACGGTCACGCCCGGCACCGCGTTGTCGTGGGCGTCGCGGACGTGGAGCCGCAACGGCGCGGCGAACGCGGTGGTGACCACCGCGTCCTGATCGTCGCCGCCGACGACGGCGAGCGCCGCCGCGGCGCCCGGCAGGTTGGCCAGCGCGAACCGCGCGGGCGCCAGGCCGTCGATCGTCGCCGACACGTCGTAGCCGCCCGCGATCGAGCCGGCGGTCGCGGGCATCGAGACGAGGCCGTCCGCGCCGGTGGTGACGATCGCCGGAGACACGATCGCCGAGGCGCCGGTGGTGGGCGCGGTGAAGCGGACGCTCGCGCCGGGCGCCACGTTG
>Ga0163144_10026028_pt1 | contig 11396 bp, 8 predicted proteins | sample OliLak19BULKMAT1_FD_123175 | JGI IMG/M metagenome (GOLD analysis project Ga0163144, IMG submission 123175) | Freshwater microbial mat bacterial communities from Lake Vanda, McMurdo Dry Valleys, Antarctica - Oligotrophic Lake LV.19.BULKMAT1 | ecosystem: Environmental > Aquatic > Freshwater > Lake... | reverse complement strand
TTCAACGATCCTCCATGCTTGGTGCATGAGCCAAGACGGGAGCACCCGCCGTTGGCCTCCTGCAGGCCGCAGGTTGCGCGGAGGAGATCCGGAAGGCGGCTGCAAGCGAAAATTTGCTGGGTCCATAGACATGGAAACCTCTAGAAACCGTAGCGAGCGGTTCGAGTAAAAGCACGCACGGCGCGCGGGAAGCCGAGTGTACAAGGGGAAACATGAGGATTTCGAGCAGCGCGCAACCCCGCGATTGGTCCGCGCAGCAGGTGTTTAGAGGTTACCAAGACTTGCGGCATGCGCGCTGTATGTCGGACGCCACCATAATCACCGCTTTGATTAATGGGCAGAAATTCCGTGCGCTTGAAAACTCTTGTCGTGATGCTGTGCGTGACTTGTTTGGCGGCAGCCAAGCCTGCCTTCGCACCGATGGACGTGTTCGCACTGGAATGGGTAGACGAGCCGGTGATTGCCCCGGATGGCCTGAGCGTGATCTACCAGCACAATGGCTTTGATGTTCTGAAGGACCAAGCGCGCAGTCAGCTGTGGCGCTTTGATTTCAAGTCGAACGCGAAGCAGCCTTTGCCGGGCAACACGGTCGGCGCCAGCAACATGGTGTTCGCCCCGGATGGCAAGCGTATTGCGTTTGTGCAAGACACCGAGGCCGGGCCCGAAATCGTGCTGTACTGGCTGGGCGATGGCTCGCGCCTAGTGCTGACTCAGCTTGATAAGGCGCCGCGCGCGCTGAGCTTTTCGCCCGATGGCGGTCAAATCGCTTTCATCAGCAACGTCGCAGCCGAGCCAGCGCAGTTCACGGTCAACATGCCCAAGGCGCCGAAAGGCGCGCAATGGGCCGCAGCGCCACAGATCATTGAGGACGTGCTGTATCGGGCCGATGGCGCGGGATACACGGAATCCGGGTTTAGCCACGTTTTCGTGGTCGGCGTTGAAGGCGGTGCGGCGCGCCAAGTGAGCAGTGGCAAGCACGATTTCGAGGGCGCTCCGGTATGGCTGCCGGATGGCGAAAGCCTGATCGTGAGCGCCAATTTGGCGGACGACGCGGATCGCCAGCCCTTTGGCGCGGATCTTTATCAGATCAATCTTGGCGACGGTCAAAGCACGCAGCTGACCGGCTCAAAAGGGCCAGAAAACGGTGCCCAGCTATCACCGGACGGCAAATTTTTGGCCTACACCGGCTATCTGGACCAGAAGCTCAGCTATCAGCAGAGCGAACTCATGCTGCTCGATCTGTCGAGCGGGCATGCGAGCAGTCTGACTGCCAGCATTGATGTCGATGTAGCGAAGCTGCGCTGGGCAGACGCAAAGACCATCTATGTGCAATACGATCAGGACGGCAAAACCTGGCTCGGGCGGGTCGCCAAAGGTGGTGCCAGCAAGGCCAGCTTGAGCGAGGCCGGCTTAAGCAATCACGGCTGGAGTTTCCAAGCCCTGACTTCAGACCTGGGCGGCACCAGTCCAGGCCGTCCGTATACCAGCGGTACCTTTGATGCACGCGCAGGCCGGGTGGTTTACACGCAAGCAGATGCGAGCAAACTTGCCGATCTGGCCGTCCTGGAAAAAGGCGCCAGCAAGACCCTAACGCAGCTCAATCAACAGCTGCTGCCCCAGCGCGAGCTGGGCCGTGTTGAGGAAATTCGCTACCCGTCAAGCGCGGACGGCCGCTTAATCCACGCCTGGATCATCTACCCACCAGGCTTCGATCCAAAGCAGAAATACCCGATGCTGCTCGAAATCCACGGTGGCCCACATACCGCCTACGGGCCTCACTTCGCGCCTGAGCTCCAGCTTTATGCCACTTTGGGCTATGTGGTGCTGTACACCAATCCCCGTGGCAGTACCAGCTACGGGCAGGAATTTGCCCAGCTGATTCACCACAACTATCCCAGCCAGGACTATGACGACCTGATGAGTGGCGTGGATGCCGTGCTTGCGAAAGCCGCGCTTGCAAACGGCTTCATCGACGAGCAGAGGCTGTTCGTGACGGGCGGCTCGGGCGGTGGTGTTTTGACCGCCTGGATCGTGGGTCACACCGAGCGCTTCCGCGCCGCCGTGGTCGCCAAACCGGTGATCAACTGGATGAGCTTCGCGCTTACCGCGGATGCCTATCCGTACTTCACACAGTACTGGTTTCCGGCGCCGCCCTGGGAGATGCCCGAGCACTATCTGAAGCACTCGCCCTTGATGATGGTGGGCAAGGTGACCACGCCAACCATGGTGATTGTCGGCGATGCGGACTACCGAACGCCGGTGTCGGAATCCGAGCAGTACTTCCAAGCGCTGCAGATGCGCAAAGTGCCAACCATGCTGATCCGACTACCCGGCGCCAGTCACGCCATCAATCGTCGACCCAGCCAACTTGTGGCGCAGATTCTGCACAGCTCAGCCTGGTTCGAACGCCACTCCAAGTGACGGATGAGCAGTAACTCTCATCCCCGCGAGCGGGGATCCACCGCCCCAGGCAAGCATGATCGGTGAAGCCCGAGAGCATTCCGGTCGTCACTCCCGCGTGGGGATGCTTAACGACGTGCCTCGCGCGCCAGCGGTGCGCGGCGAAGATAGCCCAGGGTGAGCGCAGCGAACGCTGGCTTCCCAAGAACGCGCATGCGCGCCCTGCAGGGGCGCACGGAGCGATGGATCGTGCGGATATTCAAGTCCGTTGTGCGCGCATTTCTTCCCTTTGCGCCGGTCCATAATGACTCCCCTTTTCACACTTGGATAAGTCATGAAACGATCCTTGATGAAGCGCTGGACAGCTCTTACGCTGGTACTGGCAATGGCACTGGCGCTGACGAGCGGGTCGGCTTGGGCTCGGGAACAGTTTGTCCGAGCGCTGGAGCCGTGTTTGGACTATGTGCGCAAGGAAGCCAGCGGGCAGCATTTCCAGCTTGTGATGGACCAGGGTTGGTTGGCCCTGCTGTTTCCGCTTGAGTCCGCGCAAGCCGGCCTTGGGAGCGATCTTTGCGGTGAGCTGGGCAACGGAGGCTTGGCCTTTGGCGGTGGCTATGCATGGCCTGCGGAACTTGGGCCGGAAAATGGGCCGGAAAACTCGGGCATTGATCGCAGCATGGTGAACGCCGCTTGGCTGGAACGCGCGATCATCGCCGCACGCACCTCTGCCCGCACCAGCGCGCCGGTGCGCAGGGTTACGCTGACCGCACTGCCTGAGCCGCGTGAATATCTGGTGCGGGTTCAGTTTGGCAGCGCTGAGGCCGAAGCCGAAAGGGCAGAAGGCGCAAGCGTCGATCTGAACCGCAAGCTGCGCGTGGTTGCACGCGATGTGCGGATACCCGATGAGTTACCGCGCCAGGTTGCAGGCGCACAGTCCGAAGCGAGCGGCGAAACCGCCGCTGCACCCACGGTTGATCCGATTGCCGCCTATGGCCTGCTGCTCGAGAAGACTGAGGCCGCCGGGAGTCGGGCCAAGGTCGCGCGCGTGGCCTTGGCCAATTTCGGCGCCAATTTGAACTACCGCAATCCTGGCAGCAACGGCATGCGGCAAACCGCCTATGACTACATCGATGCGCAGGCGACGAATCTGCGTGACGAAGTTTTCGAGTTCCCCGCGGCGTTCAAGCCCTGCACCATGTCATTGGCGGAAGCGCAGTTCGCGATCGAGCACGTGGTCACGGTGGCGCGGGTGCGCGAGCTTGCGCCGCGCTTGCAGCACTTGATTCTGGAATGCAGCGCAAAGAACCCGAAGCCGCACTGGAGCGCGATTGCCATGGATCCTTTCGAATACTTCGATCTGCCGGCGAAGCTTACGCAGTAGACCGATCCGGCTTCGGCCGGTTTTGGTTTTGGGGAAATCCATCCGAGATCGAGTCCGAAAGGCGGACGCGAGAAATCGCGCCCAGCTCAAAGCGAGCGGAGGAAGGCAAGCAAGGCGGTGCGCTCGGCGCGTGGCAGTCGGCGGTAGCCATCTGCGGCGGACTGAGCTTCGCCGCCGTGCCAAAGGATGGCCTCGCTGATGCCGCGTGCGCGCCCGTCATGCAAAAGCAGCTGGTGCCCGTTGACCGTTTCGATCAAACCCAGCCCCCACAGCGGTGCGGTGCGCCATTCCTGCCCGCTGGCCAGATGATCAGGACGCCCGTCCGCCAAGCCGGGCCCCATATCGTGGAGCAGCAGGTCGGTGTAGGGATAGATCACTTGCTTGCTGAGCAAAGACAGCGCGTGTTTGCCAGTGCTGAAACTGGCGCGGTGGCAGGCGGCGCAGCCCAGTTCGGTAAACACGCGCTCGCCGCGCGGCACCGCCGGATCAGCGCTCGCGCGCCGCGCCGGCACACCCAGCATCTGCACATACTGAGTCAGCTTGGCCAAAAAATCGGCGCTCAGCTCGGGCTGTCCACCCGATACCGCAGCGCGGCACTGCGCTTGCGCCGGAGGGCAGTTCTGGTTGGGTATCAGGACACTGGTAATACCCATATCGGCGCTTGCCGCAAGCGCGCTTTGATCCATCAGGGTGGCCACATTGGCCTTCCAGCCAAAGCGGCCCAGCAACTCGCGCTGGTGTTCCAGGCTCCAAACGCGATTTGCTTTGCCGCTTATGCCATCGCCGTTGGCATCGAAAGGGTCGGCGCCGGCAACTATTTCCTGCTCAGGAATGGCTTCCAACAAACCAAGACCGAATACCGCCGGCGCCACGCGCGCCGAAAGCATGACGTTTCTGGGTAAGGCACCGAATGCCAGCGCATCCACGTTAAGCCTGGGTGCCCGCAGGCTGTAGTGCTCGCCGTCGGCGAAATTCCCGCTTTGCTCGCGGTAGCTGATCTGCACGCGCCCCTCGCTGGGCACGCCGGGCATGGCACGATCATTGAGCTGATCGCCGTAATGCGCGACTGCTTTGGGAGCACCGCGCACGCCCAGGCCCGGCACGCTCAAACGCACCAACATCGAAAACAATGCGCGCTCGTCGGCCAGCGGCGGCCTGCCGCGGCCATCGCGGATGTGGCAGGCGGCACAGCTGTGCCGATTGAAGGTCGGACCGAGGCCATCGAATGCGGCCGGTGATGCTGGCGCCACCACCCAGCCGGTGTTGAAGAGTCGATTGCCAAAGGCAAAAACGCGTCGCTGCGCAGCATCCAGACCCGGCGCTGGCGAACTGAACGCTTCGCGATTGCTGACCTGCACCGTGAGCGCACCGCCGGAAGCAGCCAGCACGTTCTGCGCCTGCTTGCCTGCCTTGGGCGCAGCGGCGAGTCCGGCGCCCAAGGCAAGCAAGCAAGCCCACAGCAGACAGGCGGCGCGTGTTGAGCCGAAACCTTCCACTAGCTAGCCAAAACGCCGCTCGAACCGATGCTGTTGCAGGGCGGTTCTTGGTTGGAGAATCCCGGCGCGCGGGGTTTTGGGGTGGGCAACGCGTTTGATAGAAGATCTCCGTTGACGTCACTCATTTCGACCTGCCGTGTCATTTCGAGCGAAGGCAGAAATCTCCTGCTGCCTGGGTGCGGTGGCTTTAGATCTCTGCCTTCGGTCGAGATCACAGGTACCACCGGCCGTGGCATTTCGACCTACCGCGTCATTTCGCCATGCTGGCCCAAAAAATCCGGCCGCAACGATCTTGGCGACGCGTTTCAAGGGCCGGGATCATGGCGCCCGAGGCCACGAACGGGGGTTCGGGCGCCATTTCGTTGCAGGCCAGACCGGCGTTATGGGCTCAGCCAGCGATGCAACCAAGCATCCACCTCGGCATAGAAGAAGCGGCTGTTCTCGCCCTTGAGAATCCAGTGGTTTTCGTCCGGGAAAACAATTAGGCGACTGGGCACGTTTTGGCGCTTGAGCATGCTCCAGTACTCAATACCGTTGTTGATCGGAACCCGATAGTCCAGCTCACCAAAGGTCACCAGCACGGGCGTCTTGAACTTGGGCACCAGATTGATCGGGTTTTGCTGCTGCCATACCGGCGCGCCTTCCCACACCGGGCCGCCCATGTTGACCTCACGCGAATACACAATATCGCTGGTCGCCCACTGCGATTCGAGATTGATCAAACCGGCGTGCGACACCAGACAGCGATAGCGCGTGGTGCTGACCTGCAACCAGTTGGCCAGATGGCCGCCATAGCTGGCGCCACCGGCACACTGGCGTTCGCGGTCAATAAACGTGTAGCGCTTGAGCGCGGCATCGGCGGCGCTGTTGACGTCATCGGCCGGCCCCTTGAGCGGATCACCCTGGATCGACTGCGCGAAGCGCTCGCCGAATCCGGTCGAGCCGCGATAGTTGGTCAGCAGCAGCACGCGATCTTCGCCCGCCAAGAGATGGTAGTTCCAGCGCAGGAAGAACTGATCGCGCCACATGATGTGCGGGCCGCCGTGGATCAGCACAAACAGCGGGTACTTGCGTGAGGGATCAAAGCCTGCCGGTTTCACCAGCATGTTGTGAATCTTGCGCCCGTCGGATTCGTGCCAGAAATGCTCCACCGCAGGCAAATCAAGAGCTGCCGCGAGTGTCTTGGAAAACGCGCTGAGCGCGCGATGCGAGCCCATGTCGGGGCCTGGATTGAGCGCAAAGCTGACCACCTCACTGGGACTGAACGCGCTTTCGAAACCGGCCAACAGCACCGGCTTGCGACTTCGACTTGCGCTGCTCAGATTGGTGTAAACGCCCTGGTTGCTGGTGCTGATCAGCTTGGCCTCGCCGCCGCTGAGCGCCACCTGCCAAAGGCGGTCCTGACCGGCTTGTTCGGCCAGAAAATAGACCGTTTTGCTGTCTGAGCCGACATCAAAGCTGCCGATAGCTAGGCTTTCCGGCCCCGTTATAACGGCTTCAGCGCGCCAATCCGGGGCGCTGAAAGTGGCCAAACGCGGCGCGTTATAGACTTTTTCGGTGCGCGTCTCGACCAGCGCGAGCATGCGCTTGCCGTCCGGAGTAAAGCGCGGGCGGCTATAGCCATCACCGGGGTCGGTACCACCTGGGCCGGTCAGGCGACGCGCTTCTCCGCCCTTGACCTGGACCTGATAAACGTCCGTGTGCGTGAACTGCCTCGCGCCGAGATGTCGATTCTGACTTGCGACGAATAGCACCGAAGCGCCGTCCGGACTGAAAGTCGCATCCAGCTCGTCGGTGGCTTCACCGATGCGTCCGCCAAAACCGGGCGAGGTTACCAGCGCGCTGCCGGCCAGCAGATCGCGCGCTGCATTGGCGCCAAGTTGATCCACGCCAAGTGGATTGATATCGGGCGAACTGGCGTCCAGGCTGCGATAGAAAATCCGCAGCTGGCTCGGTGCCAGCCACTTATCCCAGAAACGAATCGGAAAATCGTCGTAGATTCTTGCCGTGCTCAGCCCTTTGGCCTTCGCTTGCTCGGCCGGCGTGACGTCGACAGTGCTGAGAAAAAGGATGGCGCGGCCATCGGGCGAAAACTGCGGATTGCGCGCACCGGTTGCAGCTTCACTGACGCGCTGCGCTTCCCCGCCGTGAGTCAGATCCAACAGGTAAATCTGCGGCACCAAATCAGTCCCGCGCAGCGTTGAAAAAGCCAATCGCTTGCCGTCCGGACTCCACACCGGCGTGGTTTCTGGCGCCAGCGTTTGGGTCAATCGACGCGGACCCGCGCTGCCATCCACCGGCGCAAGCCAAAGATCGACGCGCTGCTGCAAGGGGTCGTACGCGGGCTCGGTCACTGGCACCACCATCTGCGTGCCATCGGGCGACACTACGGCTGCACCCACGCGCGGCATCAGCCAGAGATCCTCGTGCGTGATCGCCCGTTTTGCCCATGCCGGCATCACCGCCAGCGCCACCAGACCCACACCCCATCGCTGCCAGCTTCGCATCGTTTGCTCCCGCGTTTTACGTACCCAATAAGATACGCCACCGGATCGTGTTCGAAATGCATCGACGGCATACTCAGGGCGCCCAGCAAGGCCGCCGGCTCAGATCACGCGCGAAAAGCTCTGTGGGGCTGCACCGCCGCGCCTCAGATAGGCGTCAAAGGTCATTGCGACCAGACGCATCAGCAGCCGACCGGGCGCGGTGAGCCGGATCGCCTGCGAACTGCGCTGCACCAGATTGTCCGCGATCAAGGGCTCGAGTCGCTCCAGTTCAGCGGCAAAGTAAACATTGAAGCAAATGCCATACGCGGCCTCAATCTGCGGCACGTCAATCAGTCCATGGCACATCAGCTGATTGATCAGCTCGCGACGCAAATGATCGTCGGCGCTCATCAGGTGGCCGCGCACCACCGGCAGCCGGTGCTGGCTGAGGGCAGCAAAATAGGCTTTAAGATCTTTCTCGTTCTGCGCATAGCCATCACCCACCGCACTGATCGCGCTCATGCCCATGCCGACCAGATCGCACTCCGCATGCGTGGAATAGCCCTGGAAATTGCGCTGCAGCGTGCCCGCGCGCTGCGCGCACACCAGCTCGTCATCGGGCAAGGCAAAGTGATCCATGCCCACGTAGACATAGCCGGCAGCACAAAGCGCGGCAACGGTAAGCTCAAGCAGGCGCAACTTGCGCTCCGGATCCGGCAGTTCGGCTTCGTCGATATGCTTTTGCGCCTTGAACATCTGCGGCATGTGCGCGTAGCTGTAGGCGGCAATGCGGTCCGGGCGCAGCGCGATGATCTGCGCCAGTGTGCGCTCGAAGCTCGCCACTGTTTGCCGCGGCAAGCCGTAGATCAGGTCAACATTGAGCGAGCGAAAGCCCAGTGCTCGGGCCTGTTCGAGCACCGCGCGCGACTGCGCCAGTGGCTGCACCCGGTTCACCGCCGCCTGCACTTCCGGGTCGAGATCCTGGAGGCCAAAGCTGACCCGATTGAAGCCCTGCGCGCGCAGCTGACGCAGGCGCTCGAAATCTACTGTACGCGGGTCTATTTCAATGCTGAACTCGCCTGCGTCCGCTTCGACAAAATTGAACCGCATGCGCAAGTGCGTGAGCAGGCGCTCAAGCTGCGGACTGCTTAAGAACGTCGGCGTGCCGCCGCCCAGGTGCAGCTGAACGACGCTGCGATCGGAGTCAAACAGCTCCGACTGCAGCTGAATCTCGCGCTCCAGAAAATCCAGGTAGCTGTCGGCGCGTCCGGAGTCGCGAGTAATTAAGCGCGTACAGCCGCAATAAAAGCAGGGCGAAAAGCAAAACGGCACATGCACGTAAAGCGAGAGCGAGCGCGGCATGGGCTCTTCGTTGCTGCGCCGCGCCTCGCGCGCGTACGCCGCCGCACCGAACTCAGACGAAAAATGATTCGCAGTTGGATACGAGGTGTAGCGCGGCCCCTGCACGTTGTAATGGCGGGCCAAATGCGGATCGACATTCGGCGCAGGCTGAGCGTAGGCAAGTTGAGCATTCATGCCATGAAACGTAGGCCAGAGTGCGCGCGCGGGAATTGACTTGGGTCAAGTTCTCGGCGCCGGCACGCCTGATCCCCTGATTGATCCCCTGATTGATCCCCTGATTGATCCCCTGATTGATCCCCTGATTGATCCCCTGATTGATCCCATAATGCGCCGAGGAACCCAAGCAGCCTGGGCCCGGTTCAGGGTTGGCTCGCGTACCCGCGAAGCTGCTAGATTCGCGATCTGAGAACAGGAGCGTCCGCATTGACTTTAGTTCAGCTGGATCTTGCTCAAATCAAGCGCAGCTGCAGCGCGTGCAGCCTGCGGCACCTTTGTTTGCCGGCACCCATTGATGCCGCTGACTTGAGCCGATTGGACGCCTTGGTGCGCGCCCGACGACCCTTGAAAACTGGGGAATCTTTGTATCTTGCGGGCGCGCCGCTGCGTTCCTTGTTTGTAGTCAGGAGCGGTTCGGTAAAGACTTTTGTGGAGGATAAAGAAGGCGAAGCGCAGATCCTGGGCTTCCATCTGCCCGGCGAGCTGGTTGGTTTGGATGCGCTGGCGGAAGATGCCCATCAGTGCCACGCCGTGGCGCTTGAGCACACCACTATCTGTGAGGTCACGGTGCCGCAGCTGCTGGACGTAGCAAGTCAGATACCGGGATTTCAACGCCATTTGCTGCGCCTGCAGAGCCGCGAGCTGGTGCGCGATCATGAGCACCTAGTGCTTACCAGTCGCTTGCAGGCACTGGAGCGCGTTGCGGCATTTCTGCTCGCGCTGTCGCGTCGATATCACCATCTGGGGCATCCGGAAAATCGCATCCAGCTCAGCATGGCGCGCTCGGATATCGCCAACTACCTCAGCTTGGCGATCGAAACCGTGAGCCGGCTATTTGGCAAGCTGAGCGATATGAAGGTGATCTCGGTTCGGCGACGGATGGTTCACGTGCTGGATTTTTCCAAGCTGCATGAGCTCGCGCGTGAGCATCACCAGGGCGACGCCGAGCATGCCTATCCGATTAATGCAGGCAATCAAGCGGGCTGAGCGCGAGCCAGGGCAGCTGCGCGGCACCGGCGACCAGTCCAACCAGGCTCAAGCCACCCAAGACAACCAAGGTTGCAGCGCCGGTGCGGCGCAGCCAGATCCAGCGAGCGCTGCCCCAGCCCCGTACGCCCCAGCCAACCACAAACAATGCCGGCACCGTACCCAAGCCGAATGCGGCCATCAGGCCAGCGCCCGCGAGCGCATCGGCACGCATCCACGCCGCCAGCAACATGCTGTACGCCATGCCGCAGGGAAGCCAGCCCCAAAGCATGCCAAGGCCGAATTCGCGCAGCTGCGGCGGACCGCCCGCGCCTGGGCGTGCCAGCCGAGCCGCAATCGGCTGCAGGCGACGCCACACCCAGCGGCCGGGGCGTTCCAGCGCGTCCATCCAGCGCAAAGCATGGCTGCCGGCAAACAGGCGAATACCAATCACAAGCAGGAGCACCGCCGACAGCAGTTGCAGCACCGAGCGCACCTGTCCAGCCTGATCCAGCGCGCTCATCCCCTGTCCCATACCGCCAGCGATGGCGCCGGCAAGGCTGTAGCTGGTAACTCGACCCAGCTGGTGTCGTAACCCCGCTTGCTTGGCGTTGGCGTGCTTGCGCAACTGCAGGGCGCCGGAAATGCTGCCGCACATCAGCACGCAATGACCACTCGCCAGCATGCCAGTGAGCAAGGCACTGAGCCAAAGCGCGAGCAGGGTCATGCCGAGCTACTCATGCTTCCGGCTCCGTGCGAGCAGGATCCATGGGAGCAGGACCGAGGGGAGCAGGACCCATGAAAGTAGGAAGGGGATCCTCGCTAAGCATGTCCAGCGACGGCCGATCCAGATCGTCGAACTGACCGCTGTCCACGGCCCAGAAGAACGACCAAAGTGCGAGTCCTACCAGCAATAGGCTGATCGGAATCAGCGCCAAAAGTATGTTCACGCTTGTGCCTCAAGCGCCGTGCTGGCGCGCGCAGTGGCCTTGGATGACTCGCTTGCGGACGGGTTGTTGGCATGACTGATGAGCGGGAGATGGATGACGGGCCAATTGATGACGGGCGGATGGATGACGGGCGGATTGA